>OUNO010000605.1_pt2 | contig 17226 bp, 9 predicted proteins | sample 1779811 | NCBI WGS metagenome assembly OUNO01 (sample SAMEA3914804, study PRJEB12502) | metagenome | biome: forest; material: soil | place: Canada | collected 2010-06-25 | depth 0.3 m | reverse complement strand
TGCGCGGTATCCGTCCGCACATCCGACGACGTGGCGAGCAGCCTCTGCTTGGTGTCGTCCGCGGAAAGGCCAGGCGCTGGGTCGTTGAGCGAACAAACTCTTGGCACAACCGATTTCGTGGCCTGCTCGTGCGCTGGGAGCGTCGAGGTGCTCACTACCTCGCGCTGCTCCAATTCGCGTGCGGCTTGATCGCTTTTCAGCAGGCAACATGAGTTTCAGGATCGGCTCTAAGGCAGCGTGAGGCGCGGGCCCATGGATCGACCCGCGCCTCATCACTGCCACGAGCGCACACTCGACGTTAGAGGCTCGGCTCCTCGACCCGGCGCGCAGAGGGCTCCCAGAGCCGCGCGAGACGCGCGCGGTTCCGCTCCACGTAGGCCGACCCGACGATGAGCAAGATGCCGAGCGCGGTCAGGCTTGCCCAGCGGAGCAAGTTGTCCGCGTGAACCGCGAGCCAGACCTGCAGCGCAATTCCCCACAGCGCGACGAGCGCACCGGTCACCGTGCGCACGCGCGCTCTGACGGCTGCGCCCCAGACAGCGACCGCTACACCCAAGGCAATGCAGCAGAAAGCGGCTGCCGTGCCGCGATCGAGCGCGCTCGCGCCCAGCGCGGTGAGCAGCGCGATGCTCGTGCTGATGTTCACGAGCCCCGCTCGGCAGCTAGCAGCGCGCAGCGAGCCCACGAACAGCAGCGCAGCAGTCGGCAAGCCGAAGAGCAACACACTGCACGCATCCGACGGCACTTGCTCCTTCAGTTCATACCAACACAGCGCCCAGCCCGCGATGCCGAGTAGGCTCGAGGCGCACGCGCCAAAGTCACGCAGGCCCGCCTTGGGCGAGCGATTCAGCACTTGCCACAGCGCTGTAGCGGCAATCAACAGCACTCCACCGACGAACGTCGGCCCCACGTGATACAGGTGAAATGCCCGGCCCAGCATGATCGCCGGCGGAACGAAGGGCATGGCGCGCGCGAGCTTGCCTTCGAGCGTAGCGAGGTGCGCCGATGCGGCGAAGCGCGTGAGCTCGAGGCGGAGCAACCCGAGTACCAGCACCCCCGCGATCAGCACGGCAAGCTCCGGCCGGCGCACGGGCACGAGGAGCAGCACGTTTGCCGCGCAAAACGCCAGGCTCAAGGCCTTGGCCTCTTTGCGCGCCAATGCGACGAACGACACCACTGCGAGTGGCACGAGCAGCAGCAACGTGCCCGCTACCGCAAGCAAGGCAGACAGCGCATCGGGCGCAACCCAACTCGCGTAGTGGGGCAGAGCAGTCAGTGGCTCCGAATGGAATTGCGAATAGACCAGCCCGCCGAGTACGGTGAAGCTGATGGGGATCGTGGCCAGCACCAGCGCCAAGAAGGTGCGCGCAGAGCGCCCTTCGCGCATCGTCAAACCGACGAAGTATGCCGCCGCCGCCAGCAGCAGCGATTGTGCCACGAGCATTCCGTAGCGCATCAAGTCGTTGCCCACCGCCCAGTGTTGCAGCATGAAGGTCGAGGCTGATGCCACCACCAGGGCGGCGCCAGCGATGCGCAAGGCGCGAGTGAGCGCGTCTGCATCGAAGCTCCGCAATGGCGCCGACACAGGGTCGGGAATGAGCGTTTTGTCGCTTGCGAGTTCCATCACTGTTCCTCCTTCAATTCGCGCAGCTCGAGCTTGAGCGCGGCCGCCTCTTCCACATCCAAGAACTCTTCGTCGAAGCCATCGATCGCGGCAGTTAGGCAACCGCTGGTCACTTCTGTCTCGGCGATGCGCGTTTCCCAGCGCTCGAACAGCGCGCCAATTTCGCCGTTCTCGAGATCCCCCCGGCCCCGCACCACATCGAACGCTTCGGCGCGCGATTGCCGGGTCCGCAGCGTGTTGCGCAGCTGCCGTAGCTCGACCAAGCGCTGCTCCAGCACGAGGATGTCGCGCTTGAGCTGTTGCTCCACACGCGCGTGCTCCGCTTGGTTGTGCTCGAGCTCTCTCGCACGTTGCTCGGCGCGCTTGAAGCGCCTCAAGCACTCGAGAGCCCGCGCTTCTTGCTCTTCGCGCTTGGCGCGTTCACGCCAGCGTACGGCTCCCTCTCGCTCTTCGCCGAGGGCTTGGCGCATGGCCGCGCCGTCGCGCTCGACGCGCATCAGTTGAACCTTCGAGCGAGCGACGCCTTGTTCGAGCTCGCGCAAGGTGCTCGTGACCTGCGCCTCGTGGTTTTCTACTTGAACGATCAGACTGTCGATGCTGGCCACCACTCCGTGGGTCCAGCGTTTGAGACGCGCCATCATGGGCCTCCTTGTCCCCGGTGCGGGGCACCCGACCACCGGAGCAAGACGCACGCCTACATCCGCGACCCAGCCAAGTGCTGGAAAATACTGAGATATTGGCGGCTATTTGTTCCGCGCTGTGTGCCTAAAATGAGCGTCGATGTACATTCCATGTACATGTTCCTGCATCCTGCCGAACGCGCCTTTGCTCAGTCGGTGTCGCGCATCGCGTACGACAACCCCTTCTCGCCGGAGCGTATCGAGAGCGAGCGCGTGGCATTGGGCTCGAAGTTCACCGAGAGCGCTCAGGCCTGGTCGGTCGATGGCGGAGCTTGGGAGACGCAGCGTTTCCACCGCGAGCGACCCAACGTGGTCTTGTTGCGCGATCTGACCTGGCACATGGCGCTCGCGCTGCGTGAGCGCCTCGCTGGCAAACGCGCCCAGCTGAGCGCCGAAGATCTGCTTCTGTACGAAGACGTCTGCCTGTACGCGCTCTTCGCACGCTACGAGCTGAGCTTGTACGAGCTCGTGGTCGACGAATCGGGCGAGTCGCGTAAGGTCGGCTTCTACCCGGCGTTCAAACGTGACTTCGAACGGCTCCTGGTCGAGCCCGAGCTGCCCTTCGCATCCGGCCTGAGCGCCGCGGGCGCGCTGGCCTTCTTTTTTCAGATTCGCCGAGCGTTCCACTACATTTTCCGGTATTTGCTGGGCCTTTCGCGACCCATTGCCGAGCTGCGCGCCGAGACTTGGCATTCGGTGTTCACGCACGATCTGCGTCGCTACCGCAATGCCGTCTACCGCCACATGGCCGACATTCCGACGTTGATCACGGGCCCGTCTGGCACCGGAAAAGACCTCGTTGCGCAGTCGATTGGGTATTCGCGCTACGTCGCCTTCGATGAGACCAAGCTGCGCTTCGTGGAGGCCTTCAGCACGCAGTTCCAAGCACTCAACGTGTCGGCGCTGTCGCGCGGTCTGATCGAGTCGGAGCTGTTCGGGCACCGGCGCGGCGCGTTCACTGGGGCGCTCGAAGATCGCCCGGGTTGGCTCGAAGCATGCGGCCCCGACGGCACGGTGTTCCTCGATGAAATCGGCGAGCTCGACAACGAGCTGCAAGTGAAGTTCCTGCGCGTGCTGCAAACGCGCGCTTTCCAACGGCTGGGGGAGACCAAGCCCCGGCTATTCCTGGGGAAGATCGTCGCTGCCACGCACCGCGACCTCGACCAAGGCTTGGAAGCCGGCTGGTTTCGCGAAGACCTATACTACCGCCTGTGTGCCGACCGCATTCAAACGCCCACTCTTCGAGAGCGCATCGAGGCAGATCCCAACGAGTTGCTGTTGATGGTGACGGTGCTGAGTGAGCGCATCGCGGGCGCCGACTACGGCCCGGCGCTCGCCAAAGAGGTCGAAGCGTTCGTACAGCGCGAGCTCGGTCCGAAATACGCCTGGCCAGGCAACGTACGCGAGCTCGAGCAGTGCGTGCGGAACGTACTCGTGCGCAAGCGCTACCGCCCGGCGCGTCGCGCCCCGAATCCCTCGGCGCTCGATGGCGCCCTCGTTGCGAGCGGCCTCGGCAGCGAAGCCTTGCTCGATCGCTATTGCGCGCTCGTGTATCGAGAGACGAACAGCTTCGTCGAGACCGGGCGGCGCGTGGGGTTGGACCGGCGTACGGTCAAGGAGCGAGCCGAGCGCGGCACGCGCGAGCTCGGCTAGCCACAGGCACCGCTCAGCGCGCGAAATGCCGCATCGGCCTCCCATCCGCCCGCGGGCGACCGGCTATTGGGTGCCCATCGTTGGGATCAGCGCGTCACGAATCTGCAAAAGATGTAGACCGCTCCGGACATCAATCACTGCCGAGACCTGTGATTGAATGCCCGCGCGAAAGTTCTGCCGTTGGCCGTCGTTGAAGGAGAGTCATGTCGAAGAAGCTTGGAATATCTGCCGTTTTTCTGGGGTGGTCGCTGGGTGCGCTCGGGTTGCTGTTGGTCCCCGGTTGCGGCAGTGATGCGGCCACCAGCCCAGGCGGCGCGGGTGCGAGCGCTGCCGGCGCAGGTGCGAGTGGTACTCCCTCGGGAGGCTCTAGTCCGACAGCAGGCGCCGGCAACCCACAAGCTGGCAATGCGGGTCAGAGTCCCGTCGCCGGCGGCGGCGGAACCAATCAAGCGGGTGCCGGCGGCTCGAGCGCAGGCTCTGCGAACGGCGGAGCCAGCGGCGCGGGGATGAGCGGTGCTGCCGGCGCAGCGCCCGCGGGCGGCAGCTCGGGCTGCGGCAGCCCGCCGACCGAAGCGCAGCGCAAGGCGCCCGCGTTTCCAGCTTCGACCATCGCCAATCCCGCCGGCGTGTTGTTCCGGTTCATGAACAATTGCTCGGAGCCGATTTGGATCAGGTCCCCTGTAGATCCCGGCAAATCAGTCGGCATCCCCGGCGAAGTGGTCCAGCTCGCCTCCAAAGCCACGAAGGACTTCGACATCACCGGCGTCGGCATTCATGGTCGCGTCGAAGCGTACCGCGGCGCGGCGCCGGGCAGCGCTGGCAGCTACCAGGCGCAGTTCACGGAGATGAACGCGACGAAGGATCAAGCGCTGAACGTCAATCTCTCACACGTCGACTGGGTTGGCTTGCCCGTCGAAGTCAAGGGCAACGCATCGGGCAAGGATTGCGGCGTCACCGCGTGTTACCAACCGCTCGCGCACTTGCTCGACGGTTGCCCCACGCAGCTGCTCGATACGAAAGAGAACAAGTGCCACGCACCGAACTGGTACTGCGGCGCGCACGCAGCCGAGCCGTTCTGCCAAGCCTTGATGGCCTCCGCCACCAACACCGTGAACACCGACCCGGACTGCTCCGCCGGCAAGGGCATCACGTTTACCCCGAACGACGTTTTCGGCTGCGCCGGAGCGTTCTTCAGTGGTCAGGGTGTCAAGAACGGCAACGTTTGCTGCGCCAAGGTGAACCGCAACTACCCGGGCAACGCGAGCAAGCAAACTTCCAACGACCGCTGCTCCTTCTACAAGAGCGAGCCCTACAACGTGTACGCGAATTGGGCGCAAAAGCAGTGCCCGTACATCTACACCTTCGCCTACGACGACGTGGCCGAGCAAAGCGGCTACTTCGTGTGCAGCAAGGGCACCGAGATGGACGTGACGTACTGCCCGGGCGATCCCTGAGCGCGAGTCGAGCCGAGAGCTACGCGGCGCGCCATGCGCGCCGCGCCCGCTAAGACCAAAATCTCGAGCGGCACTTCGTGCGATCAGCGCCCCCGTCTGCCGACATGTGGCGCCGGGCTCGGGGCGGCCTCGCCGTGTCATCACCCTTATGGGTGATGCTTCCGTGTAAGGAAAGAGGCGAGAAATCCTGTTTCGCGATGTGTCCGTGTCATTGCGTTGGTGTTTCCGTAACGCATAGTCCTGGTTTGAGCCAGATCCCTATCTGCCGAGCGCACCCCGCGCCGAGCGCATGTAGGGGCATCGGCTCTTCTCCTTGGAAGGACTCTCATGCGTTGGATTTCGACGATTGCAGTTTCGGTCTTGGTCGCGGGCGGGGTAATCGGGTGCTCGGACGATAGCGCGGCGACGCATCCCGGCGGCACAGCAGGAGCCAGCGGCGGTGGTGCCGCGGGCAGTAGCGGAAGTGCTGGCGCAAGCACGGCCGGCGGTGGCTCCGCGAACGCGGGCGCTGCAGGGTCGGTGACCGCGGGCAGCGGCGGTTCCGGCGAAGCTGGGGCCAGCACTGCGGGCGCCGGTGGCGACGTGGCCGGCATGGGCGGTGCCGCGGCGGGCACAGGCGGTGCGGGCGGTACGGGCGGTAGCGCAGGAGCGGCGGGTGGCGCAGTCGTCACCATTCCAGCCGCGCCGACGGGCCTGACACTCGGCGTGCTCGGCCCCGACAAGATCAAGCTGACGTGGACGGACGTGGCGACCGACGAGACCGGCTACTACGTCTATTGGTCGTCGACGGGCACGAAGCCGGCCACGCCGAACCGGTTCCTCGACGAGAACACCACCACGGTGACTGCGGACGAGCTCACCTCCGGCACCCAGTACACGTTCTGGGTCGAAGCGCACAACCCGGCGGGCTCGAGCACCGCCGTGAGCGGCATGGCAACCCCCGGCCCAGTGCCGAACGCGCCAACCGCGCTGGTGGTCACCCCGAGCGCGACCGACATCACGCTGAGCTGGACCGACAACTCGACGGACGAGACCGGCTTCCGCATCTACGTCGCGACCACGAACGCGCAGCCAGCGACCACCACACGCACCGTGGCGGCCGGCGTGACCACGTACACGATCCCTGCGGCCGACGTGACTCCGTACCAGACGTATTACATCTGGGTCTCGGCCTACAACGCGATTGGTGACAGCCCCGCGCTCGCTGGGACTGGTGGAGCGGGCGTTGCTCCGGTAGCCCCTGCGGGGGTCACGGTCGCGTACGATCCCGCCAATCAATTCGCAGTGACGGCGAACTGGACCGACAGCTCCGACAACGAAAACGGCTTCGATGTTTACTGGTCGACGGACGACAACAAGCCCGCAACGGCGGGCGCGTCGGTCGCCGCCAACATCGCTACGTACAAGCTGACCAAGGTGTTCGGCGGCGCGACGTACCGCTTCTGGGTCGAGGCGACGAACGTGGTCGGCCGCAGCAGTGCAACGCTCGGCACGGCCACGGTGGCGACCAAGGATTTGAACTGGGGCGAGCTGTGGGTGGCCGACGATCTCGGCACGCACTTGGCATTGATCGTGGACCCCGCTGCACCCACGACCTCACTGTTCGCGTACTACTCTGCCGATCCTGCGAACATGGGCACGGGAGCCACGATCAACCCCTGGAAGATCTACGGCAAAGCCGACCTGGACATGACCAAGACCGGCTACTTCTGGACCGAGTCGCGTGCTACGGATGGCTCGCTGTTCTCGCTCCGGACGCTGGCTCCCAGCACGGCCGTGGTGACTGACGTCGTGGCCACGCCGAGTGACACCAGCGCCGTCATCACTTGGACGCCCGCTGCGGGTTACACCGGCAAGTACACCGTGCTCTGGGGTACGGATACGGAGGCCACCGCCGCGATCGCGACCTCGACCGCGGGCAGCACGGCCACCATCAGCGGCTTGCTGCCGGCCACGGACTACAAGTTCTGGGTGCGGGCGGCCGGCATCGGCATCAATACCGGCAACGCCAACAACACGAACGGTTTCCCCGGTGTCGCCACGCTGGCAACGGCGAAGACCACGGGCATTCCGCTCGGGCCGAACCTCGCTCAAGGCAAGGCCACCGGTTCCTCTTCGGGCAATGCAGCACTCGCGGTCGACGGCAATATCGGTACGCGCTGGGAGAGCGCGACCAACGACAACGAGTGGATGTACGTCGACCTCGGAGCGACCACGAGCTTGACGAACGTGATCATGGTCTGGGAAGCCGCCTACTCGAAGACGCTCGAAATTCAGGTGTGCAGCGCGACCTGCCCCACCGACGACCCGACCAGGCCGTTGCCTGCCGACTGGGCGTGGCAAACGGTGTACGTTGGCGCCGCTCGCACCCTGAGCGGCTTCCCTAACTCCGAGCTCGTTGCGCTGAACGCCGGTGCCTCGGGTCGTTACGTGCGCATGTTCGGTAAGACCCGCGCTACGCCTTACGGTCACTCGATGTGGGAGTTCAAGGTGTACAACGCCGGCGCGACGCCCTGAGCGGGGAGTCGTCGAATGGGCTACGCGGCGCGCTCTGGCGCGCCGCGCCCGCTTACCCCAATCAATTCACGTTCACGTAATTCAAGTCGACGTTGCCTTGGGGGAAGGTCAGCTTGATGTCGCGGATCTGACCGACCGAGTTGCTGCTCGGCACGGTCAGGGCGAGATCACGGAACTGCTGCCAGCCGCTATTTTGCACCGCATAGGTGCCGATGACGGCGCCGCCGACCGAGACCTGCACCGTGGCGCCGCTCACGCCGCTCGCCACGCGCAACGTTAGGTGCCAGTTGCCGCTCGCGCCGGCGCGCACACTGTATTGCACCCATTCGCCGGGCTGGCCCCAGCCGATGTTGCAGCCCGCGATGCCGTTGTCGGTGTTGGCGGCGAAGTCTTCACCGTCGCCCTTGTCGCACTGCGGGGCGGACGCCGCTCCATTGTTCGTCAGGTCCGTGTCGAAGAAGCGCGAGTAGCCGCTCGCGGGCACGCGCGCGGGCGAGGTGAGGACGGGCACCAGGTTGATGTAGTTGAGGTTCGTGTCGCCCGTGTCGTAAGTGACGCGCAGCACGTGGGGGCCTTGGCTCAAGAAGAAGGACGAGCCGAAGTCTTGATAGGTGTCCCAGCCGCCGGTGGCGATGCTGAACGTGCCTTGTTTCACGCCGTCGAGCCACAGGCTTTCGGTTTTGCCGCTCGCCCCAGAGGCGGCGCGCAGCACGTACGCGAAGTAGCCGGCCTGGGGTGCGAGCACATCGTATTCGGTCCATTCACCGGCTTGAGTCCAACCGATGTTGCACGCGCCATTGTTGTCGGCGGTGTGCCACAGATCCTCGCTGTTGCCTTGGTCGCACTGCACGTCACCGTTCAGCGAGCCGTTGTTTGCGGCGTCGAGATCGTTGTAGCGGGCGTAATTCTCCGCCTCGATGCGCGCCGGTAGGGTCACTGGCACGTGCGGGCGAATGTCCAGGTAGTTGAGGTTCACGTCGGCGGTCACGAATTGCACGCGCAGCACGTGCGGGCCCGCGCTGAGCGCGACGCTCGAGATCTTGCGATCGCCAAAGCTCGACCAGCCGACGTTCGCTGCGCTGAGCGTGCCTTGCACCACGCCGTCGACCAGAATGCTCATTTGACGGCCGTTCGCGCCGCTGCCCATGCGCGCGACGATGTCGAACGAAGCGGCGCTCGGAACGGTCACGTCGTACTCGAGCCACTCGCCCGGTAGCGTCCAGCCGATCGCGCAGCCCCCGTTGTTGTCGCTCGTGCTTTGGGCGTCGACGCCATCGCCACGGTTACATTGTGGGCTCGCGCTCGCGCCCTGATTGACCGTGTCGCTATCGTGAGAGCGGACGTACGCCTCGGCCTCGATGCGCGCGGGCAGTGTCACGCCTTTGCTGCTCGCGGTGCCGGTGTGCTCGGGGTTTTGTTGGAACATCGGCCAGGGGAGGCGCGTGTTGGCCGTACCCGGCATGTCCCAAACGAACATTTTCCCGTTGGCATCGATGGTCGCAAGCTCGAGCAGCCCGTCGCCATCGAGATCCGCGACCGCGGGCGAGCTCTCGCTGCCCGGGCTAATCGAGGGCACGGGGCGTGTGAGCGCGGTATTGAGCGTGCCGGTGGCCGAAATCACGCTCAAGGTTCCCGCGAGATCGTCGTCGTGCGAGCCGATGACCTCGGGGCTGCCGTCACCGTTCACATCCGCGACGATGACGGCGCTGAAGCCACCGCAGCAAGCCAGCACCGACGTGCTGAACGGCCAACCCGGCAGCGAGACTCCGCTCCCGTTCCACGCGTTGAGGCCGTCGATGGTGGAGGGGCCTCCTGTGGTGAGCATGCCCGAGAGCACATCGGCGCGACCGTCCCCGTCCAAATCGGCGACGGTGAGCGAAGTCGCGAAGCTGGCACCGAGATCTTTCGGCCAACCGGCCACGGTGCTGCCATTCGCGTGGAACGCAACCACCTGATTGAGCCCGGACGCGACCACTTCGAGCGTGCCGTCCCCGTCGATGTCGCCCACTCCCTTTGCGTAGTAGCTGCCGAGCTTGGGCCAGCCGGGTTTGACGACGCCCGTGCTGGAGACGACCACGAGCCCCGTTCCCTGCAGCAAGCTCACGATCTCGAGCTTCCCGTCGTGATCGATGTCGGCGACCGTGGGATTGGCTTGGATGCCGCTGCCGACGGAGACCGGGAAGCCTGGCAGCAAGCTGCCGTTGGCTCGGAACACCTTGATGCTGCCCACGTCGTCCGCGGCCACGATGTCTTTCACGCCGTCCCCGTCGATGTCAGCGAGGGCGAGCCGGTTGCGCGTGCCCGTGCCGACGGCCTTGGGCCAACCGCTTTGCAGCACGCCTTGCGCGTTCCACACCAAGATTTCGTTGTTCACGTTCGAGGCCACGACCTCCGGCTTCCCGTCGCCCGTGATGTCGCCAACGGCGGGGCTGAATTGCGTGAGCGAGCCCGTGCCGTGTACGTCGACGGCTTGCGGCCAGCCCGCGAGCTCCGTGCCGTCGGCTTGCAAGAGCTGAACGCTCGGGCCATAGCCGACCGCGAGCTCGGCTTTGCCGTCGCCGTTCACGTCGGCCACCGTGGTCACGTCGAACACGCCCAGAAACCCGGCTTGCGGGAGTTGCTTCGGCCAGCCCGCGTGCAACAACGGATCGACGATCACGCGGGTCGTGAAATCTTGCTCGCTGTTGTCGTTGAAGAACACGCGCAGGCGCAGCACGTAGGTGTTGGCCGCGACTCCGTTCGTCGTCCAGGTGCCGAGCACGCCGTTGCGGATTTTGGCGGTTCCACCGCTGGTCAGCGTGAGCTGCCCGCTGCTCACCGGGCTGCCCGTCACCGTCTCGACGCTGATTTGATAATGGTTGAAGTTGCCAGCGGCGACCGTGCCGGTGAGCTGGATGGCGTCGCCCGCACGATACACGTGGCGATCGTCCGGGCCGGTGAGCGCGAGGCGCGCAAAGGCAAGCGTTTGCCGGTCTTCGTAGCTGCGCCCGTTCGTCATGCTCGCGCGCAAACGCAGGGTGTATTGACCGTCGGCGAGGGTGCCGCCATTGAGGGTGGCGAGCGTGGCCTGGTTGGGTTGGTTCGTGCCTTGCGCGAGGCCGGTCCACGCGGTCGGCCATTCGCCGCTGCCGTAGTCGAGCGTCCAGCTGGCAAACGAGTCACCCCGCGCGGTGCCGGTGACCGTGAGCGTGTCCTGATCGGTGGTGCCGAACGGACGCGTGATCAAGACTTCGAGCGGTGTTGGCTCGACCAGGGCCGCCGCGGCATTGATGCGCCCGTACCCGAGATCCGCGTCGAGCCCGCCCCCGTTCAGGTCGCTCGCCGAGCGCCGCAGTGTTTGTCGGACTTGCTCCGGGGTGTACGTCGGATGCGCGGCCAAGATCAGCGCTGCCAGGCCGGCTGCGTGCGGTGCCGCCATCGACGTGCCCGCTTGGCGCACGTAGCTGCCATTCACGATCAGCTCGGGCGGGCAGAGCTGGGGATCGCACACGCTCGATTTGAGCGACAGAATCGCGCGAAACGGCTCGAAGCTCGGGCTGCCCGTGGTGTAGCCACTGCCCGGCGCGACCACGTCGATCAAGCCGGTGTCCGAAAAGAACGGGCGATTGCCGTCCGGATCGTTGGCGCCCACGAGGATCGCGTCAGGCACGTTCGCCGAGCCCGTGAACACGTCCGAGCCCCCGTTCCCGGCAGCGAACACCACGACCGTGCCCAGGCTGTGGGCTTGCTCGATCGCGTCGTTCACGACCAGATCCGGTCCGCAGCCGTCGCAGCCCCAGCTGTTGTTGATCACGTCGGCGCCGGACTCGGCGGCGTACAGAATGGCTTGCGCGAGCTGAAAGCTCGTGCCCTTGCCGGTGTCGTCCAGGCCCTTGACGGCCATCACGCGCGCGTCCGGCGCTACGCCCACGATGCCCACGAAGTTATTGTCGTCGGCCGCGATCGTGCCCGCGACGTGAGTGCCGTGACCGAAGTGATCCGTCGGGTCATTGCTGGAAGCGGTGAAGTCCCAGCCCCACAAGTCGTCGACCAGACCGTTGCCGTCGTCGTCGATACCGTTCGGAATTTCGACCGGATTCGTCCAGACGTTCTCCGCCAGATCGGGGTGCGCGCGATCCACGCCCGTGTCGACGACCGCGACCGTCACGCCCTGCCCGCGCGTGGTGTTCCACGCTTGCTCGACGCCGATGCTGTGCAGGCCCCAGAGATCCGAATACGGCTGACCGAAGCTGCCGCTGGTCTGAAAGTACGGATCATTCGGCGTGTACGTTGCGCTCTGTACGTAGTTCGGTTGCGCCCACTCCACGTGGGGATCCTGCGCGAGCGCGGCCACCGCTGCCTCGACGCTGCCGGCGACTGCGAAATGATAGATGTTGCCGAGATCAGCGGCAGGAGAAGGCGCTCCACGCAGCGGGTTCCTCAGCTGGGCGAAGCGTGTTTTCTGTGCGCTCGCGGCGGCCGCGGTGCTGAGGCCGTTGCGCCACGGCAAGAGGGAGCGCGTACCCGTGAGCGCGTGCTGTTGCATCAAAGCGTCGAGCGAGCTCGAATGGTCGCTGGCGATTGCCGCAAAGGACTGGCCGCCTGCCAACGTGCGTTGGATCGGTCCGATGATGCTGGTAGGTCCGGTGGACTTGAACTTGACGATCACGCCGTCGACGAGCGCGCCGCTCGACGTTCGTGCGTAACCCGCGCCAGCTGTCGCAAAACCGTTGGCGTTGGGCTTGCGAGCGAGCCACGCCGACGCCGACGCGCTGGGCGGCTTTGGCAGCGCAACGGGAGCCGCCGCAGGCGCGGACAGCGCACTCGCAGGCGGGATGCCCGTGCCCTTCGACGTTCGACCACCGGACAGCGGCTCGCTCGAACAAGCCACCAACAGCGCCCACACCACGAAGCCAGCATGACGATTCATGGATCTACTCCTCAGTGCGAAGCACGCCGGCCTCGCTGTTGCCCACGAGTCGTCACCTATCGAATTCATCCATCACCGCGCAATCAAGTTTGAATCTTTACCCAACAGTCGTGTTGCCCCGCCCCCCCATTGATGTTGCAGCGCCGACGTCCCTGTCAGGTTCCGCCAGTACAGGGGAGTACCGAGATTCCTCGCCGATAGCGAGTGCGTGGCGCCGCTCACTTGCGACCTCGTGGCATGCGCCCGCTTCGAACGCCGAGCAACCAGCCCAGCGTGAAAGGTGCGCGCGGGGCGCGGCAGGCGCGCTCGTCCCTTGACGCTGTGCGGTGAGCACCTTCTAGTCGAATTGCGTGAGCACCGAGACCCCGCCCAATGACGATCGCGAAGCGCGCGCTGCTCGCCTCGCGGCTTTTCGCAGTGGGCTCAGCACCCGCGAAGAGCAATTATTGGAATCGGCGCGGCACGCCGCCGCCGCGCAACTGACGACCGGCGCGCCCCCGCGCCGAGTCCCGCAAGCCGCGATCGGCGCGATGTCCACGAGCGATGAGCTCCAGCGCTACCACTTGGAAGTCGTCCCGACCCCGCAGAAGATTGCCTGTCATGCCGGGTGTCATTGGTGCTGTCACATGAAGGTGTCGCTGACTGCACCCGAGATTTTTGCAGTCGTCGAATACCTGGAGAGCGGCGTGTCTGAACGGACTCGCGAGCAGATCAAGGCGCGCACCGCGGAGCTCAGCCAAGACCCGCGCATCTTCTCGCCGGACGCCAAAGTGGAAGCGCGTATCCCATGCGCGATGCTCAGCGAGCAAGGCGCCTGCTTGGTGTACCCGGCTCGGCCATTGGCCTGTAGGGGCTACAACTCGCTCGATGCAGAGTCGTGTCGTCGGTCGCTCGATGACGACTTGGAAATCGTCGAGTGGAACGAGCCCTTGGTTCGCGACTCTGCGGCGGTGGCCCTCGGCCTGCTTGCCGGCATCGAAGACGCGGGTTTGCCGGCGGAGCTTTTGGAGCTCACGTCGGGGTTGCATATCGCGCTCAGCGAGCCCAATGCCCTGCAGCGCTGGCTCGCGGGAGACGCGGTGTTCGCGGCCGCCCTCGCTGAGCGCTGAAGTTTTCGTTGACCAGCACCCTGAACCCGCGGACTGTCAGCGGAATGACCGAATACGTTGTCACGAAGCAAGGTGCCACCTCGGATTGGGGCAGCAACGCCGAAGGCGAGGTTCAAGAAATGCCGCTGTCCAAGCCCGACGGGGCCGGGTGGAAACTGCACTCCGTCGTGCCCAGCCAATACAACGTGATGGCGATCTGGGAACGCGAAGAGAAGAGCAAGAAGCGTTGAGGCGCTGCTCGACCGAGCACATCCGTCGGCGTGATGGGTGCCGGATCGGAAGCGGCGCTGTCCCGGCGCTCGGGCGTGGGCATTCGTTCGGAGCGCAAGCTTAGCGCGGCGCGGGTCAAAGTTTTCTTCTCTGGCGCCATGTGCACACGCATTGGGCTTCTTTTGAAGTCGATACGTGCAGTGTGCTCGCAGAAGCGTGTACTTGCACACTGCACGTGAGATCACGCTCGAGACTTCGGGCGGATCTCGCCACTTGAAATTCGTTTCGCGATCACGGACTTTCCGCGAGCGGCATGACCCGCGTGGGTTGTGATGAAAGACGCACGAGGATGCGCACTCGTCACGGCGGATTGCCGCGCCTAGTGCGCGGCGCTGAGGAGCGAAATATGACGATACTCGGGCGATTCGGAGCCAATGGCTTCGCCTTGGCGGTGACCTTTGCGATGGCCTTGGGGGGCCTCTCTTCGTGCTACGGCGGCGCCGTCGACCAGGCGGAGCTCGACACGGAAGTCGGCGAAACATCCGCGGGTGTCACGACCGAAGACGGTCTGACCGACGCATTCGCGCTGTTCACTGACGATTTCACGTTCGCGGGCATGAACAACTCATTTCCGATCGGCGCGGGTTACCACCCGGGGCTGAGCACCGAGCACATCGTGCTGGCCAACACGCCCCCTGCCAGCGCAAAGATCCAGCTTCAATTCTCGACCCAGACGGTGTTGGCGAATCTGAGCGGTGTCGACCCTTCGCAGACGTTCGATCTCTGGTTCGTGAAGAACGTGTCCGGCTCGGGACGAACCGTAAAGCCGGAAACGGGCGATCAGTTGCTGAAGATCGGCTCGTTTGCCGCGGGTACCGGCACGCGCTCGCTCTCGGTGAACATAGGCACGAACATCAACTTCGATCTCGACCTGGTCGTGGTCACGCGCGGCGGGCAAAGCCCGACTGCATCGCGCGTGCTGGTGGGCGAGCGCTCGTTGTTCGAAAAGCGCTTCTTTCGTACACGTTCGGGGCTGCCCATGGACACCGTGACCGGCAGCTTGCAGAACACCGTCGAGACCGCAGATCCGCTGGTTCAGCGCGGCGCGTTTTTGTTCTTCAACGAGACCTTCGGCGGCAACGGCCGCACCTGTGGCACCTGCCACCGCTCGGCGAACAACCTCACTCTCGACGCAGCGTTCATCGCCACGTTGCCCTCGACGGACAAGTTGTTCGTGTACAATCAGAGCGCGCCGCTGGCTCAGCTCGAGAGCGGAAGCTTCCTCACCAGCCGCGGGCTGATTTTGGAGAACGTCGATGGCTTTTCGGATCCGACGCACAAGTTCGTGCTGCGCTCGGTGCCGCACTTGTTCGGGCTCGCTTCGAGCGTCGACATCCTGAACGCGGGCGCTTCGTTCCCGCAAGCTCCGCCGGACAGCCACATCGGCTGGGGTGGCGATGGCGCGCCGGGCCGCGGTACGCTGCATGAAATCGGCTTCGGCGCGATCATTCAGCATTTCACCAAGACGCTGACTCGCGCTCCGGGAGTCGATTTCCGCATTCCAACGCAAGAGGAGCTCGATGCGCTGGAGGCGTTCGAGCTCTTCAGTGGCCGCCAACGCCGGCCCAACGTGACCACGATCACCTTCCGCGAGGCGCAGGTGAACACCGGCAAGCAAGACTTCTTCGGTAACGGGCTGTGCACCCAATGCCACCGCACGATGACCGGAGCGATCGGTGCGGGCCGCACTGATTCGAGCGCCAACACCGGCGTCGATCAGCGCGTCACCGATTTGCCGCTCGACGACGGCTTCGGCCAACCCGTGGTGAATCAGTCACAACTCGGGACGCAGGTGTTCGACTCGCCGAACTTGATCGAAGCCGCCGACACTGGGCCGTTCTTCCACAACAACTCAGCCGCTGCGATCGAAGATGCCGTCGCGCATTATGCGAGCGACGCCTTCAAGAACTCGCCCAGCGGCCAGAATATCCCGAACAGCACGTTCACGACCGCTCAGGTCGCTGACATCAGCGTGTTCCTGCGCGAGCTGAACGCGGCCGAGAACGTGCGCCGCATGCGCAAGGTCACCAGCTTCGTGCGCGACCATCGTAGTACCGGCAACACGGACCTCTTGACGCAAGACATCCACTATTGCGACAACGCCCTACGCATGCTGCGCGAGAAGAACGTGAACGCGACGGCGCGCTCGCACTTGTCCGCGGCTCGAACGGCGCTCGTTGCAGCTCAAGGCCAGGCCGACGCAAGCCGCGCCGCGAACCTCGCGACCGCGCTGACCAAGATCAACTCTGCCAAGGCCGATATCATCACGAGCGATCCGAACAACGACTTCTGAGTCGCGCTCCCGCCGGGCGCGCCGGCGCTCGACGTCCCGTTGGCTCAGTTGCATGGCGCAAAAGGCAGTCGCAACTGGGCCGTTCGGTGCTGGATTCGGGGAGGCACTGACGCAGCGCGTAACTCCACCCTCTGGGGTGATATCATCCGAGCCGTCCACGCGCCGCGAGTTTCAGATTGTGACCAGCGCGATAAGTCCAGCGCGGTAAGTCCAGCGCCGACAAGGTGTGACAATTGTGCGCGCGCGCCGCGCTCGCGTGTCGATTCCGAAACCGTCCGCACTCGAAGCGGACACGAGCCCATCAGGTTGGTGCGGGTCGAGACGCGTCAGTGCTGAGACGACCACGCGCGATCCTTTACTGGAGTTGTTCCCTATGGTTCGTCACACGTTCCACAAGATATGTTCATTTGCGTTATGCGCTGCGTTGGCTGGCTGCGGAGCTGATCCCTCGGCGCCCACCGGTCCCCACGGCAACAATGGCGGCGGCGGCTCCGCGGGGAGCTCTGGCTCTGGGCCGAGCGGTGGGAGTGCGGGGAACGCGGGCAGCGGCGGCTCGAGTGGAGGAGCTGCGAACGCCGGAGCGGGAGGTTCCAGCGCTGGCGCGGGCGGCTCGGAGCTCGGAACCGCAGGTGCCGGTGGCGACAGCAACGGCTCGGCAGGCGCGGCAGGTGCCGGCGTCGGCGGTGCTGGCGCAGGTGCCGGCGGCGCACCCGGCGC
>OUNO010002052.1_pt3 | contig 17231 bp, 15 predicted proteins | sample 1779811 | NCBI WGS metagenome assembly OUNO01 (sample SAMEA3914804, study PRJEB12502) | metagenome | biome: forest; material: soil | place: Canada | collected 2010-06-25 | depth 0.3 m | reverse complement strand
GGACGGCGGCGATGGCGGCCTTGATGTCCACGGCTTCCGGGCAGGCGCCGTTGCAGGCTGCGGCGCGCGCGCTAAGCACGCCCAGCTCGGTGGTCGCCTTGTCGTTTTCCTTGAGCTTGGCCTCGGCGATGGCCAGGTCCCGATGAGCGGCCACCGGCGCCGGATCGAGTTTCACCGATTTGGAAAGGGCCTTCTCAGCGCCTTTCAGGTCGCCCGCCCCCGACCTTGACGCGCCCAGCATGTACCAGGTGTTGGCGTCACGAGGTTCGGAATCGGTAACCTTCTCGAAGTGGTTGGCGGCCGACTTGAATCGTTCGGCCTGATAGTCGGCCATGCCCTGCTGGTATTCCTGGACCGGATTATATTGAGGGGCGCTGTTGAAACTGGGCATCGAACCGCCGCCGCCGCCGCCCATGCCCGAGGCCACCGCCAGTGCGCCGGGAGCGACGCTCACGGCCAGACCCAATCCCAACACCGACGCCATACGCCAAGCGCTCATCGCCACCTCCCTTTTTCGTTGGGTCAATTCCTACCAAGCCTCGACCGGTTCAATTCCTACCAAGCCCGGGCCGGCGATGGCAACCGGGCCACGCTTGCGCGGGGGACGGCCCCAGCGTATTAGCGCCAGCCGTCGCGACGCCTGATCCTCGGTAGCTCAGTTGGTAGAGCAGCCGGCTGTTAACCGGCGGGTCGCAGGTTCGAGTCCTGCCCGGGGAGCCAGCGCTTTTTCCGCGCCAGGGCGCGATGCGGCGCACCGGCGTTCAATGTTTCCCTACGCTCCGCTTCGGCCTTGCTCACCTGATCACTGGTGGATCGGAAAGCTGATCGCTGTCGCCCGCCCACTACTGTCGCCCGCCCACGTCGGTAGGGCCCGGCCTGGCGGGCGCGAGCTTCGCCACCAGGAAGAGCCGGTTCATCAGCCTTAACTGATCGGGCGCGCCGGGGCTGGTCGGCGCCTCCTTCGTGGTCATGGCCACCATGGTCTTCATGTTGTTGAGCACCACGGCGGCGATATCGTCGGCCTGCTGATCGTCCAGTCCGGGCGCGCAGGTCTTCAGCGCTGACTTGATCCCGGCCAGGGTCTGGGCGCGGAACCGCTGGCGGACCACCGTCCAGTCAGTCCGCGAATCCAGCAGGGCCGCAAAACCCCGTGTCCGCGGATGCAGTTTCACCAAGAGATCGATCAGGATATCGGCCAGCTCTTCCGGGGTAGCGCCGGCCGCGCGGGCGTGAATCGCATCATACTCCGCCCGTAGAATTTCGGCCTGATGCGCCATGAGCGCGTCGGCGATCGCGTCCTTGTTGGGGAAGAATCGGTAGAGGGAGCCGATCTTCGCTTCGGCCCGGGCGGCGATCTCCGCCATGGTCGCGGCCTCGAACCCCCGCTCCTGGATGACCGCCGCCGCCGCCTCGATCAGTTCGGCGACGCGCTGTCGACCAACCTCGCGCTGAGGCGCGAGCGCTCCACGATTCCGGCTTGACGAAGTTGAGCGCATCCTCAAATAGATATGCTGCTTGAGTCCATCCTCAACTCTGTAGCGCTCCGCACTCCCCCGGACAACCGGTTGGCGGACGCCGCCACTCGCCGAAAAGGACGCCTCCCATGATCACCCTGTCCGCCCCGACAACGGCTTTGATCCTTGTCGACCTCCAGAACGTCATCGTCGGCCTTCCGCTGGCGCCCTATTCCGCCGAGGCGGTGATCTCCAAAGGGATGGACCTGGCCCGCCGCTTCCGCGCGGCCAAGGCGCCGGTGGTGCTGGTCAACGTCGCCTTCTCGCCGGACCACGGCGACGCCTTGAAAGCGCCGGTCGACCAGCCGCCGCAGACGCCGCCGGGCGGACTCCCCGAAGGTTGGACCGAACTGGTGGACGGACTTGCAGAACCCTCCGACCTGCGGATCACCAAGCACCAGTGGGGCGCCTTCTATGGCACGGGCCTGGACCTGCAGCTGCGCCGCCGCGGCGTAACCAGCGTGGTCATCGGCGGCGTCGCCACCAATATGGGCGTGGAATCGACCGCCCGGGCCGCGCACGAGCACGGCTATGCGGTGGTGTTGGCGGAAGACGGCACGACGGCCCGCTCTGCCGACATGCACGCCTTCGCCTTCGAGCAGATCTTCCCGCTGATCGGCCGCGTGGCCAAATCCGACGAGATCGAGCTTCAGGAATGAGCGAACCGCCGCCGACGGCGAAGGGCCTTCCTCTACAGTCCCTGCCCACCACCGGTCGCTGGACCGTGCTGCTGGCGGCCTCCGTCTTGGGGGCGGGGCTGCTCCAGTGGGCCCGGCTGCCGGCCGCCCTGATGCTCGGGCCGCTGGCGGTCGCCGTTCTGGTGCAGACGGCGGGCGGCGCGGTGACAGTGCCCCGCGCCCTCATGACGGCGGCCCAGGCGGTGATCGGCTGTCTCATCGCCCGCTCGATTACGCCCGCCATCGTCGGCGGCCTCGCCAGCCACTGGCCCGTGTTCCTCGGCGTGGTGGCGCTGTCGATCGCGGCCAGCGCCGGCATCGGCTGGACTATGAGCCGCTTGCGCATCGTCCCTGGAACGACCGCCGTCTGGGGGATGCTGCCGGGCGCGGCGAGCGCCATGATGGTGATGGCCGAGGCCTATGGCGCGGATTTCCGCTTGGTCGCCTTCATGCAGTACCTGCGGATCGTGCTGGTGGCCGCCGCCGCTTCGGTGGTGGCTCTGCTGTTCGTGCATGGAGGCGGCGGCGGCCGCTTCGCCGGCGGATACTTCCCGCCGATCCACCCGCTGGACCTCGCCGCGACCGCCGGCGTGGCGGTCATCGGGGGCGGCCTCGGCCTCGCCTCACGCATCCCGGCCGGCGTGCTCCTTGGCCCGTTGGCGCTGGGCGCGGCGCTCAATGTCCTGGGCTGGGTGACGATCGAGTTGCCGCCGGTCGTGCTGATCGCCAGCTACGCGGTCATCGGCTGGAACACCGGCCTGCGCTTCACGCGCGACGTGCTCGCCGCCGCGGCCCGGGCGCTTCCCCAGAGCCTGGGCGCCACAGCGCTCCTGATGGGCTTCTGCGGCGTCCTGGCCTGGCTGCTGGTCGTCCTCCTGCACGTCGATCCTCTGACCGCCTACCTGGCCACCAGTCCCGGCGGCGTGGACGCCGCCGCGATCATCGCCGCCTCCACCAAGGTGGACACGCCGTTCGTCATGGCCTTGCAGACGCTGCGGGTGATCGTGGTCTTGGCGATCGGCCCGCGGGTGGCGCGATGGGTGGCGGGCAAGCTGACCGCGATCGCCCCTCACCCCGAACCCCCTGAGCCGGTCGATCTTGGCGATCTCGATTAGCCAGAATTATGCCGTCCGGGCCCCAGTGCTCTCTCGTGCGCTCTTGCATCCTTGCGCGTCTTACGCCGCGCCGGCAGCCTTTCGGGTAGTGGAATGGCGTGTACATAGTTCGGCGTTTCGAGGGTCCCGGGGAGCCACGCTTGGCCGTGGGTCGTCCCGCCCTCTGGGCCATGATGACCTGGTCGCGGTCAGGCCAGCAACGCTGAAGCGACAGCCCCGGCGACGCAGAAGAGGACGATCAGGATCGGCGGAACGCGCCAGCGCTCCAGCAGCATAAAGGCGATCAGCGCAAAGGCGAGGTCGCGGGCGCCCAGGATCGCGCTGGTCCAGATCGGATTGTAGAGGGCGGCGCCGAGGAGGCCGACGACGGCGGCGTTGACGCCGGCGAGCGCGCCGCGGGCGGTGGGATGGCCGCCGATCCAGGTCCACAGAGGCAGCCCCGCCACGGCGACGAGCAGGCCGGGCAGGAAGAGGAAGATCAGCGCCACGACCGACCAGAGCACGCTGATGCCCAATGCCGACCCCGTCGGAGCGATCACCGCGCCCAAGTAAGCGGCAAAGGTGAAAAGCGGCCCTGGCACGGCCTGGGCGGCGCCATAGCCTGAGAGAAAGGCGCCATCAGAAGCCCAGCCCGTAGGAACCAGGGCGTCGCGCAAGAGCGGCAGCACGACATGGCCCCCGCCGAAGACGAGAGCGCCCGCCTTATAGAAGATCGCCGTCATGGCCAGCATCGACCGAGGCGCAGCAACCTGGGCCGCCAGCGGCAGGCCGACCAGCAACGCGAGGAAGGCGCCACCAGCGGCCAGACCGGCGCGACGTCCGATCGGCAGCTTCGGCGCCGCTGACATGCCCGGCGCATCGCGGCAGAGCAGCATCCCCCCAACGGCGCCGGCCACGAGCGCGAAGAGCTGCATCAGCGGCCCGCCGAAGAGCAGCAGCATCGCCGCCGCCAACAGGCCCAGGGCGGTGCGGCGAAGGTCAGGGCAGAGCCTGCGGCCCATGCTCCAGACCGCCTGGGCCACGACGGCGACCGCGACCAGCTTCAGCCCGTGCACGCCCGCCTGGGTCAGCGGTCCGGTCAGGCGCGGCGCCAGCCAGGCGAAAGCGAACATGAGCGACGCCGACGGTAGGGTGAAGCCAAGCCAAGCGGCGAAGGCGCCGACCCAACCCGCCCGCCGCATTCCCACTAGAAAACCGACCTGGCTGCTGGCCGGCCCCGGGATCATTTGGCAGAGCGCGACCAGGCCGGCGTAGTCGTCCGCCGAGAGCCAGCCGCGGCGCTGGACGTAGGCGCGCTCGAAATAGCCCAGATGCGCAATCGGCCCGCCAAAGGAAGTCAGCCCCAGGCCAAGCGCCACGGCAAACACCTCGGCGGCGCTGCCCCGCGTCGGCGGCGACGCGACCTCATCCCCCGTGATCGCCACTAGACGTAGTCGAAGAGCGCCATGAACCCGAAGTCCATGTGCAGCTGTTGATGGCAATGGAACAGGGTTCGGCCCGGGTCGTCCGCGACAAAGTCCACCTCCGCCGTCTGATAGCCGCCCAGCATCACGACATCCTTGAGCACGCCGGACGTGGCTTTGCCGGCGATCCGTGTCAGCTCGAAACTGTGACGGTGCAGATGGATCGGGTGGATGTCGTCGCTGGCGTTCTTCATCCGCAGCCGATAGCGCCGGCCCTGATGCAGCTTGAACATCGGGTCCATCGTCTTGTCGGAGAAAGCGACGCCATTGATGGTCCACTGGTTGAAGCCGTTGAGCGCGGCGTTGTTCTTGGCGAAGGTCATGTCAAAGGTTTCGTCGGGCGCATAGGTCTTGGGCGCCGGATCGCCGAAAGCGACATAGTCCCACTTGGCTACGGGAGGCTTGGCCCAACGTGGCGTCCCCACCGCGCCAGCGTACTCGACAACCACGCCCATGCCGTGGCCCCGGTCGTCGTCGGCTAGATCGCCGAGCACCCAGACGCCAGGATGATTCATCTGCACGATCGCTGAAACACGCTCGGCCGCGCCGATCCAGAGCACCGGAACCTCGGCCGGCCTCGCGACCGGATTGCCGTCCATGGCGACCACCCGGAAGGTGTGTCCTGGCAGGGCGAGGCTGCGGATTTCGCCAGCGCTGCCGTTCAGCACATGGAACAGCACCCGTTCGCCGGCCTTCACGCGGACGGGCTCGCCGTGCCCCAGCATGCGGCCGTTGATGGTGAAGAACTGATAGCCGACCTCGTAGCCATGCGGCTTGCCCTGGGCGAGCGAGGCGTTCATCGCCGCTTCACCGATCGCCTTCAGCGTCGGGTCCTCATCGCCGGCCAGGAAGTCCATCGCCATGTCGCCGCCTTGGCTGAGGCTGGGCTGGAACTCCTTGAGGGTCAGGAAGACCTCACGGTCATAGCGGCCCGGTTCGTTGCGGGGGTCGATGTACACCGGCCCGACCTCGCCGCTGTACTGCCCCGCCGCGAGGTTGGAGCCGGCGATCACGTGCGTGTGGTAGAAACGATGGCCCGCAGGTCCCGGAGTGAAGCGGATCCGCCGAGCGCCGTGGCCCGCGATGTAGGGAGCGCCCTCTTCGGCGGATCCATCGACCTCCACGGGGACCTTCTGACCATGCCAATGCAGCTGTTCCGGCGTCGCGGTGTCATTGTGAATGTCGACTACCACCGGCTCGCCTTGGCGGAACCGGAGCAGCGGACCTGGAAACTGACCGTTGTAAGTCGCGGTGGTGACGTTCACCCCCGGCGCCAGCTCGATCGGGCCCGTTGCGATATGGATTGTGTAGTCGGCGGCAAGCGCTCGTCTTGAGCAGCCAACCAGAGGCGCGACAGTGAGGGCGGCGCAGCCACCAAGTTGGAGCAGGCGTCGGCGATCGTACGGCATGCCGGACCTCACTGGGTTGGGCCCAACGTCAACCGGGTCGACCTCGCTAGGCATCTTTCCCGTCGCCAGGCGGACTCATTTGGAAGCATGCTGGGGTTTGCCCTTTCGCTTAGTGTGAGCGAAGTCCTGGAGGTGCTGCTCGCTCATCGACATCATCGATTTGGACGCGCCTTTGAGCTTGCTCTTGGGGGTTTCGCCCCGCTTGGCCGACAGCGCTGCGCCGGCGACCTTTTGTTGAGCGGCGGATTTGGCGGGCATGGCGATCTCCTTCCTATGGAGATTCAATGCGCCTGATCTATCAATGGCTCCCCCAAGCCCCTTCGTCCGCAGCCGTGAGCGACCCATGACCGCCCTCTCCTCCGTCACCATCTTCCACAATCCTGCCTGTTCGACCTCACGCAAAGCACTGGAGGCGATCCGGGCCGCCGGCATGCGACCGAAAGTCGTCGAATATCTCAAGACCGGCTGGACCGTTCCGCAGCTCAAGGAATTGCTGCAGGCCATGAAGGCCCGCCCGCGCGACATCCTGCGGGTGCGCGGCACGCCGGCCGAGGCGCTGGGCCTCACCGATCCATCGGTCGCGGACGAGACAATTCTGGCGGCTATGGCCGAGCATCCGGCGCTGGTCGAGCGACCGATCGTGGTCACGCCCAAGGGAACCGTGCTCGCCCGGCCCCTCGAAAAGCTCCAGGGCGTTATCTAGGCCCTTCGCCGCCATGCGACTTGCCAGGCTGGCGCCGGGGGCCGTCCTTCTCGCCGGGGCGCTGCTGGCCGGCGCTTGCGCCACCGCCGGGCCGCACCTGTTCGTCGACTGTCGAGGCGTCGCCGGGACCTCGCCGACCGTCATACTGGAGTCGGGCGCGTTCGGGACCTCGGCCGACTGGGATCTGGTGCTGGACGACCTCGCCAAGGGTGGCCGGGTATGCGCCTACGACCGCGCCGGGGTCGGCGCCTCACCGGCCAGCGCCGGGGCCGAAGACGTCACCTCGATCGCCCACGCGTTGGCCGACCTGCTGGATTCACTCGCCGAGACGCGTCCGGTGATCCTGGTGGGCCACTCGAACGGCGCCCTCTATGTGGAAACCTTTGCCGCCCTGTGGCCCGAGCGCGTGGCGGGGCTGGTGTACATCAATGGCGTCACCAGCAACGATGTGTCCGATCCGGCGCTGCTGGCCGACCTCAATCGGGAACGGCGCCTGTCCAATCTCGCCGCCATCGGCGGCGAACTCGGCCTCGAGCCTCTGGCGGCGTCTTCGATGGTGGGAGCGGAGGGCCTGCCGGCGGCGGCGCGGCGGCGCAAGCTCTGGGCCCTGTCGCGCCCCCGGCGGCTGCGCGTGGCCCGCGACGAGGATCGCGCTATCGTCCCTGGCCTCTACGTCACCTCCAACCTGGGCGGCTCGCCGCCGGCCATCCCCACCGTGACGATCTGGGGCGCCGATCCCAACGACTCTTTGGCCCAGTCGTGGCGCCGGGCGGAGGCGGTTCCGGCCGAACGGGCGCAACGCGGTTGGGTCCTGGAGGCGCCGGGCGCGACCCATGTCTCCCCGCTCGCCCGCGACCGGGCCTATGTCTCCGCTGCAGTCAACTGGCTGCGCTCTCTGTCCACCCCCTCGCCTTGAGGGCGGCTACCACGCGCCGACGTTGGGCATGGACGCCCAGGGCTCGGCCGGGGCCAGGGCGGCGCCCTTCTGTAGCAGTTCGATGGAGATGCCGTCGGGCGAGCGCACGAAGGCCATGTGTCCGTCCCGTGGCGGCCGGTTGACGGTGACGCCGCCATCCATCAGGCGTTGGCAGGACGCGTAGATATCGTCCACCTGATACGCCAGGTGACCGAAATTGCGCCCCCCATCATACGCCTCTGGGTCCCAGTTGTGGGTCAGCTCCACCAACGGCGCGCGCTTGACCTTGGCGGCTTCCACGTCATCGGGCGCGGCCAGGAAGACCAGGGTGAACCGGCCGGCGGGATTGTCCACCCGCGTGACCTCTTCCAGGCCGAGCTTGGCGCAATAGAAGTCGAGCGCCCGATCGATGTCGGTCACCCGGACCATAGTGTGGAGATAGCGCATCCCGTCCTCCTGCTTTGCAAACTTGATGATCTAACTGACTTATCCGCCAACGCCTTCGAGCGCCTCGTCGTGGATTGTCGTCGTGCGGGTCTGGCGCCGCCAGAGAGCGGCATACTCGCCGCGCCGGGCGAGCAGGGCTTCGTGGGTTCCGCGCTCTACGATCCGGCCCCGCCGCACGACCAGGATCTCGTCTGCGTCGACGATGGTCGACAGCCGGTGGGCGATGACCAGGCTGGTCCGCCCGGCGCGTACTTTGCGCAAGGTCGCCTGGATGGCCGCTTCTGTGGCCCCGTCGAGGGCGCTGGTGGCTTCATCTAGGATCAACAGGCGCGGATTGGCCAGAAGCGCCCGCGCCAGGCCGACGCGCTGTCGCTCGCCTCCCGACAGCTTGAGGCCGCGCTCGCCCACCGGAGTGGCCATGCCGAGCGGCAGGCCGCCGATGAACCGCGCCAATTCGGCCGCCTCCGCCGCCGCCCACACCGCGGCCTCGTCCGCTTCCGGATTGCCGAAAGCGAGATTGGCCAACAGCGTGTCGTTGAACAGGGCGACGTCCTGCGGCACCAGGGCGGTCGCGGAGCGCAGGGAAGCCAACCTCACCTCGCGCAGGTCGACGCCATCAATCCGCACGGACCCGGCTTGCGGGTCGATCAGACGCAGCGCGAGCCGGGCGATGCTGGTCTTGCCGGCGCCCGACGGCCCGACCAGAGCGGTCGTCGCGCCAGGCGGTACGGTGAAGCTGATGTCGGTGAGGCCATGCGCCCGTGCGCCGTGGCGGAAGGTGACCTGATCGAACACCAGTTCCGCACCCAGGCGCGACGCCGGCGGTAGCGCTCGGGCGTTCGGCGCGTCGGTGATATCGGGCGCCACCGCCATCAGGGCCAGCATCTGCTCCATGTCGATGAACGACTGGCGGATCTCTCGGTAGTTCATGCCCAAGCTGAACAGAGGCGCATAGACCTGCTGCATGATGAGGATACAGGCGGTTATGCCGCCCAGGCTCATGCGGCCGGCCAGCACCTCGGCGCCGGCGAGCAGGACCACGCTCGCCAGGCCGAGGTTGAGCACCACCGTCTGGATGCCGTTCAACAGCTGAAGCGAGGTGTTGGCTTTCACAGCCGCTGCCGCGTAGCCCTGCATGGCCCGGTCGTACTGGGCTGCGGTCCGCGTTTCGGCTCCAAAGGTCTTGATGGTCTCGAAGTTCATAAACGCATCGACGGTCAGGCCCGCGGCCTCGGAGTCGGCGTCGTTGAGCGCCCGTCGATGGCCGATCCGCCAGTTCGAGATGGTGAAGGTGAAGGCGACATAGATCACGATGGTGCCGATGGCCGCCGCCGCCAGCCGCCAGTTGAAGCGGCTGGTGAGCACCGCTGCGGCCATGATCAGCTCGAGCACCGTGGGACCTAGATTGAACACCACACTGCGGAGCAGGAAGTCCGTCGAGCGCGCGCCTCGGTCGATGACCCGGGAGAGGCTTCCGCTGCGTTTGCTCTGATGAAAGCCCATGGACAGCGACAGCGAGTGGGCGAAGGTCTCGACCGCCGACTGAGCCAGGGCCCTCTGCGACACCGGCGTAAAGATGGCGTCGCGCACATACGGCGCGGTCCCGGCGATAAACCTTAGCGCCACCCAGCCGAGGGCCAGGCCGGCGAAGGCGGTGAATGCGGCCTCACCGAGGTCGCGACCATGATTGAGCCGGTCGATGGCGCCCTGGATCATCAGGGGTCCGATCACTCCGGTCCACTTGCCCAGCAACACCAGCCCGAGAGCCGCAGCCAGCCGGCTCTTCAGGCCCCGGGCTTTCGAGCGCATCACCAGACGGCCGAGATCGACCATGGACGTGAAGAAGTTGAACCGCGGCGGGGAGGCCTCGCCGGCGGCGATCGCGCCCGCCCGATCAGGAGCGATCTGTCCGGACAGCTCTCTCACAGGGCGCCGCCCTGGCGATCGAACAGCACGGTGGACTGCACCCCGCCTCCGGGGGTCAGCCAGTCGACGCGCCAACCGCCCGCCGCGGGCGCAGCCCGAAACGGCCCGCCGGAGAGCGGCTCGGCTGGCGAGATCGTCAGGAAGGCCTGCGCGTGCGCGCCCGCGATGGCCCTGGCCGCCAGAACATGAGAACCCGGCTGAAGCGGTTCGTTCAACGCCAACATGAAGCGGCCGCGACCATCGACACGCGCCGGTTCGCGCACCGCGCCGTCAACCTCGAGGGTGACCGGGCTGGCGGGCGGCGCGACGCCTGAGATGACCGTCCCGCCTTTGCGATCGTAATCCGCCGCCAGGATCGCGGGGCCGGACGGTTGAGGGCCCAGCGCCACGGCGCCCGACCCGGCGCGAAGCTGCGCTGCCAGACCGCTGGGCGTGACCGCGACATAGCCCTCGGCCTGGACCGGGCGCCCCTGACCGGGTTCGGACAGGCCGAACAATCTGACCTCCTTGGCTGGCGGCAACAGGAGCCGCCATGCGCCAGCCCGATCGGAACTCGCGAACAGGGCCTGACCGGTCGGACTCGCCAGCCTCACCGTCACCATCGGCGCGGCTGTCCCCATCAGGAGGACTCGCCCGGCGGTCAGCCGCTGCGACCCGGTCACCGCGGGGGGCGGTGCGTAGCCCCCTTCCGTGCCAGACCCAACCCCGCCGCGAGCGCCATGCCCCGCCTCGCCCGGCGCGGGCCCGCAGGCGCCCAGGCATCCGGCCACGCCGATCGCGATGGCCAAGCCTGGCCACTTATTCAACAAGCGTGTGCGATAAATAGGATCACCCTTGGCCTCTGTTCGTTTCCGATTGGCGGGCCTCTGTCCGATGGGCCCGCGATCGCCCTTTGTCTGGTAGATATAGCTAATGTCTGCTTCGGCGCATCGCCTCGACAGTGTCTGCGTGTTTTGCGCCTCTTCCGGCGATGCGCCCAAGCCCCTGATGGCGGCGGCGACGCAGTTTGGTCAAATCCTGGCCCACGCGGGAGTGCGGCTCGTCTACGGTGGTGGCGGCATTGGCCTCATGGGGGCTTGCGCCAGAGCAGCGCACGAAGCCGGCGGTCGCGTGTTGGGCGTGATTCCCGCCTTCCTGACCCAGCGCGAGGCCGCCTTCACCCGAGTGGAGACCGCGATCGTGGCCAGCATGCACGAGCGCAAGATGCGCATGTTCAAGGAATCCGACGCTTTCGCCGTGCTGCCCGGCGCCATCGGCACCCTTGAGGAGGCGATCGAACTTCTCTCCTGGCGTCGCCTCGGCCTGCATACCAAGCCGATCGTATTCTACAATCCGGACGCCTTCTGGGACCCGCTGTTCGCCTTGTTCGCCCAGCTTGAACGCCAGCGCCTGTTGCCGGCGGAGTTTGCCGACTGCTGGGGTCAGGTCGACGAGATCGAGGATCTACTGCCAGCGCTGCGTGCGGCCACGCCCCCCGAGTCAGCCGCTGAGCCTATCGCCGAGCGCGCCTGACCAAGATCTTCCGCCCCGCTAGCGACTCACCTTGTCCCGGAAGCCGTTGACCAGGGGATAGCGCCGGTCCCGGCCGAAGGCCTTGCCGCCTATCTTCAGGCCGGGGGCGGCCTGCCTGCGCTTATATTCCGAGCCGTAGAGCAGGTTCTGGACCCGCTCCACTGTGTCCGGCGCATGGCCGCGGGCGACGATCTCATCCAAGGTCGCTTCTTCCTCGACCAGGCCCTGAAGGATCGCGTCCAGTTCCTCGTAGGGCGGCAGACTGTCCTGGTCGGTCTGGTCATGGCGCAACTCGGCCGAGGGCGCCTTGGTCAGGATACGCTCCGGGATCGGATTAAGCGGACCGCCGTATGCGGCGTTGGCGTTCCGCCAGCGACAGATGTCGTAAACATCGACCTTGTACAGGTCCTTGAGGACATTAAAGCCGCCGCACATGTCGCCATAGAGGGTGGCGTAACCGACCGCCATCTCCGACTTGTTGCCGGTGGTGAGCAGCATCAGACCGAACTTATTCGACAACGCCATCAGGGTGACCCCACGGATGCGGGCCTGGATGTTCTCTTCGGTGAGATCGGGCGCTCGCCCAGCGAATTCCCCCGCCAGCATAGAGTCGAAAGCGCCGACGGCCGGGGCGATGCCAATCTCCGCCAAGGCCACGCTATTGGCGGTCGCGCAGGCCGCGGCGTCCTCAAGGCTTTCGCGGCTGGTGTAGCGTGAGGGCAGCATAAAGGCGCGTACCGCCTCGCCGCCCAGCGCATCGCGGGCCACGACAAGGGAGAGCGCTGAATCGACCCCGCCCGAAAGCCCGAGCAAGACACCCTTGAAGCCTGATTTTCGCACATAGTCGCGCAGGCCAAGGACCATGGCGCGGTAGACTTCCTCTGGACCGGTAGGCCATGTCGCCATGGGCGCATCGACGCACCGCCATACGCCGGCCTGCTTCTCCCAGGCGCAGACGGCCAAGGCTTCTTCGAACATCGGCAACCGCATGGCCGCTTCGCCGTCGGCCTGGACGGCGAAGGAGGCGCCGTCGAACACCAGTTCATCCTGTCCGCCGACCTGATTGACATAGACGATCGGCAGACCCGTTTCGGCCACCCGAGACCGGGCCACGTCCCATCGTTCGTCATCGGCGGTCCGGCGATAAGGCGAACCGTTGGGCACCAGCAGGATCTCAGCCCCCCCGGACTTGAGCTGGGCGCAGGGACCGGGCCCCCAGATGTCCTCACACACCGGCGCGCCGATCTTCCTGCCCTTGAGCTCGAACAGCAGCGGCCGATCGCCAGGCGCGAAGATGCGTTTCTCATCGAACACGCCATAGTTGGGTAAGTCGATCTTGAACGCCACGTCCCTGATCTCGCCCCCGGCGAGATAGGCGATGGCGTTGCGCGGTCGGCCGTCCTCATGCGGCCAGGCGAGGGTCACCAGGGCCGCGCAGCCCTTGGTCGTGTCGCCGGCCAGGCGCTCCAGCGCCGCCAGGCATTGCCTGACCGCTGCCGGCTTCAGAGCCAAGTCCTCAGGCGGATAGCCGATCAGGAACAACTCGGAGAACACGGCGATGTCGGCGCCCATGGCGCCCGCCCGGCCTATGGCGTCGCGCGCCAACGCCTCATTGCCGGCGATGTCGCCGACTTTGGGGTTGGCCTGAACGCAGGCGATGGCGAGGGTGTCAGCGGGCATGGCCGCGGTTCTAATGCGCTTCACCCTCGCCTGGAAACCGGTCTCGTCACCGACCGACCGGGGGTTCAGTCGTCGCGATGCACGCGCTCGCGCCGTTCGTGACGTTCCTGGGCTTCGACCCCGAGTGTGGCGATCGGTCGCGCCTCCAGCCGGGCCAGACTGATCGGTTCACCGGTCTCTTCGCAGTAGCCGTAGACGCGTTCGTCGATTCGCCGAACGGCTTCATCGATCTTGGAAATCAGCTTGCGCTGCCGGTCGCGCGTGCGCAACTCAAGTGCACGGTCAGTTTCCGACGACGCGCGATCGGCGAGATCGGGATGATTTTCGGTCTCGGATTGTAAATGAGTGACCGTCTCACGCGATTCGCGTAAGATATCTTCTTTCCAATCGAGCAGTTTATTTCTGAAATATTCCAATTGCCGATCATTCATGAACGGCTCGTCTTCCGAGGGACGGTACGCCTCGTCCTTCAACTTCAGAGAAGACGTTTGCATAGACGCCTCATGTACATTTTCGCCCCGCGCCCACATCGGCAGGCGTGGCGCTTATAGCAAACCCAATGCAGTGGGCAATGCGGCTCTCGCGGCGCGACGATGTGCTATGTCCCCCCAGCTGACTTTGGAGCTTTGCCATGGATGTAGCCATCCGCGACGCCCACGTCGCGCGCATCCGCGCCGAGGGCTACGCCATCGTCGAGGGCGCCATAGAAGCCGACCTAGTGGCGGCGCTCGTGGACGCGCTCAAACGTCTGGAGCGGGCGTTGGGCGCGCGGCCGGCGGGCAACGCCTTCGAGGGCGCGCGCACGGTGCGCATTTATAACCTGCTCGCCCGCGGCGCCCCGTTCGAGCAGGTTCCGGCGCACGAAAGCGTGCTGCCGATTGTCGAATGGGTGCTGGACCCCGGATGCCTGATCTCCTCGCTCTCCTCCATCGCCATCGACCCGGGAGAAATCGCCCAACCGATCCACGCCGACGACATGGTCATCCCACTCGAAAAGCCGCACGCGCCTATCGTATGTAACTCAATGTGGGCGCTCACCGACTTCACCGCCGCCAATGGAGCCACCCGCCTCGTGCCCAAAAGCCATCTGGGGCCCAATCCTGATTATGGCGGCAACTACCAGACCATCGCGGCGGAGATGCCCAAAGGTTCGGTGCTTATCTGGGACGGCGCGCTGTGGCATGGGGGCGGGGCCAACGCCACCGATACACGGCGCATGGGCCTGGCCATGAACTACTGCGCAGGCTTCATCCGCCAGCAGGAAAACCAACAGTTGGGCGTGCCGCCGCAAATCGTCGGCAGTTTCTCGCCGCGGCTCCAGGAGCTGATGGGCTGGGGCGTCTACCGCGGCCTGATCGGCCATATCGACAAGGACAGTCCGATCAATCGCCTGACCGGCGCCGCCGGCTTTCGCTCGATCTGGGATGGCCAACCAAACTGAGACGCCAGTCACGCTGGTTATGGCGACCTCCGCGCGTTCGCACTACATGTCATAGCTCCGTCGGCGCCGCGCTAGTTCTAGTTTTGTTCTTGATGCGCCAGCGACTCCATCTATTAGATTGAGGCCGATCCGGCCGCCCGCTCGAAGGTAAGATGTTCGAACAGAGCCGATTCATTCGCGTGCGTGGCGCGCGGGAGCACAATCTGAAGAACGTCAGCGTGGATATCCCGCGCGGCGAGCTGGTTGTGCTCACCGGCCTTTCGGGCTCGGGCAAGAGCAGTCTCGCCTTCGACACCATCTACGCCGAGGGCCAGCGGCGCTATGTTGAGAGCCTGTCGGCCTATGCGCGTCAGTTCCTCGAGCTGATGGGCAAGCCGGACGTGGACCTCATCGAAGGCCTGTCGCCAGCGATCTCCATCGAGCAGAAGACCACCAGCCGCAATCCGCGCTCCACCGTCGGCACGGTCACCGAAATCCACGACTACATGCGCCTGCTGTGGGCGCGTGTCGGCATCCCCTACTCGCCCGCCACCGGCCTCCCGATCGTCAGCCAGACCGTCAGCCAGATGGTGGACAAACTGACCGCCCTGCCCGAGGGCGAGCGGATCTATCTGCTGGCGCCGGTGGTTCGCGATCGCAAGGGCGAGTACCGCAAGGAGATCGCCGACTGGCAGAAAGCCGGCTACCAGAGGCTCAAGATCGACGGCGTCTTCTATCCCATCGAAGATGCGCCCGCGCTCGAGAAGAACTTCAAACACGACATCGATGTGGTCATCGACCGGCTGGTGACGCGCGTCGGCCTGGAAAGCCGCTATGCCGATAGCCTGGAGGCCGCCTTGCGCCTGGCCGAAGGGATCGCGGTGGCTGAGTGGGCTGAGCCAGCCGAAGGCGAACGTGAGCCCCGCCGGCTGATCTTTTCGGAGAAGTTCGCCTGCCCTGTGTCCGGGTTCTCGATCGCGGAAATCGAGCCGCGCCTGTTTTCGTTCAACAACCCGGCCGGGGCCTGCCCCGCCTGCGATGGCCTCGGCCTGAAGCTCGCCTTCGACGCCGATCTGGTGGTTCCGGACAAGGAGCGAAGTCTGCACAAGGGCGCGGTGTCGCCCTGGGCCAAAGGCCCCTCCCCGCTCTACACCCAGACCTTGCAGGCGCTGGCCCGTCACTACGGGTTTTCCATGGACGAGCCGTGGTGGAAGCTGCCCGACAGCGCCAAGGAAGTGATCCTGCACGGTTCTGGATCGCAAAAGATTCAGTTCGTCTACGACGACAACGCCCGCAAATATGAGGTCAACAAGACCTTTGAGGGGGTCATGCCGAACCTGGAGCGGCGCTGGCGCGAGACCGACTCCAGCTGGGTGCGCGAGGAGCTGGGCCGCTATCAGTCCGAGACCCCGTGCCAAGTCTGCGGCGGGGCGCGTCTAAAGCCGGAGGCCCTGGCGGTGAAGATCGCCGGACGCAACATCGCCGAGATCTCCGCCCTGGCCATCCGCCCGGCGCGCGACTGGTTCGCGTCTCTGGAGGGCGAAGTCACCGAAAAGCAGTTCGAGATCGCCCAGCGGATCCTCAAGGAGATCAACGACCGCCTGCGTTTCCTGGTGGATGTGGGGCTGGAGTACCTCAATCTCTCCCGTGGGTCAGGCACCCTCTCCGGCGGCGAGAGCCAGCGCATCCGCCTCGCCAGTCAGATCGGGTCAGGCCTTACCGGCGTCCTCTATGTGCTCGACGAACCGTCCATCGGCCTGCATCAGCGCGACAACGCCCGTCTGCTCGAGAGCCTCAAGGGCCTGCGCGACCTGGGGAACTCCGTGCTGGTGGTCGAGCACGACGAGGAAGCCATCCTGACCGCGGACTATGTGATCGACATGGGCCCGGCGGCGGGCATCCACGGCGGCGAGGTGGTGGCCGAGGGCGCGCCAGCGGACATCATGGCCGCCGAGCGAAGTCTCACGGGTCAATATCTTATCGGCGCCCGCCAGATTCCCATCCCGGCGGAGCGTCGGCCGGTCTCGAGCGCCCGCATGGTTCGCGTCATCGGGGCCAGCGGCAATAATCTCAAGCACGTCACCGGCGAGATCCCCGTCGGCGCCTTCACCTGCATCACCGGCGTCTCCGGAGGCGGCAAGTCCACTTTCACGGTGGAGACCCTGTACAAGGCCGCCGCGCGACGGCTCAACAACGCCTCGGATGCGCCGGCCGGGTTCGAGCGCATCGAAGGCCTGGAACACTTCGACAAGGTCATCGACATTGACCAGAGCCCGATCGGGCGCACGCCGCGATCCAACCCGGCCACCTACACCGGCGCCTTCACCGCCATCCGCGACTGGTTCGCCGGCTTGCCGGAGGCCAAGGCGCGAGGCTACGGACCCGGCCGTTTCAGCTTCAACGTCAAGGGCGGCCGTTGCGAGGCCTGTCAGGGCGACGGCCTGATCAA
>OUNO010000701.1_pt3 | contig 17243 bp, 13 predicted proteins | sample 1779811 | NCBI WGS metagenome assembly OUNO01 (sample SAMEA3914804, study PRJEB12502) | metagenome | biome: forest; material: soil | place: Canada | collected 2010-06-25 | depth 0.3 m | reverse complement strand
TCGAGGAACACGGCGCAGCCGTAGCTGAACTTCGGCGCCAATTCGGCCTTGAACGCGGTCTCCGCGTATTCCGTGACCGGGATGCCGAACTGGTCGGCCATCGCTTGCAGCAGCATGCCGTTGCCGGCACTACAGCTGTTCGAGAGCTTGAAGTTCTGGATGTCGCCGTTCTTCATGAACAGGACCTTGATGTCCTGTCCGCCGATGTCGCAGATCACGTCGACGTCGCCGAAGAAATGCACGGCGCTCATCATGTGCGCCACCGTCTCGACGATGTTGACGTCGGCCATGACGCACTCTTCGAGCACGTCCGCGGCGTAGCCCGTGGCGCCGAAGCCGACGCACTCGAGGGTCGCGCCTTGGCTCGTGACCTGGCCCTTGATGTTGGCCAAGAGCTCCTTCGTGTCTTGGATCGGGTTGCCCTTGGACAGCTGGTAAGCCTTGACCAAGAGTTCGCCGTCCTCACCGATCAGCACGGCCTTCGAGGAGGTCGAGCCGCCATCGAGACCGATGATGCCCTTGACGTGTTGCCCGGGCTGGAACGTCGCCGGCACGAACTTGGGGATGCGATACATCTCCCTGAAGTCCGCCATCTCTTGTTCGCCCGAAGACAGCGGAGGGCCTGCCTGATCGCCGAGGCGCGCGCGGCGCCCGTTTTGAATGAAATCACGCAGGCCATCGACGCCGTGGAAGCGCCCGGCCTCGCCGCCCTCCGCGATGCCGAACATGGCCGCGCCGAACGCCGCGTACAGCTCGGCGTTTTGCGGCACGAAGATCAATTCTTCGATCGGCACGTCCGCCGGGTACACGAAGCCGCGGTCGCGCCACGTTTCCGGGATGCGTTTGCGCCAGCAATCCTGAAGGAAGGGCAGGTACGTGTTCGGGCCGCCCAGGAGCAGCACCTTGGGCTTCAGTGTATTGCCGCGCGTCAGCACGCTCAGGTTTTGAAGCACGATGGCGTCTGCCAGCGAGTTCAAGACTTCGTCCTTCGGAATGCCCGTCTTCACGAGATTCACGATGTCCGTCTCGGCGAAGACGCCGCACTTGGCGGCCACGTGATGCAGCTTCTGATCGTTGAAGCGCAGTGACGTCGCAAAGCCCGGCTCGGCGCCGACCTTGATCATGCACTTGTCGATCGTGGCGCCCGTGCCGGACGCACACTTGTCGTTCATGGACGTGCCGGCGGTCTTGGCGCCGGTCTGCGCGTCCTCCTTGAACATGATGATCTTGGCGTCTTGCCCGCCCAGCTCGATCACACTCAGCACGTCCGGGTGCTTGTACTCGACGGCCAAGGTGACGGCGTTCACCTCTTGCACGAACTTGCCGCCGGTGGGCGCGGCCAAGGGGCCCGAGCCGGAACCGGTCAGGAACATCTTCCACTGGTCTTTGGGCTGATCAGGGAAGGCGGCGAGGATCGTCTCGAGCAGCTCGAGCACCTTCTCCGGCTGCTTCGTGTGGTGACGTTGATAGTCGTTCCACAGGATCTCTTTCGTGACGGGATCGATCACGGCCGCTTTCACGGTCGTCGAACCCACGTCCATCCCGATCACCAGCTCGCGCTCGCCGACGTGTCCGCTCATTTGTGCTCTGCCCTCGGTGAAGGAGTGGCCGAGCAAACGCCCGGCAACTTTCAACTGACGCGCGTGTCAGTCTATCCTCCCGAGGGTGGCGGGATGCAAGCGCCGCGATTGTTTCGCAACGGTGACGATCGTGTCAGCTGCGCCCGTCAGTTACGGCTGGCGACCGACGGCTCCTTGGCCGGGCGGCCTGCCGTCGCCGGCGTCGCCGCGGCTGCTGGAGGCGGAGCGAGCTTCAAAAATTGCACCGCGGGCGGCGGTTTTCGCGCCTGCGCTGCGATCTCCAAGAACTCATGGCCCAGATCGACGCCGTATTGGTCGGCGACATCGACGCGTACGATCCACGGCCCAGGCTTGGTGCTGGGTGGAACGACCGCGTGCAGAGTGTTGCCGTCTTGCTCGAAGTTCACGTCCACTGGGTCGGTGCCGAGCGTGACCGTGGGCACTGCTTGCAAGAACGCCGGGATTTCGCCGCCCGTCTTCGACTTGAGTTGGACCGCGATCGAGATCGGATCGCGCGGCCAGAGCGCTTTCTTTGGTCCGATCTTCACTTCGGCATAAATGCCACGCGGCTCGAGGCGCGCGATGACCGTGTCCAGTACGCCCGGCATACGGAAGCCGAGCACCGTACGCTGCCCGCGGTACAGACCCGCGCCCTGGGCCGCGGGGAAATAGCGCCCGGCACCGAGGTAGGTCATCTCGAGGCCCTCGGTATTCGTAAACTGCACTTGCTGCCCGGTGCCCAAGAAAATCGCCTGCGAGGTGCTGTAGGCGCCTGGCGGGAGCACGACCCCGATCACGCGGATCTCGTTCTCGGGGCCCCAGCTGCCTTCGATGCCGCGGGTATCGATGGAGCGCAGAGCGAGCGAGTAGCGACCGGGCTCGACCGGCGCGAGGCTTTCGCTCAGCTCGGCCTTGCTGAGCCCGCGCTGGTCGAGCACTTTGCCGTCCGAGTGTCGGCGGAGGCGGATGTCGTAGCGCGTGGCGCCTGGCACGGGGTTCCATTTGTAGCCGTGCACCGCGACGTTCTCGCTGGGTGAGAACCACATGCGTTGTCCGGTCGCCAGCGCGGGGCTCGGCAAGCCGGGCTTGGCGACGGCATTCGGATCTTCCTTGCCGAGCGTGGCTTGCCAACCGAGCGGCACGGTCTGCCAATGATCGTTCAGCAGCGTGCGCATTTCACCTTCGCCGTTCGCGGCAGTGGCGTCGCCATCGACATTTCGGAATGACGTGTGCCCCGCGGTGACGATGGCGCTTAGTCGACCGAGGTTGACGAGCACCGCGTTACGACCGGCCTTGGGCAAGTCCACGTCGACACGTCCGCTCTGCACCGCGAAGCTCCACGTCCACGTGCGCGGTCCGGGGGTCAGCGCCAAGAGTTGCGGCAGGGGGAACACCCGCACTGCGGAGTTCGGGGCGATGTGCAAACGCGCCCGGCTCGGTAGCTCGATGTCCGCGCTCTCGGCAGTGGTCGTGTACAGGCCCTGCAGGTTATCGGCGTGTCCCGCCACCAGTGTCGGCTTGCGCGGTCCGGATTCCGCCAGTGCGCTCGTCGTCGAGGCGCACACCAAGGCGCCGAGCACACACGCTGCGTATCTGATTCGGAGTCGCGATGGTCCCATAGCGTCGTCAACGGCCTGAAACCGCCGAACTTGAGGGGTTTTCGCAGCGCGTCGCGAAGTTTGCCTCCCTGCGCCGTTGCCCGACTACAGTGGCGCACCATGGCAACGACGCGCGCCAAGAAAAAATCCGCGGCTTTACAGAAGACCGAGCGCCGTCAGCAGATCTTGGGCGTCGCGCGCGAGGTATTCTCGAAACGTGGTTACCACCAGACGACGATCGACGACATCGTCGCGTTGGCTGGTGTCGCGCGCGGCACGTTCTACTTGTACTTCGAAGACAAGCGTGCCGTGTTTTCGGACTTGGTCGACCGCTTCGCGGGCCAGTTGTCGATGGCCATCGTGCGCATCGTTACTGACGATCCGAGGCGCTCGGTGGTCGAACAAGTACGCGAGAATATTCGCGCAATCATCGCTACCTGCCTCGCAGACCGCGCGATGACGAAAATTCTGTTCAGCGACGCGGTGGGCGTCGACCCAGCCTTCGATCGAAAACTCCAAACATTCTACGATACTGTCGTGCAGTTGCTGACTGAAAGCCTGAAAGACGGCCAAGCACTGGGCATCGTCAGCGACGGCGAGCCGCGCGTGCTGGCGTATCTCACCATCGGTGCCTTGAAAGAGCTCTTGTACCAAGCGGTGACGCTCGGCTTCGCCGAGGAAAGCGCAGACGTGCTGACGCAGCAGATGTTCACTTTCTTGAGCGCCGGTTACTTGCGGCTCCCCGACGCCAAGCCGGGCAAAGCAGCGCGGCGGCGCTGAGCTATTTGGGCGACGCTTCGCAACACCCCGTGATGCAATAGTTGCCGCTGTCGCAGGCCGCATCGCCGGGTTGACCGCATGGCCTCTCGCTTCGCGGACAGCGGTTCGTCGCGTCCGTGCAGCTCGCACCAGGGAGAGGGGCCGTGCGACCGACGCACACCTCGCATGGACCGCAGGCGTTGAGGGTCGATGTCACCGGGGTGCATGGGTGGCACGCTGCGGGATCAGCGACGGTGTTCTGGTTGCAGGTCCCGACATTGCCTTCGGCGGACCCGATCCATACGAATTTACCGCTGCCCGCGGGCAGCTCACAACAGCCGAAGCTGTCGCAACCGTTCGGCGTGAGCGGACCACAATACGAGGAACACGTAGTCGATTGCGTGGTCGTGAGCTCCGCACAGCTCGCGGATGTGCCTGCGATCTTCACCGCAGGGTCGTACGCGCAACGCTTGTCGCCGCTCGGCGGGTAGCTCGGTGCGACCGAGAGTGGGTCGCAGTCCTGACTCCAAAAACACTGATCGTTGCCGGGGCCGGTGTCCTGGTCGAAGTAACAGTCGCTATGACACGGAGCATTGTTTTGGCCGGGGATGCCGCCGAAGTAAGAATCCTCCGTGTCGTCGCAGGGGCCAGTGCATTCCGGATCGGCTGAGTCTGTCAGTCCATCCATGTCGTCGTCGTCGCAGTTGCCGCAACGATACACTTTGCCCTGACAGGTCGTGATCTGGCAGTTGGGTGCCCCGCCATTCGTCGCGTCGGCGGCGCCGCCGCCGCTCGTGGCCGCCCCGCCCGCGGCGGTTTCGCCGCCAGCTCCGCCCGTGAGCGGGAATTCTTGCCCGATCTTGATGCGATCCGAGCACGCGCACAGCAAAGCTGCGACGGCGAGCCGCGAGAAGACAGAAATGCGCCGTTCCAGCACCACCCCAGCCTTTCAGCGCAACGCAGGACTATCGACGACCTGCTGATGGGCAGACTTCGGGTAGCGCGCATCGAAGCGGGCCGCCCGAGCGTCAGCCTCTTGTGAGCGCCCAAGCCGGCGTAACGCCGAGATCGCGATCACCTCTCGTTCTTGGACCAAAAGCCCGTGCGGGAATTCTGCGGCATGTCGCTGAGTGAGCGCCAGGGCCTGCGCCGGGTTCCCGGCCAGATCGCTGCGCGCCTGCTCGAGCAGCGTGGCTTCGGCTTGCGCCGTACTGGCGTCGCTCGTTGCGGGCGATCGGAAAGCGGACAGCGATTTCTGCTTCGTCGACGCGCTGGGCGTCGTGGCTGCCGGCGCTGCTTCCGGAGCGGAGGGAAGAAGTGCGGCCGACGGAGCTGTCGGCGCAGCGAGCGCCGACGGGAGCGTGCCGTTCGAGAGCGGCGGAGCTGCTGCGGGCTCGGTTTTCGACTCCGCATGCCGATGCTGCAGATAGAGGATGCTACCGACCCCCAGCACAGCGAGCAAAGTGCCGGCGGCGAGCTTCGCGAGCGCGGGCAACGCCGCTGTCCCCGACCCTGGCGGCGGCGCGTTCAGCACTGGGCCCAGACGCGTGCGCAGCTCGGCAAGCTCCGCGTCACTGGCGTCGTCGTGCTGAGCGCCGGAGAGCATGCGGGAAAGCGCCGTGGGCACTTCCGTGCCTTCGGACCAGCGAGGCGGATCTTCGGGTGCGCTCATGTCCCGTTCTCTGCGGTAAAGGCTTCCAGCAGCCGTTCGCGCGCGGCGTGGAGCCGCGAATAGGCCGTCTGCAATGGGCAATCGACGATCTCTGCCACTTCCTTCATGGTGAAGCCTTCGATCTCGTACAGAACCAGCACGGCGCGCTTGTCCGGATCGAGAACCCCGAGCAGCGCTCGTAGCGTCGCGCGGTCTTCGATGCCTGTGCCCAAATCCTGACCGGCAATGCCGCGCTCAGCCACGGGCTCCGCGCTCGGCTGCTCATGGCGAACGTACGCGCGCCGCCGGTGGTCCGACGCGACGCGTAGGCAGATCCCGTACAGCCAGGTGCGGAGGCTCGAGCGGCCCTCGAACTCGGACAGCTTCTTGTGCACCGTGATGAAAACTTCTTGGCTGACATCGGCGATCTCGGCGTCCGCAACTCCGAGGTGTCGGAGTGCTCGCCAAACGTAGCGCGCGTGCTCGTCGAAGACTTGGCGCACGCTGGGTCGGGCGCCGCTACTCATTGCACCACGGCGGTCTCGGAAGGAAACGGGTTTGCGTCGTTACCCCAGTGAGTGGCCGAGCGACCAACGTATTATCAAAGGGCAATGGACAATCCCGCCTCGAACACGGCAAGGGCCGGGCTGAGCTCGAAAACCGTGGCCTCGTTATTTTCTCGTGCGCCGTAATAGAAGGCGGGACGCGAGAGCGGAATTTCTGCGCGCGCCGACAGCCGCGCGCTCAAGCGGCCAAGCACGGGGGCGAGCAGCACTGCGCGCGCAAGCAGCGTGTACAGTAAGTCGTTCGCGCTCGAATTCTGGTCGTAGCCGAAGGCCGAGGCGTGCAAGCGCCCAAGATTCTGGCCCGCGCAGGCGGCCAAACGCCAAGTACCGAGCTCGGCTGCCAGGGGACACACCTCGAGCCCGACGAATAGCGCATCGAAATGAGCGCCGGCGTGTTCGGGACCGCCGTAGGCGTCCCGCGGCGCATAGCCTTGTAGGAACAAGCGCAGCTCGGGGCCGGTGGCGGGCTTGGCGCTCACGCCCAGCTCGAGGCCCCACCCGGCGCGAGGCAAGAGCCCGAGAGCGAGGCTCGCTGCGAGGCTCGCCTCCCAACGCCAAGGCTGCCGCGGCGCGAGCGTATTCGGTGGCAGATCGATGAGGGTCGCCTTCGGTGCTGGAAGGGGCGAGGGGGTCGTACGCTCCGTTGGCGCGGCGGGCTGCGATGGCGCTGCCTGCTCACCCTTGCCCTCCAGCTCGCGTTCGCGTTCCCCGAGCGGCGCGTCGACCAGCAACGCTACGACGAGAGCGAGCGAGTCATCGAGCGCCGAGCAGTGAGCAGCGGCCGTCGTCAGTTTGCGCTCACCGAGGCTACCGCCGTTCGCCGCTTCCAGCCTGAGCTCTGCGGACCACTGCCGCTTGCCGATGCGCGCGAGCCGCAAACGAATGCGCAGCGGTGTTGCCTGGTGGTGCAAAAAAGCGGCGCGCTGCAGGCGCGCCTCCACTGCTTGCTCGAGCGCGCTCGCTCCGATGCACTCCTCGGTGCCTGGGCCTCGGTCTACCAGGAGCGTGACGCCGACACGGGGCGCCAGTGGCCCGCCGGAGGCGAGCGCCGGCCGAGCGCAGAATATGCCGCAGGCGCTCAACAGCGCGATCGCCAAAGCCCGCATCGAGAAGGGCAAGCTACCAGGCAACGCATCGTGCGCGACACTGGCTAGTTGCGGCGCGCGGCCCGACGGCCGCGCGCGCTCTTTCCTCGCTCGGGCTCAGGGGGTCTTGGAACAGCCCGGCTGCATCGCGCATTCGTTGGCGCTCAGCGTCGAGCACTGAGCGGCGGTGCCCGCGCATGCCGTCCAGCTGCAGCCTGCGTTCGAGCACATGACGTTGGTGCCGTGGGTCACACAGGCGTCGGGAGTGCCCGCGCACGCCCCGCCGCTCCAGTTGCAACCGCCTGCCTTGACGCAGGCTTCCGTCGTGACATGGCTTGCGCACGTCGTGGGTGTGCCGCCACAAGGCGCGAGCCACGCACAGCCCGAGCCTTCACAGGCCGCGCTCGACCCGAGATTTGCACAAGCCGTTGGTGCTCCGCCGCACTCGGTCGTGAAAACGCAGCCGGCGATCTTGCCGCACTCGAGCACGGTCTGCCCCGCGCACGTCTTGGGCGTGCCCGAGCAACTGTCGGTCGCGACGCAGCCCTTCGCGTTCGCGCACAGCGCGGCCGAGAGTGTCGGGCAGGAGCTGGCCGTGCCGCCGCATACCGGAGCCCCGGCCGCTCCGCCGTTCGCCGCTCCGCCGCTCGTAGCGCCAGCGCTGGGCGCTCCGCCGTTCACGGCGCCGCCGCTTGCTTGCCCGCCGACCGCATTCTCTCCCGCGGCGCCGGCATCGCTGCCGGCGCTTCCACCGAGCTCATCGGCGCTGCCTGCCGTATCGAGTGCACCAGCGGATCCGGTAGCACCTGCCCTGCCGCCACTCGCGGCACCCGCCACTCCCGACTCGCCTGCATCACCCGCGGCCGAGCTGCCTCCGCCACCCGTCGACGGGCTGTCGTTGGAGCCGCAAGCAATGGCAACGAGCAAGATACAAGGCGACAAAACGACCCAAGAAGATTTCCTCATGAGCCAATGGGTGGTGGCTCGAGCGCGAAATTATGGGCCACACCCAAACCAAGAAATCTTCGTGCGGGTTCATAATCTCGAGCGCCGTGGCCCACTGACCTCGAGCCTGCTGCGCGTGTCTCTCGCGCAGCCATTTCCCGGAGTGAGCCAATGATCCACGCCATGACTCGACCTAGCCGCATTCTCGGCGCGCTGCTGATCGCCTCCGCCGCAATGTGGGCGGGTTGCGGTGGCTCGACGACAACCGGTAACTCCGGCGCGGCCGGCTCGGGTGCCGCCGCCGACTCGGGCGGCGCAGGGAAAGTCGGTGGCGGTCAAGCAGGCAACGTCGGCACTGGGCTCACTGGCTCGGGCGGTACGAACAGTCCCGGTGGCAACTGCCTCGCGGCATCCGAATCGTGCAAGAGCGGCGCCGATTGTTGCTCGGGTTCGTGCGACTCACAATCGGGCTGCATCGCCGCAGGCGGTACGTGCACGCCACCGGGCAGTGCGTGCAAGGCGGCGACGGAGTGTTGTTCGCTGAGCTGTGTCGACGGCAACTGTTCCGGCGACGCGTGCGTGTCGGACGGCAAGGCTTGCACTACGAACGCCGCGTGTTGCGGCGGCGTGTGCGGTGCGGACAAGACGTGCACCGCGCTCAACGACCGCTGCAAGACCGCGGGCAACGAGTGCGCGGGCAATGGCGATTGTTGCTCTGGTCTATGTGACGACTCGAAGCACTGCAAGCTCGGCTCTTCCTTTTGCGTGCAACCGGGCGATGCCTGCGCGAGCGATGCGGAATGCTGCACTGCCAACTGCACCATCGCCGATGGTCAAACGGTCGGCACGTGTGCGGCGCCGCCCAAGGGACCGACCTACTGCACGAAGGTGGACGGCATGTTGTGCGCGGGCTGCGGTGATTGCTGTAGCCGCCTGTGCGCGCCGGGCCCAGCCGGCGTATCGATCTGCCAGCCCGCGAGCGGCTGTCACGTCACGGGCGACCTGTGCAAAAAGGACGAAGACTGCTGCGGCGGCGACGCCACGAGCGGCTTGCCCGGAGCCGGCAATGGCAGCTGTCAGCTCGATGCGAGCGGCAAGATCGGCGTCTGCATCAACCCGATGAACGGCGGGAACAACGCCTGCAATCCGGAGGGCAACGTTTGCCACTACTTGATGGATCAGAGCTACACCTGCTCCAGCTCTTCGGCGCGCTCGGATTGCTGTGGCCCCGACACGCCGAAGTTCACGATGTGCAAGCTGGACGGGCTCGGCGTGCCGCGCTGCCTCGGCGTGGGTGCGTGCAAGGCTGCGAACGAAACCTGCGCCTCGGCCGCGGATTGCTGCGACAAAGCGCCGTGCGTGCCAGACGCGAGCGGAGCGTTGCATTGCTTGCCTCCGCCCGGCGGCGGTGGCCCGAACTGCGTGCCGAGTGACGGCGCGTGCACCATCAACGGCGACTGCTGCCCAGGCGGCATCTGCAATCGTTCGCCGGGCTCGACGGTCGGCCGTTGCTCACTCATTCCGACCAACGACGGGTCGGGTGGAGCGGGCGGCTCGACCGGCACTGGTGGCACGGCGGGCACGGCGGGCGGTGGCTACACTCATTGCTCCGAATACGGGCAGCTGTGTGCTGCCGATGGCGACTGCTGCAACGGGGTACCCTGCACCGACGGTGCCTGCGTCTTCGCCGTGAACTGATGCGCACGAGTCGATTGCTTTCAGTAGCCAGCGTGGCTGCGATGATCATCGGTACCGCCTGTGGCGATGGCGGACCGAGCGCTGCGCCGACCAACACCGGGCAATCGTGCATGAACGCCGAGCAATGCTTCGCAGGCGTCGAAGCTGGCGCCATCGTCGGTACGGCAATTTGTTTGGACAAGGTTCCGGGCGGCTACTGCACGCACAGTTGCACGGCAGACGCGGATTGCTGCGCCGTGCCCGGCGAGTGTCCGCGCGGCTCGCCGGAGGTGTGCGCCCCGTTCGAATCGACCGGACAAATGGACTGCTTCCTCAGTTGCGAAGATTCCGATCTGAAGCGCGTGGGTTACACCGACGGCAGCGCGTACTGCGCATACTTCGCTAGCTCCGAGTTCATCTGCCGCTCGACCGGCGGCGGCGCCGACAACCGGAAAGTGTGCGTGCCGAACTAAGCCGAGCGCCGCCAGCGCACCTTGGCCTCGCGCGGAGTCACCCGAAGCGCAGCAGCGCCAACGCCTCGGCTCCAATGTGGGTGAGTGAAGGCCCGCACGCGCCTTCGTCGAAGAATCCTGGCAATCCGGCTGCTGACGCAGCCACTACCGACGCACGGGGTTCCCTTCATCCTTCGACCTGGGCTGAGCGGCCCACGTGTCAGTCGTGAAATGGTGTGGAAACATTGCGGAAGTCTCAAGAATTCGTGTCGGAAACTGAATACCTCCGGCTGCCATGCCGTCGAGTAGTGCTTAGATTCTTCTCGAACACTGCGCATTCCTGCCGATTTACTTGACCGAAAGCGGGGGAGGGCGCATGGACCGCACGGCGAAAACACCCCGCTTCGCCCCACAGAACCGCCATGGAAAACGATCTGACCGAGGGCTCCGTCAACACGCTGAGCCTCGCGTTCGCCGAAGGGCTGTACGCGGACTATCTGAAAGACCCGAACCTAGTCTCGCCGGACTGGCAGGCATACTTCGCCGAGCTGACGCCCGATGCGAACTTCAGTCGCGAGCCCAAGCTCGGGCCAACGTTTCGTAGCGCCAGCCTGTTCAACGCCCCGGCTCCCGCGACCAACGGCCATGCGCCGGCCGTCAACGGCAACGGTGTCAGTAACGGCAAGCAGAATGGCTTCGCCGGCCCCGGCGGCTGGAACAACGGCGTCTCCGACGTCGCGGTCCGCCAAGACCGTGTGGATGCGCTGATTCGCGCCTACCGCGTGCGCGGTCACATGATCGCCAAGATCGATCCGCTCGGCTTGCCGCGCTTGCCGCAAGAAGAGCTCGACCCCGAGTTCCACGGTCTGCGTGGCGACGATCTCGACCGCAAATTCTCGAGTCGCACCATCTTCGGCGCCCAGGCATTGACCCTACGGGAGATGCTCACGCGCCTGCGCAATACCTACTGCCGTTCGATCGGCGTGCAGTTCATGCACATCGACGATCTGAAGGTCAAAAATTGGCTTCAAGATCGGATGGAGGGCTCCGAGAACCGGCTCGAGCTGCAACGCTCGGAGCAGATCCGCATCTTCACCAAGCTGACCGACGCCACCACGTTCGAAGAGTTCCTGCGCAAGAAGTTCTCGACGGTCAAGACGTTCTCGCTCACCGGCTCGGAGAGCTTGATTCCGCTGCTCACCTTGGCCATCGACCGCGCCGCCGAACACGGCGTCGACGAGATCATCTTGGGCATGGCCCACCGTGGTCGCCTGAACGTGCTCGCCAACGTCATGGGCAAGAGCCCGCGCGAGATCTTCCGCGAGGTCGAGGACAGCGATCCGGAGCTCTACTTCGGCAGTGGCGACGTCAAGTACCACCTGGGCCACAGCTCGGACTTCGTGACCGAGAGCGGCAAGAAGGTGCACCTCTCGTTGTGCTTCAACCCGAGCCACTTGGAATACGTCGACCCGGTGGTCCTGGGCCGCGCGCGCGCCAAGCAAGACCGCGTGGGCGACACCACGCACGCGCACAAGCTCGGTCTCTTGATCCACGGTGACGCTGCGTTCGCCGGTGAAGGCATCATCCAAGAGACACTGAACCTCAGCCAGTTGGACGCCTACACCACGGGCGGCACGCTGCACGTCGTGATCAACAATCAGATCGGCTTCACCACGCCGCCCTCGCAAGGTCGCTCCACGACCTACGCGACCGACGTCGCGAAGATGCTGCAAATCCCGATCTTCCACGTCAATGGCGAGGATCCGGAAGCCGTGGCGCAGGTCGTGCGCTTGGCCATGGATTTCCGCGACACGTTCCTACGCGACGTGGTGATCGACATGTACGGCTACCGCCGTCACGGCCACAACGAGAGCGACGAGCCCGCGTTCACGCAACCTTTGATGTACGCAGCGATCGCCGAACGCAAGAGTGTGCGCGACGGCTACCTCGAGCATCTGCTGAAGCTCGGCGGCATGACGCAATCGGAGGCCGACCGCATCGCGATCGAGCGTCGCGAGCACTTGGAGGCCGAGCTCGGTGAAGCGCGCCGCAAGGACTTCAAGAAGACGCAAGACTGGCTCGGTGGCTACTGGAAGGGCTACATGGGCGGTCCCGAAGCGAACGTGCCCGAGGTCGACACCGGCATCGCACTGGCCCGCGCCACCGACCTGATCTTGCGCCAAACCGAGCTGCCGGCGGACTTCCATCCGCACAAGCAGATCGAGCGCTTGCTGCAGAAGCGCGCGGCCATGGGCAACGGCGAGCAACCGCTCGACTGGGGTACGGCCGAGCTCTTGGCGTTCGCCTCACTCGTGACCGAAGGGGCGCGCGTGCGCTTCACCGGTCAGGACTCGCCGCGCGGCACGTTCACGCAGCGCCACGCCGTGCTGCACGACGTGGAGGACGGCCACACGTACATGCCGCTCTGCCACCTGACGCCCGATCAGGCGCCGATCGAGATCTACAATTCGGCGCTCAGCGAAGCCGGCGTGATGGGCTTCGAGTACGGCTACAGCCTGGATTGGCCGGATGGGCTCGTGATCTGGGAGGCGCAGTTCGGTGATTTCGTGAACTGCGCGCAGGTCATCATCGATCAGTTCTTGGTCAGTGCGGAGGACAAGTGGAAGCGCCTGAGCGGGCTCGTGCTGATGCTGCCGCACGGTTACGAGGGCCAGGGTCCCGAGCACTCGAGCGCGCGTCTCGAGCGCTTCCTGACCGGCGCCGCGGAGGAGAACGTGCAGATCGTGCAGCCGAGCACGCCAGCGCAGCACTTCCACGTGCTGCGCCGGCAGGTGCTGCGTCCGTGGCGCAAGCCGCTGATCATGTTCACGCCCAAGAGCCTGTTGCGTCATCCAATGTGCGTGAGCCCGCTCGAGGACTTCTCGTCCGGTCGCTTCCACCGCGTGCTCCCCGACATGCGCGCGCAGAAGCCGAGCAAGGTGCTGATGTGCACGGGCAAGGTCTATTACGACTTGGAGAAGCGCCGTCAGGAGCTGAACCGAGACGACATCGCGATCGTGCGCATCGAGCAGCTGTACCCGCTGCCCGACCGCCACATCCGCGCCGCCATCGAGCATTGCGATGACGGCACGCCGATGGTCTGGGTCCAAGACGAGCCGGAGAACATGGGCGCTTGGCGTCACTTCCGCGCTCGCTTCGGCAGCATGCTGTTCGGGCGCTTCCCGTTCAGCGGCGTGTGCCGCACCGAGTCGGCCAGCCCGGCCACCGGTTCCCACAACTGTCACAAGCTCGAGCAGCAAGAGCTGCTCGAACGCGCGTTCGCGTGAGTGTGTTTCCGCTCGGGTCATTGCGCTCGGGCGGAACGCGCGAAGCGCAGCCAAATCCCTCGATTTTATCTCCAAGTTGACCAGTACAGGCACTGGGACGAAAGTCCGGGGCCCTGAAGCGCGAGCAGATGCCCGCGCTCAGTAACAGGAAGCGCTGCAGAGCATGGCAATCGAACTAAAAGTGCCGAGCGTCGGTGAATCGATCACCGAAGTGCAAATGGGTGAGTGGCTGAAGGGCGAGGGCGACGCGGTCGCGCGCGACGAAGTGATCGCGAAGATCGAGACCGACAAGGTAACGGTCGATCTGACCGCCCCGACGGACGGCGTGCTCTCCTCGATCAAGGTCAAGCAAGGCCAGACCGCGAACGTCGGTGATGTGGTCGCGCTCGTGGAAGAGGGCGCGGCTGCTGCCGCCAAACCGAAGGCTGCCGAAGCGCCGAAGGCCGAAGCGGCGAAGGCCGCGCCGCCGCCCCCCGCCGCCGAAGAGCGCCCCAAGAGCGTGCGCCCCACCATTCCGCCGCAAGGCTTCGCGCGCGTGATGCCCTCCGCCCGTCGCGCCTTGAAGGAGCGAGGTCTGTCGCCGGACGACGTGGAAGCGACGGGACCCGGTGGTCGCGTCTTGAAAGAAGACGTCGATCGCCTGAAGGAGAAGCCGGCAGCGGCCAAGGCGCCCGCCGCGCCCGTGGCTCAAGACCGGCAAGAAGAGACGGTCGCGATGAGCCCGTTCCGTCGCCGCATCGCGGAACGGCTCGTGCAGTCGCAACAGACCGCCGCGTTGCTCACGACCTTCAACGAGGTCGACATGGGCCCGGTCATGGAGCTGCGCAAGACGCACCAAGACGCGTTCACCGAGAAGTACGGGATCAAGCTGGGCTTCATGTCCTTCTTCGTGAAGGCCACCATCGAAGCGCTGAAGCTGATCCCGTCCGTCAACGCCGAAATCCGCGGCAATGACGTGGTGTACAAGAACTACTACGACGTCGGCGTGGCCGTGGGCGGCGGCAAGGGCTTGGCCGTGCCGATCATCCGCAATGCCGAGCGCTTGAGCTTCGCCGAGGTGGAGCAGGCGATTGCCGACTTCGGCAAGCGCGCCAAGGACAACAAGCTCGAGCTGCACGAGCTCCAGGGCGGCACGTTCACGATTTCCAACGGTGGCATCTACGGTTCGATGATGTCGACGCCAATCGTGAATCCGCCGCAGAGTGGCATCCTCGGCCTACACGCGATTCAAGATCGCCCGATGGCCGTCAAAGGTCAGGTCGTGATTCGCCCGATGATGTACGTCGCGCTCACTTACGACCACCGCCTGGTGGACGGCCGCGAAGCGGTTACGTTCTTGAAGCGCATCAAGCAATGCATGGAAGAACCCGCGCGCATTCTGCTCGAGGTGTGAATTGAAAAAGCACGACCTAATCGTGATTGGCGCCGGACCTGGCGGCTACGTCGCCGCGATCCGCGCGGCGCAGCTCGGTCTCGACGTCGCCTGTATCGAGGACGAAGAGGCGCTCGGCGGCACTTGCGTGCGCGTTGGCTGCATCCCCAGCAAAGCGTTGCTCGAGGCCAGCGAGCGCTACCACGCCGCCGGTCATGATTTGGCCGACTTCGGCATCAAGGTGTCCGGCGTCGAGCTGGATTTGCCGCGCATGCTGGAACGCAAGACCAAGGTCGTGGCTCAGAACACGGGCGGCGTCGCGTACTTGTTCAAGAAGAACAAGATCACGCGCTACCGCGGCCACGGTCGCATCACCGGTCCGGGCAAGGTCGTCGTCGAAGGTGCGGACAACGAAGAGCTGAGCGCCAAGCACGTCTTGATCGCCACCGGCAGCAGCGTCGCGCCGCTGCGCGGCGTCGAGCTGGACGGTGACCGCGTCGGCACCAGCACCGAAGCGCTCTCCTATCCCGAGGTCCCGAAGCACCTGGTGGTGATCGGTGCGGGCTATATCGGGCTCGAGCTGGGTTCCGTCTGGAATCGCCTCGGCTCCAAGGTGACCGTGCTCGAGTACCTGGAGCGCATCCTGCCCGGGATGGACTCGGACATCGCCGAAGAGGCCGAACGCATCTTCACCAAGCAGGGGATCGAGTTCCGGCTCGGCTCCAAGGTGACCGGCACCCGCCGTGATGGCGACAAAGTGTTCGTCAGCGTCGAAGGCCAACCGGACATCGAGTGTGATCGCGTGCTCGTCTCGGTCGGGCGCATCCCGAACACCAAGGGCCTCGGCCTGGACACGGTCGGTATCGAGCTCGACCCGCGCGGCCGCATTCCGATCGACGACCAATTCAAGACCTACGTCGAAGGCTTCTACGCCATCGGTGACGTCGTGCGTGGCCCAATGCTCGCGCACAAGGCCGAAGAAGAGGGCATTGCCTGCGTCGAGAACATCGTCACCGGCTACGGCCACGTGAACTACGACGCGATTCCGGGCGTGGTCTACACGCACCCGGAGATCGCCTCGGTCGGTAAGACGGAAGACGAGCTCAAGCGCATCGGCATCCCTTACAAGAAGGGCATGTTCCCGTTCCTCGCCAACGGTCGCGCACGCGCGCTCGGCGCCACCGAAGGCCGCGTGAAGATCTTGGCTCACCGGGATACCGACCGCATCTTGGGCGTGCACATCCTGGGCGCGCACGCGGGTGATCTGATCGCTGAAGCGGTGGCAGCGATCGAGTTCGGTGCGACGTCGGAAGACATCGCCCGCACCTCGCACGCGCACCCCACGCTCTCCGAGATCGTCAAAGAAGCCGCGCTCGCCGTCGACGGCCGCGCAATTCACATCTGAGTCTGCTCAGCGCGGTTCGGGTGGCTCGGCTTCGCCGACCACCTGAACCTTCCAGCGCGTGCCCCGGCGCCGCAGCTCTTCGGTATAGATCGATTCGCGATGCAGACGGCGCGAGAGCACGGTGGCGATCGCGCAGGCGGTGAGCAGCGGCAGCACGATCGCGTAGTCGCCGGACAGCTCGAACACCAGCACCGTGGCCATCAGCGGGGCGTGCGTCGTCGCAGCGATCATGGCGGCCATGCCGACTAGCGCGTAAGCAGCGACTGCGCCGGAATAGCCGGGAGGCGAGAAGCGCAGGACCACCTGACCAATCGCGCCGCCCAGTGCAGCGCCGAGCAAGAGCGAGGGCGTGAAGACGCCGCCCGGGCTACCCGAAGACACGGAGGCGGTCGTGGCTAGGGCCTTGGCCAGTAAGAGCAAGACGAGCACGCCGATGCTCAGTTGCTCGCCCAGGATCAGATTGATGGCCTCGTAGCCGTTGCCGGTCACTTGAGGCAGTGCGATGGCCATCGCGCCCACGAGCGCGCCGCCCAGCGCTGCGCGCAGCACGCGCCGCTCGGCCAGGCGCGCGAAGAACAGCTCGCCCTGGCGCAGCAAGATCATGAACAGCGGGCCCACGATGCCCGCCAAGAGCCCGAGCAGCGCGTACACCGCGAGCTCGGAATTCGACCGCATGCTGAAGCTGCGCTGTCCGTAAATCGGGCCGCCGCCGATGGCGAGGCGCGTGAGCGCCGTCGCGATCGGAGTAGCGATGATCACGGGCAGCACGATGTCGAGCGCGACCAAGCCCGTGACCACCTCGACCACGAACAGCACCGCCGCGATCGGCGTGTTGTACGCGGCGGCGAATCCGGCAGCGGCGCCAG
>OUNO010005386.1_pt1 | contig 17258 bp, 17 predicted proteins | sample 1779811 | NCBI WGS metagenome assembly OUNO01 (sample SAMEA3914804, study PRJEB12502) | metagenome | biome: forest; material: soil | place: Canada | collected 2010-06-25 | depth 0.3 m | reverse complement strand
GAAGCAGCCGTAAAGGCTCTCAACGACGCCATCATGCCGATCGGTGCCAAGATGTACGAAGCTGCCAAAGACGAAAAACCAGCCGATGAAGCTACGTCTGAAGACAAAAAAGACGAACCAGTCGAAGGCGAAGTCGTCGACGAAAAGAAAGAAGAAAAGTAAATTCCTCCACGATTTATAAGAAAGAGCGGCTATAATGGCCGCTCTTTTGGTATACTAACCCATTATGATCGGTGAATGGAGTGAAGCGGACGAACCACTCGAGCTAGACAACTCGCGTCTATTCTTTGATATCGTTGCGCCAGAGTCACAAGATGGTCCAGTAGCTGATCGTATGGCCAGCGTTATCGTACGCCTGTCTGACCCGCTCAATCTATTCTTGTTGCTTAAAGAGCAGCAACAGAACTTCTTTACGAGTATTCCCAGCGCAGAAACAACCAGCGAGGCACCAACAATTCATCAATTAATGGGGGCAGAAGCTCTCGCCGAACCCGAAGCCCAGCCACAAATCACCGATGATGATGAATTCGACGACGAAATGGATGCAGAAACAGCCCGAATGGCACTTTCTGCCACGGTTGAACACCTTAGCGGCGTATACAACCTCACCGATAAACAAATGCTCCGCGCCTACGCAATCGCGCAGCAACGAGAGACGAGGGTTCGGATTACTGACGACAAGCGACTCTTGGACTCTATAACTCTAAGAAAAGCGCCGCCCACACCATACCAGGATCGGCGCGGTAAATAGGCGATTTGTACCACGATCCATCTGGATTTAATAGTTCTGGATAGGTACCATGGCGCTCAATGAGCTTCTCGAAGTTAGCATATTGTTCCTTGTACTCTAGTCGGTGATAGCGTTTCAAGATGTGTAAGTAAAACGTTCCATGCCAGGTCCAAATCGAGGTTCCAGTGTAGTTTGGCATAAGGATTGATCCCATACCAAAGCGATAGTGAAACTCTTCGGGATGTGTGCCATAGACCAGAGGGTAGAGCTTGTTGAGTTTCGCAGCGTTGATGTAGTCGCAGGTTTTATTCACCATCTCGACGTCGTGAATGACATCCAAAAAGAATGGCATCAGTGCGCTATCAGAACTATAGGCAGTCGACGTACGGTCAGCATTGAAATACTTGCCATTCCAATAGTTCTGCAAGAGATCCCACCGATATTGCTCGGGGTGGAATGGGAAAGCTGTCAGGCGCAGCTCTTCAGCACAGGCGGCCATCCGGCCGATCAGCGCCACGCTGTAGGCGCTACGGTCGTAGTAGACAGCATCGCGCATCTCGGCGTAGTGCATCTGGCGTAACTCGCCCGTACCCGGCTCGAGGAAAGTCTTAGTATATTTACGCAGTTGCTGCTGCAAGAACAGGTGCTCTCCTTTTGAGAGGTGATAATGGCTCACGACTAGGCTGTGCAGTAGCCATGGCAGCGCATCGACACTCTTGCGAGCCGGCGCATTGAACGTGTTCCCGTCCTTATCAATACATAAAGTCACCGCTCCGGCACGACGATATTGATGGAGGGCCCATTTCAAGGTGTGATGGACATGATTAGTGTGGCCAAGATTAATCAGTGATTCGCAGACTGTTCCAAAATCCCTCATCCAAAAGAAGTTAAAATGTCCTAAACTAGTGCGATAAAAGTCACCCTCCCACAGCTTGGCAATGATTTGCTCGCAAATTTCGCGGGCTGAACCCTCAAAACGTTCATTCTTCCCGAGGTAACGGTTATAGATCTGGCGCCCTTCTGCACGAATGGTTCCGAGGATACCGCCGACTCTGCGAGTGATAGGTTTCATTGCCTGTCAGTATAGCAAAGAATCCCGCCTGATGAGAGGCGGGATTCTTATAGGTTGATCTGTTGTTATTAGAGAATAACTGGGATAACGTTGCCAGTAACAACTGTGTTGACTGAGTTGTTGCTGTTGTCTGTAGCAGTGTTTGTTGTGGTGTCAGTAGTTGGAGCATTAACGTTTGTGTTGGTTGAGCTGTTGCTGTTATCAGTGTTGGTAGTTGTGACAGGTGAATTGCCGTTGTTTTGGGCGTTGCTGTTACCGTTGTCTTGAATAGTAGTTGTGTTGGTAGTTGTTGAAGTGTTAGTAGTCGTGTTGTTCGTCTGGTTGTTGGTAGAGCTTGTGCTGTTACCGTTGTCGGTGACGAGAACTGGTGCAAAAGTGTTACCGTTGTCTTTTACGATAGTGGTGCTCTTGCTGTTACCGTTATCTTTGATAATGGTGATGTTCTTAGTGTTAGTAGTAGTGGTAGTAGTGCTGGTTGAGTTGCTGTTAGTGGTGTTAAATGAACCACTGATGCCACCAACGAGTGGAAGGCCAGCGAGACTTACACCGGTACCGGTGCCTGTTCCAGTTGCAGCTGGTGTTGAAGCAGGGGTAGCAGTTGTGTCGATACAAGCGCTTACGCCAGATTGGCTGTTGTTGTTCTGAGTCGTCAGCGCGTTTGCAGCGTTGCCGTTCATCAGAGACATGATGATTACAGTTGATATAACGACGGCAGCCACAATTGCACCGAACATAGCGGCGGCAATCGCGAAGACCTGATTACTTTGGTAACTAGTTGTTGAGGCTTGAAGGCTCATAACTTATACTCCCTTTCCCTCGCAGGAAATTATTAATTATAAGAACCCGCACCGTTTCTTAATAGCAACTGTACGCCCAGAAAAAAAGTTTGACAATACTGATTTTTATGTTATTAAACATAAGCACGATAGTTATCCACAGATACTAGCACTCTAGACTTTTGAGTGCTAGTTTTATATACTGGTAACAGATGAGCAAACGCGATTACTACGAAGTCTTAGGTGTTGGCAAGACTGCCAGCGCCGATGAGATTAAGAAGGCCTTTCGACAGGCTGCGGTTAAGTATCACCCTGACAAAGAGGGTGGCGACGAGGCCAAATTTAAAGAAGTAAATGAAGCCTATGAGGTCCTCAAAGATACCCAGAAACGCCAGCGTTATGACCAATTCGGTCATGCTGGTGTTGGTGGCGCGGGCGGTGGCGCTGGTGGGGGTAATCCATTTGAAGGATTTGGCGGCCAAAATGTTAACTTTGATTTTGGCGAAGGTCTGGGCGATATTTTTAGCCAATTCTTTGGTGGAGGCAATTCTACCCGTGGTCGGGCCCCTCAAAGGGGTCGTGACGTGGAAGTCAGCCTTCAATTAACCTTCGAAGAAGCCGTTTTCGGTATCGAGCACAATCTGGAGCTCGACATGGACGATATCTGTTCCCATTGTCACGGCACCACTGTTGAACCGGGCTCAGAACTGAAGACTTGTCCAACCTGTCACGGGTCTGGTCAGCAAACTCGCGTTATGAACACGATGTTCGGCGCTGTGCAGCAAACGGTTACCTGCGAAACCTGTCAGGGTCGTGGTAAAGTACCCGAAAAAGTCTGTACGGTCTGTCACGGTAAGGGTACTGAGCGCCGCCGTCAGACGATCAAGCTCAAAGTCCCAGCCGGTATCGACGACGGTGCGACGATTCGCCTCAGCGGCCGCGGCGAGGCCATCGGCCAAGGTGAAAAAGGCGATCTCTACGTGAATATTCGCGTCAAAGCCCACAAGCGCTTCACTCGTGAAGGCGATATTATCCTCTCTGACGAGCATATTCCGATGGTTGACGCTGCTCTTGGCACCGAAATCGATGTCGAGACAGTTGATGGCAATGTCCGCATGAAAATCCCAGCTGGCACGCAGTCCAATACTGACTTCAAACTCTCTGGTCACGGGGTTCCGCACATGAATAGTAACGCTCGCGGTCCACATATTGTGAATATTATTGTTGATACGCCGACGAAACTCAGTCGTAAGGAAAAAGAGCTCCTCGAAGCTTTTGATGCCTCAAAGAAACACTAGCCCCCACCCCAGTTATTTTGCCCACAATGTGATAGAATAGTCTGATGGCTAACGATACAAAACACGCAACAACGTACAAAGAAGCACTCTTGGCGCGTGGCTATACGTATCGAACTTTTATCCTTGATTCTGAACTGTATCGTGAATACAAAGCTCCAAATGGCTGGACATGGATCTATGCCAGGAAATACCGAAACTATCCCTTTACCTCTATATCTGCGCGCCGAATTAGCACAAACAAGCAGGCTAGCTACGATTTTGCGTCGCTACACGGTGTGACGATTCCGCACACTCTTCATACGCACGCATTCAAAACGGCCGCTGCCTTTTTGAAGAAATATGGCCGTGTCGTCGTCAAACCCCTGGACAAGAGTGGGGGAGTGGGCCTGACGCTCGATATTACGACCAAAGATCAGCTCAAAAAAGCCATGAAGGGTGCCTCGAAAGGCAACATTCCCGTTCTCATACAGGAACAATTCATTGGCGAAGAGCTTCGGTTCACCATTTTAAAGGGTAAAGTTGAGTCGATTATCCTTCGTCGCTCACCTCGAGTGGTGGGTGATGGTCAGGGCACCGTTCAACAACTCATCAAGCAAGAGAACACCGAGCGCGCTCAGCTCCATTTTCCTCTTTTGACCTATCCGCAGCTCACGAAACTCAATATCAGCTCCGACCTCTTGAAGAGCCGATACATTCCCGAAAAAGGCGAAATTATCGAGCTTAGTAAGACGACCATGATCGGTAAAGGCGCCTCATTCTATGGGGTAACCAAAGAAGTTCACAAGAGTTACATCGACATTGCTGAGGAGCTAGCACTTGGCCTCAATTCAGCAATGCTCGTGGTGGATATGATGGTAAAAGATCACCTAAAGCCCGCCACGCCAGAGAACTATGTGTTCCTGGAATTTAACACCTCACCAGCGCCCCAGGTCTATTCTTCGCTTCGAGGAGGGGATCAGCCGCCAATTATCGATAAGATAGTGGCAATGATCGAAGGATACGCCTCAGAATACGCTCCAGAACAGAGATAAACACATTGACATTTCGCCTCGGATAGGATATAATATAGCGGAATGACAGAGTTTAAAGATTTCGACGCAACAGCGCTCATCGCCCTTCCGAAACCCTATAAAGGCGCGGAAGAATCACACGGCCTACTAATCCATAATAGGCCTGATCTTTTTACGTTGCTTCGCGAACAAGAAGGTGTCGATGTCCACGTTTCACGAGGTATTGATAGCATTGATGCCTCGACCGGCAAGGTATCCGATGTTGTCCGACCTGCCTACGGTGTATCTGACACCCCAGTGACTTTAGAGCGCTTTGGTGAGCAGCAACTGTCAGCATACAACGTCGCGCGTTCATACGGCCCTACGATAGATATTGATCACTATATTGAAAGTCTCAATCCTATGAATGTTCGTAACCTTGCCCGACACAAGCACGAAGTCGCGAGTACGGTACTGGCTCCACTTGGGCTGTATAGGGAAAATATACTCGTCACGCCAGATGAAGCGGGCGCATTGTCTGAAGCAGACATCGCCTTGTCTCATAGCCTCATCATGAAACCAAATGGCGGCTTCGCCAGTCGAGATATTGTTGGTGGAACGCCGGCTGAGATTCGCGCCCACCTCTTGGAGGGCATCACAGAAGACAAACTTATTGAAGAGCGATTGAACTTTGGATTGCCAATTCCTTCCATTCGAGGTCGTGATGCCTATGAGCAAGCTCGATTGGATGAGGCCAACGAAAAGATAGTCAACAAAGAGTTGCGTCTCTATTCATATGGTGAAAATGTATGGTATCCAGTTGCGCGCATTGCCGAAGCGGACAGCCTTCGTTTGACGGGGGACGAGTGGGTGTATATTGACGAAGATAGCGTTCCAATAGCAGCCCTTGTGGCGGCAAATCTTGTAAAACAAGCAATTGATGAGAAGACGGGTAAGACTGATACCTTGCTGGCAGTAGACTTGGTCTATGTGACCAGCGAAAGTCGTCCCGAGCCTCACTGGGAAGTGATGGAAGTAAACGCCGAGGCGTATATTATGCGGCCCGAGAATAACCAAAGTGTCGGTGTTCAGCACCAACAATTATTGGCCGACCAACTTGGTCGCATAGCTCGAAATAGTAAGCATTAAGTAGTAGAGTGAGATAGCTATATGAAAAAAATTACGATTACCGGAACCAAAGGAAAAACTACTGTCAGCAGCGTGCTCGCGACGGTGCTTCGAAGTGTTGAAAACAAAGTCCTAAATGTAGACACGAATGGTGCCTATATTAATGGTGAGCTTGTTATGAGTAAATCTGACAGCCAGCTCATTTGGGATATTGTTCCGACAGTTGCACCTGGCCGCTTCCTTTATTTGCTGCACGACCCAACCGTTAAAACGGAAGGTATGCATCATGGCAACGTTGAGGGTGTTGCCGTATTGGAGGCTTCTCTTGGTAGTGGGACGCTGAGTGGTCTTGCCTATTACGGGCATGATGTTGGCGTCTTTACGAATGTCTTTGAAGATCACCTCGGTTCACGCCCTGATCTCAACACGCGAGAAGATATCGGCCGCAGCAAAAACTTCGTATTCTCACGCATTAATCGTGATGGCTATGCTGTTTTTAATGCCGACGACGATATCGTGTGCGCGAATCTCGTTCATTGTAAGGAAGGGGTAACCCTTATACCATTTGGCCTCACTTTCGAGTACTTTGATCTGCCAGCTCACCTTGCTAAGGGCGGGCAGGTATTAACCGTGAAAGCCGGCAAAGTCGTGCTTCTTCAAGGTGACGCGACCAGAGAATTGTTTGATGTTTCTGACATTGTGTGGACATTCGAAGGTAAATTCTTGCCATCTGTCTATAACCTCCTCGCCGTGACTGGCGCATTGATTGGCTATGGCGAAGGTGAAATCTCATCAATACTCATCCAAGCATTGATTGACTCTCGACTCGATCCGTACAGTGGTCGCTTGACACTACTTCGCAATGAACAGGGTGTCACGATCCTGGCAGATTATGCTCACGAGAAGCAGTCCCTTAAGAGTGTGGGTGATCTTGCCCATGAATTGAAAAAGTCGCCTGAGAATAAGGTCATTGGAGTCTTGCGCCTGGCGTGGGATCGTACCGAGGATCTCATCGAAGACACGGCTCGCTATATTGCGCCAGTCTACGATAGTTTTGTTATCTACGACAAAATTGATGGCTTCTGGCGCCAACCAAGCACCCGCTATCGCACCGGCCAACGTGAGTTTACTCAAGAAGTTGGCAAGATTTCGACTATTTTCGCGGATGAGCTCATTAAATCGCGCGATGCAGACAGTGTCACGAGGATTGTTCGTGAAGACGAAGCCATTGCCGAAGCTGCCAAGCAAGCGAAGCCGGGTGATGTCGTGGTCTTTATCGTCAACGACGACATTAAGCGCTCGATCGACTTCATAAAGACAACCTTTAACGCTGAGCTTGTATAATGGCCGACGAGTTGATGATTATCGGCCGTGCCGAAAAAGCTGACCTGCTTGACCTCGGTATCTCACGCGTACCTGTGAAGATTGATACTGGTGCTGATGCTTCGTCCATTTGGGCGCACGCCACGGAAGTACGAGATGGCAAACTGTACGTTATCTTCTTTGGCGAAGAGAGCCCTTTCTATAATGGCGAAGAACATATGTTTACATCTGAAGATTTCACGATTACCCGCGTGGCTAACTCATTTGGCCATAAGGAAATCCGCTACAAGATAAAGCTGCGCATTAGGATCAAGAAACGTATCATCAATGGTACTTTCACTCTGTCGGATCGTTCAACGAAATTATATCCGGTACTGATTGGAAGATCACTACTGCGTAAAAAGTTCTTAGTCGATGTATCAAAGGGAAATCCCCTGAGAGATGCTGAAAAGGAACGAGCAGAGCGGCTGCAACAAGAACTAGATGCTCTGAAAGGAGAAAAATAATTATGAAAATCGCTATTCTATCTAAAGGAAGTGCCAACTACACGACAAAGCGCCTCAAGGAGGTGGCTACTGCACGCGGACATCAAGTTCGGGTCATTAACTATGCCAAGTGTTACGTTGCTATCGAGAAAGATAAGCTGGTTATTCGCTACAAAGGCGAGACACTCGAACACTACGACGCAATTATTCCTCGTATCGCCCAAAGCTATACAAAGTATGGAACCGCTATGGTTCGACAATTCGAAAGCCAAGGAACCTATACGACAGCCACATCGCTGGCGATTAACCGTTCACGCGACAAGCTGCGCGCCTATCAGATTCTTGCTAAAGCTGGCGTCGCCATCCCAAAGACCGTCTTCGCCCGCGAAACAGCTAACTTTGAAGACGTCATTGAACTGGCCGGTGGAACTCCTCTGATCATTAAGGTTGCTCGTGGTACTCATGGCAATGGAGTGGTACTGGCTGAAACACCAAAAGCTGCCAAAGCCGTAATGCAGGCCTTCTATGTCGAAGGTGTGAACTTCCTCGTGCAAGAGTTTATTAAAGAATCAGCCGGCGAAGACATTCGTGCACTGGTCGTTGGTGGGCGAGTGGTCGCCAGTGTCAAAAGGCAGAGTCTCGACGATGATTTCCGCTCAAATACTCACCAAGGTGGTGTCGGTGTTGCAGTCAAGTTGACCGACGAAGAGAAGAAACTCGCCATTCGTGCCGCCAAAGCTATGGGTTTGCCGATCTGTGGTGTCGATATGATGCGCAGTGATAACGGCCCACTGGTCCTAGAGGTTAACTCGTCTGCCAGTCTTATGACTCCTGAAAAGATCACTGGCCGCGATGTTGCGACTCAAATTATTGAATACATCGAAATTAACGCCAAGCGTTCGAACAAAAAAGACAAAGTCGGCGCCTAACCTCTAAACTGCTATAATATGCTCATGGTAATACGATCATGAGATTGTGGCGCCCTCGTACAACCGGCATACTTATTGGCGGCCTAGTCGTCATTATTCTAGCTGTCGCCGTATCTTTTATCGTGACGAACTTCCAGCCTCGTGTAGATGTGCTATTGGGCAGTGGCGATTTCAGCGCTCGTCTCGCTACCGATGACACCTCGCGAGAGACCGGACTTGGCGGCGTGACTACTCTCAATCCGAATGATGCGTTGTTGATGGCCTTTCCGACCGACGATACTTGGGGTATCTGGATGAAAGATATGAAAGTGCCGATCGACATTTTGTGGTTGAATAGTAATAAGGAAGTAATTTACATTGTGACTAACGCTTCACCTGACTTAGGAACTAACAAGGTATTTAAACCAACAACGAAAGCTCGCTATGTACTTGAGATCCCGGCTGGAGCTGCGGCGCAGGATGGTATCAAAGTAGGAGCCAGCGCACAGTTTAGTATCGACGAGGGGAGTGTGAAGTAATGGTACCTATACTTATATTTGCTGGAATCGCTGTCGGCTTGTTTGTTGTTGCATTTGCCTCAAAGCGTCGATTCGGATTACTTGGTCTGGCCCTGACCGCTGGCGCCACTATTAGTGCCCCGTGGAGTATAAACGCCGGGTTAGTCGTCGCTGCGACCGGGCTAGTACCTGATACTGCCATCACGAGCGCAGTGGTGTCGTCACTTATCGTGCTGTTGCCAGCTATCGTCTTGCTGTTCCATGGCTACAGCTACAAAGAGAATGCGGCGCGCGTGATTGGCTCACTCATGTTCATGATCTTGGCGTTGGCTTTCTTAGTTCAGCCTCTGGCTATTGCATTGCCGACACTTCAAGGTCCAGCCGGTAGTTTCTACCTATGGATCCAACAATATCGCGATGCGATCATCAGCGTCGGCGTTGTTCTGGCAGTTATTGACCTGTTTTTCACTAAACCAGCCAAACTCTCCGAAAAAGACCGCAAGCGCTAGCATTGACACCTCACCCCTGTTGCTGTATAGTTTGAGAAGCTTTTTGTTAAGCTATGGGACCATAGCTCAGCTGGTTAGAGCACCTGCCTTTTAAGCAGGGTGTCGTGGGTTCAAGCCCCACTGGTCCCTCCATGCAAAGAACCCTTCTTGATCGCTACCGGAAGGGTTTTTTGTTTGAACGAGATATTGCTATGATGAAGGTATGGGAAAGACAGTCTATCTAGCCGGGAAGTTAAACGCCGGCGAAGCCTCGATTGCGAGTTTTGCGGGCGAGCTCGAATCACATGGTCATACTATTTTAGAAAAGTGGTTTGAAAAAGGACAGTTGCCAAAGCCGTATCTCGATAATTTGCACAGTTCAGCGCCAGCTGCTGCGGCAATGATCAAGGCCGCCTATGAAAGTGAGATATTCGTTCTTTTTGCCGAGAATACTATTTTTGGTGCGGCCGTTGAACTCGGTGTGGCGTTTGGTAGCACCGTTACAAATCCGGATAAGGAAATCTATTTACTGACGCCCGACGAAGAGTTTCGTCAGTCGGTTTTTTATAGTGACGAGCACGTGAATGTCATCGAAAGCCTTGATGCAATTCGTGAAGCGCCCTGGTTTTAGAACTTTGTAAGATCAGATCTCTATACTCGGGTACATGCGACTGCGGAGATTGCGCCAGCCGATTCATGCTTCATGGCTGATTGCGCTGGGCTGCCTGTCATTTGTGATTGGTGTGTGGCTGGCGCTCTACGTGTCGCTGGGGTACTGGTGGATTGGATTGTTCTCGCTAGGCGGCTTCGGGCTGGGCTTTTGGCGTCGCCGCGTGTATGTTCTTCCATTCGTGATTGCTGGTGGGGTAGTGCTTGGCATCTGGCACGGATCTGTCTCTTCGGATGCACTTCGCATTTATCAACCGCTGGTGGGCAAGCAGGTGAGCCTCGCTGGGCATATTAAAGACGATCCGTCGGTCAATGCTGGTCAGCTTGTCATTCAACTAGATTCGATAAAGGCCGGTTCGCACTCGTTGCCTGGTAGCGTCTGGGCGAGCGTCATCGGCAAGCCCGACCTGAAGCGTGGCGACGAGGTAGTGGTGATGGGGGAGTTAAGCGTGGGTTTTGGCTCCTATTCCGGAGCGATGTACAGAGCAAAAATAACGACTATCACTCACCCACAACCTGGCGATATTGCGCGCGTGGTTCGTGATTGGTTCGTGGCAGCCGTGCACAAGGCAATACCGGAGCCGCGGGCGAGTCTTGGTGTCGGTTATTTGGTTGGACAGAAAAGTGCATTGCCAGATGATTTGGCGCAGGCACTCCAGATTGCTGGACTTAGTCACGTGGTGGTCGCGAGCGGCTACAATCTCACAATTTTGGTACGACTCGCCCGCCGTCTTTTCGTGAAGGTTTCGAAGTATCTGGCCATGGTCTCGGCCAGCGTGATGATTGTGTGCTTTGTGGCCGTGACGGGACTTAGCCCGAGCATGACTCGCGCTGGACTGGTATCGGGGCTCAGTCTAGCAGCGTGGTATTACGGTCGGACGTTTCATCCATTTGTCTTGTTACCACTGGCCGCGGCGGCTACTGTGGCCTTGCAGCCAAATTATATTTGGGGTGATGTGGGCTGGGAGTTAAGCTTTGCAGCTTTTGCGGCCGTCATGATCGTCGGTCCGCTGTTTCAACGATACTTTTTCGGCGATAAAAAGCCAGGCACTATTCGCCAAATTCTCGGTGAGACCGTGGCGGCGCACATTGTGACGATACCGATTATTCTGTCGGCATTTGGATATCTATCGAATGTGGCCATTCCGGCCAATCTGTTAATTGTGCCATTGGTCCCCGTGGCGATGTTACTGACTTTTATGGCTGGTATTGCGGGATTGATCGTACCGACTATTGCTGTGTGGATTGGTTTGCCCGCGACCTGGCTGTTGGGCTACATGATAACAACGGCCCAGTATCTGGCGAATTTGCCATGGTCACAAACGAAACTGACCGTGCCTTGGTGGGCTGGGTTCGCGTACTATATTGTTCTGGCGGGGATATGTGCGTACATCTGGCGGGTCACAAAATTCAGTTTGCGGACGGCTAGCATCGTCGAGTGATTAGCGCGGGCGATCTTCGGCGACGGCGCGAGCCATGTTGGCGAACAGATCATCGATGACGTCAGTGCTGAATTCGCCATACTTTTTGGTGACGGCAGTTTTGATCAGAAAGTCGGCGAGGGCTGGGTTTTTTGGCAGGATCGAGCCATGCAAATAAGTTCCGATGACGTTCTCGTATCGAGCGCCCTCCAGGCCGTCCTTGCTATTGTTGCCGGCACCTTTAACAACCGTCGCAAAAGGTCGGGTATTCTTGCCAAGAAAGGTTTGGCCACTGTGGTTTTCATAGCCAATGATCTCACCGAAATCTTTTGATTCGGTGACAATATTACCGATCAGACGTTCGTTAGTACCAATGGTTTCAACATCGAGAATGCCAATGCCTTTGAGGGTTTGTTCATCAGAGGTTTTAAAGAAATTGCCGAATAGTTGGTAGAGTCCACAGACCATTAGCATCGGGACGCCGGCTTCTGTCCAGGTGTGGAGTTGTGGGCTGATCTTCAGAAGATCAGCGTGGATCTTTTCTTGGCCACTGTCCTGTCCCCCGCCGCCAATGATAATGTCGACGTCTTTTGGTAGGGTGTCGCCAATATTGTAGGTAATGATCTTCGGCTGGTAGCCGTACCACTCTAGGCGGCGCTTCAACACGAGCAAGTTTCCATGATCGCCATAGATATTCATATCTTTTGGGTATAACTGCAGAACGGTGATAGGCTGCTTGTTCATGAGATGACCTCGACTTTGGTGATTTTAGAAAGCTCTTTGCGAAGGGCGAGCATGGCAGTGTAGGTACAGTAGATGCGTTTTGGCTGATCTTTATTGGCATCGATAAAGTTTCGCAGGGCGACTACGAGGTTCACTTCGATGTGACTGACAGGTACTTCATCATATTGCAGGCGAAGCGCCATATCGTAGCCGCGGATGCCAGATACTTCAGCAACGCCCTTGGCTGCGAGGCTTTCGAAATCGACGTCCCACAACCACGACATGTCGCGGCCATCGGCGTAGTTGTCGTTGATAGCGATCATAGTCGCGTAATCTTCGGGCGGGAACGATTTGAGGCCAAGGCGAAAGCCCGAGGGGTTCTTAACCAACACGAGCTCGAGGGGCTGGCCACCAACTTCGAGAACTTCGCCGCGCCCAAACGCTGGTGTCATGTCGGTGAGGGTTGCTCGGACTTTATCGGCATCCATATCTTTGCCAAGGATGGCCCAGACGAGTGTAATGGCGGCAGCGCAGTTAAAAACATTGTATATGCCAGTGATTTTTAGGGGCGTGATGAACTCGTAGTCACCAAATAGGAAGGTTGCCTGGTTGTCGCCGTAAGCTTTGAGGACGGTTGCGGCCTCGGGGCGCTTGGCGTGCGTGATTTTGCCTCGGTGCATGTCGTCGTCGCTTGGGAAGGTAGCGAGTAGTTCGTTGCTGAGGCCGAATAGCTCAACTTTCTTGAGATCTTTGGCGAGGGCAAGAACTCGTGGATCTTCGCGGTTCAGAACGACGGTACCGGTGGTTGCCTTAGCAATCTTACCGAGCATCTTGGCCGTGGCGTCGATTTCACCAAAACGATCGAGTTGATCGCGCATGACGTTCAGGATCAGGCTGTAGCGCGGCGGAATGGTCTCCACGAACTTCACCGCGTGGGCTTCGTCGAGCTCGAGCACCGCAATATCAGCATCGAGGCGACCTTTCATGTCGATGTCGCCAAGGAGGGCAGCCGCGACCCCGCGCGTAAAGTTGCTTCCGGTTCGGTTGGTGAAAACTTTGAGGCCGTGAGCTTCGAGAAGGGCAACAACCATCTTGGTGGTAGTCGTTTTACCATTGGTGCCACTGACAACGACGACGCCTTGGGGCAGGCTCGAAAGAGTGTCTTTAATGAAATTTGGGCTGATTTTTTCGACGAAGAGGCCAGGTAGGGCAGAGCCACCACCACGGAGGCGCGCAGCGGCGCGGACGGCTTTTCCTAAGATTACGGCGAAGCGTTGAGGCATACGCCCTATTATATCGTATAATGAAGCTATGTTTCTGGTGGGAATTATCTCCTGGTGGTACGGGCAAGGCTGGCAGGGCCAGTGGAAGCGCGTTCGTGATCGGCTGACGCGTACGGCCGACTTCTTTTCGATTGGCCAATTAGCCAGTACTTTGTTTGCACCTTTTCGACAAATCTCAGCGAATGGCGGGGGTGGAACTTTCTCGGCAGTGATCCGTGGTATCTTCGATAAGCTTATCTCGCGCGTCATTGGCGCGATTGTGCGTACCTGTACGATTCTATTCGGCTTGGTCGTATTGTTGGTTGAGTTGGTGTATGAATTGGTCATATTGATTTTCTGGCTACTGTTGCCGGCATTCCCTGTCATTGGCTTGATCATTATGGCTGTTGGATGGGTACCGAAATGGATGTAGGTTTGTTTGATCCAAAGAGCCCGCGGGCTACTAAAGCGCGCTTGGGGCGAGTGCTGGCTGCCTGGAAGACGTCACTTTCAATCGCTGCGGTGCTATTGCTCCTTTCGGGCATTGTGTTGCTCGGTATAGGCTCGCCGATTGGTTGGGCTTTGGTTGGATTCGCCGTCGTGCCAGCTATGATCGCCGAGTGGTACAAATACGAACTGGCAAATGTGCCGATTATTAAGGATGGCAAAAGAATTGATGATTTGATCGAAAGTGACATTCTAGGTCTCTTGTCCGACCAGCCAAGCCCGAAAGACATCGCCTCGATACTGGGTAAAACCAACGGCGGACTGTTCTTTGCGATTCGCTTTGGCGTTGGTGGCGGTTTCCTTGAACAGGTCGTATCATCCAATCGAGACGATACGACGGCAGTTTTCAAAGAAGCACTAAAGATTGCAGGAACGACTGGCGGCCGCGTGACGGCTGGTGTGCTGACATTGGCGCTCGTGCGTCAACTACCAGGTAAAACGAGCCTGTTGGGCCACCTGCAGCTCGAAGAAGACGACTTAGAGCGGGGAATCGCATGGTATCAGCGACTGAGCGACCTGATTAAGCAAAATACCGACACGCCGCGTCGGCCAGGCGGCATCGGCCGCGACTGGTCTTTCGGATGGATTCCACTATTGTCTCGCTATGGCCAAAACATTTCCGGCGGCGGCGCAATTCATACTGATATTCGAGCTGAAGTGATTAACCAGGTCATGAGCGCGCTCTCGACCGGGGCCGGCAGCATCGCATTAGTCGGACAGAACGGTGTTGGCAAGACCGAGCTGGTGTATGAGCTCGCCAATAAGTTGATGGATCCTGTCGCCAAGATCCCAGAGAAGCTGCGTTACCAACAGGTCTTTATGCTCGATGCGACGCGACTCGTCAGTGAACAAAACATCGAAGGTTTGGTTGATGCGCTCTTGAATGAGGCCTACCTTGCGAAGAACATTATTATTTGTTTGGATAATGCCCAGGTGTTCTTTGAGGAAGCTGTCGGCGCGGTTGATATTAGCAGTCTGCTGTTGCCAGTTCTGCAAGCAGCTCGCTTGCCGATTATTTTGGCAATGGATGAGCAGCGCTTCTTGCAAATTGGTAAACGAAACCCAGCGCTCGTGAATGCGGTGAATCGCATTAACATTCCTCCAACGAATGAAGCCGATACACTACGCGTGCTGCAGGATCACTTACCGGTCTTAGAATTTAAGCGCAAGGTAACGTATATGTATCAGGCTCTGCGCGAGGCATATAAACTGAGCGCGCGCTATGTCTATGACACTTCGATGCCGGGGCAGGCAATTGCTCTGCTAGAAGCGGCAGCAGATTATGCTGAGTCCGGTCTGGTCACGGCTAAATCGGTGAATATGGCAATTGAAAAAACGACTGGCGTGAAAACAAACATTGTCGACGATGATACCGAACGTGATACGCTCCTCAACATGGAAGCCTTGATTCATAAACGAATGATTGGCCAAGAACGAGCGGTCAGCGTCGTGTCCGATGCGCTGCGTCGCGCTAGGTCTGGTGTTCGCAACCAGAAGCGACCAGTCGGCACATTCATGTTTCTCGGTCCGACTGGTGTGGGTAAAACGGAGCTGGCAAAATCACTGGCGGCGGTGTACTTTGGCGGAGAAGACAAGATCATCCGACTTGATATGAATGAGTTTGTTTCGCCCAAGGACGTCGCGCGATTGATTGCCGATGGCACGGACGATGCCAATAGTTTAACTGCTCGAGTCATGAAGCAACCGTTTAGTGTGGTACTCCTTGATGAGATAGAAAAGGCTGACTCGGCTGTGTTGACGACTTTGTTGCAGCTTTTGGATGAGGGAATCTTGCGCGACGCTCGTAACCGTGAAGTAAGTTTCCGCGACACCATCGTCATTGCCACCAGTAATGCCGGCTCCGATCGTATTCAAGAGTTTCTCAAGCGCGGCTACGATCTCCAGCAGTTTGAGGACAAGTTTGTCGACGAGTTAATCAGTGGCAATCTCTTCCACCCTGAATTCTTAAACCGTTTTGATGAGATCGTCGTTTTTGGACCACTGAGTAAATCAGAATTATTGCAGGTTGTTGATCTGATCCTAGTTGATGTGAACAAGAACTTGGCTGAACAAAAGGTCACGGTCACGGTTGCGCAGGATGCCAAAGAATATCTGGTTGAGGCTGGCTATGATCCACGACTGGGGGCTCGACCGATGCGCCGCGTTGTCCAACGAGCTGTCGAGAACACGGTGGCTAAGGAAATGCTATCTCGCCAAGCTGAAGCTGGCGATGCAATTGAAATCACCCTTGACCAAGTCAAAGCGATTCTGCAAAAGAAAGAAATCGCTGACGAGATTGTCAGTACAAACAAATAGCTCGGCCAATCAAGACCGAGCTAGATAAATTTGGGGCGAATGATGGGGATTGAACCCACTACCTACGGAACCACAACCCGTCGCTCTAACCAAATGAGCTACATTCGCCATGAATGGATGTGCCTAGCTATTTTAACAGATGTGACGTGATAAGAGAATATGGTATAATGATGTGACTCGCGGGCGTCGTATAATGGCTAATATGTCTGCCTTCCAAGCAAACGATGAGAGTTCGATTCTCTCCGCCCGCACCATTTGAGACTTAAGGCCTCCTCAGTGTATTCTGGGGAGGTTTTTGTATCTGTTGATGTTTCAGTTTTAACCTTATCAAGTGCGGTACGTATTACTTTGGCTTCTTTAGATCCCACGGTGCGCCTTCAATGCGTTCAGACTGAGTTGACCCAACCTTGTCGATATTGCCAACTCGTACCGACTTTACCGTACTAAAAACTTTAGCTTTCATCATATTATTCCATGCTTCTCCTACATTAACGTCAATCTGTCGTGCAAGCTCAGAATTGCAAATTACCATTTTTACAATCGTATCTGGTACAGACTGAATCTCTTGTATAAACCACGCCTCGTAAGGAGCTTTTATTTCCGCCATATATTTTTGGATCTCGTTAAAATCTGGCTGTAGACCCA
>OUNO010004889.1_pt1 | contig 17261 bp, 16 predicted proteins | sample 1779811 | NCBI WGS metagenome assembly OUNO01 (sample SAMEA3914804, study PRJEB12502) | metagenome | biome: forest; material: soil | place: Canada | collected 2010-06-25 | depth 0.3 m | reverse complement strand
GTGACATAGACATACTTTATCACACAGCCTTTTTTCCTTTTCCAAAAATCGTAAAAACTTCTGTTGGCAATTTCTCTAGTTCCACACCATGTGCAGTGAGTAGAAGCTCCAGCTCTCGGATTTTGATATGGGCTTGGATTAGTATTGCATCATTTGTATGACTCTTGAGCTCAAGGAGTCCTTGGATGGATTTCAGTCGCTTATCGTTTCGTTTCAATTTCAAATAATTTTTATACCAGACTTTTCCCGGTGAGTGACCACCGTTTAGTCGGGTATCTCGTCTCAACCAGTAATGCATAATTTTATTCGCATACTCTTCGACAGGATCATGAATGCGAGTGCCGCTATATGTACCCACTTCCTTCGACCCTTCTCGTGCCCAGACTTGTTTTTTTGTAGATGGAACTTTCCCATTTCTAAGTCCGTCCGTAATTTTCGCTCGTATCTGGTCTAAGTCTTTAGAATCGTAAACTCTTCTACCGTAATGTTTGCGGTTTGGTCCGTAGAGCAGAGTACGGGCATCTGTTCCTTCCTTAAACCGTTCTCCTAGTGAAGTTGAAATGATTAGGAAAATTGCTTCTTTCTGAGTCAAAACCTCACTTGTCCTACCCATATTTGAAGCCTTTTCGTTGATTTAACCCAGGGTTTTCATCCATCCAGCCAACTAATTCAAGTCGCCGGTATAGTCAGCCACCAAGCCGCCTATAACTTATCGGCATCTCCTTCAAACTCCTTCAATCCATTCGCTCGTCTGAAACTACGGGTTCCAAAATCCCCAAAAATCATGTATTTATTCATTGTAGATGGTTAGAGCTTCCAGCTCATAACGGATTGGTCACTGGTTCAAGTCCAGTAGGGCCTACCATTTTTCGATTTGTCGAAACTCCTGCCATGATGGCGGGTGAAAACGGGAGTAATGGATTGCTTTCACTCAACTTGTCTCGAGCCCTTTTATTAACACTCTCTTTGTTTTTGCTCCCGATCCATTCGGCGCGGGCAAGTGCGAACAGTGAACAGGACTTCATTAAAAAAGGTTACTTCAACCTGCTCAATTTTAATGATCCGAAAGAGCTTTCTCAGATTCCCGGGTTTGAATCCTGGTTGATCACTGAAGCGGACACGCAGATGAAGTCTGCGCACCCGAACGCACTGATGCTGAGTTATACAGCGATGTATCTCGTCAATACGGATGACGGTGTCTCAAAAGGAAAAATTTCTTACTCGGATCTCACGCGCTTCCAGCAGTTTTCAGAAGAGAAAACGCTCGCTGCCGAAATCGATGCTAGAAATGCGCAGATTCTGGTTTGGTTGTCCCGGGCACTGGAAATCTCACCTGATGATGACCGGATTCAGTCCTGGAAAACAGGGCAGGAAATTCGCATCGCAAAAGGTGCGGGATTCGACCAGATGCTGTCGAATGCGGAAAATAGTCAGGGCGTATTTCCGCCCGTTTCGGCAATCATCACCAGTATTGAATATCAACTCACTCCAGCTCAAAAGGAGCGGGTGTTCAAAATCGTTCAACGGATGACTTCAAAAGATCGCCCGTGTAAGAGCAAAGAAGAAGCAAAGACGAAAGCCTGTGCGGGCAGTTCTCTGGTTCCCTATAGCCATCAGGCTTCCGTTGCCATGCTTTCGGATCAGCTTTTAAGAAGAGCGGTGGAAACCGGTAACAAGGATAAATCCTTGTCAATCACAGCACTGAGCATGGATTTCAGTGTGACTTTCAGTGCTTTTCTCGACACGCTTCGCTGGCCCTTGAAAAAGATTTTACCCGAACAGCGAAAAGTGGCGGCCCGTCTGATGCTTGGGCAAAAGGCCGGCATGAATGATCCTTATTTTGGATCGGAACATCAGAAAGAAATCTATCAGTGCAGCAGCTGTCACGAGGGTGGAAAGCTCTAAGCGGAGCGAGTCATGCACCTGAATATCCGGCTTCAGAGTCGCTTAGTGTTTTTCTGAGTCAATCTCGCGGGCGAGAGGAAAGAACTGTGAGCTTAAAGCGTAGACAGTGTCCGCTTCTCCTTCAGTGAGGAAGGCCACGAGTTCGTTTTGGAAATTCACGATCATCTTTTTGGCTTCAGGAACCTTGCTCGCTTGAGTGGCCACCATGCTTGAGTTGATGAGACGGGCCTCAAAGTCCGCAGGAGCGGTTTTCTCCAGCTCCTTGAGTCCCCGTAATGCGAGATCGCGCTCGTACTTGCGGATGTTCTGCAGGGATTCCTCATCCGTCGGAGAAAGATGCAAGTGAAGATCCCGGCACGCGTAATGGCCGTCCATTGCATGAATCAGTTCATGCCGTTCGAGTCTCTGAATGGACTCCAGAATCTGTCCGGGTTCAACCGAAAGGATGCGCGCAAGATTTTCAGGACTCTGATCGATCTGATCGATGTCAAAAAGCTTCGCCAGTGCAGTATCGATCCAGTTGAAGTCAAAACGGATGGTCTTCCGTTTCTGACTGAATTCGTTGGCGCGCTTCAAGCCCGTTTGCTGGAAGTACTGATCCATGATCTTCTTCTTGATCAGTTCATCGATGTTCTTGTTGTCGATGATTTTTTTCGCGTGTTTAAGCGACAGTTCTTCCTTACCGGCGAAAACGCGGGAAATGGTGGCAATGTTGATCCCCAGAAATCTGGCAAAACTTCGAAGCGAAAGCTTCTGTTCAAAGCACTTCTGGCGTTTCTGATCGTAAATTTCTTTAAGAATTGTCTGCATTAGTTGTGAAATTTCTGGATGGCGTTCAGGATCGGGAAATACAGATCAAGTGAAGGAGTGTTCTTGCCTGCGCCGCCGTCCGCTTCCATCTTTTGAATCATTGCACGATTGATGCTGAGAACTCCGGCCGGAGAAATGCTGTAATCGGTATTCATGTCGAGGGTCATGATTGGAATCTTCCGCACTTTGTCAAACGCAGTGTCGTCCATGAGGTACGCACCATTGATGATTGCGTAGTAGAGACAGGTTTTCGCGCGGATGGCCCATGGGTCGCCTCCGCCGGAAGTGGTGATGGATCCGCCTTTGATGGTGAGAATTGGTTTTTGGCCCGGCAGAACATAATTCAGCGGATTGATCGCCCCATACTGGAAGAAACCCGGGTCCTGCTGATGGAGGAAAAGGCTGAAGCTTTCGATGGAGCTCCACTCGTAAGCATCGTCATCATAACCGAGGGCGCCCAGGGCTTCATGAATCAGAAGTGATTGGAGAATCCAGGGACTGAGATTTTGAATACAATCCTGGTTCAGGAAAATTTTGAAATCTCCGGTGAGATAATAAGCGCAGTCCCGATTGGGTTCAGCGGGTTGAAAGCCGGATGTAACGGTTTCGAAATCGAGTTTGCTCTGCACTGTTTGAGCAAAGGTGTCGATGGAGTAGTCGCCGATATCGGTGACGTAAAGATCCTTCTTCAAAGAGGTGAGGGCATTCAAAAGCGTTTGTTTATAATCGATCGTGGCAGCGTGTGCAGACGAGAAATTTAAAAGTGTAAAAAATACCAGAATCAGGCGGTTCATATGCGGGCATTTTTACATTTTTCGGGCTAAAAAGGAAAGACGGGACTCAATTGAAAATGTTACATTTTTGTAACGAATCCTAACGAATGATCGTCTTATGCAGCCTGAACCAGGATCAGGCTGAAACGCAGATTTCGACGTAAAAGTCGCCTGCATCGGAAGTAAAGGGAACCACAACCCGGGCGCCGCTGCTTAAAGCGGTGATTTTGTGGTCTTTTCCCATGATTACCGACGGTATCGCGGTTTTCAGCGCATATCCTTTTTCATTCAAGATGACCTTTGCCTGACCAAAAATGATGTTGGTCAGCTCTCCAGCCCCGTCCCCGATATCTTTTGTGATGGTGGTGAATTCCTCACCCAGCATCGTCGACATGATTTTTAAAAATGTCTGTTCCGGGAAACTGATGACAACCGATCCGCTGAAGGCTTCGGAAACCAGCCCGATGACCCCCGAGATGTCGCCAAAGAACGTATGGTTCTCTTCATCCTGACGAAAAATTTTTCCGGGAACAGCATCGATGTTCGCCTGGATTTTGAGCGCGCTCATCGTTCCGGAAAGGAAGGGATTGATGAAATTCACGTCGATTGCTTTTTTAGTCGCGAGGCCGAATTCCACCAGCGCTTCACGAAGACTCGGCGACATGGAAAGCGCGTCGCTCAATCCTCCGCTAATCAGAAATGTTTTCACATCATCGCAGACGAGAATCAGACGGAGTTTTTTGTTTTGGTTCTTCACGTCCCGGTGGAACTGAAGGAGGCTTCGGGTGAGGCTTGTGGTCATTTCAGAAAGACTCTGGCAGTTGATCACCCAGTTTGAATCCGCCTGGGGTTTCAGGGTTTCCAGATATTCCTTTTCAAAACGTCTGGACGACGGTTCGTCGAAGCGTCCGTTCAATTTCAGAATTTTGTAATCCTCGCCCGGAATCACGCTCCAGGTTACATCGTTTGAATTACTCATGCCCCGATCATCCTCCGTGGAATTCTTTCCACTCTTTTATTCCAATATGATTGTAAGCGGTCAGGGCGCAGACATCCAGCGAATCTTTCCCGAAAGCGGGCCGTTTTCAAGACCTTGTGGGATTTTGTCGGTCGTCATCTTTTCGTCGGGAAAAATGTAAAGAGAATGAGGCGTGAGTTGGTTTTGTAACACTTCTTCTTTGTAAATGAGAGAAGCCTTGTCCGTGGAAACCGTATCTCTGGCCGTATAAAGAAGGCCCACGGGTTTTCGATCGAGGAAAAAACGAAACACGCAATCGGTGAGAGGTTCGAGATCCACTCCTGAGATTTTCATCCGCTCTGCCTTCGCCATCACGGATTCGTTGATTTCACATCGTCCTTGAATCGCCTGGGTTTGTGAGATCCGGGTGTAAATTTCCTGAAGGAGCGGATTCAGATCCATGCACTGGATCAGCAGCATGGGCAGAACCCATCTCCATTGAGTCCGGAGTGTGGCGAGTGAAACCAGCAGAAGATCAAAGAGAAGCCAGCTCAAACGTCCGGACGAACGGAACAGGCCCGACACCGCGAGCAGAGAGCCTTCGATCAGAACGGCGAGCAGAAAACCCTGATACCAGCGCATGCGGAACAAGCGGATGGAGAGAAATGCGAGAGCCGAACAATAAATGACATACGTGAGGATTGCTGGAAGGCGAAGGTCAAGGATCCAGAGGCGCATCGAAAGACAGAGCGTGATCCAGATCGCAAACAAGTAGATTGCACGCGGACGGGTGTCGAGCACCTGCTTCCATTTTTCACGAAGCTCGGACTTTCTCATCACCAGGGTCAGGATGAAAAGGATGAGAAGTCCAAGACCGAGGTAGCAGTAGCCTTCTCGCTGATCCGGATCGACCGGACCCATTGAAGGCAGAAAAAGTCCCAGATGAAAATTCAAGAATGGGGCAAGGAGGTTCATCGAAAGTCTTCCGAATCCTCCAGCGATGGTGTTCTGAAGCGGGATCGCGAAATAACCGAAGGTGAAGGCGCCCAGAACAATGACTCCTCCGGTGATCAGAAAAGAAGAGAGGTTTTCCCGGATCTGCTTTCCTCTGAATTCGGAAATGCGAATCAAAAACAAGAAGGCCTGCATGAGGAAGAGATAGAAGTGCGTTCCGAGTCCAAGGACAAAGAGGCTGCTCCAGAGGACGGTCTCTCTTTTAGTAAGAGGAGTGCCCGGAGCACGAAGAGGAAGAAGCAGGGCGAAAGCGAGCCACACTGGAAAATGCGCAAGCAGGGTCAGGTGAAACGTCCCCTCGTGAAAGCGCCAGAGAAGAAAAGGGCTCAGGATGGCGAAAGCGGAGAGACCAAGCGAGGAAATCGTTTCGCGGTTCAACTTTGAGAAAGCGAGAAAGGAACAAAGTCCGTTCAATGCAAAGCAGAGAAGCAGCCAGAAGCCGAAGTACTGTTGCCCCGGGTTTGCATGAAACGCTTTTAGAAGAAGAGACCAGAGAGGAATGGAATCCGTGTAGACGATCGATGTCCCGAAGGGGGAGTTGTAAAGCGTGTTCAATCCCGGAGGAAAGGACCACGGTTGATTCAGAAAGGAAACTTGTCCAAGAAAAGCCTGCGAAGGATCCCGGTTGTGGAGAAGCCAGCCGAGATCGGCGGGATCGAAGACGAAAGAGGGCAATAGGGTTTTCGCTGCGAAAATTCCGAGCAGAGCTGCAGCGATGCCACCGCAAGCTTTCTTCAGGGCTGGAGTCATGATTGTCATTATTCAGGCTCGTGCACGGTCGGGCTATCAAAAACATTCATTCACCTCCGGATGACTTGGCGCAGCAATGAGTCTGTTGAGGTGAGTGCTTCTTGTGACTTTTTTTGACGAATGCGGATTCCATTCGCATAAGTCGCACTGATAAGTGTGGAAAAGCTTGGATACTGGGCTTTTCCCGTCAAAAATGGCACGCCAAGTTCAAAAATGTTAAGTCTGTGATTTTAAATGAAAATGAACTCAAAACGGCTCAGATGGCGCGCCCCTGAAAAACCAAAAATTTGCCGAATCTCAATAACTTAATACAATCGACGTACATAAAAACGAATCCATCGGAATGGATTCAAGGGGGAGAGAAACATGAAATCAACTAGAGCAAAAGTTGCTGCCGTTACAGCTGCAGCACTTGCATTCGTATCAGCGGCATATGCGGACAATCAGTGCGTACCGGCTTTCAACAGCCAGATCGCAACGGGAACTGTTGTTAGAAGTGAAATCGCACACAACCTCATCGGACACACTCCGAGAGTGATCAAGGCGATGAATGACAGCGGTAAAATGGCGGACGACCAGGTTCTGACCGTAGCCGTTGCTCTCAAACTCAACAACGAAAGCGAACTCGATCAGCGCATTGAAGAAATGTACCGCGCGGGCAGCCCGTCTTTCCACCAGTTCATCACTCCAGCGGAATTCGTGTCTAAATACGCTCCGACTGCAGCTCAAATTGCTCAGGAGAAAGCTTTCCTTGAATCCAAAGGAATCACGGTTACCGGCATGAGCGCGAACAACGTGTTCATCAAGGCTTCCGGAACTGTTTCCGCCCTCAACGCAGCTTTCAAAACCGAAGTTCACACTTTCCGTCATCAAAACGGCAAGCAGTACTTCGCACCAAAATTCGACCTTTCAACTCCGGTTGAAAGCCGCATCACTGCGGTTGTCGGTCTGACCAACACTGCTGAATTCCACAACCACCTCCGTCTCGGAGCGATGGCTGCAAAAGCACCTAAAAAACAAGGAACAGCTCCAAGCGGCGGTTTCGGTCCAACAGACATTCGTTCTGCTTACAACATTCCAAACAACCTCGATGGATCCGGACAAACTCTGGCTCTCTTCGAACTGGATGGTTACAAAGCGGCGAACATCACCAAATACACAAAACAATTCAGTCTCGCGACTCCGAAACTCACCAACGTTCTCGTTGGCGGTTTCAGCGGCAAGCCGTCTGACGGCGAACCGGAAGTTGAGCTCGACATCGAACTCATGATCGCTCTTGCTCCAAAAGCAACCGAGATCATCGTGTACGAAGGTGCAAACTCCGAAGAAGGTTTGATCGATACTTACACTCGTATCGCATCTGACAACAAAGCTCCTCAGATCAGCACTTCCTGGGGTCTTGCCGAGTCCAATGCTTCTTCTGCTGATGAGCAGTCCGAGAACACCATCTTCAAACAAATGGTTGCTCAGGGACAAACTCTCTTCTCCGCAGCTGGCGACAGCGGCGCGAAAGATGACGGTTCAACTGTAGGTGCAGATGATCCATCCGCTCAGCCATACGTGGTTGCAGTCGGTGGAACCAAACTGGTTACCGATGGCAATTTCAACTGGCAGTCTGAGACTACCTGGAATGAACTTTCTGTGAATGAAGGCGCAGGCGGCGGCGGGATCTCCACTGTATGGACCATCCCAAGCTGGCAGGCATCTGCGATCAGCAAGGCAAACACTCAGGGTTCTAAAACCATGCGTAACACTCCGGACGTTGCCCTCAACGCGGATCCAGAAACAGGCTACGGTGTATACATCACTGATCCACAAAGCCGTCGCACCCTTTGGGCGCCAATCGGCGGTACTTCCGCTGCGGCTCCGCTCTGGGCGGCATTCAACGCTCTCGTGAATCAGAACCGTGCAGCTAAAGGCTTGAGCAACACCGGCTTCTTGAACCCGGCGCTCTACGCTCTCGGTGCAGGCAAAACCTACAATGCTGACTTCCACGACATCGCGGACGGCAGCTCTAACGGTGCAGGCACTGATGGTTTCAAAACGGTTAAAGGTTTTGACAACTCAACTGGCTGGGGATCTTTCCAGGGAACAAACCTCCTGAACGATCTTTCTTCCAACTAAGCTGAAAATTACAAATTTGTAACGAAGCCGGGCATTCCCAATGGGATGCCCGGTTTTGTTTTTGCGCGTTACGTTTGTGCTGCAAATCCTTTAAAAATGACCTATCCTTGAGTCAGGAGAGTCACGGAATATGCTGAAGAACCAGGGGAAAGAAGTCTTTTTGATCGCGTCAGGCGATGTGGTTAAAAAGGTGAAGCTTGAGACCTGGATAAAGCAGTTTCGTCCCGATGCTCTGATCTTCTTCGCTGCGGACCATCTGGAAGCAGTCCAAAAACTTAAAAATGCTCCTCCTCATGCAGTCGTCACGGATTTTCTCCTCGCCAAGGCAAAAGGAGGCGAGCTCGTGGACCTTCTCTGCGAAGATCCTGAATACAAAACCACTCCAGTCATCGTGGTGAATCCACTTCCCGAACGCGAGCATTATCTCGATGAAATTGTGACCGGAAAGGTTCAGTTCTTCGATGAAGAAGCTGCGGATTTCGAGAGGTGTCTCGGGAAGGCGCTCAGTTTTTCAACCAAGGGACAATCCTCTGATTTTTCGATTCGCTTCCTCGGACCTCGTGAAGTTCTGATTCGCGAAGGTGATCTCGGTGAATGCGTATTCATCGTTAAAAAAGGGCAGCTACGCGCCTGGCAGAAGGGCCCAAGCGGAACCCAGAAGGTTCTCGGCGATATTTTCGCAGGAGAATTTGTGGGGGAGATGAGTTACTTCACGGGGGAAGCCCGGAGCTGCACGGTGGAAACTGTCACCGAGTGTGAATTGATCGAAGTGCCGACCGGTACTTTTGAACGCGTTCTTTATCTGAGACCAGCATGGTCCAAAAAATTAATGGAGACTTTGAGCCGTCGTCTCAAGCGGGCAGTAAAGTGAGCATTGCCTTTCACTTCGGGACAAAGGAGAAGCCAATCGGGCTTCTGAATCCTGAAGAGTGGGAACGCACGCGTCCGGATTGGAAGCAGGTTCATGGCATTTCAATCGCTGAAGTGAAAGGCTCCCATCAGGCCTGTGGTCAGGTGGATGGTCTCTGGACTTCAAGCCTTGATCAACCGATTGCAGTCGTGACCGCCGATTGTGTTCCGATTCTCCTCTATCGTCGCGATGAGAAGGCGGTAGCCGCCCTTCACGCAGGTTGGAGGGGTGTTGAGCAACGAATCCTCTCTCATTTCTTCACCACCCTGCCCGAAGCCCTTTCTAATCCCAAAGACTGGATTGCCATGCTCGGGCCCAGCATCCGCTCCTGCTGTTATGAAGTGAGCCCTGAGTTGATTGAGCAGTTTCAAACGCGCTTTCCCGATCTTCCGCGACAAAAAATTGAACCTTCGCATCGAAAGCTCGATATGATCGGAATTTTGACTCATGAGCTCGAGCAGTTGGGAACGGAGTGTAAAGCCATTGATTTGAATTGCACTTATTGCGCGAAGTCCGAACGCAGTGAGCCGCTTTACTTCAGTTACCGGCGCGGCGATCGTAACTCCAGGCAGTATTCGATGATCGAATTGAAAAAAACCTGAGTTTTCACCAATCCCCAACGGATCTTTGATAAACTTTGTCTTGAGGCAAAGTTATGGACCAATTCAATTCAAGAAAAGACATCCCTGAACAATACCGCTGGAACCTGAGTCTGGTTTACGCATCATCCGAAGCCTGGGACAAGGACTTTGCCCTGATCGAGGGAGTGACGACCGAGATGGAGCGCTTCCGCGGGAACATCGCGGCGAGCCCCGTGGTTCTGAAGAACGCCTTCGACACCCAGTCGAAGATCGATCTCCTGATTGAAAAACTTTACTCATACGCTCACCACCTTTCTGATGAAGACACCCGTGACTCGACCAATCTCGGTCGCGTGGGCAGGATTGCTTCCAAGGCCGCCGAAGTGGGAGCGAGACTTTCATGGATGGATCCTGAGTTGCTCGAGACGCCGATCACGACTCTTACGGATTATGCGAAAGATCCACAACTGAAGGATTATTCCCGCCGCATTGAATTCCTGATCCGGTCCAAGCCGCACCAGCGGAGTGCCGAGGTTGAGGAGATTCTCTCCCTCGCTTCAGAGGCACTCGGAACTGCGCACAAGGCTTTTAACCTGCTTGAGAACGCGGACATGCGTTTCAATCCCATCAAGGATTCTCAGGGCAAGGAAATGGAAATCAATCACTCGAGCTACAGCACGGCTCTCGAATCCGACGACCGCGAGGTCCGGAAAAGAGCGTATGAGAGCTACATGAGTGGTTTCTCCCAGTATCAGAATACTTTCGCAGCGACCCTCGAAGGGCACGTGAAGAAGCAGATCTTCTATTCCAAAGTCCGGAACTTCAAGACTGCGAGAGAAGCGAGTTTGTTCAGCGACCAGATTCCTGCTTCCGTTTACGACGGCCTCATCGACACCGTTCATAAGAATCTTCCGCTCCTTCACCGCTGGGTGGAGTTGAAAAAGAAGCTTCTGAAGCTCGATCAAATCGAACTCTACGACCTCTTCGTACCGATGGTGAAACCTGCAAACGTGAAACTTCCTTACGAAGAAGCGATGAAAAAAGTCATCGATGGCGTGAAGCCGCTGGGAAGCGAATACGTGAACAACCTGAAGAAGGCTTTCGACGAGCGCTGGATTGATGTTTATTACACAACCGGCAAGCGCTCAGGCGCTTATTCAGGCGGTATGTTCCTCACGCATCCGTATATTCTTTTGAATCATAAGGAAAACCTGAACAGTGCGTTCACTCTCGCGCACGAACTCGGACACTCGCTCCATACGTATTATGCGAACTCGAACCAGCCTTATTCAAAGGCCGGCTATCCGATCTTCCTTGCAGAAGTAGCATCCACAACGAATGAAATGCTCCTGCACTTCCACCTCTTTGATGAGGCGAAGACTCCCGAGATGAAGGCTTATCTGCTCGACCATCTGTTCACCCAGTTCCGCGGAACCTTGTTCCGTCAGGTGCAGTTTGCCGAGTTTGAACGCGACATCCATGCGCTTGCCGAAAAAGGTGAGCCGCTCACTGCTGAAGTGCTTTCAAACCACTATATGGCGCTCAATCAGAAGTACTACGGCCCGCAGATGAACATGCATCCGCTGTCCCGCTTCGAGTGGTCCCGGATTCCGCACTTCTACTACAACTTCTATGTATACAAGTACTCGACGAGCTTTGCAGCAGCCCAGTACTTCGCACGCAAGATCTACGATGGTGATAACGCCATCCGCGAGAAGTATTTGAACTTCCTGAAGTCCGGCGGCAGTGAAGATCCACTGGATACGCTGATCAAGGCAGGCATGGATCTTCGCGATTCAAAGCCAGTCGATGCTGCATTCCAGATTCTGGGGAATGCGCTGGATGAGTTTTCGAAACTCGTCTGAGTCGTTACTTTTCAATACAGGTTTTTGCAGCAGAGACGAGCATTTTGCCCGCAACACTTTTTAATGTGTCCACTCGATGCGCGAGGTAAATTTCGTCCTGGAATACCGGTAAGGCTGGATCAAAAATTTCGAGTGAATTATTTTCAGCCTTTGCAACCCGCTCAGGAAGAATCCCGATTCCCGCACCCCTTAATATCAGGGTGCGAATCAATTCCAAGCTACCGGTTTCAATGAGTTGATAGTTTGGAAATCGATTTGAAAAATTTTTCCCGAGGATGGCTTGTATCTGATTCAAGCTCACATCCGCAAAAATTCTCTTTAGCGGCTTCACGCCTTTTGCGCGCCAGAAGGCGACCCGGTCAGTGGCAAGTTTGATCAGAACAAGGTCTGGATGTTTTACAGGGTTCACTACAAAACCGATGTCCAATTCGTAGCTAATGATTTTCTCTGTGATTTTTCGCGATAAATCGTGCTGGAGGCGCACATCTATTTCAGGCGCTTCTCGGGTGAGTCTCTTCAGAAATTGAGGCAAAGTATAGGCGCCGACGCTTTGATGGCAACCCACACGAAAGGTTCCTGAGAGTGAATCCTTTTCTTCATTCAATCCGTGGGACAACATCCTCCAGGATTCCCGCAGATGGAGCGCTTTATCGTAAAGGAGATCAGCCGATTGGGTGGGGATGCAGCCCTGCTTGGTTCGATGAAAGAGTTTGTTTTTCACTTTCTCTTCCAGCTTTAAAATGCTTTGGGTGAGGGATGGCTGGGCGATTCCAAGCTTCATTGCAGCGCGGGTGAAGTGTTTGGTCGAATAGACTTCTAAAAAATGGTTCAATTCGGTCTCGGTTGGAATCATAGGTTATTACCTATCATGTAATGTTTAATAATCAATTATAAACTATATAAGAAATCGTCTAGGGTGCCTTCAAGCCCAATCATGAGGCTGACAGGAGTAGCGATGAAGTTTGTTTTTACAGTGTTTTTAATGTCGATCAGCGCCCAAATTGCCCAAGCTGAGATTCAGTGCAAAAACTCTCAATACCAGGTGAATTTGAACCTGCAGGAAGACGATGGCCATTGTTCGTTTCACGTTTTGGGGCCAACGATGAATTTTATCTACATCATGGGTCGTTCCCAAGAAGATGGGTCAGAGGTGGGGTGTGCTCATGGAATGATGTACACTTTTTATCCCTATAATCAGGCGTCTCTGACGATTCGTGAAGACAAGGGTTGGTTGAAGTTTCAATCCGGCCCGCCTATTCAACTTGATTGTAGTGAACTGTAAAAAATAGAGACAGGAACCATAAACATGAATTTCATTAAAATTTTCGTGATCTTGTTTTTAATCCTAAGTGATCCGGGATCAATCGCAATGGCTCAAGGTCCCTTGCCGGTGATGCCAGCAAAAGATCAAAGAGCGCTTTTACAAAGTAAAGATCCCGCATTGGCATTCAATAAAAAACTGACCTATGATTTTTATCGAGTCATTCTCACTGCACTTCATTTGGATCAACTCTCAAAATTCATGAGAGAGGATTATATCCAGCACAATCCTGATGTTGATACGGGTATGGACGGTTTTCTTCGTGCTTTTTCAAAGGCGGGGAAACCAACTTCGATTCCTGAAAAAATTCCGGATTTGGTTTCAATTCAAGCAGAAGGAAATATCGTGACGCTTTCATTTGTAAATGAACAGAATGATCCGATTCATCCCGGAAAAAAATACACGACGACTTGGTTCGATATGTTTCGAATTCAGGACGGCAAGATAGCCGAGCACTGGGACTGCGCTCAAAAGCCCTGATTTATCGACTTTTTGAGGTGCCAAATTGGCGCCTCAAAGCCTGAGGGGCACGGTGGAAGACGCTATTTGCAGACTTATTCTGTCTCTTCTTTGGAACTCCAGCTGACATTCTCAACAATCACCTTGCCCGGTGTTTCGTGGTCGTCAGTTGGATTGTCATAAACGCGTGCAATGATCACTTTGTAGTCACCGCCACCATTGGATTGGTGGGAGCAGTGGATATTGAAACCGCGTTCTTCGCCGCCGTCAAAGGCTACGTTTCCGCTGGCGGTGTTGTAAGAGACTTCCGCTGCAAAAGTTCCACGGTAGCAGGCGATGTCTTCTGACTTGACGATCACGGTCTGACCCGTGTTGTTCTTGATCAGGAAGTGAACGTCGAAGCGTTTGCGACGCGCGCGGATCTTGTCTACTTTCAATGCGACGATGGTATCCCGTTTGTCAGGTGTGTTTTCCTGGAGTTTCACCGTGTGAGGGTGGGACGCGCAGGCTGAAACGAGACCGAGGGAGAGCGCGAGCAGGGTGAGTGAAGAAACGGTTGAACGAAACATTTGAAAATCTCCTTATCCCTTGCCGCAGTCGTACATCACGTAAAGGTGCATGTTCTTTAAAAACGGGAGTCTTTCCCGCCATGAATAGATGAAATAAGGATATCCCGAATCGATCCGTTTACAAGAGTGTTGCTGTGCGATGGACCAAAGGTCGTTGGTGATCTGATCGTTTAAGCTGCCATCAATGATGATTTGGGATTCCGGGTGGAGCTTCAGGCCTTCTTCAAGCTCTGGCGCCTTATAGATCACCTGATGCGGGTGGGTGGGGAGTGTGTAATACGAGGTCTGGGCATGCTCCACATAGTCCCGGTTGGTGAAGACCATTTTAGTGGGGTCAAAATGCTGATGGACTGTGTCGACCACCCAGAGGGTGTTGATCGCGGCGCCCCTCATCGAGGATAGGGTGAAAGCAAAAAGACTCACGATGATATAGGGAATCCAGAACACTTTCTTCCGCGCAATTTCAAGAAACCGGGGGCGGAAGAGTGCGATTCCCGAGATCGCCATGAACGGAACAAGGTTCAGGATCGGAAACAGGAAGCGGTATTCCTTGTTGGCGATCAGGCAGTGGATCAGGAAAAAGGTCCAGATGAAGGCGCCAAGGGCATCGAATTTTTTCCGAAGCGTATAAAGAATGGTTCCGACAAAGAGCGGGACTGAGACCAGGGGGTTCAGTTCGAGGATCCAGATGAAATACTGGTACCACGGATACGGATTGAAGGTCGCTGCCACGCCCTGAACCAGATTCACGGTGAAATAACGATAAGCCGTGATGACCCAGTTTCCATATCCGATCCGGTCGAGAACGATTCCGAAAATCACGGGGAGAATGAAACCGAGCCCCATGAGCAGGTGTTTCTTCAGGATTTTGCGGTCGCGATAAAGAAGAAAGGCAGCGAGGCCAGCGAGTCCGAGTGCGATCTGATAGCGCGCGAGGAAGGCAAATCCGAACAGGAGTCCGGTACGGTAATACGTGCGGTCTTCCCGTTCCTTCGTTTCATTCTCTGGATTCAGGAAGCAGGTGAAAGCAAAAGTGAGGAAAATTCCGGCGAGGTTCTCGCTTGAAGTGCGAACGTGAATATAGGGAAAGAACCAGAGGGTCGCGATGAAGAAGGACCAGTAAGGAGAGAGATTCTCGCGCTTCTTCCACACGTTCCAGAAGCAGATCAAACTCACCCAGTTGGCGACTGCATAGAGCACGCGGGTGGCGAAAGCGAATGAGAAGGGTTCAAAAATTCCCATTCCAAGAGCAGCCTTCATCCCGGCTGCATGAAACAGGGCTTGAAACCAAGGTCTGATCTGAGCTCCCCATTCCCACGGAAGATGAACCTCAGTGGGTGAGATGCCCGTGATGTAGTTTGCCCATTCCCAGATTTGATAGTGTTCGTCGAGATGGTGAAAACCGAAAGAATACCAAGACGCCACGAGATGCGCAAAAAGCGCGATCAGAAATACAATGCGTTCGAATCTAGTGAGGCTGCTTCTGATCATGATTGAGACTGAAGCATAACATGGAAAGACTGTCGTACTCAATCCCACGGAAGAGAACATTGACGTTGTCACCCGGGAGGGCGGCACCCACAGTGAACAGGATCGGAAGGAAGTGTTCCTGAGACGGGTGAGAACGTAAAAAATGGGAATGTTCTTCGGAGCCAATCAAGCCTTCCACGTCCTTGCGTTGAAGTGTTTGAATCAGCCATTCTTCGAACTCGCAGGCCCAGGTCGCGCCTTCGCCCGACTTCATCGCCCATTTCATTTCGCGCAAGTTGTGAACCGCGCCGCCGGTTCCCAGAATCATCACGCCTTGTTCACGCAACTTTGAAACGGCATGACCCATTTTCAGAATTTGCGCCGGAAGAAGATTCAGGGGAAGACTCACGCGGACAACAGGAACATCGCCTTTTGGATAAAGATGAAGAAGGGGGATCCAGATTCCGTGATCGAGTGGAGCGTTTTCATCCATCTGGATCTCGAAGCCCGCTTCTTTGAAAAGAGTCGCCGCAGTTTCGGCAAGCGCCGGCTCTCCCGGACAGGAGTACTGGACCTGATAAAGTTCTTTTGGGAATCCATTGAAATCATGCACGATCCGGTTTTGTTCCGTGCGGAGAACCACGACTTTGTCATCGGAGATCGTGTGGGCGGAAAGAGCTAAAATCGCCTTGGGTCTCGGCATGGTATTGGCAAAAGCATGGAGAGTCTCCGAATACGGATCATCTCCGAAGGCATGCATCGGGGTTCCATGGCTCAAAAATACAGTGGGGAAGCGAAATCCACTCATGTTTTCAGATTAGGGGAAAGCCCGGCCTGGATCAAGACTTTTAGGATTTAACGGATGAGATAGGCGCTGAAACCGCCCAAAAGAAAGACCTTACCCGGGGACAGTTTGAACCGGAGCTGGATGACGAGAAGGGTGATCAGGAGGGCGACTCTGGCCAGAAGCAGTTGTCCGTCGATCACCACACTCAGTTCAGTCAAGCGGACGAGAGACCCGAAAATTGCACCACAGACGGCGGGCAGGAGCCAGCTGAAGAAAACCTGGAGCTTTTCGTTCTGAAGCAGGGTCCGTTCCACCCGGGGAATGATGAAAATCGCGAAAATGAAGGTGGGGAGAAAGGTTCCGACGGTAGTCACGATTGCGCCGACCACGCCTTCGGTCACAAAACCGAGATAGGTCGACAGGATGACGATCGGACCCGGTGTGATCTGGGCCAGGGTCAGTCCTTTCAGGAACTGCTCGCTTGAAATCAGATGGTATTGGTCCAGAAAGAGGGTCTTCAGGACAGGAACAATCGCAATGCCGGATCCAAAGGTGAAGAGGGAGGCACGGAAGCAACTCAAAAACAGGACGCCTAAGAGTCCGATTGATCCGACTTCCCTCGGCCGCATGCGGGGAAGAATATATTTGGAAAACAGACCGGCGAAGCCCGCAAGAAAGATGAAGACCGCTTCGAGCCGCGGATACAAATAGGTGAGAACTCCTGCGAAGCAGATCAGGACCAGCAGATGGGCGGTTCCGAGTTTCTTATATTTAAAGAGGGGCTTGGTCAGATTCACGGTGGCCTGAGCTGCGACCACAAGAGCTGCAATGGTGAGTCCGAGCCAGAAGGGATTCAGGAACGGGAAGGAATCGAGGGTTTTAGTCGCGCTGGCAAGAATCAGAATCAGGATAAAGGCCGGAAGGATGAGTCCGACTCCGGCTGCGATCCCGCCTTTGGTTCCGCC
>OUNO011306708.1_pt1 | contig 17272 bp, 10 predicted proteins | sample 1779811 | NCBI WGS metagenome assembly OUNO01 (sample SAMEA3914804, study PRJEB12502) | metagenome | biome: forest; material: soil | place: Canada | collected 2010-06-25 | depth 0.3 m | reverse complement strand
GCCATCAGCTTGGGCAGCTCGGCGTGCTCGTAGGGGCCGCGGAACGTGACACGGCCGCGGAGCTCCTCGTGCAGCGACGCGAACTCGTCCTGGAACTCGCGGCTCTGCAGCTCGAGGTTCGCGCCGTGCAGCCAGAGGTGGGCGTCGCAGTCCTCGCCCAGCATCGACATCGCCTCGAGCATCACCTTGGCTCCCTTGAAGTAGCTGAGCTGGCCGAAGAAGCCGATGTTGGTCGGCGCCTTGCTCTGGCGGGGCTCCGGCGCGCGCACCGGCGGGCTCAGACGGCCGTACTCCTCGACCTCGATCCGGTCGGGCTCGATGCCCCATTGCAGATAGCGCTCCATCAGCTGCGCGCTTGGCGCGATGAATCTGTCGACGTTCGCGAGATGGCCCTTGATGAAGCGCTCGCGCAGGAAGAAGGACTGCGGGCTGATGTCGGGGAAGCATTCGTTGCAGCGCCGGGGCGAGGCTTCGGTGCACAGCTCCGAGCTGAAGCTGCGCACCATCTGCCCGTCGCGGTGGCAGATCGGCAGGAACTCGTGGAGGGTGTAGAGGATCGGGGTGTCGGGCAGGACGCGGCGGATCTGGCTGAGCAGGTCGATGCCGACGAAGTGCGTGTGCTGGATGTGCACGACGTCGGGTCGCTGCGCGAGCAGGAAGTCGGTCAGGTGGCGTGAGTAGAAGGACTTGTCGCGCGAGGTGAGCGTGAAGAAGTCGAAGTGATCGGTCTCGGTGAAGACAAAGTGCTGATTCGGGTCGTCGTTGACCGAGCTGAAGGGCGTGCCCGGATGCGACAGACGGCGGCGCGCCACGTTCGAGCCGATGCGGGCGAGCAGGATCGGTTCGACGCCGGGCGTCTGGCGCATCCCCTCGTAGAGCTCGAGCGCATATGCCTCCGCGCCGCCCGGATGCAGGGTCGGATGGTTGTGCGCGACGTAGAGCACGCGCAGCGGGCGCTCCCCGTCGATCGTCTGCACGTCGCCGGGATGGCTCATGCGCCGAGCAGTCCTCTCAGCTCGAACACGCGGCAGAGGTGGCGCTGGTCGGCGATCTTGCGGCAGCTGCCCTCGATGCCCGCCGCGACGTCGGCATGGGCCTCCAGCCACTCGTCGGCCGTGCGCGGGATCACGAGGTACTCGGCGCCGCCGGCGGCCAGGCGCGCGAGTCCGGCCACGGCGCCGTCGTCCTCGCCGTGCAGGCGGCTCGGAGCCAAGGCGAACGCCCGAACCGGCGCGAGCGAGCTCGCGAGGCCCGCGTCCCCGGCCTCGAGGACGGCGACGGTGGAGTGCGTTGACATCAGGTTTTCGAGGTAGTCGCGCATCTGGTCGGCGGAGGTCCGCGGCGCCGCGACCTCGGTCGTGTCGAGCGACGCCGACACGGTCTGACCGAGATCGAAGATCAGGCACGTGCCGGGCACGTCGCAGACGAGCTCGCCATGAGCGGCGAGGTGATCGGCGAAGGCGCCGTAGTGCTCGAGCCACCAGCGGGCGGTGGCCGGGATGACGAGGTACTGCGCTCCGCGGCGGCGCAGCTCCTCGAGCTGGGCGGTCGCGCTCTGGCCGTCGCGCGGGTGGTGACCCGCGTAGCCGCCGGAGGCGTCCTGGGGAAAGTGGGCAGCGTCGATCCCGGGGATCTCCAGCAGCGCGGCGTCGCCCTTGCTAAGCACGAGCGCCGACGCGGCCGGCGGCAGCGAGCTGCCGACGGCCGACTGCACTCTGGCGACGAGCTCGGCGTACTCGCTCGCTCCCAGGCGGCCGTTGCCTTCGCTGTTCATCGGCCGGCCTCATGGGCGCGACCGGCGCCCTGGCGGTGCAGGCCGTAGATCGCGCAGGCGCCGCTGTCGGTGACGGGATAGCGCGCACGCAGGTGCTCGGCGAAGCCGCGGTAGTGCTCGAGCCACCAGTAGGACGTCGACGGGAGCACGAGGTAGTCGGCGCCGCGGGCACGCAGCTCCTCGAGCCGCTCGATCGCGTCCTCGCTGTCGCGCGGATGGTGGCCGAGGTAGCCGCCGCCGCGATCCTGGGGGAAGTGGGCGGCCCGACGATCCTCGAGCTCGACCAGCGCGCGATCGCCGCGGCTGACGACGAGCACCGCGGCGCCGCTGGGCACCGACTCGAGCACCGCCGCCCTGATCCGTTCCACGAGACGTCCGTACCCGAGCCGGCGGGCCGCGGTGAATGGCGCTCCCGGCGTCGCGCCGGCTCCCGGCGCCGGCTTGCGCCCGCCCTCCTCGAGGCGCTGCTGCAGCGCGTGGATCTCGTCCTCGAGACGGTTGGTCTCGACGAGGAGGTCTTCGTGCTCGGCGGGCGCTCGCGGCGACGTGTCCGAGCCGTCGGAGAGCGCTGCAAGGACGGGCGGCAAGCCGGCGATCGCGCTGAGGCGAAGGACCTCGGCGAGCAGCTGTGAGACCTCGCCGGCGTAGGCCCCGAGCAGCTCCTCGATCTCCGACCGGCGTCCGTCGTCGACGACGGCCAGCGTCGGCGAGACCGAGAGCCGCACCGGGTAGCGCTCGGGGTACTCGACCTCGAGGAGGCCGTCTTCGGCGTAGATCGTCAGGTCGTCCCGGCGCACCGTCTCGCGCCAGCGCTCGCGGTAGAGCGCGACGCTCTGCTCGAAGCGGTCGTCGTGGCCGCGCGAGGCCGACTCGAGATGGGTGAGGACGGCCTCGTGGCAGTAGCGCACCTCGGCGCCGGTGGCGCCGATGCGCAGGCACAGGTCGACGTCCTCGAGCGAGTTGCGGTAGCCGCAGTCGAAGCCGCCGACGCGGTCGAAGTCGTCCCGCCGGACGAGCATGCAGGCACCGGTGACGGCCTGCAGCGGGCGCGAGCGGTTCACCGCCGGGTGCTCGGCGGGGAGCCCCGCATAGAGGTTGTGGGGGTAGCCGTCCTGACCGATGACGACGCCCGCGTGCTGGACCGTGCCGGTGGGATAGAGCAGCTTCGCGCCGATCACGGCCGCGGCGGGATGGCGCCGGGCGTGGTCGCTGAGCGCGTCGAGCCAGCCGGGCAGCGGCTCGGTGTCGTTGTTCAGGAACACGAGGCGCTCGTATGTCGCGTGCGCCGCCCCGTCGTTACACGCCTGCGCATATCCCACGTTCTCGACGAGCGTGAGCGTGCGAATCCGCTCGCCGTAGGAGCCAAGGAGCTCGGCGGTGCCGTCGCTCGAGGCGTCGTCGACGACGATGACCTCGCACGCCTCGGGCAGAGAGCTCAGGAGCGAGTCCAGGCAGCGCCTGGTCAACGCCGCGCGGCCGTGGACGGGCACGATGACGGAGACCGCGGAGGTCATGACGAGGCCTCCTGCAGGCGGTAGATCGCGCCTGTGCCGTCGTCGCTGACGAGCGTCTCGTAGTGCGAGGCGAGGTGGTGCTCGAGCCCCTCGTAGTGGTTCAGCCACCAGCTGTAGGTGGCGGGGACGACGAGGTACTCGGCGCCGCCGTCGCGCAGCGCCTCGAGCTGACCGATCGCCTCGGCGCTGTCGCCGGGATGGTGCCCCGCCCAGCTGCCGTCCTCGGTCTGCGGGAAGTGCAGAGCGCGGCGGTCGTCGAGCTCGAGCAGGGCCTCGTCGCCGCGGCTGACGACGAGCACGGTCGCGCCCGTCGGCACGGCTGCGCTGACGGCGTCGCGGAGGTGGCGGGCCTCGCGCTCGTAGCGGGGGCTGGGCCGCCTCGTGTAGGGCTGCCACTCGTGGTCCCACTTCTCGGCGTAGCGGCGCTGGTTGGCGAGCAGGATGCGCGAGTACTCCCCGTCGGCGAACAGCTGCCCGAACGACGCCTCACCGAAGTGGTGGACGAGCACGTCCTCCACGCAGCGCTGCTGGTAGCCGGCCGCGCGGGCCCGCTCGGCGTAGTCGTCGTCCTCGAGCAGGCCGACCTCGTAGCGCTCGTCGATGGGACCGAGGCGGAGGTGGGTGTCGCGGCGCATTGCCAGGCAGAACATCGCCGGCGCATGCGCCTCGATCCACGCGCCGGGCTTTTCGCGGCGCCGCTCGCGGGCGAGCGCGAGGAACTCGCCCCACGTCCGGTAGTCGGTCTCGATCTCGGCCTCGTTGCCGATCCGGTTCGTCACCGGCCCGACCAGCCCGACCTCGGGATTGCAGAGGTGGGCGAGGAGGCGGGCGAGCCAGCCGGGCGCGAGCATGGTGTCGTTGTTGAGCAGCACCAGCTGCTCGCCGCGAGCCAGCGTAAGACCCTGGTTGCAGGCGGCCGCGAAGCCGTGGTTGCGCCCGTTGAGCAAGACGCGCACACGGGCGTCCCCGTGCGCCAGCCGGGCGAGGTAGTCGCAGGTGCCGTCGGACGAGCCGTTGTCGACCACGACGAGCTCGAAGTCTCCGGCGGTGTTCGCCAACAGGCTCGCCAGGCACAGCCGCGTGAAGGCCAGGCCGTCGTGGGTGACGACGACGATGCTCGCGCTGCCCGCTCCCAGCAGCGGCGCCTCGGGGTAGCTCGATACGGGGTGACGGGCGGCGGCCCTCGCCGTCGCGGGCTCGAGCGTCGTGGGTCGCCGCGAGATCGGCTCGATGACCATCTCGGCCGCGAACACAGTGTCCGGGCGACGTCGCCGAGCTCGCGGCCGCGCGGCGACGCCCAGGTGCTCGAGCAGCGGCCGCAGGACGACGTCGTGGTCGAAGTGCTCGACGGCCAGCCCACGGGCGGCGCGGCAGTGCTCGGCGTGGTCGCCGTCGATCTGCGCGATGGCGTCGGCGGCGCTGTCGATCGAGTCGAAGGAGAACAGCCCGTGGCCGGTCGGCAGGGCACAGCCGAATCCGGTGTCCTGCGTCACGACGGGGCGCCCGCAGGCGAGATAGGTGGCGCTGCGGTCGCTGAACCAGCCGGTCCGCAGCCGCACGTTCTGATCCTTGGCCACCGTGAACTCGCCGCGCGAGGCGCCGAGGAAGCCGCGATAGCTGTCGACGTCGCCGGACACCTCGAGCCCATCACGAACTCCCCACCCGTGCGCGCTCAGGGTCTCGCGGTCGGCCGGCTCGCTGCTGCTCAGCGCGAGCTCGAACGGCCGCTGCGTGCGCTCGGGGAGATCGAGGTACTTGAGGAACTCGTGGTGCTTGCTCCACGTGTAGCGCTCGCCCTCGAAGGTCACGTCGCGCCAGCTCTGGCGCCAGTTCCCGACCGTCGTGAACGTCTCGGCCGGCTCCTCCGAGCGGTCCGGCCAGAGATCGAGCACGATCGGCTGGCGCGTCGGCAGGAAGGGGAAGCGCTGCTGCTCGGGCAGCCCGCAGTCCGGCTTGCCCCAGTTCTCGGCGAAGGTGAAGAAGGCGCAGTGCGCCTCCAGGAACTCGGCCGTCTGCTCGACGCCCTGGCCCAGCTCGACCTGCAGCTGGACGGGGTCCGTCTCGAGGTAGACGAGCCGGTCCGTGGCCGTCAGCTCGGGCAGCGGCTGGGTCCCGCCGTGCAGGTTGATGATCAGCGCGGCCTCGCGATAGAGGCGTTCGAGCTTGGCCTCGCTCATGCCGAAGCAGCGACCGTCCTCGTGCAGCGCGCGAAACGCCCACCGCTCGCTCAACCCGAAGCGCCGCATGACCGCGGCGATGAACTCCGCGCCGAGCGCCGAGCTGTCGTCATCGGCGTGGTCCATGAGCATGGACGGCGTGCGCGCGTGCGTCTCGACGTAGTAGGCCTCGCAGCCGAGTCGCTCGAGGCCGAGCAGGTAGTGGAGGTTCTGCCACACGACCCCGGCGACGGGCATCTTGGTCATCATTCCGAGCAGCACCACCTTCGGCGCACCGGTCGTGGCGGTGGCGGCGGAGCTCATGCCCGGCTCCGCTCGACCTGGCTCCAGGTCAACCGCTCCGAGGTGTGGCCGTCGCCGTTGGCGGGCCCGCCGTTGGCAGCGGACGCCCCGACCGGGACCGCGACGGGCGCCCCTCCGCGCGTCCGGCCCCGCGTCGAGCGTTTGCGCTCGCGGGTCTGGGCCTCGTAGAGCTGGCGGTAGACGGTGCCATCGCGCAGCAGCTCGTCGTGGCTGCCGCGCTCGACGATCTTGCCGGCGTTCATCACGAGGATCTGGTCGGCGTGGCGGACCGTCGAGAGGCGGTGGGCGATGATGAACGAGGTCCGCCCGACCATCAGCTCGTCGAGGGCATCGAGGACGACGGCCTCGGTCTTGGAGTCGATCGAGGAGGTCGGCTCGTCGAGGATCAGGATCGGCGCATCCTTGAGGAACGCCCGCGCGACGCAGATCCGCTGGCGCTCGCCGCCGGAGAGCTGGGCTCCGTTCTCGCCGATCTCGGTGTCGTAGCCGTTGGGGAAGCCGACGATGAAGTCGTGCGCGTTGGCTCCGCGCGCCGCCGCCGCGACCTCCTCGTCGGTGGCGGGGAGCCTGCCGTAGCGGATGTTCTCGCGGATCGTCCCGGAGAACAGGAGCGGTTCCTGCAGCACCACGCTGATGTGCTCGCGCAGCGAGCGCAGGGTGATGTCGCGGATGTCGACGCCGTCGAGCTCGATGTGCCCGTGCTGAGGGTCGTAGAAGCGGATCAGCAGGCTCATCAGCGTGCTCTTGCCCGCACCGGTGTGCCCGACGACGGCGATCCGTTCGCCCGGCTGGGCGTCGAAGGAGATGTCGACGAGCGTGCCCTTGCGGTCGGGGTAGGAGAAGCAGACCGACTCCGCCCGGACGCGCCCGCGCACGTCGGTGACGTCGACGGCGTCGGGCTTGTCGGTGACGGCGGGCTCGGTGTCGAGCAGCCGCAGCGAGGAGTCGAACTGGACGAGCTGCTCGTGGATCGTCCCGACGGTGCCGCTGATCTGTTCAAGCGGCTGGTAGACCGACGTGATGTAGGTGATGAGCACGACGAGCTCGCCGATCGAGATCTTGCCCTGCACGACGTGCCACGCGCCGAGGCCCATGACGAGCGAGATGCCGGCCGCCGAGGCGGTCTGCACACCGAGCGTGTAGGCGCTCTGGCTGACCGTCAGCTTGACCCGTTCGTTGACCGCCGTCTGCCCCTGCTCGCGGAAGCGGCGGTGCTCGTGATCCTCGCGCCCGAACGACACGATCACCCTGAGCATCGCCATCGCCTCGTTGACGATCGAGAGCGAGTCCCACTCGAGTTTCTGGACGCGCTGCAGGCGGGGGACGATGCGCCGGCCGTAGAGGTTGAAGGACCAGAACAGGAACGGCAGGACGACGAGCGCGACGAGGGCGATCTGCCAGTCGATGAGCACCGCGATGACGAGCATGCCGACGAGCGTCAGCAGCGCCTCGGCGATCGGGGGGATGACCATGACGATCGTCCCGACGGCGGCCGCCTGGAGGTTGATCTGGCTCATCAGGGCGCCCGTCTGGCTCCTGTCGTGGAAGGTGAAGGAGAGCCGCTGGGCGTGCTCGAACAGGTCGCTGCGCAGATCGAGGACCATGTTCTGCTCGGTCTTCGCGCCGAGGAAGTGGCTGCCGACGGTCACGCCGTTGCCGATGACGATCAGCAGGAAGCGCATCATGACCATGCTCACCAGCACGACGCCGGTGACGGGGTGGGCGCCGAAGACGAGGCGCACGACACCGCTGGGTTTGCTGTTTTTGAGGACCTGGTTGAGGATGACCGCCAGCGGCCACGGCTCGGCCAGGCCCATGACGGCCGCGGCGACGGTCAGCCCGACGACGCACATCAGCGTCCTGCGATAGGGCGCGAGGTAGGGGCGCGTGCGCGGTAGCGCTTTCCACAGCTCCCACGGGCCCCCGCTCTTCGCGCGGGGCAGCGCGTCACGCCCGCGGGCGAGCCGCGTGCGCATGCGCACCGGGCCCATCCCGGGGCTCATACGCTGAGGTCCTCCTCGAGCGGGCGCGTGATGCGAGCGCGCAGCGGGCCGGGCTGGCGATGCGGCGGCCTGCGCACCCCGGAGAGGATCGACTCCCAGGGAGCGGGCGCGGGCTGCGCGCGGGGACGGGGCGAGCGCTCGCCCGTCGGCGGAGCGCTGTCCTCGAGCCGGGCGATCTCCGCGCTGGCCAGGCCCGTGGCGGCGCCGGTGCCCTCGACGGCGAGCAGGACGACGAGCAGCACCGCGCCGCCCATGGCGACGGCGAAGTCGGCCCTCCCCTGGTGCCAGGCGACGGCCGCGAGGGCCCCGAGCAGCAGCGCGAGCAGGACGCCGCCCGCGGACGCGAGCGGGCAGATCCTCGCGCGCAGCAGCTGAGTGCCGCCGCCGTGCTCCTCGACGGCGACGCGGATCTTCACGCCGCCGAGCGGACCTGTTCGCAGGTCGAGATCCCAACGATCGAACGGGCCGCCGCTGCGGACGTAGCCGCCGCGGGCGGCGAGCGCGTCCTGGAGCTGCTGGATGCGCGCCTGCGGCTCGCGCCACTCGCCCGTCCACAACTCGACCGTCCGCCGCCGCGGCCAGGCGGCGCCCGGGCGGATACGTCGGCGCCACGGCGAGAGGCCGTTGCGCAGCCGCCCGGCGAGGCGTGCGGCGGGTTGCAGGAGATAGAGCAGGGCGGTCAGGCCGCGACGTTGCAGGCTCTCGCGCAGAGGCCGCCCGGGAACCGCGGGGTTCGCCCTCCAGCCGCTCACGGCCGACGTACCGAGCACCCACGCCATCACGGCGAGGAGAGCCGGAACGGCCAGCAGCAGCGGAGGCCAGAGCAGACCCAATGCCGAGACGCCAGCGAACAGCGCGATCAGCAGCAGCGACTCGGGCATCTGGAAGAGGCTCGAGAGCGCGCTGGCCGGCGGGTCGTAGATCGACTGGAAGAGACCGGTGCCCCAGGTTCCGTAGCGGACGAGCGCCCTGCGCCGCGAGCCGCCCGCGGCCGGAGGCTCGTAGATGCGGCCCGACCAGCGCGAGGCCCCGGCGCGGTTGTAGTGAGCGGGCCACTTGCGCTCGAGCAGGGCCTCGGCCTTGCCGTATCCGTACTGCTGCTTGAGGTAGCGACGGACGGAGTCGCGACGGCGATGCATCACGACCGCGCCGGCGCTGAAGCCGAGCGTCCCGCCGGCCTCCTGCAGGCGCCAGCAGACGTCGACGTCGTCGCCGGCCGCCCAGAAGCGCTCGTCGAAGCCGCCGATCTCCTCGAGTGCCGACTTGCGGAAGGCCATGTTGCAGCCCGGCACGTGCTCGGCCTCGCGGTCGGAGACGAGGACGTGGATGGGTCCGCCGGGAGCGGCGGCCACGCAATCGGCGACGAGCGGTTCGTCGGCCGGCGGGATGTTCGGACCCCCCACGCCGGCGTAGCGCTCCTCGCGGAAGCTGGCAGCGAGGTAGTGCAGCCAGTCGCAGTCGGGGTAGGCGTCGTCGTCGAGGAAGGCCACGATCTCGCCGCTCGCCCGCGCGATGCCGGCGTTGCGGGCGTGGCTGAGGCCGCGATGCTCGGTCTCGACCACGATCGCCCCGTGCGCGGCGGCTATCTCGGCGGAGCGATCCTTCGAGCCGTCGCACACGACGATGTACTCGAAGTCGGGGTAGGTCAGGCAGGCGAGGCGCTGGAGGCACTCCGAGAGCGTCTCCTGCCCGTTGTGCGTACACACCACGACCGAGATCCGCGGCCACGGCCCGGCAATCGGGAACGGCACGCTGGCGAACGCGCGGCTGATCGCAGCGAGCGAGGGCTTCGGCCGGCGCTCGCGGTCGACGAGGCCGAAATCCCAGTCGGTCACCTCGCACCCGCCGCGGTGCCACTCGTCCGTCCACGAGAAGACGAAGACCCCGGCGGCCCCCGTCCCGAATGCGTGGCGGACCTGCCAGTCCAGCGTCCGGGCCTGTGCCTGATCGCCGTTGCGACGGCTGTCGAGTCCGACCTCGGTGATCAGCAGCGGCCTGTCACCCGAGAGGTTCTGCAGGCGCGCCAGGTAGGACTCGAACCTGGCCTCCTCCTCGAGGAAGACGTTGAAGGCGCTCAGATCGAGAAACGGGAGCTCGAGGTACTCGGTCGACGGATAGTTGACATACGTGAACAGGCCGTTCGGGTCGTTGGCCCTGCCCTCCCAGTAGAGGCGCTCGAGGAACCGCTCGATGTCACGCTTGCCGTGCCAGCGGACGATCGAGGAGGGAATCTCGTTGCCCAGCGCGTAACACAGGATCGCGGGGTGAGCGTGGCATTCGCGAACCTGGCGACCGACGCTCTCGACGATTGCCGCGCTGAGGTCGGGGTCGTCGAGGAAGGCCACGTGCTGCTCCCAGGCCAGCCCGACCATCACGCGCATTCCCAGCTCGGCGGCCGTGTCGAGCAGCCCGACGGGCGGCGGCAGATAGGTCCGCACGCAGTTGACACCCGCGGCGGCCATCGCTTCGAAGTCGTGGCGGACGCGGTCGGGCGCGGGGAAGGACGTTCCGTCGCCTGAGTCGAACGTCCCGTAGGTCACTCCGCGCACGTGGAGCTTCTCCTCGCCCACGAGCAGCGAGCGGCCGTGTACGTGTGAGCGTTCGGTGGGCGGTGGCGGGGTCATGGTTGGCAATTTGGTGTCGAGAAAGCGCGACCGCACGGCGATCCGCCACTTCACCCCCCCGGCAAAGACCTTCCATCCCGGCGCCTGGTGCAGCTGTTCTCATGCGGCACCCGTCGAGGGAGCGACTGTATCGGCCCTCTGGCGAGTGAAAGCGAGGCCTGGCCAACTGTTCGAGTGCTCGCCTCGGCCCGCAGTTGAGGCGCCCACCGGCCGCTGACGGCGCCCACGAGGCGCTGTTGGTGGGCCTAACCGCACATCGGGCTCAAGAATCTGCGAGTGGGAAGATCGGGCAGCCGGTCCGAGCCCGATCCACGTCGGGGCAGGATCAGGCGACCGCGGCCAGCGGTGACCCTGGTGCGGTGTCAAGCCGTAGACGGGCGAGCTCTTCGGCGGCCGCGAGCGGAGTGAGTCCGGCGGCGTCGGCGTGCGCGATCACCCCATCCATGACCGACTCGATCGCCGCGACGCGACGGGCGGCCACCTCCGGGTCATAGCCGGTCAGCTCGAGCGCGACGTTGATCAGTCCCCCGGCATTGGCGATGAAGTCGGGGGCGAAGAGGATTCCGCGCGCGGCGAGCGCGTCGGCGAGACGCTGGTCGCTGAGCTGGTTGTTCGCCGAGCCGCAGACGATCTCACAGCGCAGCTCGCCGGACAGGCGCGTGTCGATGACGCCTCCGAGCGCGCAGGGCGCGAGCACGTCGACCGGAGCGCGCAGAGCAGCGTCCGGATCCATCCATTCGGCGCCCAGCTCCTCGGCGAGCACGCGCTTGCTCTCGTCGATGTCGGCCAGCACGAGCGACGCCCCGACGGCGGCGAGCGCGCGGGCCAGCCGTCCACCGACGTTGCCGATCCCCACGATCGCGATGCTGCGATCGGCCAGCGACCTCGAGCCGAAGCGCTTTCCGCAGCAGGCGCGCATCGCAGCCTGAACGCCGGCCGCCGTGTGCGAGCCCGGGTCGCCGCTGCCGCCGTGCGCCCGAGGTCGCCCGACGACGTGATCGGTGTACTGAGCGAGCAGCTCCATGTCGGCGAGCGTCGTGCCGACGTCCTCGGCGGTGATGTAGCTGCCGCCGAGCAGCTCGACGGTCTCGGCATAGTCGTGGAGCAGTTCGCTGCGAAACTCGCCGGCCGGCACCTCGCTGTCGGGCAGCCAGATGACGGCCTTGCCGCCGCCGAGCTCGAGCCCGGCCGCGGCGGCCTTCAGCGTCATCGCGCTCGACAGGCGCAGGGCGTCCTGGATCGCCTCGTCGAGCGTCGCGTGGTGCCACATGCGACAGCCGCCGAGCGCCGGGCCGAGCCGCGTCGAGTGCACCGCGACGATCGTCGAGATCCCGGTGCGGGGGCCCCGGCGGACGAGCAATGTCTCGTGGTCCATCAGCGCGCCTCGATCCGTTCTCGCAGGGCAGCCAGGAACCGGGCCGCCTGCGCGCCGTCGAGCGCGCGGTGGTCCCAGGAGAGGCAGAGATAGGTCATCGGTCGGATCGCTATCACGTCGGAGCCATCGGCACCCACGAGCGCCACCGGTCGCTTCGTCACCGCCTCGAGGTCGAGGATGGCGACCTGCGGCTGGTTGATGATCGGCGTCGAGGCCAGCGAGCCGAAGCCGCCCGGGTTGGTGATCGTGAAGGTGCCGCCGCGCACCTCGTCGGGGGTCAGCTCGCCGCTGCGGGCACGGCGCGCGAGCTCGGCGATCCGCTCGGCCAGACCCTCGCTCGACAGCTGCTGGGCCCTGTGGATGACCGGCACGATGAGCCCGTCTTCTCCGAGCGAGATCGCAATGCCGAGGTTGACGTCGCGGTGTCGAGTCAGCATCTCTCCCTCGAGCGTCGCGTTCAGCGCGGGGTGCTCCTGGAGCGCTTCGATCGTCGCGCGGGCGACGTACGGGAGTGGGCTCAGCCCGCCGTGCGCCCGGTCGCGCTCGATGCGCGTCATGTCGGCCTCGACGATCGTCGTGCAGTGGGCGGCCGTCTGCAGCGAGCGCGTCATGTGCTCGGCGATCGCTCGGCGCATTCGCGAGAGGGGCGCTGCGGCCGGCGCGTCGTCAGGCGCCGGCACCGCCTCGTCACCGTCGGGCCGATAGGGGCTTTCTGTGTGGAGCGGCGGCTCCGTGTCGCTGTCAAGCGCCGCGAGCACGTCCTGCTTGCGGACGCGCCCGCCACGCCCGCTGCCCTTGACGGTCGCGAGATCGATGTCGTTCTCGGCCGCGATCCTCTGCACCACGGGCGAGTACGCCTGCGGGTGCGGATGGTGATCGGCCTCGCGCCCGGCTGGGACCTCCTCGTCGCGGGCAGGGACCTCCTCGTCCTCGTCCTGGGCAGGGACCTCCTCGTCCTCACCCTCGGCTGAGACCTCCTCCGCGGGATGCGCCTCCCCGGGGATCGCGTCGGTCGCCAGCCGGGCGAGCACGGCGCCGACCTGGACGGTCTCGTTCTCGGCGACGAGCAGCTCGGTGACGCGCCCGCTCGCCGGCGACGGGATGTCGGTGTCGATCTTGTCGGTCGAGATCTCGCAGATCGTCTCGTCGGTCTCGACCCAGTCGCCGACCTGCTTGTGCCAGACCGCGAGCGTTCCCTCGGCGACCGAGACGCCCATCTGCGGCATCGTGACCTCAGTAGTCGAGGAGCTCACGGCAGACCTCCCTGATGTCGGCGACCTGGGGCAGCAGCGCGCTCTCCAGCGGCGGCGAGAACGCGATCGGCACGTCGGGGGTGGCGACGCGGCGGACAGGCCCGTCGAGCCACTCGAAGCCGTGCTCGGCGATCAGCGCGGCGACCTGTGCGCCGGCGGCGCAGGTGGCGTTGGCCTCGTCGACGACGACCACCTTCGAGCAGCGCCGTACCGAGTCGAGGATGGCGCTCTCGTCGAGTGGCACGAGCGAGCGCAGGTCGAGCACCTCGATCGAGGCGCCGTCGAGATCCTCGGTCGCCTCGAGCGCGGTCCAGACCATCGCGCCGTAGGCGATGACGACGAGATCGCTGCCGCCGCGTGCGACGCGGGCGCGCATCGGGGTCTCGTAGAGGCCCTCCGGCACCGGCCCCTTCACGCGCCGGTAGAGATTCTTGTGCTCGAGGAAGCACACCGGGTTCGGATCGCGGATCGCGCTTATCAGCAGCCCCTTCGCGTCCTCGGCGCGCGCCGGCGCGAGCACCTTCAGGCCGGGTGCTTGCATGAACCATGCCTCGGGACTCTGGGAGTGGAACGGCCCGCCCGAGAAGCCGCCGCCGGACGGCAGCCGTACCGTGATCGGCACAGCGAGGTCCTGGCGGTAGTGCATCTTCGCCGCGACGTTGACGAGCTGGTCGAAGCCGCACGAGATGAAGTCCGCGAACTGCATCTCGCAGACCGGCCGCATGCCGACGACTGCCGCACCGACGGCGGTCCCGATGATGCCCGCCTCGGCCAGTGGCGTGTCGATGACGCGGTCGGCGCCGAACTCGGTGAGGAAGCCGTCGGTGACCTTGAAGGCGCCGCCGAACTCTCCGACGTCCTCGCCCATCAGGAACACGCGCTCGTCGGATCTCATCTCCTCGCGCAGACCGTCCGAGATCGCCTGGAGGTAGGTCAGCTCAGGCATCGCGCTCACCTCCACGATGTCCGCTCCACGGGGCCAGGCCGTCGCCGAGCGGCTCGGCCTCGCCATCGCAGAAGACGCCGTCTCTCGCCGTCGCCGGGTCGGGCATCGGCGAGGCGAGCGCGACCTCGAGCGCCCGCGCGAGCGTCCCGGCGACCTCCTCGCGGAGCTCGACCACCCGCGCCGGCTCGAGCCGCTGCTCCTGCACCGCGATCGGATCGTGTCCACGCCATCGCTCGAGCAGCTCGGGCGGGACGTAGCGCATGTCGTCGTGCGCGGCGTGACCGTGCATGCGCATCGTCACGGCCTCGATCAGCGTCGGCCCGCCGCCGGCGAGCGCCCGCTCGCGCGCGGCGAGGGTCGCAGCGAACACCGCCTCGACGTCGTTGCCGTCGACGGTCACACCGGGAAAGCCGTAGGCGGCGGCACGCTCCACCGGGTCGACCGCGAACTGGAGGCGCAGAGGCGTCGAGTAGGCGTACTGGTTGTTCTCGAGCACGAAGATGACGGGCAGCCGCTGGACGCCGGCCCAGTTCATCGCCTCGTGGAAGTCCCCGCGGGACGTCGCGCCGTCACCGACCCACGTCAGCGCGCAACGGCGCTCGCCGCGCAGCTTGAATGCCATCGCCATCCCCGTCGCGACGAGCATCATGTCGGGCAGCATCGAGACCATCCCGACACAGCCCAGCCGGCGGTCGCCGAAGTGGACGTTGGCGTCGCGCCCGTGCGTGATCCCGTCCTCGCGTCCCATGTACTGGGCGAAGATGCGCTCCGGCTCCACCCCGCGGACGAGATGGGCGGCGAGATCGCGGTGCAGGACGCAGAGGCGGTCCTCGGGCGCCATCGCGAAGGCGGCGCCCGCCGACACGGCCTCCTGGCCGAATCCGTCGTAGAAGGAGCCCGGCACCTTGCCCTGCCGATAGAGCGTCATGGTGCGCTCCTCGATGCCGCGCATCAGCAGCATGTAACGGAGAAGCGCGACGCTGTCGTCGCTCGTGAGGCGCCCTGCTGTGTGGTCACCGAGTTGCTGCGGGATCGCCGCGCCGCCCGGTCGGCTGACTGTAGTCGCCATAGGCCTTCGCCCTTTCCGGGGCCTCACGGGATCTCCGCCTGGCCCCCACCGGCCCCGACGAGATCTCCGCCGGCGCCTTGATGACAACTGCGCTATTCAGTTGTGCGGATCGCTACGAATCCGTATGGGAACAGGGTAGCGCGCACGGCAGCGAAATCGAGGCCGTCGCTGGAAGTTTGGCCGGCGCCGGCAACGGGTATCGCCAGGGTCGGCTGGCCGCAACAGACGGGCGGCCTCGAGCTCTCGGAGGAGGACTGGCATGACCGCGATCACACGCTGCTTCGCCCTGTGCTTGGGGCTGGCGCTCGCCGCAACCGTTTTCGCGTCCGCGGCAGCCGCGTCGACGCCCTGCACGACGGCGCCAACGAGCGGCGGCGACTGGCCGTCCTACGGCCACGACGCGGCGAACACGCGGACGCAGCCCGAAGCGAGCGGCCTCGGGCCGACGGCGGTTGCCGGCCTCGCCCCCTCGTGGGCGTTCTCAACGAGCTCGGCAGGAGACGAAACAGGGTTCAACTCGACGCCGGTCGTCTACGACGGGTGCGTGTTCGTGGGCTCGGGTGGCGGTGTGGTGTACGCGCTGGACGCGAAGAGCGGGCACGTCGTCTGGTCGCGCAAGCTGGAAGCGCCGCACCCCGGCTCCGGCGGCGTGCTCGTCGGAGGAGGCGTCGTCGACGGAGGCACGGTCGTCTTCCTGGTCGATGAGTTCGCCGCTCCCTACGCGATCGCGCTCAAGCGCTCGACCGGCGCCGTCGTGTGGAAGAGCGCCCCCTTCGCGCCGCCCCTCTCGAGCAGCCTGGCGCAGGAAGGCTCGTACACGAACTCGAGCCCGGTGCTGGCCAACGGCTACATCGCCGCGGGCTACTCGGCGCCCGAGGGCGACCCGACGGCGACCGGCGGCTTCGCGCTGATCAACGCCAAAACCGGGGAACTCCTCAGGAGCACGCCGACGATCCCACTCGCCGCCCAGGCCGAAGGCTACGCCGGCGGGGGCCTGTGGAGCACGCCGGCATACGACCCGAAGACGAAGTACCTGTACTGGGGCGCCGGCAACCCGAACAGCAAGGAAAAGCAATACAAGACGACCGACGCGATCCTCAAGATCGACGTCAACCCGTCACGGGCGACGTTCGGCCAGATCGTCTCGAGCTACGAAGGCAACGTCGACCAGTACACGGCGACGCTCCAGGAACTCAGCCACTCGCCGGCCTGTGAGGCGACAGCCAGTGAAGTGCCGGACCCGCTCGACGACCCCGTCTGCGGCCAGCTCGACCTCGACTTCGGCTCGGCTGCCAACCTGTTCACAACCGCCGCCGGCATGAAGGTCGTCGGCGACCTGCAGAAGTCGGGCGTCTACCACGTCGCCAACGCGACGACGATGGCCCCCGTGTGGACCGCCCTCGTCGGACCGTCCTGCTTCGCGTGCAACGCGGCCTCGACGGCCTTCTACGGCGGCTCCGTCGAGGGCGTCTCGACACCCGGCGGGACGATGTTCTCGCTGGCCGGCAGCACGGGAGCCGCGAACTGGCTCAGCCCGGTCGGCGACGGCGTCCACTATCAGTCGATCAGCGCCGCCGACGGAGTGGTCTGGACGGTCGACGGTGCGTCCAACCTCGACGGCTTCGACGCGACGAGCGGTCAGCCGCTCGTGCGCCGGCCGTTGAGCGTCGACGCCGGTGCGCCGGTCACCAACGCGACGAGCTCCGGTGTCGCGATCGCCGAGCACCGGCTGTTCGTCGCCGCCGGCGGCGCCAGCTACGAGTCGGCGCCCGGGTATGTCATCGCCTACGGCGCTCCGTGATCAGGCCTGAGCCGAACCGCAGCGCGAGCGTCTGGGTGGGACTGCCCGGTCTCGCGTCACGGCAGTCCCTCGAGCCCCTCGTCGAGCTCGACCTCGAGCGAGTTCAGTGCGAAGGCGACGAGGTGGTAGTGGCCGACGAGCATCGCGATCTCGATGAGGCCGCGCTCGTCATAGGTCTCGGACAGCGCCGCCCAGGTCCGATCGGAAATCTTCGCGCGCTCGTGCAGCTCATCGGCCGCGCGTAGGAGCGCCGCGTCGGCCGCCGAGACCCCCGCCTCGTCGAGGCTCTTTGCGCACGCCATGATCAGCTCGCGCTCCATGCCGATCATCTCGGCGATGCGCACGTGCTGGCCCCACTCGTAGGACGAGGAGCAGTTGAAGCCGGTGCGCAGGATCAGCAGCTCCCGCTCGCGTGCCGGCAGCACGCCGCCGC
>OUNO010000194.1_pt1 | contig 17325 bp, 18 predicted proteins | sample 1779811 | NCBI WGS metagenome assembly OUNO01 (sample SAMEA3914804, study PRJEB12502) | metagenome | biome: forest; material: soil | place: Canada | collected 2010-06-25 | depth 0.3 m | reverse complement strand
CGGGTGTCGGCGTCGAGGGTGCCGAGGAAGGCGTCGAGATTGGTGTTCGGTTCGGTCTGGGCGAGGGTGAACCGTTTGCCGCTCTCGATGTGCTTGTCGCCCGTGCCGGGTTCGACCTCGATGACCATGTCGTTGAGGCCCGTTTTCGGCCGCAGCAGGAAGCTTGCGTTGGGGTGGATCAGTTCCATGTACTGGGGCTCGATGTCCATACCGACGACGGCGTGGCCGTCTTCGAGGTCGACCGAGGTGACCTTGCCGATCTGGATCCCGGCGACGTCGACCGACTGGCCCTGCCCTGGCGTTACCGCCTGGGCAGTCGAGAACTCGGCCGAGATGTGGTCGAATTCTTCGCCGACGAGAGGCAGCCAGGAGGGCAGCGAGGCCTTCTGCTGAGTGAAAATCCCAAGCGTCATCACGATCCCGGCGAGGGCGAGGACGATGATCGCGATCGTGTCTTTTCGATGGCCCCGGGACTGGCGGCTGAGCCAGGCCCTGAAGTGGGTCCAGCGGTTGACTTTGGCAGTTGGCTCGCTCACGGGTTCACCCCCGCGACAGACGGGGTCGGAGCGCCAACTTGGCCGAGCGGGCCGTTGACGTCTGGGACCGGGTTCGAGGCGCAGCGAACTTCCGGCTTGGAGGGCGGCAGACCACCGAGTTGAGGCTGATTCCCGAGCGGTTCGGCAATCGTGTGCGCGTAGTTAATTTTGTCGCTGAGGGTGGCCGGATTCCCCTTTGGATTGGGTTCGCCAACCAAGACTGGGCCGCCACCTGCCTGCGCCCTCAGGTACGGGCCGTTGCCGTCGAAGTTCTGCCCCGCGCCGACGAAGTTGGTCAGCGTGTAGAGGAACTCACGGTAGTTCGGGCCGCCGGTGCTGAAGCGGTCGTTGATCACCTGGTTGCCGGTCGGGACCATGACCCTGGTCGTGCAGAGGCTGAGCCGGTTGATCTGCGGGAGGGTGTTCGAATTGCCGGCCTGCGCGGCGCCGGCAAGGCCCGGGGTCGATTCGGCCAGCAACTTCGCGATTCCCCCGGCCTCTTTGCCGGACAGCAGCGGTCGGACCTGGGCCAACCACGGTTCCGAGGCCTTGATCAGGCCGGGGAGCTCGGCCACCGCCGGGGTCAGCTCGATCGCGTAGGTGCGCAGCGGCGGCAGGGTGCGGTTGAGGCTGACGAAGGAGGCGTTGGCCACCTTCAGGGTCGGTGCCAGCAGCTTGATCGTCGTCGCCAGGTTGTCCGACTGCGATGCGAGCGCGCCGGTGAAGACGTTGAAGTTGTCGATCAGCCCCTGCAGGTCCGACTCGTTGCTGGAGAGAGCGCCGAAGGCGCGGCCGGCGCCGGCGATCAAGCGCGAGAGGTCGCGCTGTTCGGTGCCGAGCAGGGCGTTGGTGACCTGGGCGCTGTAGCGGCCGGCGTCGCCGCCATATTTGAAGGCGCCGTTGAGGGCGCCGGCGCCGGTGACGCCGCGGACCTCAGGCAGCTGGTCGAGGTCTTCGGCCGCGGTCGGCACATGGGTCAGCGCCTGGCCGTAGCTCTCCAGCAGGCGGCTGAGGTCGGCGCGGACCGGCGACTGCAGGGCGCTGAGGACTTCGTCGAGCTGGACCGCGGTCGAGGTGTGACTGACCGGGATCGTGCCGCCGCTATCGAGTTCGGGCGCGCTCGGGCTGCCGGGGTCGAGTTCGATGAAGAAGTTGCCCTCGAGGAAGATTCGCGGCCGGATCGCGGCGAAGGCGTCGTCGTGGATCGGGCGGCCGCTGCCTTCGACGGTGAAGGTGACCTTGGTCGCGTCGCCATCCCGGCTGGAGGAGATCACTTTGCCGACTTCGACGCCGGCGATCCGGACCGGCGAGTTGAGGGCGATGTTGGCCGAGTTGGAGAAGGTCGCGTTGACCTCGTAGCCGTAGCTGGTGAATGGGACGTGGCCGGTGAAAGCGAGGTAAGGCCCGATCGTGAAGACGAGGATGAAAATGATCGCGATCGCCGCGTTGCTGAGGCGGAAGTTGAAGCGGCGCTTGGCTTTCCCGCCCTGCTGATCGCGCTCCGGGAGGCGGCTCATCGGCTACTCCAGGGTTCGCGGGTAGTCGTGCCGTAAACGACGGTGTTGCCGATGACGGTCTTACCCGGCAGGTATTTCTCGTTCCCGGCTTCACAGCCATTCGGCTGCCCAGGCGCTCCGGTCTGTGGGAGCGGATTGAAGTGGAGGAAGTTTTCGCGGTCTGGGCCGGCGGCGGGGGCCGATGCGGGAGTTCCCTCCGAGTTTGGGCCTTCCGCTGGCTCGTAGCTGATGAAGTTGAGCCATTTGCCCTGGCTGTTGCCCTGGCTGTTGGACCGAGAGAGGTTCTGGAAAGTGATGGTGATGTAGCCGCAGGAGGTCTGCGCCGGGGCGATGAACTTCAGTGCCGGCTTCAAGACGTTGTTCGTGTCGGTCAGCAGGTTGAGGCCGTTGAAGACCCCTGGTGCCTGCTGGAAAGCGACCAGCGCTTCGGCGGTCGGCTGCAACTCGTCGTTGAGCACCGGCGAGGAGTTGAGCGCGGGCACCCCGGCGTGGAGAGCTTCCGCGATGATCGGCGAGGTCTCGGCGAGCGCCTTCGCCCCCGGCTGCAGGGCAGCGAAGAAGCGTTCGGAGTCGTGCAGGAAGGGCCGGATCACCGGCAGGTCTTCGTTCGCCGTGTCGAGGGTCGGTGGGCTCTTCTCGATCGTTTCCTGGATGTAGGGGCGGGAGACCCGTGCGAAGGCGCCGAAGGTCGCGTCGAGGGCGACGAAGAGGCTGGCTTGCGCCTCGGCCACTGGGGCGACCGTCGCCGAAAGCGCCTCCAGCGCTTCCCAGAAGCCGGCGAAGTTGGTGCTGGGGGAGACAATCGTCCGCAGCACCGGCTGGCTGCCGACGACGAAGCGGCGCAGGGCGCCGATCGCTTCGTTCAGCTGCGGCCCGCGGCCGGCGAGGGCGTTGCCGAAGCCGGCCAGGTTCTGGCGGATCGCGTCGCGGGTCGGTTTGTCGAACATGTCGAAGAACTGGTCGATGTCGACCGGTTCGGGCGTGGCGGCCGCGAGCGGGATCGTTTCGCCGGCTTCGAAGCCCTGCGAGGAGCTGCCCGGGGTGATCTGCAGGAACTTGAGGCCTAGCGCGGACTTGGGCCGGATCGTGATCGTCGAGTCGACCGGCAGCGGTTCGGCGTTCTTGTCGAGGCTGAGCGAGAGTTCCGCGGCGACGCCGCCGTCCGCGAGCTGGACCGGGACGACCGTCTTGACGATGCCGACACGGACGCCGCCGATCCGCACCTCGTTGCCTTTGACCAGGGCGTCGGCGTTCGGCACCCGCGCCTTGAGGTTGTAGGTCGAGACGAAGGGCAGGCCGTTGTTGGCGTTGTAGGCGAGAAAGACGGCGACGATGATCACCAGCACGGTGACCGCCCCGACCAGAACCGGGCTGCTCGCGATTCCTTGTATTCCGCCGCGGTTCCTCATGGCCCCAGGAGGTAGTCGAGGAGTGGGGCGGTGCCCCCGGTCTTCGAGGCTTCGCCGAGGCCGGCTTCGCCTTCGGTAGAGCCTGCCTGGCCAACGCCGATTGCCGGCCCTTCGCCGCTACCGGTGCCGCCCGACTTCTCTTCCTGCTGGCGCTGCAGAAGCTTGGCCAAAGCGATGAAGCTACTTGCACTCGCCCCTGCGTCCGCATGACGCGGCCCGTTGAACCGAGCTGAGCAGCCGGATTCGCCATGCGAATTTCCTTCGTAAAGGACACAGTTGGTAAGGGACACCCGGGTGCGGCCGAGGTGCCCGTACTGATCGAACGCATTGAGAGAAGCCGTGCTGTTGTAGATCAGTTCGACCAGGTTTTTCCAGCCCCCGGTCTGCTTCAGGTCGGTGAAGACTTTCGCCAGTTCGGTCGTCGACACGACCCCGGACTTGGCCAGGTCGCGCGCCTTCTTCACCACCGGATCGGCTTCGGCGAAGATCGGCCCGGAGGCTTCGCCGGCGTTGCCGAGGCTCTTCAGCGCTACCGTCGTCGCTTCGGAGAACGGCGCCAGCGTGCGGGTCGCGTCGGTCAGCGAGGGCGCCGCGACGTTGAGGTCTTCGAAGACCGGTGCGGCGGCGTCGGAGAAGCCCTGGAGGCTGTTCATCGTGAGGCGGAATTCGGTCAGGAACTTGGGGAACTTGCGCAGCGATTCTTCGAGCTGCTCGCCCCGTTCGGAGCTCGCTTCGGCGGCGGCTCCCGAGTTAGCGATGAAGCCGGCGACGTGCGAGCGCTCCCGCGAAAGCGGCCCGAGGATCGCCTCCGAGTCGCTCGCCAGCTGGGCCAGCTGGTAGCGCTGGCCGGAGAGGATGCCGAAGAGGCGGTCGACGTCGCGCAGGACCGGGTTGGCCCGCTTGACCAGGACTTCGAGGTCTTCGCCGCGGCCGGCGAGGCCGGCGCCGAGTTCGTTGAAGATCAACCGGAAGCGCTGGGAGTAAGGCAGCGTCTGGATGTCGTTGATCAGGTCCGGGTCGACGCTGGTGCCGTTGTTGCCGAGCGGCAGCAGGTACTCGCCGGCGCCAGTCTGGCCGGATTCGATCTTTTTCAGCGGCGGCGCCGGCGGTGAGCCAGGAGCGCGCGGCAGGGTCGGGCGGCAGTCGACGAACTTCTCGCCGATCAGCGACTGCGGCCGGATCAGGCAGGTGGCGTCGCTGCGGAAGTCCTGGAAGCCGGGGTCGTTGATTTCCATCACGATCACCGCCTTGCCGGGGACCGAGACCGGCTTGCCGTCTTCGTATTTGACCGTTTCGCCGGGCCTGGTGACGTCGACCGATTCGATCGTGCCGACGTTGGCGCCGGCGACCCGGACCTGCTCGCCGTTGACCATGAAGGCGCCGTTGTCGAAGATCGCCCGGATCCGGTAGCCGCCGGAGTCGCCGCCGCCGGAGACCAGCAGGACGACGAGAACCACCGCAACCACCAGCGCCGCCGCGAGTATCAGCCGTTTGATCATGGTCCGGGGGGCGCGTCGGCCGGGTTGCATTCCGAGGTTTTGACGCTGCTGCCAGCGAACGGCGGGTCGGTGTAGGGGTTAGAGCCGTCGGCGGCGCTCTGGGTTGCGCCACCGGGGCAGCGACGCTTGGCCGAGGCCGAAGATCCGAAGAAGTCGAACTGTTCGGACTTGGTGATTGGTTTCAGGGTGCCGCCTTCGTCCTTGAAGAGGTTCTGGGCCCCGACAGAGGCACGCACGTAGTGCCCGTTGCCGTCGTAGTACCCAGCCGCCGTCCCGATCTTCCCGATCGCGTTGAAGAGATCCGGCGTGTAGGAGCGGATGAAGTTGAGGTTCGGCTGGAAGGCCGTGATCGCGTCTTCGGTGTTGGGGAAGGCCCGCGAGGCCTGTTCCTGCACCGAGGGCATGACCGCCAGCAGTTCGCCAAGGTCGTTGCCGTTGCCGGGCCGGGCCACGGTCAGCCGCAGGTTGTGCATGACCGGGATGAATTTCTGCACGACTGGACGCAGTTCGGCCAGGAACGGCGCCAGGTTCTTGGTCGCCGGCTTCGCCGTTTCGACCAGCGGATCGAGGTCGTCGAGAGCAGCGCGGAGGTTGACGAAGGTCGTGTTCGCCTGCCGCATCACCGGCGGCAGGCGGCGCAGCGTCTGGTCGAGGGCGACGTTCTGGGTGGCGACGGCGCTGAAGGCGGTGTTGGCGTTGTTGATCGCGCTGGAGAGCTCTTCGCCGCGCCCGGCAACGGTGGTCGAGAGCCTGCTCGAGCTGACGATGAATTTTTCGAACAGCCGCTGGTCGGCGTTGAGTTCGCCGGCGAAGGCGCTGACCCGGTTGAGGGCAGGCCCGAAGTACTTGTAGGCGTCGTTGGCGGTTTCGCCCTGTCCGGAATAGATTTCCGCGTTGCCTTTGATGAAGTCGCTGAGGCCCTTGCGGACCGAGGGCGGGAAGGTATTGAAGAACTGGTCGATGTCGACCGGCGTCGTGGTCGAGGCGAGGCCCAGTTCGGCGCCTTCTTCCAGCGCCGGTTCGCTGTTCGGGCCGGGGCTGATCGAGACGTAGTGGTTGGCAACCCCGGAGAGCGAGGTGGCGCGGATCACCGCCGTCGTCCCCTCGTGCAGCTCCTGGCTGACTTCGACGTGGACTTCGGCAAGATTTTCGTCGCTGAGGTCAATGCTTTCCACCGAGCCGACCGGCGAGCCGCCGATCAGCACCTGGTTGTCGGGCACCAGTTGGCCCGCGTTCTGGAAGACGAGCGTGTACTTGTGGCCGCTGCTGCCGCCGAAGAGGACGACCCCTAGGGCGATTACGACCACCGCGAGGGCTGCAATCGCCGCAATTCGGGCTGGGGTGATCCCACGGCTCGGAGCCGAGCTTTTCTCCTCGCCTAAGGGTTTGGCAGCCACGGATCGTCGCTTGTGGTTCCCCGGCCCCTCCGACCCGGTAGAACGACGCCGGAATCGTATCCGAGCCGCTCCCCCTCAAGCGCGTGCCGAGCGGGGACTTAACTGGAAATCAACGCGCTACTCTGGGCGTGCAGGGTGGTTAGGGGAATGGGGAGGCGCTCACCCAACTCAATCGGAGGAGCGACTCAATGCGTAAACGTTCATTTTTGATCGCGGGGCTGACTGCCGTCGTGGCGGTCGCGATCGTTGCCACGGCCGCGATCGCCGGCACCACCGGGGCCGGCGTCACCACCCCGGACGGCAACACCCAGGCGGTAGGCGCCCTGATCACCCCGAAGAAGCTCGGCAAGAAGACCTACACGGCCGGAGCGCTGGAAGCGACGACCAAGCTGACCACCAGCGCGGCCAGCGGCGTCCCCAGTCCGACGGTCCGCGTCGTGCTCGACTTCGACAAGAACGCCAAGCTCTTCACCAAGGGCATCCCGACCTGCGACCCGGCGAAGCTGCAGAACACCTCGACCGAAGTCGCCAAACAGCTCTGCGGCAGCGCCATCATCGGCACCGGCACCGCCGCGGCCCTGCTCCCGGTCGGCGCGACCGTCTACACGGTCAACCAGATCGTGACCGCCTTCAACGGCGTTCCCCAGGGGGGCAAGCCGGTGGTCATCCTCCATACCTACGGCACGACGCCGATCCAGACCACCCTGGTCCTGGTCGGCGCGGTGACCAACTACAACAAGGAAGGCTACGGCCCCCGCCTCGACCTCGAAGTCCCGAAGATCGCCGGTGGCACCGGCGCCCTCACCGACTTCAACGTCAAGATCAGCAAGAAATACAAGTACAAGGGCAAGGCGGTCAGCTTCATCTCGGCCAAATGCCCGAACTCGGGGAAGCTCAAGGCCCGCGCCCAGTTCATCTTCCTGGACGGCGAATCCTCGACCCCGACCTCGACCCAGACCTGCAAGCAGGCGCCGGAACCGAAGAAGAAGAAGTAGCGCCTGGCGCATCGCAGTCGCTGAGCCAAGAAGCCCCCGCGCGCCACCCGGCCCGGGGGCTTCTTCGCGCTTCCTCACCTAACTGAAGATTCTCTGCAACAGAGTGGCGAGGGGGACCGATCCATGGCATCCTGGCGCCATGGGAAATGCAGACAAAGACATTCTCTACCGCGTCGCCTACGCCGAGGCCGTGCGCGCGCTCTCAGAGCAGCAGGTCGTGATCGACAGCTTCCGCTCGCGGACCGGCTTACTGCTTTCTGCTGCGGCGATCACGACGTCCTTCCTCGGCGCCCAGGCCTTACGGGTTGGAGATGTGACTCCACCGGCCTGGCTTGCCATTGCCGGCTTCGTGGGGGTTGCCTTAACGTCGCTAGCCATCCTCTGGCCCCGTCGATGGGAGTTCTCCACCGGCCCCGCGAAGATCATTGACGCCTACGTGGAGGCCAAGGAGCCACTGCCGATCGAATCTCTGCATCGAGATCTTTCGCTCCACATGTACAGCAGCTACAACGCGAACCAGATCGGACTGGGGCAACTGGCGATTTTCTTCCAACTCGCCAGCGCTCTGCTGACTGCCGAGGTGGTCCTCTGGATCATCGCCATCGTCTCAACCGCATAGGAGGATCAATCGTGGCCCGAAACCAGGATGAGAAGAAAGGCCCGCAGCCGGTACGGCCGAGTCCGATGGAACCCGAGATGACCTTCTTCTGGCTCGAAGACATGCGGGACTGGCTGTTGCGGAAGCTGAGCTTTGGGCGGATCAAACGCTGAGCTTCGGCAGCCGCCTGGCGAGGCCGCGAGGGAGCCACCAGACGCGGTCGCCGATCAGCAGCATCAGCGCCGGCAGGAGGACGATGCGGACGACGGTGGCGTCGAGGATGACGGCGATCGTGAGGCCGATGCCGAGCTGGCTGACGGTCGCAATCGGGGCGCCGGCGAAGGCGATGAAGACGGCCATCATGATCGCGGCGGCCCCGGTGATCACCCCGGCCGTCTTGTCGAGGCCGAACTTGATCGCGGCGGCATGGTCGCCCTCCTCGTCGTAGTGCTCGCGCATGCGGCTGAGCAGGAAGACCGCATAGTCGATCGAGAGGCCGAAGACGATGCCGAAGATCATCACCGCGCCGACCGCGTCGACGTAGGTGTGGCCGCCCAGCGGCCAGTCGTCCGGAACGTAGAAGAGCAGGGTCAGGATCCCGAAGGCGACGCCGACGGTGAGCAGGTTGAGGGCGACAGCGATCGCCGCCAGCAGGACCGCCCGCAGGACAACGATCAGGACCAGGAAGGTGACCAGGGTAATCGCCGCGACGACAAACGGGATCCGTTCCCGGGTGACGCGGCTGTAGTCGTTGAGCTGGGAGACGCTGCCGGCGACCCCGGTCTCGAGGCTGGCTTTCTTGCCCAGTTCCGCCGTCTCGGTGTCGAGGCGCTTGTTGAGGGCGATCGAGCCGTCGGAGTTGAAGGGGAATTTCGAGATCACAAGCACTGAGGCCGCCTGGCCGCTGCGGAGATCGACCGTGCTGCCCGCCGCGCTGCGCACCCGCGGCGGCGCCCCGTCGAGCGCCGAGAGCACGAAGTAACCGGAGTTGAAGAGACCCGGCGAGGCGGCGCGGACCCGCCCGGCCTGACGCCTGATCCGAGCCTTGCCGGCAATCACCCGGACGCTGGCCCCGGCCAGGCCGGCCTGCAGCGGTGCCGACTTTTCGGCCCCTTCGGCCAGACCCGCTTCCAGCGCCTCGGCGCCGCCGCCGAGGCGGTCGATCCCGCCGACCAGCGCCGTGGCGCCGCTGCTTAGTTTGCTGAGGCCGGTGCCGAGGGACTTGGATGCGTTGAAGAGCTTGGCCGCGCCGTGGGCCAGCTTGTTGCCGGCGGCGTGGATTTCAAACAGCCCTTCATCCAGCTTTTCGGCGCCGTTGGACACCTTCTTCAAATTGATGAGGAGCGATTTCATTTCACCAACGGACGTGTGAATGTGGTTGAGGTCTTCCAGCAGGCGCGCCTGCTGGGCTTCCAGTTCGGTCGGCAGGCCGGTGTATTCGGCGGCGTAAGGGGCGCCGCTGACCGGGTCGGTGCCGCTGACCGCCGCCGTCGCTTTCCGCACAGCCTCGAGCGCGGCGGCGTATTTAGGATCGGTCTGCCCGACGGTCATCGCCTGCAGTTCGGCCATTGCCTTCTTCAGTTCTTCATCGGCGGCCTTGGCGGGGGCAATCAGCTTCGGCAGCGTTTCGTTGACTTCCTTTTCGAGGTTCTTTTCAGCTTTCAGCGCGGGCTTTAGGCCGGTGTTGCGGAGGTTCGGGATCAAGCTGCGGGTCGAGAGCTTCAGCTGCAGGCCGCCCACCGCCGCCGTTCCCTCGGCTTCGGCCAGTCGTTTCGAGCCTTTCGCGAACTTTTCCAGCGCCGTGATCGCCTGTTCGCTGCCGTTGGCCGCCCGGCCGAGGCCGACCGCGATCAGTTCCGCCCCCTCCCCGGCCCGGTCGGCGCCGAGCGCCAGCAGGCCGGCGCCGTCGCTGGCTTCGGTGATCCCGTCCCGCAGCTGCGCCACCCCGCCGGCGGCGACGGCGAGGCTGCGGCCGAGTTTGCCGAGCTGTTTGACCGGGCCGATGTTGCCTTCCGAGGAAAGCGCGGCGTTGCCAAGTTCCTGCAGCGGTTCAACCCGTTTGGTCGCCTGGGTCGGCCCGATCACCGCCTGCACCCCCGGCAGCGCGGCCACCTGGTTCTGAAAGTGTTCGAGCGCCGCCAGGCTCTTGGCGCCGGTGATCGGACCGTCTTCGTTGACCGCGATCACCTGGAACGGGGCGTCCCAGCCGGGGCCGATCGCCTTGTCGACGAGTTCGGCGTCCTGCCGGGCGACGGCGTCCTTGGGAAGTTCCTCGACGCTCGGGGGCCCGGTCTTCAGCCCGAGCGTCGGTGCGGCGAGCACCAGCAGCAGGCCGCCGATCAGGACCGCTGCCAGGGCGGGGCGCCGCAGAGCGGCGCTGACGACCGCCATCAGCTTCGAGGTTCCCTCGCCGGGCGCCTTGCCGATCCGCCAGCGATCGACGTTGCCGCCGATCAGGACCAGCAGCGCCGGGCCGACGACGGTCGCGACGGTGACGCTGAGGATCACGACCATCATCACCGTCCCGGCGAGCGAGGCGAGCAGCGAGCCGGGCAGGATGAAGAGCGCCGTCAGCATCGAGATCAGCAGCGTGCTGCCGGCGAAGATCGTCGTCCGGCCGGCCGTGCGCCGGGTCCGGCGCGCCGCCTCGATCGGCTCTGTCCCCGCCGCCAGCTCTTCGCGGAAGCGCGAGACCATCAACAGCGCGTAGTCCACCCCCAGCGCCAGCCCCATCATCGAGCAGACCGTCAGGGCGAAAGCGTCGATGTCGAACCAGGAGGTGAAGAAGTAGAGGATCCCGCGCGAGGCAACTACGGTGATCGCGCCGAAGGCAAGCGGGATCGCCGCCGCGATCGGCGAGCGGAAGACCAGCAGCAGGATGACCAGCAGGAACGGCAGGGCGATCAGCTCGCCCCGCTCGGTGGCGGCGATCGATTCGTCCTGGATCGCCGCCGAGAGCGTCGCGAAGCCCGTCTGGGTCACCCGCACCGGCGCGTGGATCTCCTGCTCGAGGATCTCGTTCAGCTCCGGCACCGTCTCGTTAACCGCGGTTTTGGTGTCGACGTGGAAGTCGGCGAGGATCAGAGCTCGCCGCGGGTCGGGGCGCAGGCGGCTGACCGAGCCGCGGTCCCAGGGCGAGAGCGTGGTCACCGCCGGGTCCTGGCGCAGGGCGCGGACCAGGGCCGGGCCTTGGCGGTCGATCGCTTTCGCCGGGCCACGCAGCAGGATCGCGAACGGCGCCGAGTCGCCGAAATGTTCGTGCATCATTTCGTTCGCCTGCGATGAGGCGGTGCCCGGGATGTTCAGCGTCGTCGGGTCGAGCCGGTCCTCGACGCCGAGCCCGATCACGCCCAGGGCGACGAGGATGATCGCGGCCACGGCAAGGACACCGCGCGGATGGCGCAGCGTCAGCGGTTGTCGAGGACCGCGGTCCGAGCTGTCGGACCGCGACCGTCCCCTGCTCGTACTCCTTCCCACCCGTGGTAGTTTGGCGATCAGGGGAACGGAGGGAGGAGAAGTATGCGGAAGACTGTGTTAAGAGCGTCCGCGGTGGCCGCGGTGCTGCTGCTTGCTTTGGCTGGGACCGCGCTTGCGCTGCGGCTTCAGGTTGGGAACATCGTCGTCACCACCGACGGCGGTTTTTCGCCGACCACGCTGCCGAAGCACAAGCTCGCGCCGATCAAGCTCCATGGCTACGGCAAGCTAGGCACCGCCGATGGAACCCTGCCACCGGTGCTCGAAACGATCACCCTCTGGTTCGACAAGCACGGCTCGGTCGAGACCCGCGGCCTACCGGTCTGCACCGCGGGCAAGCTGGCGGCCACGACGACCCCACAGGCACGCAAGCTGTGCCCCGGATCGATCGTCGGCACCGGCTTCGGCAAGGCCGTCGTCGCCTTCCCCGAACAGGCCCCGATCCCGGCTTCCTCGCCGATCACGATCTTCAACGGGCCACGGAAAAACGGCAACCCGACCGTCCTTGCCCATGCCCACCTGAACCAGCCGGGGCCGACCACCTTCGTCGTCCCGATCGAGATCCAAAAGGTTCATGACGGTCGCTATGGCTTCAAGACGGTGGCGAAGATCCCGCCGATTGCCGGCGGTTCCGGCATCCCGATCTACGGCAGCCTCTCGATCGGCCGCGAATGGACCTACAAAGGCAAGCGGCTGAGCTACGTCAACGCCAGCTGCCCCGACGGCCGCCTGCAGGCCAAAGGCGAGTTCCGCTTCGGCGACAACACCGTCCTGCACGGCTCGCTGCTGAAAATCTGCAAGGGGAAGTGATGGGGCGCCGCGCCTTCTCCCGGGTCTTCGTCGCCATCGCCCTCGCCGCCCTGGTCGTCTGCGCCGGGGCCTATGCGATCAGTGCGGAACTCGGCAATTTCAAAGTCAGCGCCACCGCGACGATGCTGCCGCGGGAGCTGCCACCGAAGGCGAACGCGCCGATCACGCTGAGCAGCATCACCCGGATCAAGAACAAGAACGTCTCCGCGCCGGAGGTTCTCGACCGGCTCGAATTCATGCTCGACAAGAACGGCTCGATCGAAACCAAGGGGCTGCCGGTCTGCTCGCTGGCGAAGCTGGCCGAAACGACGACCAAGCAGGCCCGCAAGCGCTGCGCCGGGGCGCTGGTCGGCGAAGGGACCGGCAAGGCCGTGGTCAATCTCCCTGGCCAGGCGCCGATGGAAATCAGCTCGCCGCTGTCCTTCTTCAACGCGCCCCCGACCGGCGGCAAGCCGACGATCATCGCCCACGCCTACGAGACCGTTCCGGAGCCGAAAGCGCTGCTGGTGCCGATCGTGATCGAACGGGTGAGCAAGGGCCGCTACGGCTTCCGGACCGAAATCAAACTGCCTGAGATCGCGGACGGCTACGGCGCCCCGACGCTGGCCGAAGCGAAACTCGGGAAGACCTTCAAACGCGGCGGCAAGACCGTCGGCTTCATCAACGCCCACTGCGTGGGGGGGCGCCTGCAGGTCTACGGGAAAATGACCTTCAAGAGCGGATCCTTCTTCCCGACGACGCTCACCTCACCGTGCCACTCACCTTTCTGAAACGAGTCGGCCTGCTCGCCTGCGTCCTCGCGGCGCTCGTCGTCAGCGGCGCCAGCGCGACCGCGATCGTCGAATACAAGGACATCATCATCAAGGCCGACGGCGGCTTCCAGCCACGGGCGCTGCCCCGCAAGCAGTTCGTGCCGATCGAATTCCAGGGCTATATCGACATCGGCTCGCGTTCCGGAGTGCGGCCGCAGACCATCACCCAGGCCGTGATCGACTTCGACCGCGACGGCAGGCTCAGCACCGCGGGCCTGCCGACCTGCGCGGTGGCGACGGTCGCCGAAGCCAGCACCGAGGAAGCACGCAGTCTCTGCCGTAACGCGATCGTCGGCACCGGCACGGCCGAAGCCCTGATCTACGTTGGCGACAGCGTCTTCCCGGCCAGCTCACCGCTGACGATCTTCAACGGCCCGCCCAGCGCCGGGCGGCAGACGGTCGTGATCCACGCCCGCACCACGACCCCGGCGACCCAGACCTACGCGATCGAAGTGCCGATCGAAAAGCGCCGCGGCTACTTCCGCTACCGCGCCACGCTGAACATCCCCCCGATCGCCGGCGGCCTCGGCGTCCTGACCCGGATCAAGGTCGACCTCGGCCGCCGCTACAAGGTCAACGGCAAGCAGCGCAGCTACGTTTCCGCCCACTGCTCCGACGGCATCCTCCAGACCAACGGCCGCCTGACCTTCGCCGACGGCACGGTCATCGACGGCGCCGTCGACAAGTTCTGCCGCGTCAAGTAGCGCCCAGCGCTCGCCCGAGTCCCCCAAACGGCGCCGGCTTCCTATACTTCCCGGCCCCGGGCCGCTAGCTCAACTGGTTAGAGCAGGAGCCTCTTAAGCTCAAGGTTGAAGGTTCGAGTCCTTCGCGGCCCACTCCGAAGCCCGTCCGCATCAGTGCTCCGCTCCTCCTCGCACCGGCCCCTGGCCCCGCAACGCCTTCGGGTTCCGCCTGCTCCGCTCAGTATCGTGAGGGAAACTTGTTGTCGTCATTATCGGCTGAGGAGGAACTGTGTCGGTAGGCCAAGCAGATTCACCGTCGCGACTGGGGCAACTAGTCTTCGGGCGGTTTCGGACTGGTCGACCAAGGGTTCTGGCCCGTCGCGGCAGGTTCCGTCCGATGAAAGCCCGAGATCGTCTACTCCTCTTCATCGCCCTTGACGGCGCACCGCGCGGCCTGGATCCCATCCGTCTGCAAAAGGGCATGTTTCTTTTCGCGCAAGAGTCGGCCGCGGGCGAGGATGAGAAGTACAGCTTCGTCCCGTACAACTACGGCCCGATGAGCGCTCAGATCTACTCCGATCTCGACCGCCTCGTCGCGGACGGGGTTGTGGAAGCAGCGCCTGAGCGCGGGCAGTCCTGGTCTCGGTACTCCGCCACGATCCGCCGGGGCCCTGCCGGCGACTCAGACTCTGCAAAGGCATCTCGATGAGTTGGACCTGCCAAGCAATCCGAGTTTGGAAGCGGCGCGGCTTGGCGTCCTAAAGGCGATGACAGCGACCGAAGGCGTACAGCAGCGGGACGGTCGAGTTCATGAGTGAATACGGCGCCGCCGGGAGCAACACGCGGCTGGCGGAGTTCGGATTCTTCGGATTCAGTCGATCCGAATTCTTGGATTTCAAGACCCTTCCACTGGAGGCCCTGATGATGGTTGCCCACATGGTCGCGGACGATGTGGTGCAAGCATCGGCAACAGAGGTCGGCGGGCCAATTCAGCTCGCCGTCGTGACCGACAGCTCGGCCACGATCCTGGGGGAGAAGGACCTGCAGCCGATCCGCGACACCGCGTCTGCCTTCCGCATGAACCAAGCCGACTACCTTGTCAGGAATCAGGACTCTGGCGGCGAGTCCGGAGACCGCGGGCTACTTCCCCGATAACGGCAGAGGCTGACCCTGGCCGCGGCTAGGGAGTGCGCAAAACGCTATTCGCCGAGCGAGGCGCCGCCGAGGCCGAGGGTGTTTCCGAGGGTTTCCGGATTCGCCTTGGCGCCCTGTTTCTGGGCCTTTTCGGTTTCTTTGACCTGTTTCTCGAATACCCGGGCGCGTTTTTCGATTTCTTTGAACTGGCTTTCGAGGCTTTCTTTTTCCGTCTTCGAGACGGTCAGCGCAGCCGCTTCTTCTTTCGCCTTTTCGGCACCGGCGTAGTCGAACGTGTAGAGCAGGTAGAAAGCCTGGGTACTGAGCGAACCGACGCTCGGGCGCTGTTCGGCGACGATTGCCTGGGCTTCGGCCGCCGCTTCGATGTTGGTCTCGGCTTCGGCCGTGGTCCGCGAGATGTTGGCGAGGACGAAGAGCGTGTTCGACATCAGCTGCGCGACCCCGGAGCTCGGTTCGTCGGTCGCTTCGAGGTATTCCGACCAGACGGCGCTTGCCTTGTTGAACTGATCCTGCGATTCGAGGGTCTGGCTTTGTTCCCCGGTCGAGCTGATGCTGACCGCCGCGTTGCCGGCGTTGACCCGGGTCCGGGTCAGGTTCGCCAGCAGGTCGGCGTCTTCAGGCGCTTTCACCAGTTTTCGTTCGATCCGCTGGGCCTGTTCTTCGAACGCCGCGGTGGCGCTGGTGCCCGAACTGCCGCCGAAGATGCTGCTGAGGCTGCCGCCGGCGCCGAGCAGGAAGAGGCTCAAGCCCATCAGCAGGGCGAGGATCGCGTAGACGACTTTGACGACCCCGCGGCGTTTGCCGCGAACGTCGAAAACCATCCGGTGCTCGTCCTTATTGCGTCGCGCCATCAGTTCGCTTTCTACTCTTGGGCCGTGGGCTCAGCCACGTTCCCTCGACTCCCCCGCCGGTCAAAAACCTTCGCGAGGACGATACTCAACTCGAACAGAACAAGCAGCGGCACCATCTCGATGATCATCGAGACCGGGTCGACCCCGGGCAGCGCGGCGGCGATTATCGCGATCACCAGGTAGGCGTAGCGGCGGTTGGAGGTGAGCTGATCGATCCGCACAATCCCCAGCCGGGTGACGGCGAGGATCACCAGCGGCAGCTGGAAGACGAGGGCACCGGCCAGCATCGTCATCGAGAAGAAGCCGTAGTAGTCCTTGGCTCGGACCTGGATGTTGAACTGGCTGTCGTTGAAGCCCAGCAGGAACTTGGTCGCGGCCGGCATGACGGCGAAGTAGGAGAAGGCCAGGCCGGCCAGGAAGAGCAGCGGGAAGAGCAGCAGGATCGGCATCACGGCGCTGCGCTCGCGGGGACTGAAGGCGGGCAGGATGTAGGCGTACAGCTGGTAGAGCACGATCGGCAGCGAGAGCACGATCGCGCCGTAGGCGGCAACCGTGATCGTCGTCGTGAAGGGCTCGGTGACGCCGAAGGTGATCAGCTTCTTGTGGCCCTCGGGCAGCGGGCCGCCGGCGAGTTCGAGCAGCAGGTGGTTCTGCCAGAAGCAGAGCGCCAGGGCGACGCCGAAGACGGCGGCGCAGACGACTATCCGGCTGCGCAGCTCGTCGAGGTGCTCTACAAGGCTGAGCTGGTCCTCATGGGAGACCGCCTTGACGCGGCGGGGCATCCCGGTGGGCCTCAGCCGTGTTTGTCGGGAGCTACCTCGGCCTCGACGGGCTTCTCGACGGGGGTCGCCGTGGTCGCCTGCGTGGCACTGAGCGCCTTGACGTCGTCATCTGGCTCGTCGTCCTTCTCGCCGGTGACGGTCTGTTTGAACTCGCGGATGCCCTTGCCGAGGCTGTTGCCCAGCTCCGGCAGCCGTTTCGGGCCGAACACCACGAGGGCGATGATAAGGACGACGATGATCTCTAGGGGGCCAATGTTTCCGAGCATTTCTCCCATGGTAACGGGGTTGGGGAGCGGCCGGATCAGGATTGGCCAAGCTTTTAGATACTCGGTACTGGGGTTTTGTCGGCGGGATTCCCGAAACAGCGGATCAAGTTCGTCGTTTGCGGGTTCGATAAGGGGAGAGATGAGAGAGCCCGTCGACAACCGCACCAAGCAGGTCAAGGCGCTGCACCTCTGCCCCGAGTGCGGCTCGGACCTGGTCCAGCCCACCTGCTGGGAGCAGGCCGGCGACCGGACTCACTGGCGCGTCTGGCGGCGCTGCCCGGAGTGCGAGTGGTTCAGTCAGGGCGTCCACGACGGCGACGAGATCGATGCCTTCGACGAGCAGCTCGACCTCGGCGCCCATGAGCTGGCCGACGAGCTGCGGGCGCTCGAGCACTGGAACATGAGCGCGATGGCCGACGCCTTCGTGGCGGCGCTGGCCGCCGACCTGATCAGCGCCGACGACTTCGCATAGTCACGGTCCCGGCCGGGTAGCCTCCGGTCATGGCCTCTTCAAAGAGCTTCGACGGCACCGTGGCGCTGG
>OUNO011322980.1_pt1 | contig 17345 bp, 12 predicted proteins | sample 1779811 | NCBI WGS metagenome assembly OUNO01 (sample SAMEA3914804, study PRJEB12502) | metagenome | biome: forest; material: soil | place: Canada | collected 2010-06-25 | depth 0.3 m | reverse complement strand
CGCGCCGCTGCTGCCGACGCTCACGTAGTGCAGCAAATCCGGCGCAATCAGCGCAATCGAGCTGCCCGATGCGATCTTGCCCGGGCTCATGTTCTTGACCGTGAATAGCTCGCTCTTGCCGGGCTTGCGCTGCGTGGCCGACAAGGCCGCGGTCGTCGTGTCGACGCTCAGGTACAAGCCGTTGCTCGTTTGCAGGTTCACCGCGTCGCCGTCGACCAAGTCGCCGCCGTTCAAGTCGTCGAACGTGAAGTGCTCGTTCTGAGTGGCGCTCGCAGCAGCGGCCGTGATCGTACTGCCGCCGCCGTCGAGAGCGGTCAGGAACATGCCGTTCGAGGCCTTCATGGCGAGGCTCGGATCGCTCTTGCGCACGAACAGCCAATCGAGATCGAGCAGCCCATCCATGAATTGGACGCGAATGTTGTGCGTCCCGTGGGTCATCAGTTGTTCGCCGAGCAGCGTGTCCACGAAGGTGTCGGCGTTGGCGCTCGGGGGCGCGATGATGGGCTTGAGCGGTACGTCGTCGATGATCAACTGCACGCGCCGGTCGATGCTCGAGGTGCCGCTAGTCGAGTGCCGCGCCATGAAGCGGTAAGTGCCCGCGGAGAAGTCGACCTTGTCGAATTCGAGCCATTCGCCGGGGGCCGTGCTGGTGACGGCCCAACCGGTCTTGTCGCTCAACGCACGCACGTCCAAATCGCCGCTGCGACGGTAGGCGTTCGCGGAGTTGCCCGTCGTGGTGTCGCTGAACTTGTCGCAGCCTTCGGCTTCCAGCTTCAAGGTCGTGGTTTGCGGATCGCTGTAGCGCCGCACCAAGTTCAAATACTCGTTCGGCGTTTCCCAATCGGCGCCGCTGCTGCGATAAAAACCGTCCCAGTATTTCACGCCCGTGAAATCCTGGAGCACCGTCAGATAAGACTGGTTTTGTACGGCGGCGGCCATGCCCGTCACGAGCGTGATCACTTGCCCGCCGTCGGAATCTTTGATCTTGCGCGGGATCAGCAGCGATGCGTCGTGGTAGCGCGGACCGCTCTGCTCGTAATATCCGGGATCCGCGTAGCCCGCGAGCACCGTGCCGAACGTGACGCCGGCGAAGGTCGCGAACGCGCGGCCGCCGGAGTCTTCCTTCAGCATGCCGTTTTGCCCGAGCACGTAGCGGTTGCTGCTCAGGTCCGGCTCGTCGCTGAACCAACTCGCATCCAGCACGTACGCCGGGTACGCGTTGTACGCGTCGTGGAAAGCGCTGGCGACGGCGGACAGCAACTTGCTCAAATTGCCGGACTGATTCTTGAACGACGTGTCGAGCAGCACCCCCAGCTCGATCACCGGATGCCCATCGTTCTCGAGCCAATACGACTTCGGGATCGTATCGAAAAACGGCTTGATGCCGCGCAACCAGAACACGTCGCTCCAGTCGCTCACGACCGATAGATCCATTTGTGAGCCGGAAGCCGCGCCGTGCAGATGGTTGGACACGGCCTGCATCGACAACGGATCGATGAATGCGGCGGTGCGGAACAAGCCCGCCGAGCCGGCGCGGTCCACGGCCGCAACCCATGCCGAGAGCTGGCGCGGGTTCATCGGATCGGGGCCGGTCATGTCCGTTGGGTCGAGACTGAACGCGCCGTGACTGGGGAACAGAATTACCGGCACGCGCGCTTGCGTCTGCTCGGCCACCAAGTTGTCCCACCAGCCCGCGGTGGTGCTCTCGTATGGCTTGTAAATGGGCGTATCGTGCTTGGGTTGCGCGGCCGTGGCCTCGGCGATGTCGTAGCTCGTGAACGCGGCGAACGTCGGCAAGCCCGTCGAGACCACCGGGTCGAGCGTCACCTCGGCCAGCGCCACGCTCCGGCCGAGCACGATCGCGCCGCCCCAACCGCCTTCACTCGGGCTACCAGCGAGACCGGCGCTGCCGCCTTGCTCGGCGCCCGCGCCGCCCGACGCACCGCCCATTGCGACGCTGCCACTCGAGCCGCCGGCGCCGTTACCCGACACGCCTTGGCCACCCAGGCCGCCGCCTGTGCCTGCGCTGGCTTGCCCGGACGAATACTCGCCGAAGCTCGGCGCGAACAACGAGCACCCCACCATGCTCGGCAGCGCGAGGGCCAAGCAATGGACGAGCGAACGACTCGTGAGGCGGAGCTTCATCATCGCCTCATTCGACCCAGCGCACGCTGAGCCCGGCGCTGCCCGGCGTTGCCGAGACCCCGAACGACACGTTGCTCGCGCGCTCGGTCGCCGTGGGGCTCGGCTTCGACCAGAGCCAGAAGCCTGCGCCTACCAAAGCCACGAGCGACACACCGAGCGAGACGTCGGCCGCGTAATACTTGTTGCGCACGCTCGCGACGTCACTGCGCGGGCAGTTCGGCTTGCAGGCTTCGAGATCGCTCATCCCGGCCCGACCGCTCAAGGCGAAGTAGCCGAAGCTCGCGGCTCCGAGCGCGGCCACGCTGCCCAGCGTATAAACCGGCCAATTGGGGCGCGAGACTCGGATCGGTGCTGGCGTGGGCTCGAACGGCAGCGGCTTCGGCGCGGGCGGCTGAAGCACCAATTCGACACGGCGATTGATCTCGCTCTCGATCACCATCACGCGCAGGTGCGTGGTGAGGGTGCCGTCGCTGGCGACGAGCTCGTGTGCGCCAGGGTCGACCTCGAGATCCGAGCCGTCGATCACGACGCTGTGGCCGTCCACTTGCAGCGTCGCGCCGGGCACGTCGTGGCCTTGGCCGTCGACTACGGCGACGAGCAAGGTCGGCAGAGCGGCCTTGATGTCGGCCAAAGCAGCATCGCACTCCGAGCGTACCATGGCGGGGCACTCGCGTTCCGCGATGCACGCGCGATAAGCGTCGCGCGCCGAGAGCAGGTGACGGTCGTCACGCAACTGCGCGCCGTCGTTGTTGTGCAGCACGCACTGCTTCGCGTCTGCGCTCGCTCGAGCGGAGGTGAAGAGCGCACAGCCCGCGAACAGGCAGGCCAGCGCCAGGCGCGGCGTGCTCAGAAGCATTCGGGTTTGAATCTCTTCCGACCCTGCGCGTCGAGCACGAAGGGCGGCTGGCAATTCGCTGGCACGGCCTCGACTTTGGCCGCGCGCTTGAAGGCACGCGGTGCCGCTGCGGGTCGCGCGGGTGCCGCGCTCGCGGGCGCCGTGCTCGGCTGCGTGGCTTCGGGGCTCGCGGTCGCTTCGAGCGCGACGGGCTCGGCCGCGATCGGCGCAGTGCTCGCCGTTTCGGGCGCTCTGCCGTGCGCCGTGTCGGCGAGCGGCGCACTCGGGCCCGGTGAAGGCAGCTCGGCACCGTGCCGCGGACGAAATGCCAGGAACGCCAGCACCACGATCGTCAGCAAGCCGAGCGCGACGCCGCCGCGCACGAGCCACGGCCGCACACGACGCCGCAGCACCCACGACGAACGACGATCACCGAAATCAGTGATCGCGGTCAGCGTGGGATCCGATACCTCGGGTGACGGCGCTCGATCGGACAAGCGGCGCTGGAGCGCAGCGACGTCGGCTACCAGGTTCACGCCGGTGTGCTCTTCGGCTTCGCGCAGACGCTGCGCGCGCTCTTTCAGCGAGGCGCCCGCAATGCTCTCGACCCAGGCGCCGATCGTGAGGTTGCTCGCGGGCGGCGCGACGGCCTCGAGCGCGAGCGCCATTTCGCGCGCGCTCGCGAAGCGCCCGTCGCGCGGGTGTTGCAGCGCCTTCAGCACGAGCGCTTCCAAGCGTGCGGAGATCTCCGGACGAAACTGGCTCGGCGGCTTGATCATCCCGCTCAGCACGGCGGTCACCGTGGCACCCGGATCGTCGCGCGCGAACAAGCGCTCGCCAGTCAGCAGCTCCCACAGCACGATGCCGGCGGCGAAGACGTCCGCGCGCCGATCGATGGCTTCACCGCGCAGTTGCTCGGGTGCCATGTACGGGATTTTGCCTTTGATCTGGCCGTGCTCGGTGGTGTGCAGCTTGGAGGCAGCTTTGGCGACGCCGAAGTCGAGCAGGTGGGCTGCGCCGTCGACGCCGACCAACATGTTCTGCGGTGAGACATCGCGATGGACGATCTGCAGCGGCTCGCCCGTCTCGGTGGTGGCTTCGTGGGCCGCATGCAGGCCGAGCAGCACCTGAATCAGGATGCCGCTCGCGACTGGGATCGGCATCGGTTCGTCGGCGAAGTGCACTAGGCGCGACAGCGGCTCGCCCTCGACGAACTCCATCACGACGAATAGCTCGCCGTCGCGCGCGACGACATCCAACACCGAGACGACGTTCGGGTGGCGCACGCGCGAGCTGAGCTGCGCCTCGTCCAGAAATTGAGCTACGAATTCCGCGGACTTGGCATACTGCGGGTGCAGCTGCTTGATGGCGACCGAGCGCGAGAAGCCGACCGCGCCCACGCGGCGTCCGAAATACACCGTCGCCATGCCGCCGGAGGCAATCTCTCCGTACAGCGCATAACGGCCGATGCGGCGAGTGGGAGGACCCAGGCCGCTGAGCTCTTCACTCGTTTCCACGACGGCCGAAACTTTACCATAGCGAGTCCGGCCCCGCATCCGGATGACCCGGTCGAGGCTGCTATCGGTGGCGTCGGTTAAGGCGGGGTGCCCCACAACAGGTTAGTGCCCTGCAACGCCACAATGTGTTCCCAATTCGTCAGAGAAGTCTTGCTGGCGTCGAAGGAATAGTCGTTCGCCTGGTTGAACGTGTCGGTCGCCGGATTCGGGCCCTGCATCTGCCAGGCAAAGTCGAGCGCTTCGTTCGGGCCGAGCTGGCCGTGATCGCTCGCGAAGCTGAACTCGATGTAGGTGTCGGCGGTAGCAGTGGTGGGCGCCATGCCCACGACTTGGAAGGTCACGGTCAGGTTCGCCTGCCCACTGGACGTATTGATGTGTTGGAAATTATTATTGAATTGGTTCGTCTTCTTCACTTCGTCGGTGAAGTAGTAGCGAACCTTGATGGCGCTCACTCCGAGTGAGTTCGGCCCGGCGTTCTTGACCAGGATTTCGCCGCCGATGTAGGCGCTCGAGGTCGGGGTGTGCTCGTTCTTGAACTGCACGCTGAAGCCCGCGATCGCCGGTCCGCCGCCAGTGCCTGGAGCGCCTGCCCCTGGAGCACCTGCGCCCGGAGCGCCGCCGTTCCCGCTACCGCCGTTTGCAGTGCCACCGTTCCCGGCGCCCGCCTTTCCACCTGCGCCCGCGCCCGCCGCGCCGCCCGCGCTCGTACCGCCTTTGCCGGCGGCGCCGCCCGCGCCGCCCGCGCTCGCACCCCCCGAGGTGGTGCCGCCTTTGCCTGCCGCACCGGCGCTCGGCGCGCCACCCAGGCCCGCGCCGGAAACACCACTGCCGCCTTTGCCCGCGCCGCTCAGCCCTGCGCCGCCACTGCTGGTGTTGTTACCGCTGCCTCCGGTGTCGAGCCCACCCTCACCCTCGGGGGTAGAGTCCTGGACACCTTGCGCGCAGGCAACGGGAACGAGCAGCACCAACGCGAGCAGTGCCACGCGCGAACGCTGAGACTCGAATGCTTGAAGTCGCCCTCGGGAACGCATTTGTGATTTGAAATCAACTTAGCATTCGCCATACCGGACATCACCCGGAAACCCGGTCAAAATAGGCCTTTTACTCACGCACTTGCTCACACATCACACTCGCTGTGTGTGTCAGCGTGACTTGTGGGGCACTCGTCAACGCGAGTGAGTGAGAGTGCGAGTTTCGGCGGAACGAGCTCGTGAGTTGCTCGGTTACTGATAGCCCTGCGCCTGCAATTTGAACATCCGCGCGTACTTCCCGGCTTTCGTGAGCAGCTCGTCGTGCGAGCCGCGCTCCACGATCTGCCCCTGCTCGAGCACGATGATCTGCTTGGCCATGCGCACCGTCGGAAAGCGGTGCGAGATGACGATCGTGCTGCGGTCTTTGGCCAGCTCGCGAAAGCGCTCGAAGACCGCGTGCTCGGCCTCGGCATCGAGCGCGGCCGTGGGCTCGTCCAGCACCAAGATATCGGCCTCTTCGCGCATGAAGGCGCGAGCCAGCGCCACCTTCTGCCATTGTCCGCCGGACAGCTCGCTGCCCTTTTCGAACCAGTGCCCCAGCGCGGCATCGAGCCCACCGGGCAGCGTCGCAAGCAGCTCGGCGGCGCCACCGCGCTCGGCCGCGCGCTCGATGCGCGGCTCGTCCAGCAGGTGTTCCACGCTCCCGAGACCAATGTTCTCGCGCAGCTTGAGTTGGTATTTGTTGAAGTCTTGAAACAGCACGCCGAAGCGCTTGCGCAGCTGCTCGGGATCCCAAGTCGATAGCTCGCGCCCGTCGAGCACGATGCGGCCTTCGCTGGGCTCGTACAAGCCGGCGAGCAGCTTCACGAACGTGGTCTTGCCCGCGCCGTTCTCGCCGACCAATGCAATGCTGTCGCCCGCTGCGATCTCGAGATCGATGTGACGGAGCGCCCAGCTCTCTTTGCCAGGGTAGTGAAAGCCGACGTTCTCGAACACGATGCCCGATGATCCGTTGGCTGCCGTGACGCGGCGGCGTTCGGTCCGTTCTGCTTGGCTGCGCTCGCTCTGTTCGGCAAGCTCGATGTAACTGAACAGATTCGACATGTACAAGTTGTGCTCGTACAAATTGCCGATGCCGCTCAGCACCGATTGAAAGGCTTGTTGCCCTTGACGCAGCGAGACCACGTACAGCGTCAGATTGCCGAGCGTGATGCGCGCGAGCGCCGCCGCGACGGCCATGATGGCGTACGTCGCATAGAACGCGAACGTCCCAATCAAGCTGAAGCCATGCGTGAGCACCGCCCGGCGAATGGCGAGCTTCTTGTCTTCCTCGAAGAACGACTCGGCCAGCGCTCGATAGCGATCCAACAAGTGCGGGCCGATGCCGAAGAGCTTCACCTCTTTGACGTGCTCGTCGTTGGCCAGCACGTATTCCAGGTACAATAGCTTGCGTGACTCGGGCGAGCGCCAATTCCGAATCCGAAACGCGATCTTCGAATAACGCATTTCGGACAAGGTGGCGGGCAACGTCGCGAGCAGCAGGCCGAGCACGATCCAGGCGCTGAAATGGGCGAGCATCACCGCGTAGCCGATCAGCGTGACCACGTTTTGCACGAGGGCGAAGCTCTCGCTGAGCAGCGCGACCGGCCGCGACGAAGCCTCACGCCGTGCGCGGGTCAGCTTGTCGTAAAACTCGGCGTCCTCGAAGAACGAAAGATCGAGACGCAGCGCCTTGTCCAGGATCTGGACGTTCACGTCGGTGCCGAGGCGCGCGCCGAGCAGCGAGCGCACGAGGCCCTGGGCGCGTTGGGTCGCGGCGGAGAGCGCGACCAAGACGAGCTCGACGGCCACCCAGTCGAGCGTCAATGTTCGACCGTGCAGCACGACGGCGTCGATGATGCGCTTGCCCGCGTAGGCGATCGACAACGGCAGCACCGCGCCGGCCACGCTGAGCGCGGACAAATACACGAGCAGCGAGGGCGACGAGGCCCAGACCAGGCTCAACGTGCGACGGGTGTGACCGAACAGCTCTTTGGTGGCGAGCAGCCCTGGTTTTTTTTCGGGAGGAGAGGGAGCGACCTGCAAGCCGCGAACTTAGTCCTGCGCCGCGAGCCTCGCTAGTGCGTGAAGCTCCAATCAGCTGTGTACTAGCCGATCGGTCAGGGTCGTGACGTTCGTCACGGGGCGTCGCGCCACTCGCAGCGCTTCTGCACGTGAGCCAGCGGGTCACCGAAGGTCGCGGCGTCGCAGGGCGTTCCGCCCGTGATCGTGCGCGTGCGCCATTGGCCGTTGGCTCCGAAGCGTACTTGCTTGGTGCCGGCTACGGTGCACGTCTCGCCCTCTTTGGAGCACGCCGTGTACAGCTCGTCCGACGTTTGGCACGATTTGGGCACGTTGGGTAGCGGGTCGACGCCGCCGAATGGGGCGCTCGTGCAGGCGGTGCCTCCGTCGACGATGGCATATTGGTAGGAGCCGCGTTTGCCGAAGCGCACGCGCTTCTTGCCCGTGAAGCTACAGTTGCCATTTTCGTCGGCGCAGAAAGTCCAAGCTTCCGGTGCTGGCGCGCAGGCATTGCCGTCGTGCCAGCTGAAGCTGTGAATGCCCGCGGTGACGCCGCTGAAGTAGGAGTAGTCGAGATCTTCGCTGCTCGGCATGGCCACTGCGCCGTCCACGGAGATCGTATGTTTCGCGCCGAAGGTGGGCACGCCGATGGTGCCAATCGAGGCCACTGCGGCGTGCGAATCGACACGCATCGAGAACGAGCGACACGCGCTCTGTGCGTGGTAGCTCACGCTCACGCTCTGCCCGGCGCTCAAGGTCAGGTTGCCTTCTACGTGCGTTAGATCACCCGGATGCGGTACCACGCGGTACTTCGCGCCCGCAGCCGTCTCGGGTTGGATGCCGAGCACGTAGAAGGTGAGGGCAGACGTCGGCCCGGTGCCCCAGCCGTGCGCGGAGCTGGTGAACGAGCCTTGATAGGCCAGATTTCCGCCCGATTCGAAGCCCTCCCAGAACGTGCTCTGCGGGCCCGTTTCACGGTTCAACATGAAGCCCCATTCCTGGCGAATCATGTCCAGAGCGCGCCTGTCGTAGCCTGCTTGGAAGTGGCTCATCAGCTCCATCGAGCCGGCGAAGGTGCTGATGCGCGGCGTGCCCGTGCCGAACGTGAACTCGGGGCCGCGCGAGCCGATGGTGTTCCAGTTTTCGTTCAGCACGTAGCTGATGCTCTTGGCCTTGCTCGCGGCGTCGACCGCGCCGAACCACACGGCGAGCGCGTTGCCGTCTTGCGGGTAGAGCGTGCTGGTGGGGTTGTCCTTGTAGGCGCCCCTACTCGCGTCCCAGAGCACGGCGTTGATGCGCGCCTTCAAGGTCGCCGCCTGGCTGCGATAGCTGGCGGCCAACGTGGCGTCGCCTTCGGCATCAGCGAGGGAGCCCGCGCGGTCGAGCACGCCGAACAGGATCACGTTGCTTTGGATGTTCTCGCCGCCCGGGTTGTCGCGCGCCCAGTCGTTGGTGCCAGTCACGTTGAGCAGCCCGCTCGCGGCGAGCTTTGCGGTGCTGAATGTCACGCCGGCTTGGAACTTCTTCCAGATGCCATCGAGGAAGGGTTTGTCCCCGGAATACAGGTAATAAAGCTCGGCACCGAGCAACGACCACAGGTGGTAGCTGTCCGAGCCGCCGAAGTTCATGGGCGGGCCGGCGTACGGCAAGCCGCCGTCGGCGCCTTGGTGATTGAACAACGTTTGCAACGAGTTCTTCGAGGACAGCGTGTCGAACAGCGAGGCGTAGGCGGTGGGCAGCGAGATCGCCATGTCGCCCGGCCACACGGTGCGGTCGCGCTTCGCGGCGTCGGTCAGCACGGCGTTGCCGCTCTCGCCGACTTGCAAGCTATTGTCCCACGCGCCATTCGCAGGCGGCCAGGCACGCCCTTCGTGGTTGCGCACGATGTTCGTTTGCACCGTGTACGCGCCCGCGTACCACGCGCGATTGAGCAGCTCGTCGTTGCTGTAGAAATAGTTCGGATACTGATTGGGGACGGCGCGCTCGGGGTCGGGCGAGAAAGCGAGCGATACGTCCTTCAGGTGCACGTAGCCTGCGGAGCTCAGAAACACCGTCAGGTAACGGAAGCCGCCGCGCAGGTACTTTTGCGGCACCGTGTAGGTGCTGGCTCCCGTGCTCGCCACGTCCGCGAAGATCGCGCCGTCAGGCGTGCCGCTGCCGTTCGAGAGATCGCTGTTCGGACCGGCATAAGTCGAGGTTTCGCTGAACGCGAGACCCACGCGCTGCATCGCATCCGACGCTTCGGCGAAGGTGAGCGTGATGATGCCGCCCACTTCTTTGCCGAAGTCGACGATGATGGCCGAGTCCTTGCCGACGATGGCCGTCGCTTGCCCGCTGAGGACGTTCTTCGGATTGACGATGTTGCCAGTGGTCTTGAAGACGGCGACCGGCTTGACGGTGCGCGTCGCGGGCGCGAAGTTGTATTTATCCGAGACGGCTTGCGGCGACATCGCGGTGCCAGCGCCGCCGGCCATTGCGCTGTCGCCGCCCATCGCGCCATCGCCAGCATCGCCCAGCGGCGTCGAGCCGCCGGTCGTCGAAGCTCCGCCGGTGCCTGAGCTCGCGTTTCCGGCCGTGCCCGCGTGTGCTCCGGCCCCCAGCGCGCCGTTTGCGTTCCCGGCGTCGCCCGCGCTGCCGGCGCTCCCAGGGGCGTCGCTCGTCGACGAGCCGCAGCTCAGCAGGCACGCGCCTGCCGCATTCAAGCCGCAAACCACCAAAAACACGGTCGAGCAGGCCGATCTCATCGTTCTGAGAAGAAGCAGGGAACGGCGCATTTCGGCTCAGAAAATCGGCGGGCGTCGTGGGTCGAAGGGCAACCGAGACAGGGCGGTCCGAAGCGGGCCAGCGGGTCACTGTTTTTGGGGTGGCCCCGAGCGTAGCGCGGCGGAGAACGGTGGGCGTGCTCGCGCCTCCGGCGCTGCGCGCGCCCGGCTTCCCAAGCGCTGGCCAAAGGCCAGCGCGGTGCGCCGGCGACGGGGCGACGCTTGGGCTGGGCGCGTGGGGCGCTTTCGACGTCGGGGTTCGGCTTCGAGCGGGAGAGCCGAGCAACGAGGGAGAGCGGTGGGCTTGCGGGGCGGTGGGCTCGCGGGGCGGCGTGCGAGCGATTCGTTGGCGCCCGCGCGCGTGGCACGCTTGGACTGCGACTCATACACACTCGAGTGTTGCGAGCTGCAACGAAGTGACTCGCGAAGTCCTTCACGCAAGACAGCACACAATGCAGATTCGGTTCGGCCGACGGGCGGTGGTGCAGCGCGCGCCGCTGTCTCGAGCTCGATCGGATCTGCGCAGGTGACGTCGGTGACTCGCGGCCGAGGGCAACGCGCTGCGAGCGGCTGGCGGTGATTCGAGTGATACAGCCGGTCGGCGATGAGCTGATGTGCGCCCGCTGCACGAAGGGACCCGTCGTGAGCGCACCGTGAAGTGCGAGTCGCGCCTCGTTCGGGGCGGCAGAATCGAAAAAAGTCACGAGCTCGCCTGCAAATCGGACTATGAGAAGCCGAGGAACCGCGTGCAGTCGATCATCTCTGTCAAGAATCTGACCAAGACCTACGCCTCCGGCTTCCAAGCGTTGAAGAACGTCAACTTGGAGATTCGCCGTGGTGAGATCTTTGCGTTGCTCGGTCCGAACGGTGCCGGCAAGACGACGCTGATTGGCGTGGTGTGCGGCACCATCAACCCGACCTCTGGCACGGTGTCGGCCGACGGTCACGACATCATCAAGGAGTACCGCGCCGCTCGCGCCAAGATCGGGCTCGTGCCGCAAGAGCTGTCGACCGACATGTTCGAAACGGTGTGGGACACGGTCTGTTTCAGCCGCGGGCTATTCGGCAAGCCGCGCAACGATCAGCACATCGAGAAGGTGCTGCGCGAGCTATCGCTCTGGGACAAGCGCAGTAACAAAATCATGCAGCTCTCGGGCGGGATGAAGCGGCGCGTGCTGATCGCCAAGGCGCTCTCGCACGAGCCTCAGATCCTGTTTTTGGACGAGCCGACCGCTGGTGTCGACGTCGATCTGCGAAGAGACATGTGGCAGATGGTGCGGTCGCTGCGCGAAACGGGCGTGACCATCATCTTGACCACGCACTACATCGAAGAGGCCGAGCAGATGGCCGATCGCATCGGCGTGATCAACAAGGGCGAGATCATCCTGGTCGAGGAGAAGGCCGCGCTGATGGAGAAGCTCGGCAAGAAAGAGCTCATTTTACAGCTGCAAGAGCCGCTCAGCGCCCTGCCGGACTCGCTCGGAGAGTACGAGCTCGCATTGTCCGACGAAGGCAGGCGTTTGACCTACACGTTCCATGCCGAGCGCGACCGTTCGAAGATGGCGGAGTTGCTACGCAAGCTCGCGGAGCTCGGCATCGAGTTCAAGGATTTGCAGACTCGCGAGAGCTCACTGGAAGACATTTTCGTCAATTTGGTGAGGGCGAAGTCATGAATCGTTACGCAGTCCGCGCCATTTTCATGTTCGAGATGGCGCGCTTCATGCGAACTTTCTCGCAGAGCGTTGCCGGGCCGGTGATCTCGACCTCGCTCTATTTCATCGTCTTCGGCTCGGCCATCGGCTCGCGCATGACGACGGTCGATGGCGTCGGCTACGCGGCGTTCATCGTTCCGGGATTGACCATGCTGTCGCTGCTCAACGAGAGCATCTCGAATGCCTCGTTCGGCATCTACATGCCCAAGTTTTCCGGCACCATCTATGAAGTGCTCTCGGCTCCCATCTCCTACGTCGAGGTGGCGCTCGGCTACGTGGGCGCGGCAGCGTTCAAGTCGATGATCATTGGGACGATCATCTTGGCCACGGCGCGCGTGTTCGTCGTCTATCACGTGGCGCATCCGCTGTGGATGGTCGCTTTCTTGGTGCTCACGTCGGTGACGTTCAGCTTGTTCGGCTTCATCATCGGCCTCTGGGCAGACGGTTTTCAGAAGCTGCAGCTCGTGCCGATGCTGATCGTGACCCCGCTCACGTTCCTCGGTGGCAGCTTTTACTCGATCAAGATGCTGCCGCCCTTTTGGCAGAAGCTGACCTTGTTCAACCCCGTGGTGTACCTGGTGAACGGCTTTCGTTGGAGCTTTTACGACGCTTCGGACGTGAGCGTGGGCATCAGCTTCGGGATGACCATGGTCTTCTTGGTCGCTTGCCTGGGCGTGGTGCGCTGGTTGCTCAAGAGCGGCTACCGCCTGAAGAACTGAGCCGCGCTCAGGTGAAGAGGAGCTTTGCCGAGCCGGCCGGCGCGAACAGCGCGTCGGGGAACGAGGGCACCAACGCCGGACGTTCCACGCTGCTGAAATAGCGTAGCTCGGCCGTCTCGTCGTCGAGGCCCCCGAGCTCGCCACCCAAGGTTCGGCATTCGAAGACGATGGTCGTGTATTCGACGATGTCGCCGTTGGCGTATCGAACGCGGAAGTCGCTTCCGCCGAATACCCCCACGATGCGGCTTGGTTCGACCACGAGCCCGGTCTCCTCACGGACCTCGCGGACGATGGCTTGTCCGGGGGTTTCTCCCGGGTCGACCGAGCCCGACGGAAGGCCTCAGAGACCGTCGTCCGTGCGGCGTTGGAACAGCACGTGGCCGGCTTCGTTGCGGACCAACGCAGCGACGCCTGGCATCAGCACGAGGTCGTGACCGACGTGAGCCCGGAGCTCCTTCAGGTAGGGGGAGATGGGCATCGTCACTCGGCGAGCGACGCGCTGATGCGCGACGCTGCGGGGACTTGCCGCAGCGCGGCAAGCAAGGCGGCGGCGGCGGACTGCGACGGCGTTGGCACCGCTACGCGTTCGCCCGCGAAGGTGCAGCGATCGACGAGTGCGACGGCGGCTTCGAGCGGCAGGCCCGAGTGCGTCATCAAGGCGCGGATCACGGCCACGGTGCCCATGCTGATGGGCCCACAAAATTCAGGTTCGATGGTCAGCTCGATGTTGGGCATGGTCGGGTCAACCAAAGTGGTCTCGCTCGCGAGTTTCTCAGAGTTGTCGCAGGAACGGCAAGACCCGCAATCGTAGCGGGCTCGATTGACTTGCAAGCAAACACCCCGTACCCCTGGAAAGACTGCATCTGGAGAGTGATTTGAATCGTTCCGGGTTTGCCTGTTGGAGCTGCGTTGCGCTGACCGTGTCTTTGGCTTGTTCGTCGACGACGACGAACGACCCACTCGCGAGTGCGGGCTCTGGTACCGGTGGGGCGCAGAGCGGTGCGGGCGCTGCTGGCGCTCCTGCTTCGGGCGCCGCCGGCGAGCCGAACGCTGGCGGCCCGAGTAGCGCAGGTGCCGCTGCTCAGGCTGGCGGAGCCAATGCTGGCAGCTCGGGCGCGGCAGCCGGTGCCGCATCCGCCGGTGCATCTGCAGCGGGCGCTGGCGGCGCAGGACCCGCGTCCAGCAAAGTGCTCATCTACACCAAAGCGACCGGCTTCGTGCACGAGTCCACGCCGACTGCTGCGCTGGCGATCGCGAAGGCGGCAAGCGCAGCAGGGTTGATGCCCGAGCAGAGTGAAGATCCGAACAAGTTCACGCCCGCAGCGCTCGCCGAATACGGAGCGGTCGTGCTCCTCGCGACGACCGGCGAGCCCTTCGGCACACCCGGTACGACTCAAATCCAAACGCTCGTCGACTACGTGCACGCGGGCCACGGGCTCGTGGGCATCGAAAACTGCAACCACGCTTACGATGATTCGGTGCCCTACATCTCGCTCATCGGTGGGGATTTCAATGGCCATCCCGCGTTCGGCCCCGACACCTGCTACACGGATGGCAATCACCCGTCCGTTTCGATGTTGCCCGCGAGCTTTCCCGTCACTGACGAGATCTACCTCTTCACCAAGCTGAACCCGCTCAATCAAGTCGTGCTGCGTTGCGGCTCCGACAAGCGGCCGATTTCCTGGGTTCGAAATGAAGGCGAGGGCCGTGTCTTCTACACGGCCCTCGGTCATGACGTTTCGAGCTGGACCCAGCCGCCGCTGGTCGACTCGCACGTGCTCCCCGGCTTGCTGTGGGTGCTCGGACGTTAGCTGCCGGGTGAGCACGCGATTTACTGCACGTGCACCTGGCGCTGCGCCCAGGTTGCTCCGCCGCGGTCGTCGTGCACGACCATCCACAGCGTGAGATCTTTGCCCGAGGCGGCCTTGCGGGCGGCCCAGCCCGTGTCTGGGCTCGAAGCGATCTTGATCTCGTATTCGAACACGCCCTCGGTCGCGTAGTACTCGATGATCACTTGTTCGGTAAAGGCAGCGCCGAATTGGGTGGTGCCGTGCTCGGTGCTGTCGGCACTCGGGCGAGCGCTGATCTGGTGCTTGGTGGGGCCGTCGCAGGGCTTGTAATCGTTGCTGGTGGTGTCGCAAGCGCTCACCGTTTTTACCTCGGTTTCCGGCCAATCCACGCCGTCGAACGTGACTTGCTCGATGACGGGGTTCTGGTTCCTGTCCGTGTCGCGGACTTGGATGCGCTTCATGCCCACGACGTATTCGTCGAGCGCGAAGACGCGGCCCGTGCCGGCTTCCTTGCACGAGAAGGGCAGGTTGTTCGAGCCCTGGTCGAGGCTCAGGTCCCCCGGGCAAGCGATGCTGATCACGCCCACGTGCGCTCCTGAGAGCGCCGTCGTTGGCAGAGAGCTGAGCGCGTCGTCCGGCACGGTGTAGCTGAAGTCGCTCATGTCCGCGCCCTGAGCAAAGATGGGTGAGGCACCCGTGTCCGTCGAGTCGGCTGCGATCTTGTCTAGGCAGCCTTGCACGGTCGACTCCGAGGGATTGACGCAGGCGGCCCAAGCCCAGCTCACCGTGCGCCCCAGAGGATCGTAGCTCAGCGAGGTGATGTTCACTGTTTCGCCGGGCTTGGCGAAGGGCACGTCCGTTTGCTGAGCCAGTACGCGGAAGGTGACCACGCGCGAGACCGGATCGAAGTCGGGACCGCAGGCGGACGTGCTCAGGAGCCCGAGACCGCACAGAATGCTCGAAAACACGCGCACAATCAGTTGCTTGTTCATAGCTCACCTCGCAGGCCGATGATCGGCAGGAACGGCAGGCCACTCAGGCTCCCCGACTTCGAATAGTTGTAGTTGTAAGCAACCCCTTCCGGATTGTCGTGGAAGTAGGTGTTTTGCACGTCGAGATACATGCTGAAGGCCCAATCTTTGTGTTGCCACGTCTTGTCGATGCGCAGATCGAGCTGGTGGAAGGCGCCCGTGCGCGCCGAGTTCTTGGCGTTCGAGGTGATGGGCGCGTAGCTGCCCGCGTCGTAGTCCACGACGCCGCCGAGCTCGGGGGTGTACGGGCTGCCGCTGATGTAGCGGAAGCGCGCGCCGGCTTGCCAACCACGACCGAGCTTGTAGCTGCCGAGCGCGGTCAAGATGTGCGTCTGGTCGTATTCATAGAGATAGAGCGGGTCGCCCGGATGATCGCGGCGCTCGCTACGTGACAAGGTGTACGCAACCCAACCGAAGAAGCGCCCCTGCGGCTTGTAGCGAAGCAAAAACTCCGCGCCGTAGCTGCGCCCCGAGCCGATGTTCTGATACGAAATACCGTTTTGCGCGTCGTTGGCGTCCGGCACTGCGACCACCAAATTGCGCAGATCCTTGTGGAAGCCCTCGACCGAGATTTCCAGCGGATGGCTGATTTCCTGCTCGATACCGAAGCTCGTGTGCACCGCGCTCGAGCTGCCCACGCCGGGCGTGCCGAAGGGCGCAATGCTTTGATACGGCTGTGGCGGTTGATGATACAGACCGAGACCGCCCTTCAGCGTGGTCCGAGGGAAGCCCGCGTGGACATCGAAGCGCACGCCGAGCCGCGGATCCGCCGTCCAGGTCTTGGTGTCGCTGTGATAGTCCGTGCGCACGCCGGGGAAGAGCTTGAGGCCATCGACGGGCGTGAGCTCGAACATGGCGTAGCCCGCGGGCCGTGCCACGTTGCCGGTGCCGTTCAGCACCGTCAGCGGGCGACCGAAGAGCGGCCCCGTGCTCTGCGACGAATCGACGTCGATGGGCGGCAGCTTCCAGGTGACGTCGTACTTGAGGTACTGCACGTCGATGCCGGCCACTGCCGTCACCCCGCGGCTCAGCTGCGCGCGGATGTCCGAGCGCTCTTCGACCGAGTACGCTCCCGCATCGATGGCCAGGGTGCCGATGGCGTCGTGCTCACCGTCGTAGCCGACCGAGACCTGCGAGCTGATGCGCATCGTGTTCGTGGGCCGGGTCTCGATGCGCCCCTGAAGACGCACGAATTTGGCGCTTTGTGAGGCTGCGCCGCCCAGCGCCGGATCCGTGGAATCTGGGCTGTTCAGCGTGAGCTTGAAGCGATCGTCGGCGCCGAACGCGAACAAGCGCACGGTGGTCTTGCTCGTGAGGTCGTGCTCGAGCATCGCTTGGTAGTCGTAGTAGACGGGCGCGGTCGAGACACCGACGCCGCCCGAGCGCAGTGCGGGTCCGAGCCAAGCGTCGATCCAGGAGCGCCGACCGGCGACGAGGAAGCGAGTGCTCTTGCTGAGCGGGCCTTCCGCCAGCACGCGTCCGTCGATCAGATCGACTTGCAAGAGACCACCGATGCGATCCTTCCGCGGCGAGCGCACGCCCACGTCGATCACGCCGCCCGTGGCTCGACCGTATTGCGGTCCAAAGTTGCCGGGGTAGAAGTCGAGCTTCTCCAGCATCTCGCTGGGGATGACCGAGGACAGCCCGCCGAAGTGGTACACCATCGGGATGTTCGTGCCGTCGACGAACACCTGCGAGTCCTTGGGGGACGAGCCGCGGATGATCAGTGCACCGTCGCCGCCGCGAGGCCGCGCTACGCCGGGCATGTTGCCGACGGCACGCAGCGCGTCGCCGTTCGTGCC
>OUNO011323018.1_pt1 | contig 17357 bp, 15 predicted proteins | sample 1779811 | NCBI WGS metagenome assembly OUNO01 (sample SAMEA3914804, study PRJEB12502) | metagenome | biome: forest; material: soil | place: Canada | collected 2010-06-25 | depth 0.3 m | reverse complement strand
ACCGAGTCCGGGCCGCCATCGAGCCAGGCCAACGCGGGCAGCAAGATCGCCGCCTCGATGGTCTTGCTCCCCTGCAGCAGCATCTCGGCGGCGCGGCGATCGCCGGCTTTCAGAAAGCGCAGCAAGTCGTCACCGAGGGCCTCGGTGTCACCGGAGTGCGAACGGAAGAAGAAGAAACGCTCGCAGATGATGCCAATCGAGAACATCGACATGGCGAGCAGCAGGTACAGCACCCACGACGCACCCATCAGCGCGAACTTTTGTAGAGCAATTTCAATCATGGCAAACTCCGTTGCTTAAAGGTCGAATTGGGTGACGTACAGGCCGGGCACGTCAGCGCCGTTGTCGGCATCGATGTCGAGCAGGCGCCCAGCCTTTTGCTGCACGACCACACCATCGATCGTCAGCGTGAACACGAACTCGGTCGAGGGTCGACCGCAGGAATTGAACAGGTGCACGCGCACGGTGTACGTGCCGGCCTCGGGCGCCTCTGCGTCGCTCTCCCAGACCACGTTCTCCGAGCGATGACCGTCGGGCGCGCAGTTGGCGAGCGAGTCGCGATCCAAGACGCCGCCGCCGGGCAGCGGGGTCATCGTGCTGTCGTCGATGGCGGTCGTGCTGTGGTGCTTCGGATCGAGCTCTTTGCCACTCGGGCTGACGATGTGGAGATCGACGTCTGCGTCGTTGCCCCAGGCCAGCGAGGCGACGATGTGACCCTCGGGTGCAAACGGCAATGACGTGACTTGCAGCGGGCTCGTGGCGCCAAAATGACCATCGCGGTTGGCCGCGGCGAACAGCAAATTGTGCGCTCCGACCGGCAAATCATGGGCGAAATTGCAGACCGCTTTCCACTGCAGTTGGCCCTTCAAGTCCTGATCGGGTGAGCCGACCGGCAAGACCCAGTAGCCGCTACCCAGGCCCTCGAATGCCACCGCGACGGACAGCGCCCCAGCCTCGGCGTTGCCGCCAAAGCCGCGTCCGACACTGCCTGCGGGAATCACGTTGCTGCGAAAGCCAGCGTTCGAGGTGATCGCCGGGCCGCCGTCAGCAGTTGGGAAGCTGCCCGCGAAAAACTGACCGTTGCTGACGGTCAGCGGCTCCGTAGCGCCGGAGCTCGCCTTTTCCGAGCTGCCGCAGCCCACGACGAGACAGGCCAGCGCGGCGGCACCCAATAGGGACGCGAGACGAATCATAGCTCCCCCTGCATGCGCAGCGTCCAAGTGTTGTTCTTCTTGTCGGTCGGCACGCCAGCGCCATCACGCGCCATCGCGTCGCGGATGACGTCGTATTCCAAGACCAGCCGCGCGCGGTGCGGAACCTGGAAGCCGATCAGGGGCGAGAACGTGTTCACCGTCTCGCTGGTGGGGATCAGCTTGCCAGCCTGCGAATCCAAGAAATCGGAGTTCGGGTTGTAGCTATCGAAGCGGAAGCCTGCGATGGCTCCGTGCGGGAATTCCTGCACGATCGATAGGTAATAACCGAGCTCGCGCTGATCCAAAGAAGTGGTCACCGGGTCGGCGATGAACACGTTGCGATCCATGTTCGAGCCCACGCTGAGCTCGCCCGCGAGGGTCGTCTTGCCGAGGCCGGAGTCGAAGTCGACGGCCAGATCGGCGCCGAGCAACCAGCGATCGAAATTCTGCGAGGCAACCGCGGCGGCACCCGGCAGCGCCTGGAACTCGCCGAGCGAGAACTGACCGTTCTCGTCGATGTCCTTCCAAACGATGGTGCCCTTGGTGGCGTCGCTACCGGCGTGGAAGCCCTTGCCATTCAAGACCGAGACGCCGCCGTTGATGCGCAGCGTGGGGCGCGCTTCGACCGAGACGCCGACGCGACCGAGCACGTCTTTGTGTGCATTCGGGTCTTGCAAGATGAAGCCCGTGCGGTCGCCCAGGGGCTGGCCGTTGACCACTGCGACCGAGTAACGAAACCAGGCAATCTGACCGGAGACACGCGCGCCGAGATCCGGCTCTGCCGGGAAGAACGCGCGGGACGCGAACGAGCGCTCCATGAACACGCGCTCACGCGGCGACTCGACGACCTCGCGACCGAACGGCATGTCGAACAAGCCGAAGGTCAGAGCCACCAAGGGCGTGTGATCTTCGTTGCGGTAGGCAAATGATGCCTCGGCGTGTTGAATGCCGATGGCGGCGCCACGCACGCTGTTGGCGTCGAGCTCCATCATCACGCCGCCGTATTGCCAAAGCTTGTCGACGCGCAGGCGGGCACGGCGAAGCACGAAGCGATCCTGATTCATGGGCGCGCCGCCCGGGAACAGCTGATCTTCCGAATCCTGATGATTCTCGTATTGGGCTTGGACGTAGCCGCGCACTCGCAGGGACTCGTCGAGCGGCGGGATCGCGGGTGCCGCGGGCTTCGTCGGCGCGGCTTTCGCGGGCGGCGGAGGCGGTGCTTTGAGTGCTTTGAGCTGGCGCTCGAGCTCTTCGATGCGAGCGTCTTGCTCGTCGATGTCGGCGCGCTGCACGTTCAGTTGCTTCTCCATCTCGGCCGTCACCGCTGGCGCGGGAGGCGGTGGAGGCGGCGGCGGTTGAGCCGGCGCATCGGTAGCGGGCGCGGGCGCGGCGGCAGGCGGCACGGGGGCCGGCGCGGTCTGCGCGAACGCGGAGTGGGTAGACCATGCTGCCGCTGCAGCCATGGCAATCGCCGAAAGGTGCCTATTCACGTGAGCTCCGAAGTACCAATTACACAAGAAAGAGCCGGGGCGCTGTGTCGGCGCCCCGGCATTCATTCGACTCTCGAATCAGTTACGCAGTCGCAAGATCACGGCAGATCGGGCAGCACGCCGCCGTTGTCCGAGATCGCCGTGAGCGTGCTGTTCGGGAAGGACTGGTCGCAGTCGACGGGCACCGCACCGGCTTCGCCGCCGCTGCCGCCCACGACGCCTTCGTCGCCAGCCGTGCCCACGTCGCCACCTTCGCTGGTGCTGTTGCCCGCGCCAGCAGTCGCCGGCTTGCCGCCGCCGCCGCCGTTGGCCTTGCCGCCCGCGCCGCCGTTGGCCTTGCCGCCCGCGCCGCCGCCACCGGCAGCCGGAGCGGCCTGGTCGTCACTGCTGCAGCCTTGTACGGCCGCGACACTGAACAACACGGTGCCAATCAACACCGCACCGAATGATTTATTGCTGAATAGAGACATCACTTCACCTCGCAGTAGCCGTGATTGCAGGCTGGGGCTGCTGCGGTGCAGTCAGCGTTCATCGTGCAAACCTTGCAAGACGCTGGCAGAGTGCCGCGCTTGGATTCGAAGAAGCAGTCGCACTGGCCAGTCGGGTTGTAGGCCGTGATCGGGCCGAGCTCGGCCTTGCGCTGCACGTTCATCGCGCACTGCGGCACGGTGTTGGTGTCGATCTCGATTGCGACCGGGTCGACGCCCGCGATCACGGTGTTGCCGAGGATGACGTCGAGCAATTCCTTGGCCTTCGGATCGGTCGGCACGCCGCCGGCGTCGACCTTGGCCAGCATGTGCAGCGGACCCCAGATTTGGTACAGGCCGTTGCGCACGTTGAACTTGTCCAAGCTCGCGAAGGACGAGTCCGGGTACAGCGCGCACTGCTCGCCGTACGGCTGGAATGCCAGGCGCTTGATCGTCATGCGGTTAGCCGTGCTGTCCGCGTCGTTCGAGGCCAAGATACCGATGGTCTTGTTGACGTCGCCCGTGGGGGCCGAAATGGCAGTCACGACGCCGCCGCTGCCGCCCTTGTCCACGCCCTTCCACTTATTGGTCGGGACGTTGATCGCGTGGGCGATCATGGTCTCGGTGCCGGATTGGAAATTGCGGATGGCGTACAGGGCTGGGTTGTCCCAGTCGGTCTTGCCAGCGGCGCCCAGACCGAAGGTCAAATAGGCGGCTTCAGCGCTGATCGTGGTTTGCGTGGCCGCCTTCGGCACCACGATATTCATCGATTGGACCGGACCGGCGAAGTCGCCGATGCCGGCGAGCAGGGCCGGGGTCACGTCCGGACAGCTCGTCGGGAACGCGTCGGACATGCCGACGTTGACGGCTTGGCCACCGGCCGGCAGCGTACAGGGGAGCAATGCGCCCGTGTTGTCGACGTAGGTCGAGCCGGCGGTCACCTTGAGGCCGGTCACGATCGAGTTCACGCCGTCGCACGAACCGGAAGCGCCGATGTAGACGATGGTCGAGGGCGTGGCGGCGTTGGCGAGCGCCTTACCGAGCGCTTGCAGAACGGGGCGCACCGCGCTGGAACCCGCGACGTACACCGGATCGGGTTGGTCCGCGCACAGGGGCGCCGGCTGTACCTGGGCAGACGCCTGACGAGTCATCCCGAGCGCGGCAACGGCCGCGCCAGAAACCACTGCTAGCTTAAGTAGTTTTCGCATTTGTTGAACTCCGAAACCGCTCGTGGGTGAACGGTGACGGGGCGGAAACTAGTGGTGGCTCATGGCAACTCCGTGAAGTGACGGCAACGATTTACGCCGTCGCCTTTCACCACGTTCGTACCGCTCAGCCGGAATTTCAGCTGAAAAAATGCGCCAAACCGTTCACGAGGCGCGGAGACCGACGCCGCTATTGTGACGGCCATGCGACATCTTGCCTACGGCGCTTCGGCCCTCACCAGCACGTTGTCGAAGCGTGCTTGGAACGCATCGGCATGGAAGGGTTTGGAGATCGCGAGTTTCACCAATGCCGACTTCGTCGAAGCCGAGCTCACGGAGCCTGCCTTGAGCGTGATCCAAGCGCCGACGTTCGTATCGAGCGGTTGCGGAGTGGAGAACCCGTTGCTCGACGAGCCCGCGCAATCGGCCTGATCGAAGAAGAAGACGTCGATCTCGGCGTGGCCCTGTTGATCTTGCCCGGGGTCGACGAACGCATTGCCGTAGGCAGTGACCAACTGCACGCCGTTCACGGGCACGCATTGCGAGGCGGCGCGCAACGCAGCGCCCACGGCGTTGGCGTCGATCACCCCGGGGGAAGACACCAACGCGGAGCCGGACGGAACGTCGCCTCCGGCGTTGTCTTGGTCCCAGTCTACCTGCGTATCGGGATCGGCGACCCACATCGTCACGTCCGCCTTCAAATCAGGGTTTTGGACGATTGTTTCTTGGCAATCGGGGACCTGATTCATATCCAGATCAGCGCAGCCGCCGACCAATGGCGGCCCGCCGGCGCCCGCAGAACCGCTCGACCCACCGTTGTCGACCGGCGACTCTCCCGCGTCGCCCGCGCTGGCAGGCGATCCCGCGCGACCTGCGTTGCTCGCGCCTGCAGTCTGCGAGCTCGAGCCGCCGGCTCCGCCGCTCGCGCTGCCGGCAGAGCCGACCTCGAGCGGGCGATTGTCGAGCGCGCAGCCCAGCAGCCACACGCTGCTGCACACACCCGCGATCGCCAAGCGACGCGCTCGCCGCAAAGTGGAGTGAGTGACATCGCTGATCACGCGGCAACTCATAGCCAGTCGATTGGTCTTTCGCAATACGAACCAGGCCCTGCGAACGTGACGAATCGATGCCGTTCTCATGCTCGCTCGTGCGCGCCGGTCACACGACGGACACTCGCTCCATGCGCGAAGCAACCCCTTAGGCACGCAACTCGTTGACCAGACAGCGCTGGCGAAGGCACAGGCGACATCCGCCGCGTCCATGCAAACGTAACAACCGACGCCAGAGATGCGCTGTTATAAGGCCTGCAGAGATGACCAATAATCTAGCCGCCTGTGTCGAGTACCCGGGTCTCGTCGAGATCCCGCGCGCCCCCGCCGCTCCGGTCGTATCGGTCAAAGAGAGTGGCTTCTGGGTCGGCACTGCGTATCCCGCATCGCCGAGCACGCCGCCTCCGCCGTCACAAACGTCGGTTTCCGACAGTGTTCCGCCGCCAGCGCCTGCAGCTCGCACGCCGCGCAAAGTCGCGAACGCTTCGGCTGCGATGCGCCGCGTGTTCGAGATGCTCGATCCACTCGCGCGTGCCGAAGTGACCATCACGCTCACCGGCGAAACCGGGACCGGCAAGGACGTGCTCGCGCGCACGGTGCACGAGCGCAGCGCGCGCCAAGAAGCGCCGTTCGTGGTGTTCGACTGTGGTGCCGTCGCGCAGAACCTAGCCGAGAGCGAGCTGCTCGGGCACGAACGCGGCGCATTCACGGGCGCCGTCTCCGCCCACCGCGGTGCGTTCGAACGCGCTCAGGGCGGCACGCTGTTCCTCGACGAAGTAGGCGAGCTACCGCTCGATTTGCAAACGCGCCTGTTGCGCGTGCTGAGCAATCAGTCGGTGCGCCGCGTGGGCGGCACTCGGGACTTGCCCGTGGACGTGCGCGTGATCGCAGCCACGAATCGCGACCTGCGAACCGAGGTCACGGCCGGCCGCTTCCGCCAAGATCTCTACTTCCGCTTGGCAACCGCCGTGGTGCACGTGCCGCCGCTGCGCGATCGCTTGGAAGACATCCCGCTCTTGGTCGAGCGCCTGCTCGAGGATTTGGAGCAACCGGCCATTACGGTGTCGGAAGAGGCGTTGGCCTTGCTCGCCAGCCGCCGCTGGCCCGGCAACGTGCGTGAGCTCAAGAACAACCTCGCCTTCGCGCTCGCGTTCTTGGACGGGCCGGTCCTGGAGGCTCGGCACTTCAACATGCCGAGCGCGCCCGAGGCCAAGGTGGATCTGACTCATCTGCCGCTCGGTGGTCTCAAGCTCGAGAGCATCGAGCGCGTTGCGATCGAGCAGACGCTCGAGCAGGCGCGCGGCAACAAGGCGCGCGCCGCGCACATCCTCGGCATCGCCCCCTCGACACTGTACGAGAAGCTGAAGAAGTACCGGCAACCGAGCGAGCTCTGAGCGTGGCCGCCGTCGCGGATGCGAATGCACCGCGCGCGGCGCTGCTACCGAAGCTCGGCGTGCGGTTCGCGCTCGGCTACGTGCTCGTGGCCGCGTTGCTATTTTCGATTTATGGCTTCCCGTTCGAGCTCTTCGGAGCCAAGAGCGATTGGCTGAATGGTTACTTGGAGGCGTATGCGCACCTCGCGGGCGCGGCCTTGCGGCTCTTCGAGTCGGGCATCGTGGTCACGGGCAACCGCATCGACGGCCGCTTTTCGCTGGAGATTGTGCGCAACTGCGACGCCATCGAGGTGAACATCCTGTTCGCTAGCGCGGTGCTCGCGTTCCCGGCGCCCCTCGCGCGGCGATTGATCGCGCTGCTCGGCGGTTTGGCGATCTTGGTGGCGGCAAACGTGGCCCGCATCTGCATTTTGTACTTCGTGGGAGTGACGCACGCTTCGTGGTTCGCCGTGGCCCATGAGGAGGTACTCCCGCTGGTCTTGATCGCACTGACCGCTTTGACGTTCGTCGGTTGGGCGCGCTACCTGACCGCGACGCCTCGCGCCGCCGAGCCATGCGCCGCTCCGTCCTGAGCTTCTTGTGTGCGTTCGTGTTCGTGTTCGGGAGCTTCGCGATCGCACACGGCGAAGGCCCGTCCTATTCGAAGCTGCACGCAGCACTGGGCAACGCGCTCTTCGGGCGGGCAGCGTTGGCTTCTGGTGTTCGCCTGCGCTTCGCGGCGAGCGATGCCGAGCTCGCGCGTGAGCCGTGGCGCGTGACCTTGCACGTAGAACCAGCGCCGAGCATGGCAACTCCGGCGATAACCGTGCCGATTGATTTGCGTTCGCTGTTGTTTCTGCCCACGGCGGCGTTCTTGGCGCTGGCGATCGCGGTGCCGTTGCGTTCGACGCGCGAGCACGTGCAAATCATCGTCGTCGGACTACTGATCTTGGAGCCCTTGTTGCTGACGTTGACGGCGCTGCCCTTGCTCTCGTTCCTCGGCGGCACGGGCCCGCTTCGCGCGTTCACTTTGAGCCGCCCAACCCACGTCGTGCTGCAGATCCTGTATCGCGCGCTGGTTGCACCGCCCGGCATGGCCTATGCCATTCCGCTCCTGTTGTGGTGGGTGTTGATCGTCGTCACGAACCGAATCGGCACCGCATCGGCCGCTTCCCGCAACACGCAGTTGTTAGGGAATGTGTCATGACCACACGATTCGTGCGCGTGCTGGGTGTCGTCGGTTCGGGCCTGCTCGTGTCGTCGGTCGTCGGTTTGGCAGCCGAGCGCTCGGGCGCCGCTGCGCCGACGCAGCAAGAGTCGAAGCGAACGTCGAGTGAGGGTCGATCCGAGCAGCGCTCGTCCTTGCGCTTCGAGCCCAATCGCGGCCAGCTCGACCCGCGCGTGCGCTACCTGGCGCGCGGCAAGGGCTATGGTTTGTACTTGGGTCGGGAGGGCGCAACGCTCGAACTGATGCGTGCTCGCCCGGGGCAAGCGTCGAGCCCGGGCTCGCTGCCGCGAGCGAGCGATCTCGAGCGTGCGGTCGTGTCGATGCACGTGGTGGGCGCGCGGGCAGTCGAGCCCGTCGCCGAAGAGCAGCTCGAAGGCAGCAGCAATTACTTCGTCGGTAGCGCCCCGAGCGAGTGGCGCACGGGCGTCGAAAACTACGCGCGAGTGAGCTACCCGGACGTGCTCCCGGGCGTCACGCTGGTTTACTACGGCAGCGCCGGAAACGAGCTGGAATACGATCTCATTTTGGCGCCCGGCGCTGAACCAGCACGGGTCGAGCTCGCATTCGATGGGGTCGAATCGCTGCACTTGCAGAGCGATGGCAGCGTCCTCTTGACGTTGCCTGGGGGCGGGACATTGCACAAGCGAGCGCCCGTCGCTTACCAGCTGGACGAACGCGGGCAGCGCGTTTCGATCGCGAGCCGCTACGAGCTACGGGGCGGCAAGCTCGCGTTCGCGGTCGGCCAATACGACCACGAGCGAGAGCTACGCATCGATCCGGTGCTGCTCTACTCGAGCTACGTGGGCGGCAGCAGCTTCGACCAAGCTTACGGCGCGGCCACGGACGCGGCCGGCAACACCTACCTCGTGGGTTATACGAGCTCAGCGCTATTCCCGACCACGAATGCGCTCCAACCGGCGCTCGCCGGCGGCGTGTACGACGCATTCGTGTGCAAGCTGAACGCTTCGGGAAGGTTCGTGTACGCCACGTTCTTGGGCGGCAAAGGCGCTGACCTCGGCTACGCGATCGCAGCAGATTCTGCGGGCAACGCCTATGTCACCGGTGTCACGCTCTCCAATGACTTCCCGGTGCTCGGCGCCGCACAAGGCGTCGCGGGAGGCAAACAAGATGCCTTCGTGACCAAGATCGATGCAGGCGGTTCGGCGCTCATTTATTCGACTTATCTCGGCGGCTCGCAAGACGACTACGCGCAAGCGATCGCCGTCAGCGCAACGGGCAACGCGTTGCTCGGCGGCACGACGTTCTCGGCGAATTTCCCAACCCTCGCCGCGGCGCAAGGATCGCTCCATGGCACCAGCGACGCGTTCGTCGCGAACCTCGCGCCGCTCGGCAATGCGCTCGTGTACTCGACCTTCCTCGGCGGGGACAACGGCGAGAGCGCGCACGGAGTCGCGTTCGATGCGGGCAACAACGCCGCCGTGGTCGGCTCGACCAGCTCGAGCAACTTCCCACGCCTGACCCCGTTTCAAGCGACGTTCGGCGGCGGCACCTACGACGGCTTCGTCAGCAAGCTGAGCCCGTCCGGCGCGTTCGTAACTTCGACCTACCTGGGCGGCTCGGGTAACGACGAAGCACAAGCGGTCGCTGTGCAGGCGAGCGGTCAAGCGACGGTCGTCGGCTACACGCTCTCCGCCAATTTCCCGTTTGCCTCCGGGGCACAGTCAGCGCTCGCCTCCGCGGGGCATAGCGATGCGTTCGTGACACGCTTCAATGCCTCGAGCTCGACGCTCGCGTTCTCCACGTTCCTGGGCGGAACAGGCGAAGACAGCGCGAGCGGAGTCAGTGTCGACAGCACGAACACGGCCTACGTCGTGGGCTCGACGGACTCGACGAACTTCCCGCTGGCCAAGCCGATCCCGGGTCAAGGGGCGTACCACGGCGCCGGCGACGGCTTCGTCACCGCGGTCGACCCTTCGGGATCACCGTTCTCGTACTCGACGTACCTCGGTGGCAGCGCTGAAGATCACGCCGTCGGCGTCGCTGTGCAAGCGAACGGCCTCACCCACGTTGTCGGCAACACCTATTCGACTGACTTCCCGCTCGTGAACCCTGCGATCGATTTCTTGGTCGGCGCGCAAGACGGCTTCGTCGCGCGCTTGCCGGGTGCCGCGGTGGGCGCACCCGCGGGCCGACGATGGCATTGGTTGTTGCTTGCGGGTGGGTTGCTCGGGCTGGGCGCGATGGGCGCTTCGTGGCGACGACTCAACGCGGCCTAGCTGCTACGGTTTCGCAGGGGTCGACTCGTTACAACCCGCAGGCTGCCCGGCAGGCTTGTTGATCGCAGTCGATGCGGGCCATCGCTAGGCCGCCACCGAATTCTTTGTTTTTTAGGTGGCGCGCGATGTCCATGAAGCTCGTGGCTTCGAGGCCGCGTTCGAGCTCGGCTTTGCAAGCGCCGTTGGCGTGGCCACTTTGGCAGGCTTGTACGTCGGCCGAGCCGCAGTAGCATTTGATGATGCCGTTGCTGGTAGCGCAGCCGCTCTTGCGGACGCAATCGAGCACCTCGCTACAGAGAGCAGACTTCGGTGTGCCGGCGGCGGGGCTGCCTTTGGCGGCTTGGCCGGCGACGGACGTGCAGTCGAGGAATTCTTGGCACGCCGTCGAGTTGTTTTCGCAGGCGAGGCATGCGGCGGCTGATGCGGTGACGGGGGCGGCTGCTTTTGCCGACGCGCCGGTCGCGAGCGATGCGGACTGCGGATCGAAGGCGGCCGCATTGGGGGCGTTGTCGTTTGCCGTGCTCGGCTTGCGTTCATCGGGCTTGGAGCAGCCGACGAACGCACCGACAAGCGTCGCGACCAGGCCGAAGCCCAGCCATGTTTTCGATCGAGTCATGCCTCGTCATTCCCATAGAAAGTGGCGCCCATCTAGAGGGTACGTACGCCCGCATTCCGTCCCCAATGCGCCACGCGGATGCCACGTTGGCTACAAATCGCAGGGCGCTTGGCACGCCTGCTGGTCGCAATCCACGCGCGCCATCGCGATGCCGCCGCCGAATTGCGGGCTCTTCAGGCGCTGCGTGATTTGCGCGAAGGTCGTGGTCTCGAGGCCGCGCTCGAGCTGGGCCTTGCAAGCACCGTTGGCCCCGCCGGTCTGGCAGTCGGCAGTGTTCGCCGTGCCGCAGTAGCACTTGATGATGCCGTTGCCGTTCGCCGCACAACCACTCTTGCGCACGCAGTCGAGGGTCTCGTTGCACAGGTTCGACTTCGGCGTACCAGCAGCCGGGCTGCCGGCAGCAGCGTTGCCGCTGACCGAACCGCAATCCACGAAGTCCTGGCAGGTCGCCGGATCGTTCTCGCAGTTGAAGCAGGCGGCGCTGGTGATGTGCCCGCAGGTCTTACCGCAGTCGTTGGCGCTGAACGCGGGCTCGCACACCTCGAGCGGCCCCTTGATGCCATCGCCGCAAAAATTCTGATCCACGACGTTCAGCTGACAGCTCTGGCTACAGGTCACCCCAACCGGCGTGCCAGCTGGGAACAAGTTCCCATCGCATTGCTCTCCGGCACACAACAAGCCGTCGCCGCATTCACACGGCTTGATCTGGCAAGTCGCGGTGCAATTTGCCGGGTCTGCCGGAACCGGATCGCACTGCTCGCCAAATTCGACGATCCCGTTGCCGCACTCGATCGGCTTGCAGGTCGGCGTGCAGGAAAGGTCGCCGGCGCTCAAATCGCACAGTTCACCGGGATCATGCTGACCGTTGCCACAGGTCAGGCTGTTGCAGGACACCTGCGTAGTGATCGACTTCGTACACTCGCCGTTGCCCGCGGTCAGCGTCACGTCGACGTTGGCCTTGGGGTTCGCACAGGTGAACGTGGTGGTCGAAGCGGCGGCGGCAACGAACGAGCCGACCGTGGTGTCCGCGATCTTCCAGGTGTAGGTCAGCGGCTTGCCATCGAGCTCGTGCGCCTTGCTGGCCACGGCGATGGTGTTGTTGGGAGCGCTGGTCAGCGCCGTGCTCGGGCTGACGACGATATAGTCGACGATCAAGCGCGGGCAAGCGTCGGTCGTGACGGTCACCACGTTGTTCGCCGTGCCGTTGTTGGCGTCGGTGCACACCAGCGTCGTGCTCAGGCTCGTGGCTTGGTTCGGCTTCACCTCGAACGGGCCGACCGAGCCGACGCACGTGATGGCGGCGCTCTCGACCGAAACACTGCTCAGGCTCAACGTGTAGCCAGCGCCCACCGGAACGGGCAGGCCGACCGTGAAGGTCTTGGCAGTGCCGGGGGTCGGCAGATCGCCTTCGAGCACCGGCGTGGTCACGCCGACTTTGGTCACGACATAGTGAATGGTGTTGAGCGTCACGCCCGACACCGGCTGCAACGCGAGACCGACCGTGTTGGCCGAATGCTCGGGGCTGGCAGAGCCAGCTTGGTTCGGCTCCGCACTGGAGCAACCGGCGACGATGACGCCGCTGAACGCGGCGACGAGCGCAACTGAACCTGCTTTGGCGAGCCACTTCATGACGCAATCCTCCCGGGCGCGAAGCCCCACCCAATCCCAATCGATCGACAGCTCTCACTAAATGGCAAAAGGGCGCCGATCCGAAGACCGACGCCCTTCCGCGTTTCAGTAGCTCAGTATCAGTGACTCACGTATCAAAGACCGCAGGGGGCCTTGCAGGCCTGCTGGTCGCAATCGACGCGCGCCATCGCGACGCCGCCGCCGAATTGCGGGCTCTTCAGGCGCTGCGTGATTTGCGCGAAGGCCACGGTCTCGAGGCCACGCTCGAGCTCGGTCTTGCAAGCACCGTTGGCGCCGCCGGTCTGGCAATCAGCAGTGTTCGCCGTACCGCAGTAGCACTTGATGATGCCGTTGCCGTTCGCGGCACAACCGCTCTTACGCACGCAGTCGAGGGTCTCGTTGCAGAGGTTCGACTTGGGCGTACCAGCAGCCGGGCTGCCAGCAGCAGCGTTGCCGCTCACCGAGCCACAATCCACGAAGTCCTGGCAGCTCGCCGGGTCATTCTCGCAGGTGAAGCAAACGTCCGACGTGATTTGGTTGCAGGTCTTGCCGCAGCCGTTGACCGTGAAGGCCGGGTCGCAGAACTCGCCGGTCTCCTTGATGCCGTTGCCGCAAACCACGGGGCCAGACACCGTGCAGGTTGCGCTGCAGGTGGAGCCAGCCGGCGTGCCAACGGGGAACAAGGTACCGTCGCAGGCTTCGCCGTTGGTCAGCAGGCCGTCGCCGCAGACCGGGGCCTTGACCTGGCAGGTCGCGGTGCAGTTCGCGGGGTCAGCCGGAACCGGATCGCAAGCTTCGACGGGGGTTTCGACGATGCCGTTGCCGCAGGTGGCGAGGTGGCAGTTCGGGAGGCAGTTCGTGTCGCCCGCGGTGGGATCGCACGCTTCACCCGGATCATGCGCGCCGTTGCCGCAGGTCAGGCTGGTGCAGGAGATCTGCGTGGTGATCGACTTCGTACACTCGCCGTTGCCCGCGGTCAGCGTCACGTCGACGTTGGCTTTGGGGTTGGCACAGGTGAACGTGGTGGTCGAAGCGGCGGCGGCAGCGAACGAGCCGACCGTGGTGTCCGCGATCTTCCAGGTGTAGGTCAGCGCCTTGCCATCGAGCTCGTGCGCCTTGCTGGCCACCGCGATGGTGTTACCCGGAGCAGAGGTCGAAGCCGAGCTCGGGCTGACGACGACGTAATCGACGATCAAGCGCGGGCAGGCGTCGGTCGTGACGGTCACGACGTTGTTCGCCGTGCCGTTGTTGGCGTCGGTGCACACCAGCGTGGTGCTCAGGTTCGTGGCTTGGTTCGGCTTCACCTCGAACGGGCCGACCGAGCCGACGCACGTGATGGCGGCGCTCTCGACCGAAACACCGCTCAAGCTCAGCGTGTAGCCAGTGCCGACCGGAACGGGCAGACCGACCGTGAAGGTCTTGGCCGTGCCGGGGGTCGGCAGATCGCCTTCGAGCACCGGCGTGGTCACGCCGTCTTTGGTCACGACGTAGTGGATGGTGTTGAGCGTCACGCCCGACACCGGCTGCAGCGCGAGGCCAACCGTGTTGGCCGAGTGCTCGGGGTTGGCCGAGCCGGTCTTGGTGGGCTCGGAGCCGGAGCAACCAGCGACGACGCCGCCTGCAACTGCCGCGATCAACGCGAGCGATCCTACTTTGGCTAGCAACTTCATAACGAAATCCTCCTAAAAATGGCGTACGGCGCCCGCTTTGTTTGGTCAGGCGTGACCCCTGCCTATTCAAGGTCTGGGCCAAGCCACTCCGCACCAGCGAATTGCGCCTCATCCCGCTGATATCAATCGACAATTCGGCTTGTGACGCGATGGAAACGGCGGAGTGGACCATTCGAAAATCGAATACCGAAATTCGATTTCGAGAGTGCCTCTACTGCGGCACGGTTTCCGACATCATGAGTGCACGGTGCGCGCGAGATAATGCCACTCGCGTGTCACGACAACGTCGTTGAATTCAACGAACGAGCGAGAATCGAATTCACTCGTCGAGACAGGTCACGTCGAGGTCGAGCTGCACGCGGCAACCGAGGCGATCGACGGCGCGGACGTGCAGCACCTGAGGGCCAGGGTCGGCACAACTGTAGCCAGTGACGGGCCGAGTGGGCTGCGTGAACGAGCCCGAAGACGCGGTCCAATCGAACTCGAGCGAGGCATCGGTGCCATCCGGATCCGTCGCGAACACGACCACCTCGGCGGAGGCCCGAGGCGCGATCGAGCGCGGAATCACCAGTGACTGATTGAACACCGGGCACACGTTCACGTTCGGAACTACCTGCAAGGAAGAGCCAGAATCCGGCTCGTCTTGCTCGGGAACGTAGTTGTGCGTACCGGTGCCGCACCCGATCAGCACGGATCCGGCCAGGCAGAGCCGTGCGAGGTGGGGGGCGAAGCGTACCACTCGAAGGTCTAATAACTCCCCTGGCTGCAATCCGCAAATGCCGTGACGAGCGATCAGTGCTGACGCACGAGCACGTCGTCGAAGGATGCCTGCAATTGAGCCTGTGCAAACGGCTTCAACGCGACCAAGCGCACGGTCATCGATTTCGCACCGGCCGGCAGCTTCGCGTCGCCGTTGATGATGGTCCAAGCGCCCGTGGCTTGCGTGGTAACGGGCGTAACGGCGACGAGGAAGTTGGACTTGCAGTCGTCGGCGCCGAACACCCAGAGGTTGAAGCCCGCTTCCCCTTGGCCCTGGCCGCTCGGGATCATCACGCGCGCGGCGACCTCATAGCTCGCGGCGCCCGTTACCAGGATGCATTGTTCTGCGCCGGCCATCGTCAGGCCAATTGCAGAGGCCACGGGAGCCACGTTGAGCAGGCGCGCGGAGCCCGAGCCAGTGGTCGGGCTGGCATTTTGCGCATCCCAGGCAGAGGTGATCTGCGGTTCCGCGGTCCAATGACTGAGGTCGAGATCGAAGCGCGAGTTTTGGACGAGCGTTTCGCTGCAGTCGTCGACTGCGTTGCCGTCGAGATCACCGCAGGGGCCGTTGAACGCTCCGGCAGTGCCGCCGTTCGGAGCGCCACCGTTCGGAGCGCCACCGTTCGGAGCGCCACCGTTCGGAGCGCCACCGTTCGGAGCGCCACCGTTCGCTGTGCCGCCACTCGCAGCTCCGCCAGTGCCCGCACCGCTGCCGGATGCACCTGCGGCCGCGCTGCCTGCGTTGCCACCTGCGCCGCCCGTCGGGTTGCTTCCGGCTGTACCTGCGACGCCCGCGTTGCCGGCAGTCCCCGCGGTGCCTGCCACCTGGAGCACCCCTCCGGTGTTCGACTCACCGGACGCTCCGGCGTCACCGGGCTCACTCTCGCCGGCTCCACTCGAAGGATCCCCTGCGGTGCCCGCTCGCTCGGCGCCTTCGGTAATGCGCAAGCGGCGTTCGTCGTAACTACAGCCCGATGCGAGCGCGAGCGGCATCGAGAGCGCGCCCACGCCGAGGGCAACCAGGCGCTGTCTTTGCGATGGCACGCTATTCCGCCCTCAGAAGCACGTTGTCGAAGCGCGCTTCGAAGCTGTACTCGCGAAAATCCTTGAAGGTGACCAAGCGCACGAGCATGGATTTCGCTCCTTCGGGGGTCGTGCCCTTACCTTCACGGTGTTCCCAAACCCCGGTTTCCTCCACCACGCCCGAGGTGAAGCTCTTGAGCGTGAACTCGTCACAGCGATCGGAGGTGAAGAAGATCACGCTGAGCCCCGCGTTGCCCGTGTACATCCCGCCGTCCGGGCCATCGCCTTGGCTCTTCGGAATGAATACGTCCACGGCAAAGGCATAGCTTTCACCCGCGTGGGTCGACAAACATTGTGTCGCGCCGCGCGACGCCGTCCCCATCGCTTCGCCAAAAAGGGAATTGACGACAGAGATGGATCCGGACTGACGATTGCCTGCTGCATCCGTGTCGGACCAGGTCATAGCGACGGTGCCGTCTTCTGGAGCCCAGCCGAAGGTGTCTTTGCTGAAACCCGGATTGTCGACCAGGGTTTCGCAGCCCGCAGCAACGCCGCTCCCGTAGTCGCAGATCGGAAGTGGCGTCGGCTGATCGCTCTGCCCGCCCTCCCCCGCATCACCCGTTGGATTGCTGGAGTCCGACCCGCCGACGCTGCCCGCACTCGCCCCCGCACCGAAGCCCCCGCCAGTTGCTTGCAGCTGACGGTCGTCGACCGAACAACAGACGACGGCCCACGCCGCCGTGAGCACGGCGACGACAGCGAGCGGAGACCGCGCGGCCCGTCCAGTCATGGCAAAACGTGCGCACCTATACCCCATTGGCGAGTAGTGCTCCACCTCAATCACGTCGTGTGCTGCCGCATGACCGATGGCAAAAAAAGAACTCAAACGTAACGAACGGCGTTTGTTCGGCGTGATACTGGAGAGTGCCGCGTGGTGAGTGACTCGAGCTCGGCGTAGCCGGGTGCGATCGGCGAGCCTGCATTCGCCGGAAGTGTTCCCGGGCTGAGACGAGACTCACGGTGTTACGCACGCGTGACGAATGGGTCGGAAGGACGTCATTGAGCACGACAGGATCGAGCGAAGTGCGGGATTGCAAAGGTGGAGATCAAGCGGGGTTCGTCAGACCCAAACGAGTCGGGGGCGCACCGACGCCCACTCGCTTCGGCCGTGCAATCACGCTCGCTCCGATCGTTCAGCAGGCACTGGCAACGCTCAGTCGCCTAGCGAGCACCGAGCTGACGATCACTCTGATTGGTGAGACCGGCACCGGCAAAGACATCCTGGCGCAAGCCATTCACGAGCACAGCGCGCGTTCCAAGGGCCCGTTCACTGTCTTCGATTGCGGCGCGGTCGCGGCGAGCTTGGCTGAGAGCGAGCTCTTCGGCTACGAGCGCGGGGCGTTCACGGGCGCGGTCGG
>OUNO010000809.1_pt2 | contig 17365 bp, 16 predicted proteins | sample 1779811 | NCBI WGS metagenome assembly OUNO01 (sample SAMEA3914804, study PRJEB12502) | metagenome | biome: forest; material: soil | place: Canada | collected 2010-06-25 | depth 0.3 m | reverse complement strand
GCGGCGGTGGCGGCGCAGCGCCGACTCAAGACGAGCTCGACAAAGCCGAGCTCGCCACCGCGCTGAACAAGCTGGACGGCTTCATCTACCAGAGCCCGTGCAAATTCAGTAACAACGGCAGCGATGTGACCACGCTGAACGGCTGCAACACCTCCGACATTTGCTGGTCCACGCAAGACCTCGGGCAGTACTCGGAGAAGAAGACGATCCCGGTCGGCGGCACCGCCGGTCACACCTATCAAATCGATCTCGACGTGCTCGGCGTGATCGAACCGCGCGATTATCCCGCGCCGCCCAATTGCGTGCGTCTACCCGGTCAGCCCGCGGAAACCGCTGGCATGGCGCAGTGTATGGACGGCTTCGCCAACAAGAGCGCGGTCACGTTCAACGTTTGGGAATTCTCGATCCCGAGCCCGGCCGCGAAGTACTACCTCAACGCGAACCCGACACACCCGCCGCACCGCGTCGACAAGGTCGACAACCAATTCACGTTCCAAATCACTGCTGGCAGCACCCTCAATTTCACGATGGACGACTTGAACGGCGGCGAGATCCGCAACTGCACGAACAGCATGACCACCAGCCAGTTCAAGACCGCGGATGGGAAAACGATCACCGCCAACCCCAGTGTCCAGCAGCCGTACAACGGCCAATGGTTTCAGCTGACCGTGCTCGACGCCAAAGTCGTGCACTGAGCTTCGTCCGCGGCGCCGAAGGCTGCGCAGGTCGCGCTGCGCCCTGTGACCATCACAAACCAACTCGGAACACGGACGTGGTTTTCCCCGATCCTGGGGGCCCATGAACCCGCGCGGGCCGTGCTATCCTCATTCACCAGGTTTGCACATGGAATCTCGAGATCTCATGGCCCCCGACACCGAGCCGACAGATGAAGAGCTCGCGCTCGTGATGCGAGAAGCGAGAGACCTCGCGGTACAGCGACGCGCCATTGCGGACGCCTGGGTCGCGGCTCGACTGAAGGAAGCGTCCATTTTCGGTCGAGAAAACACGCAAGCGGGGCGGACCGACAAGCCTCGATGACGGCGGCGCCCGCTTCGCGCCCTCGCTTGCTAGTCTGATGATCAGGCTGAGCGCTACCTAATCGGGCTCTCCTAGAAGTCGCTCGCCGTCTCACCCCACGCGCTCGAGCTCCAGCGCGTAGCTCAGGAAGGTGCGCTGCGGCCCGTTCCGCCACAGCCACGCGTCCTTGATCGGCTCTAGGCGCAAGGTGCGGGAAAGCTCGAGATCGGCGCGACAGGTCAGCTGCAATAGACCCGGTTCTACCGCATAAAAGAGCTTGCCGCTTTGAGCCAGCGCGCCGAGCGCCGCCACCCGGTCGGCGGCGCGCTGCAGCTGATCGATTCGCCCGAGCTCGCAGATTTGGTCCGACGTTGCGTCGGTCACCAACAATCCGTGCCCGCCGACCGCGAGCAGCTTCGAGATCGAGCGCAGGTGGATCAGATTCACGATTTGGCGCGCGGCCTCGAACAGCCGATGCCGATCGGTCAACGCGCGCAGCGCGGTCAACTGCAGCTGTGTGAGCAAGCAGGCCGACAGCACGACGTCGAACGGACCGGGTAGCGAATCTGCGATCGCCTGGGCGCTCTCTGCCGGCGTGGCGAACAGCTCGTGCGGGGTGACGTCGCACGCCTTCCAGCGTTCGAGTCGCTCCAGGATCCCGGACAGATCGAGCGGGGCGTGCGCGCGCAGGCGCGGCCGCGTCGCTTCATCCGCGCGGCCGATCACCGTGGCGATGGCGTCTCCGTCGATGTCGACCAGGTGGATTTCGGCGTAGTGCTGGCTGAGCTGCGTCAGATCGAGGTCGTTGCAGTTGCCCGCGCCGAGCACGCACAAGCGCCCGGGCCGTTCGCGCCCCGCGGCCGCCGCGGCCACGAGTTCCGTGACTTTTGCACGGTGCGTCGCGTAGGCGTTGCGCTCGAGGAGGGAGGTTTGGTTGACTGCTCGCTGTTCCGCCGCCTCCAAGGCGACTGCCGTGGAGGGAGCGTTGCGGGCACTACGCAAAGAGCTCACTGATTGCGCCCGTATAGGTTCCCGGGTCGTAGGCGACGCCGCGCTGACCCTTCAGTTGATCGAGTGGTACGCCGAGCGCCTGTGCAACGCTGAGCCACAAGTCGTTGTGCGGGCGCCCTTTGGCCAGGCGCAGGAATTTTCCGTGCTTCAGGCCTAGGTTCTTCCCGCCGAGCAGCATCACCGGCAGGTTGTCGTAGTTGTGATCCGAGCGCGAGACCTCGGTGACATAGGGGACGATCGTGTTGTCGAGCAGCGAGTTGCCGTACACGTCCGTCGTCGCCTTGAGCTTGGCGACGAACTCGGCCGAGTGCTGGCTGTACCACTTCTCCACGTTCAGCAAGAACTGGACTTTCGGGCTGCGGTTGCCGTCGGTCTGGTCGTAGTCCGCACCGCCCACGCTGTGGCTGACCGGGTGGTGTTGGTAAATGCTCTTCGGGTTGTCCGACCACAGACCGCCGAATGCGATGTGGTTCGTGCCCGGCGACCACTGGAAATTCGCCACGCGCGTCAGGTCGCACCGGAAAGCCGCGGTGATGATGGCTTGGTGCAGCTGACCTATCTGCAAGTGCAGCGGGTCGTCCGCGACCGTGACCTGCTCTTTGCCGTTGCCGTAGTCGGCCTTGTCCTTGTTGTCGTCGACGCCGCCGATGATGTCCGGGGGCGGGCTGGCCACGCCGCAGGTCTCCGGATCGTGATTGGTGCTGAGCAGCTTTTGAATCTCGTCTTCGAGCTCACGGATCGCGGTTTCGTGAGCGTCGAGCAGCGCGCGCTGGCTGGCGGGAGCCAGCGTGCGCAGGCGAGCTAGCTCACGCAGCGAGAAGTCGAGCACGCTCTTCTTGGCCTTGAGGTTCTTGGCCACGGCCTCGGGATCGACTTGGCCCGGCATGATCGTGCCGAACACGCGCGTGTACAGGTCGAGCGGCTTCAGAATGGGCCGCATCGGAATATTTTCTTCGCCCGCGCCCTGCACGCCGACGACCGCGCGCCGTTGCGCGCTGTACGTGAGGCACCGCGTCGAGATCTCTTGGTGATCGATGCGGTCGTCGCACAGCGCCTGTAGCGATTGAATCGGCGCATCCGACAAGCTCTTCAACTTCGACAACAACAGCTGATCGATCGACGGACCATCGGCGTGCGGGTCGTCCTGCTCGGTCTGGCCGGTGCGCGTCAGCTTGGTCGGGTTGCCCGTGGTCATGACCACGGTACCCTTTTCGTGGCCACCGCCCGGTCCCGCGATCGCCTTGATGCTCATGCCGTCGATGATCGTGAGCTCGCTGCGTAGTCCAGCGCTCTCCCACGGCTTCAGGATCTCCGAGAAGGTGAAGTCGGTGGTCGTGCCTTGGCACAGCCAGGCGTTGTAGACCGTGCCCACCGGGTGATGCAGCATCAGGAAGCGCGGGGGCGAGGTTTGACCCTCGGCTTGGGCAACGGCGTTGCGGAGTATGGCGTACAGGCCGACGGAGCCGCCGACTGCGCTCAGGAAACTGCGCCGTGAAAACCGATAGCTCTTCATGGGGTGCTTTCGATGCTTCGGGTGGTCATCAGGCTCGACCCGGCGACGCGCCGGATCAGATTGGAGAACGTGCCGTCGCTGCTCGCGAAGGCGTCGTTCGTCTGCTTCACGTTGCAGTCGTTGACGTCGACCAAGGACGCATCGGCGAGCGCGTATTTCATCAAGTTCGAGGTCAGGCACCTCGAGAATGCGCCGCTCTCGGTGACCTTCTGCACGAACGAATACACGTCCGGCACGGTTTCACCGCCGGCTGCTGCAGGCAGCGTGACCGAGGTGTCGATGGGCGAGCCATTCGCATAGGCCGTGCGCAGGCGACCAATGCCGTCGTAATTCTCGAGCACGAGGCCGTAGGGATCGAAGCCCAAGTGGCAGCCTTTGCACGGCGAAGTGGTGTCGCGGTAGTGCGCTTTGTCGCGCTCCGTCGCGGTCTTGTCGGCGAGCTGCGCGTCGACCTGGGCTTGCACGGCTGCCGGTGGAGACGGCGGAGATTGCACGCACAACACAGTGCCGTTGACGAACAAGCCGCGCGATACCACCGAGGTGGTGTCGGTGCGCGCGCGCGCCGTCATCAGGCTGCCGTGGGTCAGGATGCCCGCCCGTCGTTTCTCGGGAAATTCGAAGGGCAGGAACGCCGTGCCCGATGCCGCCGGGTAAGTGACGCCGTAGAACGTGGCCAGCGTGTCGTTGATGAACGACTTGCGCGACGTCAGCAGGTCGCTCACTTTTCCGTGCCACAGCACGTCGTCGACGAACAACTGCGTCTCGTTGTACATGCTGTTGCGCACGCCGACGTTGAAGTCCGGGAAGACCTCCGGGTCCTTGATGGTCTGGTCGAGGTCCTTCAAGCCGTAGTACGCGAGCATCAGCTGCGTCAGGTTTTGCTTCACCGCAGCGGACTGCAGTAGGCGCTCAATCTGCGCGCCGATCCCGGCTTCGTCCTGCAACGTGCCGGCAGCGGCCGCCGCGAGCAGCCCGGAGTCGGGCGGGCCATTGGTCAAGAAGTAGGACAGCGAGCTCGCGACCTCGTAGCTGGTCAACGTCGCGGTCTTGCCATCGCTGTTCGGCGTGCCGAGCTCGGTGCGGTACAGCGCGCCCGGCGAAGTGAGGATACCCATGAGCGCGTACCGCGTGGCCTCGCTGACGGTGCCCACGATGCCCTTCGCGTCGCTGTACAGCTCGGTGAGGCTCGTCTTCTCGTCGGCGCTGAGCGGGCGGCGGTACGCCTTTTCCGCGAAGTCCATCAGGAACTTCGACGCGCACGTGTCGTCGGCCGTGGCCGAGGCGCAACCGGTGATGCTGGCGAAGCCCGCTGTCAGCGCGCCCGACGCTGACTCGCCGATCGATACGGTCTTCTGCAACACCTGGGTGTTGATCAGATCCCCTTCCACGAACAGCGCTTGGAATTCGCGCTGGCGCGGGTCTTCGGTGGTGATGCCCTTCAGCGAGTCGGGGCCGAGCAGCGTGTCGATCGAATTCTCGAGCTGCGCGTAGGTCAAGCGCACCACGCGTTGCGCGGGCACCTGGGGTTGGACGCAATCGGTCGCCGGAGCGCTGCCGGAGCTGGCACCGCTCGCGCCGCTGGCACTGATTGCGCCGCCGGCGCTGATTGCGCCGCTCGACCCGCCCGTTCCGAGGCCGTTGCCCTGGATCAGTGAGGTGCAGCCCGCGCCGGCCAGGCCGGTCGTTCCGAGCAGCAATGCGCCGCCGACCCAAGCCCGGGCCGTCGTCAGGCTTTCGGGAGCCTTCGTGTGCGCTCGCCTCATGGTGCCGTCTCTTCCTTCCTGCTTCACGGAAATGTGCCGCTCCGCCAGACCACTTGGCCCAACGATTGGCGTAGCTAGAGGCTGCTCAGGGGTCCGGGTCTGGATCAGAAATCGTCTCAGTTCGGAGCCGGGTTCTCGAGGCTGAGCCGGAGCCCGAGCCAACCGGATACGTATTGGTCGACTGCGCCGCCGGCCACGTAGCGCGGATCGGCGTTCTTCGGGATCGGGTTGAAGTCGAACCAGTAGCGCGTCAGATCGAGGCCCAGGAGCACCTCGAATCGGGGAGCGACTCGGTAGCCCATGAGCAAGCCGGCCTCGAGCGACTTGGCCTTGGTTCGGGGAAACCACTCACGGCGCAAACCACCGGTGTCACTGACTATGCGGGTGCCGAGGCGCGCGCCGAAAGTCAGCGCGTCGAAGCGAAGGCTGGCATCCGCCGCAATGCGCGCAAACTCGTACGTCAGGTCGGGCACGATGGGCATCGGTTCGTCGCCGGACAGGGTGTAGCGCTGCTGTCCGTAACCGGCGACGAGACCGAGCTCGTGCACGCCGAGCGGCAGACGCCCACGCAAGCCCAGGAACAGCTCGCTCGCGTGTGTCGTCAGCTTGGTAGAGTTGCCAGCGCCTGGATCGAAGACCGCGGTCGTGGGCAGACCCAGCTCGTAAGACGCGGCCAAACCCACGTTCGAGAGCGCGGCGCGTGAGCTGAACGCGGACGGAAACAGGAACACTTGCGCGAACAGTGACGGCGCCAGCGCCTGCTTTTGCGACAGAAGCACGTTCTGCCCGATCGCAGGGTCGTGAAAGTCGAACGAGCGGTGAGTCGCGCGCACCCCGACCGTCAGCTCGAGCGGCGAATGTCCAGCCTGTTGCGGCTCCACGGGCGGCGCGTCCGGCGCGTCTTGCGCAGAGGCGGCGCGGGCAACGAGCAAGCTCGCTGCGCAGACCAGTTCAAGAAAGCCAGACCCAGCGAGCGACCCTCGCTCACTTCGCGAGGTACGCGGCATCCGGACCCTTGCTCTTGCTGTAAGCGATCTGCGCGGCGCTCAGGGCGACCGAATAAATCCGGAATTCCTGCATGTTCCCGACGTACGGTGGGTCGCTCGCGAATTGCGAACGGCCGAGCCAATTGTTGATGTCGTGCACGTTCGACAGGTGGTCGGTGAAAGCGGCCGTCGCGCCCTGCACACCGTTCACGTACAGGGTCATCGTGTCGTGATCGTCGTCGATCACCAGCGCCACCTGCGCAGGATCGCCGATCGTCAGCGAGGGCGTCGAGTCGAGGATGAGCTCGGGAGTGTCTGGCTTGCGATAAACGGCGCGCACGAAATTGCCGTTGCCGTGCGGAGACAAGAAGACATAGCTGCGGCCCGAGCTGCGATTGTTCTCGACGCCCGAGGTGTCCTCACCGAAATCACAGATGCGTTGCCAGTCATTGCCGCCTTGCCAGGTCACGAATGCTTCGAGCGTCGCGTTGCTCAACGTCGAGAGCAGGGCGTTCGGCAGATCGGCGTATTGATCGCCCGTCGTGAACTCCAGATTGCCGGTGTTCGACAGAGTCAGGTTGATGGCGGCGGCGTCGGCCGTGCCCTTCAGGTCCTCGATCGTCGATCCCGTGCCCGCGAAGCTGTAGCGATGGGCGAGGCCCGCGATCAGCGCTTGGCAGGCCGTCTCTTCGTCCGCTGTGGTGTCGCAACCGCAGGCGCCGGCTGCGGTCTTCAGCGGATTGTTCGGGCACGCGTCGGCGGCGCCCCCCGCCCCTGCGCTGGGCGCGCCACCCGTTCCGCCGCCACCCGTGGCGGGAGCGCCGCTGGCTGCCGCCCCGGCCCCGCCGAGTGTGCCGCCCATGCCGCCGTCCGTGACCGGAGCGCCGGCTGCAGGCGCACCCGCGCCGCCGCTGACCCTGCCTCCCGCTCCCGCGTCCACGACATGAGGAAAGGGCGCGTCATCTTGCGCAGTTGCGCAGCCTGCGGAGCCCATGAGCGAGAACGTCAAGAACGCCGGCAAAAAAGCGGCAGCCGCAGCAAAGCGTGTCATTGCCGCCGGTAGCTGCTTGGGCGAGGCTTTTTGGATCAAGATTCTTTAGCAACAAGTTTCACCCGCTCCTCAGCCGACTCCTTTTTTTGAAGTATCGAGGACACTCGTGGGCACCTTTGCCCACCATGAAGCGGAACAGCCAATTGAGGCGAGTGGTGGTGGTGGCCGCCCTCGCTACGGGGTGTGGCGGACAGCAAGCGAACGTGGAGCCGACGGTGGTGTCACCGCCGCCGTCGCCCGCGCCGGTCGCGCCGGTCGCGCCGGTCGATACGGCCGCAAAGCTGGAGCCCGCGCCCCAGGCGGCCGCGCCCGCCATCAGCAAGACCGAGTTCGGGAAAGCCAAAGGCAAGCCCGTCTTCTTGTACACGCTCGAGAACGCGCACGGGCTCAAGGCCAAGGTCATGACCTACGGCGCCACGTTGACCGAGCTCGACGCTCCCGATCGCACCGGGAAATTCGCAGATCTGGTGCTCGGGTTCGACAACGTCGACGGCTACGTGAAGGACAGCCCGTACTTCGGCGCGACCATCGGCCGCGTCGCGAACCGCATCAAAAAGGCGCGTTTCGAGCTCGAGGGCAAGCCGTACACGCTGGCCGCCAATGCGCCGCCGAACTCGCTACACGGCGGCAAAGTGGGCTGGGACAAAGTGCTTTGGGACGCGGAGGTCGTGGCGCGCGGCTCCGGCTCCGCACTGCAGCTCTCGTACCTATCGAAGGCCGGTGAAGAGGGCTACCCAGGCACCGTTACGGCCAAGGTTTGGTACACGCTCACTGATCAAGACGAGCTGAAGGTCGAATTCGAAGCTTCGACCGACCAGAGCACGCCGGTCAGCATGGCGCATCATTCGTATTGGAACCTGGCCGGTCAGAGCTCGGGCACGATCCTCGAGCAAGAGCTGACGATCAACGCCGACAAGTACACGCCTGGCGATCCCGTCCCGGACGGTACGATCAAGGCGACCGAGGGCACGCCGTTCGACTTCACGCAAGCGAAGCCGATTGGCAAAGACCTGAAGGCCGCGGGCGGCAAACCGGTGGGCTACGATCTCAACTTCGTGGTCAACGGCGATCCGAGCGCGCTGCGCGTGATGAGCAAGCTGAAGGATCCGAAGTCGGGCCGCGTGCTCACGCTCTCCTCTGATCAACCCGGATTGCTCTTCTACTCGGGCAATTTCCTGGATGGCACGCTGAAGGGCAAGGGCGGCGCGAGCTACGCGCAATACGCCGGTTTGTGCCTGGAATCCGAGAAATTTCCGAACTCGGTCAACGTGCCGGCTTGGAAAGACAGCGTGATCTTGAAGCCAGGCCAGGCCTACCACCACACCATGGTTCACACCTTCTCGGTCGAATGAGCAAGCTGGCAGTACTCGGTTGGGGCATCATCGGCACGGGCGCGATCGCGGCAGATTTTGCGCTGGCACTGCGCAGCTCGACGCGCTGTGAGGTCCGCAGCGTGTCCGGCACTTCGTACGACAAGGCGCTCACCTTTGCGCGCCGCTACGAGCTTCCGTCCGCCGCCCCGTCACTCGAAGCGCTACTTGGCGATTCGAGCGTCGACGCGGTGTACGTGGCCACGCCGCACCCCGCGCACGAAGCGAACGCGCTGCGCGCCATCGCCGCGGGCAAGCACGTGCTGTGCGAAAAGCCGCTCACGGTCGACGCTGCCAGCAGCGCGCGCTTGATCGACGCCGCGCGGGCGCGTGGTGTGTTCCTGATGGAAGCGTACATGTACCGATCCCACCCGATCCTGGCGCGTTTGATCGCGACGTTGCAGAGCGACGCCATCGGCACGCTGCGCCACGTGCACGCGGACTTCACGTTTCGCGCCGAGCGTGATCCCCAGGGTCGGTTGTTCGATCCCGCGCAGGCCGGCGGCGGCATTCTCGACGTCGGCGGCTACCCGATCTCGTTCGCGCGCTTGATCGCCGGGATCCGCGAAAATAAGCCGTTTTGCGAGCCGCGTACGCTGCAAGCGTCGGGTCTGATCGGGCCGACGGGGGTCGATGAGCTGGCCCATGCGTTGCTCGAGTTCGACTCGGGGCTGACCGCGAGCATTTCGTGCGGCGTCCATTACGACGCGGGCCGCGGAGCGCGCATCGACGGTGACGACGGCTACGTCGTGCTCGACGCGCCCTGGACGCCACAGGGCGGTCGGCATGGGCTCGAGAATTCGTTCGTGATTCATCGTCACGGTGCAGGGCCGGAAACCGTGCACGTGCGCTGCAAGCAAGCGACGTATGCCATCGAGGCCGAGCTCGTTTTGGACTCACTGCCGGCACAAGAGGCAGCCTGGCCCGCGATGAGCTGGGCCGATACGCTGGGCAACATGCGCGCGCTCGAACAGTGGCGGGCGGTCGTGGACAACCGAGGGACCAAGGGATGATGCTGATGCGTCGTGTTGCGCTCGCAGCCCTGCTCGCGCTGGGCGTTGCGGGAACCAGCTGCAAGTCGAAGCCTGCAGACGCGGGCGGTGCCGCTACCGGATACAAGTTTGCGTTCGTGACCAATAACTCGTCCGAGTTTTGGAACATTGCCGTCAACGGCGTAAAAAGGGCCGAAAAAGATCTAGGCGTGAAGGTCGAAGTCTTCCGACCGCTGCACGGCGAAGTGGCCGAACAGCAGCGCTACCTGGAAGACATCTTGGTGCTCGGCTTCGACGGCTTGGCCATCAGCCCCGTGAATGCCGATGCCATGACGCCCACACTGAACCGCGTCGCCGACAAGATGAACGTGGTCTGTCAGGATTCGGATGCGCCCCGCTCGAAGCGCCGCAGCTACGTCGGCACCGCGAACATCGAGGCCGGGCGTGCGGCAGGTGCGGCTGCGCTGGCCGCGTTGCAAGCAGCGAACATCAGCAAGGGCAAGGCAGGCATCTTCGTCGGCCGGGTGGATGTCGAGAACGCCGTACAACGCAAGCAAGGTGTGGAAGAGGCGTTGAGCAAAGCCGGCATCGAAGTCTTGCCCGTGTTCCTCGACGCGACCGACCGCACCCAGGCCAAGAAGAACATCGAAGATGCGCTGGCGCGCTATCCAGATCTGGTGCTCGCGGTGGGGCTCTGGTCGTACAACGGCGGGGCGATTGCCGGCGCGGTACGCGCTTCCTCGCGCGAAAAGCGCCCGATCGTGATCGCGTTCGACGAAGAAGAAGAGACGCTGAAAGCCATCGAGGGCGGGGTAATCGACGCTACGATCGTGCAGCAACCGTTCGAGTTCGGTTATCAGTCGGTGAAGCTGCTGAAGGATGCCAAAGACGGCAAGCCGGTTCCCCCCAGCGTTGACACGGGCATCCTCACGGTGCGCAAAGACAACCTGAACGCTTTCTGGACCCAGCTGCGCGAGCTCGAGAAATGACTCTGCTCGTCCGCGGCGTCGAAAAGTCGTTCGGCGGCGTGCGCGCGCTGCGCGGCGTCGATTTTCAGGTCGAGCCGGGCGAAATCGTGGGCTTGGTCGGCGGCAACGGCGCGGGCAAATCCACGCTGATGAAGATCTCGTCCGGCATTCACCTTCCGGACAAGGGCACGGTCGAGATCTTCGGCCAGCGCCCGAGCGACCCGGCCAGCGCCATTGCGCTCGGTGTCTCGCTGGTGCGCCAAGAGCTGATTCAAGCCGGCGATCTCGACGTCGCCTCGAACGTGCTGCTCGGGCGTGAGCCGCACCGCTTCGGCATCGTGAAGCGCGCGGAATGCTACCGCCGCGCGGCAGCGGCACTGGAGCGCGTGGGCGGCGGCATCGACCCGCACGCGACGCTCGGCTCCTTGCCGCCCGCGCAGCGTCAGCGCGTCGAAATTGCGCGCGCTCTCTCGCTCGATGCGAAGATCTTGCTGCTCGACGAGCCGACCGCGGCGCTCACCGAGGGCGACGCCTCGCGCTTGTTCGAGCTCTTGCGGACCTTGACCAAGCAAGGCATCGGCGTGGTCTACATCTCGCATCGCCTGCGTGAGGTGCTCGAGATCAGCGATCGGATCGTGGGCATGCGCGACGGCAAGATCAGCGCCGCGCTCGCCACCCAGGATGCGTCGCTGGATCTCCTGTTCGAGTTTCTGTCCGGTGCCACGGAAGTGGACGTACCCGATCCAGCGCCGCCTTCGGCGGAGGTGCTGCTTTCGGTGCGCGGGCGCGTCGAGTTCGAGCTGCACGCCGGCGAGATCCTCGGCTTGGCAGGCTTGGTCGGCGCGGGCCGCACGAGCACGCTGCGCGGCTTGTTCGGTGCCAAAGCCACGGATCTCGAAATCCGTATCGGCGACGTGCTGCAGCACTTCAAGACACCGCGGGACGCGATCCGCGCGGGCCTCGCGCTCGTGCCGGAAGAGCGCGCCTCGCAGGGCTTGATCCTGGACATGCAAATCGAGCCGAACATCGCGCTCGCCAAGTTGAGCCGCGTGTTGTTGGAAGACGAGCACGCGATTGCCTGGCCGTACATGCAGCAATTCGGCATTCGCGGCGGGGGAGCTGCGCGCACGTTGTCGGGCGGCAATCAGCAGAAAGTCGTGCTCTCGAAGTGGATGGCCATTTCGCCGCAAATTCTGCTGCTCGACGAGCCCACGCGCGGCCTCGACATCGGGGCCAAGCGCGACGTGCACGACGTCGTGCGGGCGCTGGCCGCGCAAGGCAAAGGCGTCATCGTCTCCAGTTCCGAGGCCGACGAAGTGCGAGCGCTGTGCCACCGCACGTTGGTCTTGAGTCAAGGGCAAATGCGCGGCGAGCTCGCGCGCCGCGACATCACCGACACGAACATTTTGAGGATGGCCACATGACGACCGCTTCACCCGAGACCCTGCCGGCTTCCAAAGTGCCGCCGCCTCGCCGCTCCGTCTCCGTCACGATGAAGAAGGAGCTGACCATGTTCCTGGTGATGATCGCGCTGTCGATCGCCACGGCCGTGCTCAATCCGAGCTTCCTCGGAGGCGACAACCTGCGCAACAACGTGCGCCACATCTCGCTCATTTCGCTGTTTGCGCTCGGCGAAGCGATCGTCATCATCGCCGGCGGCATCGACCTCTCGATCGGCTCGGTGATCTGCGTCACCGCGATTGCCACCAGCTACCTCACGATGGTCCAGGGCTTGGGCATCGTCCTCGCCGTGCTGCTCGCGTTGATCTTGGCGATCGTCATCGGCCTCGCGCAAGGCGCGCTGTGCGCGAAGCTCGGCCTGCAACCGTTCGTCGTCACCCTCGGCTTCATGCTCGCTCTGCGCGGCGTCGCCGAAGTGCTCACGGGCGGCGCAGATATCGGTTTTCAGGGGAAATTTCCGACATTCCGCTTCCTCGGTGAAGGTACGGGCTTCGGCTTACCGATGCCCTTTTGGTTCGCGCTGGTCGCCGTCGTACTGACTACGTTCTTGATGCACCGCACGCTCTTCGGTCGCTACTGCTACGCCATCGGCTCCAACACCGAAGCCGCGCGCCTCTCCGGCGTGCCCGTGCAAAGCGTGCGCATCGCCACCTTCGTGATCGCCGCGTTCCTCTCCGGTATCGCGGGCATCCTGTACGTCGCTTACCTGCCGACCTCCACGCCCTCCCTCGGCTCGGCCTACGAGCTGCACGCCGTTGCCGCCGCCGTGCTCGGCGGCTGCTCCCTGCAAGGCGGCCGCGGCTCGGTAATCGGCGTCGTGATTGGCGCCAGCATCATGCAAATCACCTTCAACGCGGTGAACCTCGTCGGCCACTCGCTGTGGCAAAACATCGTCGCTGGCGGCGTCATCCTCGCCGCGGTGATCGTCGATCGCTTGTTCGAGAGGCGCGCCGGGGTTTGATTTTGATGCCCCGCGCGTAGAGCGGCAGAGTACGGCCCGCGTCCTCGCGCTCCGCGCTGCGGGCGCGGGGCTCCCCAAGCGCTGGCCCTAGGCCAGCGCGGGGTCGCCAACGAGGTTCTCCGGCTCGGCCCGCCCCTTCATTTGGTCGATCGCACAATAGCGCCACGGTCTGCGAAACACGGCGGCCCGCACGGCGCTCGGCAGTAACACTCCCGGAACACACGGCGTTCTTTCCAGCACCGAGGCGCTTTCGCCCTGCTGCCTCTTTTGCCGGAAGCTGCTATGCGGCTAGGGGACTGACTCACTTAGCCTTTCTTCGCCTGCGCCCTGGGAGCGCGACGAGAGCTGCGGCGGCGCTCCGTTGGGCCCTGATGTGCGCGTGTTGTGTGCTCTTCGTGTGTCGTTCCGCGCACGCGGCGGACCCCAGCGCGAACGCCAAGGCGAACGAGCCTCCCGTCTCCGCATCGCCCGCGCCGGCCGCGCCGGCCGCGCCGGCCGCGCCGGCCGCGCCGGCCGCACCGGCCGCGCCCGCCCCGGTGCCGAGCCCCGCTCCCACTCAGACGGTGCCGCTTCAAATCGAAGCCAGCGCGCCGGACTCGCCCGCTCCCAGTGCGCCGCCAACCAACCCCACGCCAGAGGGAACGGTCGACGTCACGAATAGCCCGCGCACGAAATCACTGCCGGTAATTGTGTCGAAGGATGCGCCGCCGCCCTTGGTTTGGAAGTGGTCGCGATTTTCGACCGCGGACTACCTGCTGACCACCGCGGCCGGAGGGATCACGCTCACCGCTGCGATCGTGCAGCCGCGTGCGCAGCACTCGCTGAAAGGCGGGTTGTGGTTCGACGATGACGTGCGCAACGCGCTCCGCGTTCGCTCGCTCCCCAACCGCTACATCTTTCGTGATGCCTCCGATGTGGGGCTGTCGGTAGCGGTCACCTGGCCCTTCGTAGCCGACGCGCTCACGGCCGCTTGGTGGTACCGCGGTAGCCGCGACGTCGCCCAAGAGATGGCGCTGATCGACCTCGAAACGTTGTCCATCAGCGGAGCGCTGCAGGGCGCGACCAACGTGTTCGTGAGCCGCGAGCGCCCCTATGGTCGTAACTGCGGCACGCCGGGGCTGCCGTCGGATTCGATCGACTGCGACAGCTCGGGCCACTACCGCAGCTTCTTCAGCGGGCACTCCTCGTTCAGCTTCACGAGCGCCGCGCTGATCTGCGTGCACCACTTCGAGAACGATTTGCTGGGCGCGCCCTGGGATGGCATCAGCTGCGCCGGCGGCTACGCGGTTGCAGCCACGACCGCGACCTTCCGCGTGGTCTCCGATATGCACTACGCGAGCGATGTGCTGACCGGCGCATTGCTCGGCACCGTCGTCGGCTATGGGGTACCGCTCTTGCACTACAGTCGGCGTGACGCCAACGCGTCACACGAGAACACCATGCAGCTGCACCTCGTGCCCGCCCCCGGCGGCGTCGCCCTGTTTGGGATTTTCTGATGCCCAGGGCAACGAGACTCAGTGCCGCTTTCGCGCTTGCCCTGGCGGCATTCTCGCTGTCTCACGCCGCGCGCGCGGCCGAGCCCGCGCTCGAGAAATTCCCCGACGCCGAACCGCCGCTCGGCATCCTCCCCACCCCCGAGGATGCGCTGATGGACCCGAACATGGCGCGCTCTTGGGGCACGTTGCCCGCGCGCCAGTTCGTCGCCACGACGATGGACTTTGGCTTCGTCTACATCCGCCCGCGCTTGTCCCTGGGTTACGGTCGCCCCTTCACATCGTGGATTGGCATCGACGCCAACCCGATCGCTCAGACTTCGGGTCTCGGTGCCTACGGCGGCCTGCGGCTGGAAATCCCACACTTGGATTTCCGCATCGGGCCTCGCTACTTCTCGTCCTTCCAGCACACTTATCTGCCGACGCAGGCCCACTACAGCCGGCTCGAGCTCGAGAGCGCGAGCGGCAAACCCTCGCGCACGTTGACACTGGAAGCCGAGCTCGATCTCAATCTCGACATTGGGCCAGGTCGCTTGCTCCTGCGCGGCAGCGCCTCGTACGTGAGTGGCGTGCCCGACGGCTACGACGCGTTCGAAGAAACATTGCACATCATCGTCGATCCGCCGCTCGTTTGGCGCACGCGCTTGGCTTACGTATTCAAGTTCGGCGCGCACAACCAGCACTCGATCGGCCCCGCCATCGATTTACTCGACGTGCCCAAGCGCGACGACTCGCGCACCATTCGTGTCGGTCCTATCTTGCGCCTCGCCCTGTCTCGCCGTGTCGATGTGCGCGGCAGCTTCATCGTGACCGTGGTCAGCCCGGATCGTATCGGTCTGGAGGGTGGCGACTTCACCGAGCTCGGCCTGCGTTACCGCTGGGCCAGCGAATAGCGCACACGCTCAACAGGCCGGCACGAGATCGCGCCGCGCGAAGAACTCACGGACGAGCGCGCTCCAGGCGCGCGCGTTCTGCTCGGGCCCGCACTTGAACGCGCGTTGGCTGAGCTTGCCCTTGGCGAGCATCTCCGATTGCTCCTTGAAGTAGCGCACGGCGAGCTCTGCCGCGTACTCGTGCACCGTGTCGCCGTTGTTCTGCTGGAATGCGTAGAAGGTACCGCCGCGCACTAGCGTGTCGTTCGGCGCAAAGGGGGCAAGGCACTTCAAGCTCGCGCGCGCTCCGCACTTGCTCAGGATGCTCTGATAATCAGCGCGCAAATGACTCCCGGACCAGTCGCCGTGCGCCTCGTCGTTCAGGTGGAAGAGCTCGTGGAAGAGCGTCTCGCGCACGCCCTTCTCGCTGATGTTGAGCGAGCCTTCGACGTTGTATTCGATCGCCCAGCCCAGGGCGTAGGCACTCGGGCGGTGCTTGTCGATCGAACGCACGAAACGAAACTCCAGTGCACGCCAGCGATAAGCAGGCTGCGCCTGGTCCGCGGGAAAGAGCTGCGCGAAGAAGTGATCGCTCGCCTGTGCGCCCGCCACGACCCACGCTAGCTGTTTGCGGTAACGATTCACGGGCAGCTCCGGCACCAGGTGAATCGTGCCGCGAAAGCCGCCGTCCATCGTCTCTTCGGGTCCGACTCCGGCAACGTCGCCCGACGCTCGCCAGAGCCCGAGGGCGAGCTCTTGGGCCTTGGCATCGCGGTGATAGGCGTGCTCCAGCAAGCACTCCACTTGCTCGCAAGCGGGTGCGCCTGGCAATAAGCGCTTCGCGGCGTCGAGCTCGACACGCGGCGTGGGCGTGACCGCAGCGCCCAAGAGCGGTAGGGCCAACGGCAGCAGTAGGTCGCTCCAGCGCATGGGTCGTCATACGACACCTCTGGCCCGTTTCTTCTTGGCTGTGCGAAGCAGCCTGCCGCGCAGCAATTTTCCGGCTCAGCAGTTGCTGATCAGCTCGGCGCGCCCGGAGATACCGAGCTTCAAGTACACGCCGCGCAGTTGATTGGCGACGGTGTTGACCGAGGTGCGCCGGATCTGGGCGATCTCGGCATTGCTCTTGTCGCTGAGCACGCCCAGCACGACCTCGCGCTCCGCGTCCGTCAGGCAGCTCGGGGGCGACAGCTTGCGCAGCGGAATGTCGAGCAACGCGTACGAGTCGACCTCGATTTGAAAGGTGTGCGCGGAGACCTGAAGCTCGCGACTGAGCCCGAACAGCTCGGTCAGCTCGACGCGCGAGCGCAGGCCGAGCTTCCGGATCGACGAGGCAACCAAGAGCGAGGCCGTCGAGACTGCGACCTTCATGTCGAAGCCGATGGATTTCAGCGAATGCCCGCGCACGGCCAGCTCGGCCGCGCGTTGCTCGCGCGACGTGAGCGGTCGCGAGAGCGCCAGCCCCGGCTGATTGCGCCGAATCAGCAAGGTGCGCCGCTCGCGGTCGCACCAGTGGCTGAGCAGCGACCACTGCCCTTCGAGGAGCCCTTGCCAGAGCGTGCGCGCGAGCTCCGGTGTCGTGCGCTCGCAGCGCCGAAAGCGGCGCAGGTGCTCGAACGACACGGTCTCTGCCGCCGAGTCGCGGGCTCCGCTGCCCGTGGCCAGGCGTAACGCGAGCGCGGAGGCGAGGTGCGCGGCGAGGGCCTCGAGCGCGCCGCGCTTCGAGTCCGAAAGCTCGCTCGTGCTGCTCGGCGCCAAAAATAGAATCCGAAATCGGCCCGCGCGTGCCCGCAGCAGGACGTGTTCCGAGTACGGCGTGTCGCCCGAGCCGCCGTGTTGCAGCGCCGGACTTCGGCTGACGAGCGTCACGTTGCCGTCCGCGAATAGCTCGCGCTCCGCCGCGACCG
>OUNO010001387.1_pt2 | contig 17375 bp, 15 predicted proteins | sample 1779811 | NCBI WGS metagenome assembly OUNO01 (sample SAMEA3914804, study PRJEB12502) | metagenome | biome: forest; material: soil | place: Canada | collected 2010-06-25 | depth 0.3 m | reverse complement strand
GGCTGGTTGCCGAACGCGTAGCGCCCACCGCGATCGATCGAGCTGAATTTCTTGCGCTCGTCGTATTCGTCCAAGAACGCGCACGGGCCGTAGTCGATGGTCTCTCCGGAGATCGAGCTGTTGTCGGTGTTCATCACGCCGTGCACGAAGCCCACGCCCAGCCAGCGCGCGACCAGCGCGGCTTGCGCTCGGCCCACGCATTCGATCAGCCGTAGGGCCTCGCTTTCGGCGCCGGATTCGGCGGCCTCCGGGTAGTGCCGGGCCAGCGCGTAGCTCGTGAGCGTGGTCAGCGCGGCGCGGTCGTCGCGGGCGGCGAAGTATTGGAACGTGCCGACTCGCAAATGGCTCGCGGCCACACGCGCGAGCACGGCGCCGGGTAGGCGCTGCTCACGCACCACGTGCTCCCCGGTGGTCACGGCGGCCAGTGCGCGGGTCGTGGGAATGCCGAGCGCCGCCATGGCCTCGCTCACGATGTATTCGCGTAGCACTGGCCCCAGGGCTGCGCGCCCATCACCGCCGCGCGAAAAGGGGGTGCGCCCGGAGCCCTTGAGCTGAATATCGCGCCGCAGGCCGTCGCTGCCCACGACCTCGCCCAGCAGGATCGCACGGCCATCACCCAACTGCGGCACGAAGCCGCCGAACTGATGACCGGCGTAGGCGAGCGCAATCGAGGCGGCTCCGGCCGGTAGCGCGTTGCCGGAGAGCAGCGCGGCTCCGGCGGGCGAATCGAGCTGCTCGGGATCGAGACCCAGCAGGCGAGCGAGCGCGTAGTTGACCTTGATGATGCGCGGCTCGCGCACCTGGGCCGGAGCGACCCGCGCGAAGAAGTGAGCAGGCAGGCGAGCGTACGTGTTGTCGAAGGCGATGGTCATTTCGGGGCCGGAGCGCGTGAGGATAGCAGGCCGCGAGACGAACGTGAGCGCGCGGCGCACACCGGATCACAGCGTGGCCAACAGCGATGTTGGGCGAACCCGGGTATTCGAGGACAGCAAGGGCCAGCGCTGTCTGCAGCGCACGAAGCGGCTGTTTTCGGGCTGTCCGGACCAGATGAGCCGCGCCTTGCTGAGTGCGCGCGACTGACAGTTTGAAAAAACGCATTCCGCCCAACCCGCTGTCAACGGCACACGAGAAACCCAAATTAAGGGCAAAAATAGGGTAAAATTCAACGCATTGCCGGAATATTTCGCTCAAGGAGCAGGGGTGGCTCCCGTTCATCAGGGGCAGTCGATCGGGAGTTAGCGTCGCAGGTTGCGACCGGCCCGCACGAGGAGGTCCAAATTTCCATGCGCAACCGTCTGTCGTTCCTTCCCCTCAGTTGTTTGGTGATGTTCTCGCTTGCTGGCTGTGGCGTGAGCTCTTCTCCGTCTACTTCCGTCGCCACCGACGATCCGTTCGCGAGCCTCGAGGAGAAGCTCACTCCCCTGGCCACGCAATGCACGTTCGTCGCCTCCTCGGGCTTGATGACCGTGAGCGTCGCCGCTGGTGAGACCGCGATCATCTCGCGTCGCGCGGCTGACTCGGCGATTTTGCAGAACGGCGCCTCGTGCGACAACCTGGCCACCAACTCGACGGTCAAGAAGGTGCAAGTCAACGGCACTGGCGGCGCCAAGACCGTGATCCTGGACTTCACCAACGGCTTCTTCGCCGTGGGCACCAGCTCGTCGGCCACCTCGGGCATCGCGGTCGACCTGGGCACCGGCGGTGGCAACACCCTCGGGATTCGCGGCACGACGGGCGCGGACAACATTGCCTACGGCGCGGGCGGCGTGAACCTGAACAACGACACGTTCAAAGACATCACGATCGCGAACGTCGCGAACAACACGATTTACTTGGGCGACGGCGCGGACACCTTCACCGCTTCTGGCAGCACGGCGACCGGCGCCGTGTTCGGTGCGGCGCTCACCGTGTACGGTGGCGCGGGCGCGGACTTGTTCAACGAGGGCACCGCGGCCACGCCGAGCGAGACCATCTACGGCGGTGCCGACGTCGACACCGTGACCTACACCAGCCGCGTGGCGGGCGTGACCGTGACCGTGGGCGCCACGGCGAACGACGGCGCGACGACGGGCGAGCTCGACGACATCAACAGTGACGTCGAAATCGTGACCGGCAGCAGCGCGGCCGACACCATGACGGCCGCCCCGGGCGTGGCCATCACGTTCAACGGCGGCGCGGGCAACGACACGCTGATCGGCGACACTGCCGCCGACACGCTGAACGGCGAAGCCGGCAGCGACACCCTGCGCGGCAAGGCCGGCAACGACGTCTTGAACGGCGGCGACGGCGACGACACGTTCGACGAAGAGATCGCGACCAACGGTGGTGACACCTTCAACGGTGGCAATGGCATCGACACGGTGGACTACTCGGCGCGCACGGGCGCTGGCGTCGTCGTCACCATGGACGGCACGGTCGCCAACGACGGCTTCGCGCTCGAAGCCGACAACGTCAAGGCGGACGTCGAGAACCTGATCGGTAGCGACCAGGCCGACACCATCACGGGCAACGCTTCGGCCAACGTGATCACGGGCGGCCTGGGCAACGACACCCTGAACGGCGGCGCGGGTGACGACATCTTCAACGAAGGCTCGGCCACGAGCGGCCTCGACACCATCTCTGGCGGCACGGGCGTCGACACCATCGACTACTCGGCCCGCACCAACCCGGTCATCGTCGTGCTGAACGGCAGCACCGGCTCTGGCGAGGCCAGCGAAGGTGACTTGCTCGGCACGGACACCGAGAACGTGATCGGCACGGCCGGCGACGACACCATCACGGGTAACGCTTCTGCCAACGAGCTGGTCGGCGGCGCGGGTGACGACATCCTGAACGGTCTTGCTGGTGACGACACGCTCGAAGGTGGCGGCGGCATCGAAGCGAACGTGCTCGATTGCGGCGCTGGCGACGGCGACATCGGCTTCGGTGAAGGCACCGGCACCGGCTTCTCGCGCACCAACTGCGAGTTCTGATTCCAACGATTCGTAGCTGACGGCAAACGCCACGCGGACCTCCCCGCGTGGCGTTTTGCTTTTTGTGGGTACTGACGGCGATCGCGAGTGCCGCGCGTCAGCGGCGTGACGCGGGCCAATCCCTTGACGGTGCGCACCGCCACGGGCGCGGTGTCTCGCTCTTGGACGACGGAAATTCGCGCGCGCCTGAAGAGGCACGCGCTTTGCTTTGGGTGCGGCTGCCATGAAGATTCGCTCTGCTTCGTTTCTCGTCTCGCTCCTCGGCTTCGCGGTCGCCTGCGGCGATTTGGCGACCCCGGTCGATCCGATGAACAGCGGGGGCCAGGGGTCGCAGGCAGGAAGCAACGGCAAGAGCGGCAACGGAAGCGGCGGGGCAGGCTCCCGTGCCGGCAGCGGCGCCGGCGGGGCGAGCTCGCACGCCGGCAGCGCGGGCAAGGGCGGCAAGGGCGGCAAGGGCGGCGTAGACGAGCCGAGCACGCTCGAGCTGACCAGCGTCGAAGCGCACGTCGTGGGCCGCAACGGAGACGCCGTGCGCTTCACGGTCAAAGGCACGCAAGCGGACAGTAAGGTCAACAGCATCGCGGTGACATTTGCCGACACCGATGGCGCGCCGGTGGCCGTGTTCAACAACGACTTCGACGGTGAACCGGAGTCAGCGGACGGTCGCGTCGTGCTCGACGCACCCGTGGTCGACGACACGTTCACTGCCGTGGCCACCCTGCCAGTGCAGAAGCTCGGACCGCTCCTGGCCACGGCCAAGGTTCAGCTGGTCGACACGGGTGACCGGCTATCCAATGCGAAGGATGCCACGATTGGCGCGCAGACCCAGGCCAAGCTCGGCGAAGCGTGTGACGCGACGTTGCTCGAGAATCGCTGTGACGCGGGGCAATCGTGTAGCGGTATGCCTGCCACGTGCACGGCCGGCGTGGCCCCCGACTTGCTCGAGCTGAAGTACTTCCACGGCACCGCGGCAGGTCCACTGATCTTGGCGCGCGGCACCGACCCCGACGACGACATGGGCAGCTTTCACATCGAGCTGCTCGACAATAGCAACATGCCGGTCTCCGTTGGGACCGACACCATGTACAACAACATCGACACCGAGGCCGCGAATTGGTCGTCGCTCGGCAGCTTCTTCGCGTACGTGCAGCCCTCCGAGGCGCTCGAGACCGACGGCGTGACCAAGGTTCGAGTAACGCCGATGGATTCGCTCGGACACAGTGGCTCGCCACTGACCGCGACCGTCTCCAATCAAACTCGCGTCAGCGACGGCATGGCCTGCGACACACGCGGCTTCATTGGTTGCGCCGTCGACTCGGTGTGCGTGGTCGGCATGACGCCGGTGAGCGGCAAGTGCACCAAGGCGGTCACCGCGCGCACCTCGGCCTGCAAGGCAGCGCCCCTGCTCGACCCTGAGAACGGAATCACCGCGGCGTCTGGTCGAATCTCGGGCAGCAGCTTGTGGGACCCGCCGATGGGCTGCAACGGCGCAGACAAGACGGGGCGCCCGGAAGCCGTGGTCAGGCTGCACCTCACGAAGGTTGCGACGAAATTGGTCATCAGCACCGCCCAACCCGAAACGCTGCAAGACACCGTGCTCTACCTGGTGAAGGGCTGCACCGATCAAGTCTCGCTCGACATGTGCAATGACGACACCATCGGTTTCAGCTCGACTCTCGAGCTCACCGACTTGGCCGCGGGTGATTACACGATCATCATCGAGTCCGGGGAGCTCTCGGGCGGCGCGTACGGTGTCGCCGTTCAATTGAACTGAAGCGCGCGCGGGCTTCGGGGCCGCGTTGGGCCCTGCTTGGACAGGGGTGTCATTTTCATTTAGCTTCGGTGCTCCCCGAGCGAGCCGAAATCATGAAAAAACTCCTCGTCTACGTGTGCTTGCTGGCTGGCTGCAGTAGCAGCAATTTGAGCGACGGTGCGATCGGTGGGGGCGGAACCGCGAGCGGTGGCTCGGCTGGAGCACCCGAATTCGTGAACACGTGCTCGGCCGCGCGTGCGCAGCTGCTCGGGTCGATCGACGCGGTCTCGAGCGGCGCGGTATCGATGCTCTCGCGCGATGCGCAAGGCACCACGCTGTACGTCGACGCCACTGCGGGTGGCATGAGCCAGGCCGCCGAGAAGCCCTGGACCTACGTGTCACTCGCCAACGCCTCGCGGGTCGACGTCACCGACGTGACCTCGCTCGAGTCCGTGGCTTGGGATCTGGCCTTCAAGCGCTCGCTCATCTACACCAACAGCGGCGATGGCGGTCCGGGCCAAGGCGCGTCGCTCTTCCTCGACAAGGCGTACGAAGACGTAACGCATGCGGATGCCAGCGCTGCCGCTCTGGTGGGCGAGTCGTTCTTCGACTCCGACTGCAGGCCGACGGTCGACGTGACGGGCTCGGTCTACACGTCCTTCTCGTCTTGGTACGAATACGACGAGGCCAGTCACGTGCTGAGCCCGGTTTCAGGGACTTGGCTGATCCGTGGTGCAGGCGGCGCGTTGTACAAGCTCGCCTTCAGCAGCTACTACGCCACTCCGAGTGGCGGCATGGGCAGCACCGCAGGCGCTTATTTGCTGAAATTCGAGGCGCTCTAGCGTGCCTCACCGGCTCGCGCGAGCTGTTTTGACGTGCGCGCTGGCGGGCGGCGTCTCGCTCGCGGCGAGCGTGGCAGGCGCGGCCGACTGCACGCGCCCGACCGATCCGGGAGGCTCTGGCGGCTACGACTATGGCGCCGCCACGGTCAGCTCCTTCGGTAACGATCGAGTGCTGGTCTGGTACGTCACCCAAGGCGCGCACGCGGTGAGCACCGACACCACGCGCGCGGACGGCGTGCCCGACGAAGTCGCATTGGTTGCCGACGTCACGAGCGACGCGTTGACACGCTATGCCGGGATGGGCTTTCGCCCACCGATCGCCGACGACTTGGCGCCCGATTGCGGCTCGAACGGCGGCGACGCGCGGCTCGACGTGTACCTCGTGAACATGAGCGGTGCAGACGGCCAAACCGCGCCCGAGCTGGGGCGCTGCGTCAGTGATTCACCCCAGCAGTGCAGCAGCTTCTTGTTCGCGAAGACCAAGCTGGGTGACTACTACGGGAGCCTAGACGCGGGCGTGCGCACCGTGCTGCCGCACGAGACGTTTCACGCGGTTCAAAATGCCTACGACGTGAACCTGGATCGCTTTTGGGCTGAGGGCAGCGCGCAATGGGCAGCCAAGACGCTCGACCCGGAGCTCACCGATTTGGAGCGCAATTTGCCGGCCTTTTTCAGCCAGACCGCGCGTTCCTTGGACGGCCCCGTCACGGGCGTGAGCGCGGGCTTCCTGTACGGTTCGGCGGTTTGGCCCGTGTTCCTGAGCGAACGTTACGGTGAGGACATCGTGCGTTCGATTTTGGAGCAAGAGGGAAAGCAGGAAAGCTCGGCGCTTGCTGCTGCCGATAGCGTGCTCACGACACTTCAGTCGTCGGTTGCTGTCGAGTACCCGTTGTTCATGGCTTGGAACTCGGCCACCGGAACGCGCACCGGCACGGGCGGTTACATGAACGCCGCTGCCTACCCGCTCGTGAAAGTGAGCGAGCTCGATCCCTCGGGGAGCAAAGCCATCACCTCCGGGTACGCGTCGTATTTCTATCATGCGGAGACGACCCGCCCGATGGAGATCGCGCTCGACACGGACGAGACCCGCAACGCGGGCTTGTTCGTGCCGTTCGAGGGCGGCTTGCCGCGCATCGATCGCGTCACGCCCTTGCCGGCGGAGCTCGACGGCGACGGCATCGTGGTGGTGAGCGGGATCACGAGCAAGCGCACCGACGCGCCGTTCACGGTGTCGCTGGTGTCGCCCGCGGCCGTTCCAGGCGGCAGCAGTGGTTGCGCTTTCGCGGGCTTGGCGTCGCCCTCGAGATCGGGGCGTGCCGTTATTTTGCTTGGATTTGCGGGCTTTTTGCAGCGCCGCCGACGGCGGGCTCAGGGCGGCGGAATGGGCGTCGTGCGCTCGTGGGGTAAGAGCCGCGGGTAGACGTAGCCGGTCACGGCGCTCACCCAAGAGGCGGCCGCGAGCAAGCCTCCGAGCACATCGGACGGGTAGTGTGCGCCGAGATACACCCGCGACAGTGCGACGCCCAGCACCCAGAGCGCGGCCAGAACGCTGCTCGCGATCCAAACCCGGCGTGGCGGGCGAAGCACGCGAATCACGACCGCCAAGCTGCCGATCACGCCCGCGTTGCCCATGGTGTGCCCGCTCGGAAACGAGAACGACGTGGGGCGCGTCATCAGGTAGGGCAGCTCAGCGCTCGGGCGCGCGCGGTGGAACACCCCCTTGAGCAGCACGTTGAGCAGCAGGCAGCCGAGGGCGCTCAGCAAGAAGAAGCGCACCTCGCGCGTGCGCCCTGCAGCCAGCAACACCACCAAGACCACGACCGCCAGCATCAACATGGGTAGGAAGCTGCCGACCGTCGTCAGGAACACCATCGCGTCGTCGATGCTGCCGCGCAGACCGTCGACGGAGTGTTGGATCCCGACGTCGAATGCATCGAGCTCGTGCTCGCTCATTTCGCGCGCCAAACGCACGAAAAACACGGCTGAGCCCAAGGACAGCGGCACGCTCCAGCGGTGGCGTTGCCAAATCAAGCGTGCGAAGCGGAGCACGGTCACGAGGCTCTCCGAGGCAGGGCGCGAGTTACAGGAAGCGAACCTCGCCCGCGCCCATGACTTGGTCCTCCGAGCCGACGAGGAGCTTCGACTTGTCGAAGTCTGCCAAGTAGTACTCGATGGCGACGCTGGCTGGGCCCGAGGCGAGCTGCACGCCGAACGACGGGTGCCGCCCGGCGTAGTACATCGAGTTGCCGGCGGAGCGGATGAAGATGGGCGTCGTCTGCTGGACGGCGATCGAATACTGCGCGAAGTAGGCGTTGATGCGACCCAAGATTTGGTTACACAGCTCGCCCACCAGATCTTCCAAGCGATCGACGGAGATGACCAAGGTGCCCGGCAAGATGCGGCGATGCAGGGCGCTGGCATCGACGCTCGACATGCTGAGCATCAAATGGCCCGAGGCCTCGCCGCTGAACACGATGATCGAGCTCAGCTCCGAGAGCGTGGCTTGATTCGGGACGAGGAACGAATCACCCTCGATCCGAAAATCGCCGAGCGTGCCGAGGATCTCGAGCGCGGCGCTCTTGATCGCCGTGGCGATCGAGCCTGGATAGAAGCACTCCGCAAGCAACGCCGAGACGGTCTCGCGCAGCGTTTCGGGCTGGATCGGCTCGGGGATCACGCTGTCGAGCGCGGGCCTGCGCTTGCGGATGCGAGGCATGTCCGGGCGCATGCCCCAAATGATGCGCAGCGAGGGGCGGATCTGCTTCACGCCGGCCAAGAATTCTTTGCCGCCCGCGTCGGCTGCCTTTGCGCTCACGACGACCAAGGACAGGCGCGGGCTGACCATCACGAAATCGAGCGCGGCGTGCGGCGTCGGCACCCAGATCACCCGGAAGCCGAGTCGGTCGAGCTCTTCGACGACGCCGGAGAGCGCGCCCTCGGCGTCGTCGACCACGAGCACTTGTCGGTCCGGAGTCACGGCTCGCGGCCCTTTGGAGGTTTGTCCGGCGCGCCAGCGGCGGGGCCAGAGGGGGTGGCGCGCGGTGCCTTGCCGGACAGCGCCTTCTCGACGGCCTTCCACAGCGAAGCCGGATTCACGGGCTTTACGACCCAGGCGTCCGCGCCCGCCTTCTTGCCCTCTGCCGCACGCGACACTGTGGCATCCGAGGTCAGCACGAAGACCGGCGTTTTGGAGTACTCCGCTTGCTTGCGCAGCTCTTGGATCATCTCCAAGCCGTCCATGACGGGCATGTGGATGTCGCACACGATCAGATCGACCCGTTCTGCGCGCGCACGCCACAACCCCTCGCGCCCGTTCTCGGCCTCGATCACACGCGCGCCCTTGGCTTCGAACGCCGAGCGCAGCAGCGAGCGGGTGGTCACCGAATCGTCGACGATCAAGATCAGCCAACTCATCGCCCGATGCTCGATTCGGTCTGCTGAATGGTTCGCATCTTCTCTGGCAACAGCAGCTCGTAACGGCGACCAAATGACGCCAGTACTGCACGAAGCCTGTCAGAAGAACCGGGTCCAACGCCAGCTTTCGCGACGGAACCCAGCTTATCTGCGCAGATGCAGCCAGTTTTAACGGCCAGCACGCCGACGGAGAGGCTTCAGCCGGCTCCGCGGCTGCTCACCTTCGAAGTTTCGGCGCGCACCGAGCTCGAAATCGACCTCCGGCCCACAAAAAGAGTCGGGCCGCCCGCGACGAATCAGTCGTCGCGCGGCGGCCCTGCTCCACTTGGAGGAGCGCTGTCTAGCTAGCGGAGAGTCGACCCATTACGGAGTCGGCGCGACGCATGCTGCTGCCGAGGTCGACCCGGTCGGGGCATTCGTCCCGGCGGGGCAAGCCGTGCACGCCGTGGGCGTGTCGGTGGCTGTGCTGTAGGTGTTGACGGGGCAGGTGGTGCAGACCTTGACCGTCGAGTTGCTGCCCGGGTTGCTCACGTACGTGCCGGCGGCACAGGTGGGTTGCGCGGTGCAGGCCGCTGCGTTGGGGGTGGCCACGGTCGTGTACGTGTTGCTGGGGCAAGCCGTGCAAGCACGAGCCACGGTCGGCGTGGCGGCGGTCGAGGCGTAGGTGCCTGCGCCGCAGACGAGCTGCGCGGTGCAGGAGCCGGCGTCCGTCGTCGTGCTGTAGTTGTTCGTGCCGTCGCACGCCGTGCACACCTTGTCCGAGGAGGCCGTGCCCGCTGCGCTGAGGTACTGCCCTGCTACGCACGTCTTGAAGGGGGCGCACGTGGCTAGGTTGGGATCTTTCGTGAACGTGCCCGCTGCACACGCCGAGCACGCTTGGTTCTGGGCCGTGGTTCCGGCCGTGGATACGTACTGACCTGCAGGGCAGGACGTGTACGCGACGCACGCCGAGGCGTCGTTGGCCGAGATCGTGGTGGCGTTGTAGGTGCCTTTGTCGCAGTTCACGCACACCTGGTTGGTGGTCGTGGTCGGCGCGAGCGGGCCCTTGTACGTGCCCAGACCGCAGATGGTCACCGGGGTGCAGGCCTGCGCGTTGGCTTGAGTCGAGAAGCTCGTGCCGGCGACGCAGTTGGTGCAGGTGCGGTCATTCTGGGTGGAGCCCTGAATGCTGGCGTAAGTACCGGCAGCGCAGGTCTTCCAGGCGACGCAGGTCGGATTGGCAGCCGTGTTGAAGAAGCCGTTCGCGCAGTTGGTGCACACCGTGTTGGTGCTCGCCGTGCCGGCGGTGGTGAACGTGGTGCCGAGCGGACACACGCTCCACGGTTGGCAGGTCAGGCTGTTTTCCGTCGAGCTGAAGGTGCTCGCCGCGCAGTCGTTGCAGGTGCGGTCGACTTTGGTGCTGCCTTCGGAGGCGACGCTCTTACCGGGGATGCAGGTGGTCTTGGCAACACAGGGGGTGGCGGCGCTGCCGTCGTCATCCCACGTGCCACCGGGGCAAGCGACTGCCGGCGACGTGCCGCCGGCGCAGAAGGTGCCGGCCGCGCACGCACCGCAGACCGCAGGGGACGACTGCGTGGCAGCGGCCGTTTGGTACGTGCCGGGGGCACAGGCCGTCGGCGAGACGCACTCGGACGTGTTCGGCGTGGTGGCCACGGTGCCTGCGGCGCACGCGCCGCAGGTGCGGTCGAGCTTGGAGGTCGGAGCGCTGGTGACGTGAGTGCCCGGGGCGCAATCCGTCCAATCTTTACACTCGGGTTGGTTCTGGAGCGTCGAGTAGGTGCCGGACGCGCAGCCGGTGCACACCTGGTCGACCTTGGTGCTGCCGGCCTTTTCTACGTACGAGCCGGGGTTACACGTCGTGTAGGGCAGGCAGCTGGGGGCGTTCGCACCAGCGGCGAAGAAGCCGGGCGAGCAGGCCACGCACACGCTGTCGGCAGTGCCCTTGCCATTGACGGCAACGAAGGTGCCGGGTGAGCAGCCGGTGACCTTGGCGCATTCGGTGGCCGGGTCGAGATCGTCGTCGAAAGTGCCCTCTACGCAGTCTTCCGGCTCGGCATCGGCGCCCGCACAGTAGGTACCTGCTTTGCAGGGCGTGCACTTCGGGCCGCTGGTGCCGGCGTCACAGGAGGCCGTGGTGGGGCTCCCGGAGGCTCCAGCCTCGCCAACGGTTCCACCGGACCCGCCGCCACCCGAGGTGACCGGCTCCTCACCGGCTGCGCCGGCTTCGGTCGGGGTGCCTGCGGCACCGCCGGTGGCGACGACATTGTTGTCGTCACTACAGCCGGCAAAGATGGTTAGGGCCAGTGCGGCCACTGCGAAGGGTATGACTACAAGGCGATGTACTGAGGACATGTTAAAGCTTAACTCCGACTACCCCAAGTGGGACTCATGACTACCCACACTCAAGCCACAACACAGTCGTGGCCACAACATCAAAATAGCCTCTCATGCATCGGAAAATAAGCTCGATTGCGATGCGGGCGGTCTTTGATTCCACAGAGTGATCTCTGTTGGTCTAATTTGTTTCGTACAGTATGCGGGCGATGTTTGAGTCGCCGCGCCCTCATATGTCAGATCGCGTTGACGCTGGGTTTGCGTCGGGCGCGAGTGCCCTCCGTCAGCTCGGTAGCAGCGCTTCCCGCGCGGTGCCTGCCCAGTGCGTTGCCCCCATGAGTGAGGGGAGCGTGGCTGCCCGGGTTCGTGGCCGGCGCACCGGGGACGCTCGAGCGCGTGTTTCGTGCGCGCGACTCAGCTCGACCCGGCAGGCTGCGTGCCGGGTGCTACGCGCCAGATGCGCACTCGCCGCAGAGCGGGCGGGCGGTGGCGGATTGTCGCGGACGCGCAGCGCGCTGAGGCAGAGCGTGACTTGGTAGAATGAGGAGACCACCCATGAGCTTTGGGTGGCCGCCGGCGTTCACTGACTCGCGGAAGGGACGTCGCTGCGGGTGACGACGAGCGTCGCGTTGGGCCCGGGCGAGAGCAGGTAAATGTGCCGCAACTCCACGACTTTGTTGGAAGATGCGGGCAGCTCCGGCGCGGCGCCGACGGGGCTCGCAGCGGGCTTTGCGGCCTGACTCGAGCAGCCGGCAAGGACCAAGATCGCGATCGACAAGGAAGCGAAGTTCATGAGATTTCCTTTGCGCCTCATGGTTTACCGAGCGCGCAAGCTCATGACTCAGCAACAAGCAAGCCAGCGCCTATCGTTCAAATCGTAGCGGAAAGGCGCGGGATCCGGGCGCACGCCACACCTTTCGGGGCGGCGCTGGAACGTGGAGCAAGAGGGGAGAGTAGGCGTGAGAGCCTACTCTCCTCCGGCCACGTGCCTCAGCGGCCGACAGTCTTTTTCCAGGCAGGGCGCGCGCTCATGGCGGCCCACCACTCGGCTACTTTGGGGTGCTCGGCGAGCTTTCCAGCAGCGGGCGTGAGTGTCAGGTACTCGAGGTAGGGCGCGAAACAGAGATCGGCGATGCTGAAGGCATCGCCAGCCAAAAACGGCTGGGACGCGAGCTGGAGCTCCATCGTCTCGTAGGCGGTGTCGAGGGCGCTGCCGGCAGCCTTGAGCACTTCCGGCGTCTGCTCGCGGCCAAATACCGTGTGATAGATGAACTTCATGGCGTGAGCCGAGAAATTCTGGGTTTCGATGCTGATCCACTGCTCCATCCGAGCCCGGACCTGGCCATCCTTGGGGGTCAGCGGCCCACCGGCCTTGCCGTCGATGTAGCGGGCCATGGCGCGCGATTCGTACATCTTGAAGCCCTCGTCATCCAGTGCCGGCACCTGGCCAAAGGGCTGGCGCGCGAGGTGAGCGGGCTGCTTGTGCTCGCCCTTTGCGAAGTCGACGACCACCAGCTCGAACGGCGTGTTCGTCTCATTCAAGGTCATCAACACTTTGCGTGTGCATGTGCTGCCTGGATGTCCGTAGATTTTCATGGCCGGCAGGCTACCACGGCTGTTCTGCCTGCACGTGAAGACCGGACCGCAGCTGAAACGAACCCCAAACCCGAAATCGCCGGGCGTCGCCTCAGGTCGGAACCAACACTCTTCCCCTCTTCTAGTTACTTACTGCAGCAGCGAAAGCCGACCTGGGCGGCCGCAGCGCCACGCTCGGCAGCTCCCGAGTCGCTACACACCTTGGTGCTCAGATAGGAGCCACCGATGCGCTCGCAGGTGTCGTGCTGGCCCACGTGCTCGACGCACGCGCCCACCCATTCTTGGGCATTGCCGAGCATGTCGAACAGGTTCGGGTAGTAGCCCTGACATTGGTTGAACTTGCCGACCTCCGAGAGCTGCGCGCCCTTCGTGCCGTCATTGCAAGCGCCGGCTTGGTAAGTGGTGCCGTAGGGATACGACTGCGATTTCGGGCCGGCGCAGGCCGCGAACCACTGGCTTTTCTGCGGATCGGCGAGCTCGGCAAGCTCCAGCTCGCCGCCGCCGATCTTGCCGCACAGCTGCTTGTCGGCCCAGGCGCAATACGCGGCGGCGTCGCACCAATCGAGATTCGTGACTGGTTGAGCGGGGCGCGTAGCCGGCGCGTCTTGCACGAACACCGGATCGTAGCTCAGGTTCCACTTGCACTCTTCGACTTGGCCGCTCGTGTCATCGCCTTTGGCGGCTTGGAATACGGCATACTGCGCGTTCGTGACCTCGGTGCTGTCGATGTAGAACGCCGTGGCCTTCACCATCTTCGGGCCGCGCGAGATGCATCGGCCGGCTTCGCACGTCGGAGTCGGTGCGGAGCAGGGGCAACTCGAGGCCGCGCCGGCCGCACCCGCGCTGCCGCCACTGTTCACTGTGCCGCCGGCTCCGCCTTCAGCGAGCCCGCCGCTGCCTGCGCTGCTCGTACCTGCGCCGGGCGTTGGATCGCCACCGCTACCGCCATTGGGACTGCCAGCGTTGCTGCTGCCGCCAGGGCTCGTGCCTGCCTCTGCTGCACCTGCAGCGCCGCTCTCGCCGGGCTGGCCCCCAGCGTCCGAGCTGCTCGCGGAGAATGGCTGGCAGGCGCCGACGACCAGCGCAGAGAGCGCAAGGAACGATCCGAACCCATGACGCCGCGCGTGGCGGCAAAGCGAAGCTTGCGTCAGACGAATGCTCCCTGCGTGTGGAATGACTCCACTCTCGAACTCCAAACGATAGCTTTGAAAGCTCGACCGCACAAATACCTATCTGCGCGCAAAAAGTGTACACCGAGCGCAGTGAGCGCACTCGTCAGTTGCGGCGCGCCGCATGTCGGTTCATGTGGACCGCGACGACGAAGTTTTGACCCGAACGCGAGCCTTGGAGAAATACCGATGAAGCAACGCACCCGAGAGAGAATCGCATTCGATGTCTGACTCTGAAGTCGAGACCATGGCAGCCGGCAAGCTCACCGAAGCACGCATGATCGAGATGGTGTTTCCTGAGCAGACGAATCATCTCGGGACGCTCTTTGGTGGGCAAGCATTGGCCATGATGGACAAAGCGGCGTTCATTGCCGCCTCACGTTATGCGCGTCGCGCGGTGGTGACTGCCAGCAGCGAGCGAGTCGACTTCCACGTGCCGGTGCGACAAGGCCAATTGGTCGAGCTCTTGGCGCGCGTGGTCGCTACGGGTAGAACCTCGATCACGGTGGAGACGCAGTTGTTTTCTGAGGATTTGCTGACGGGCGAACGTAAACTCTGTACGACGGGCCGCTTCGTGCTCGTCGCCGTGGACGCTGACGGAAACAAATCCGCCGTGCTTCCGCTGGCAGCGACGCACGGCGCGGAGCAACCATGATCTCTGGTTATACGTTGCGGCTGCAGGGCGTGCGCTTCCGCGCCAACATCGGCGCCTCCGCCGCCGAGCGCTCGATCCCGCAGGATCTCGTGGTCGACGTGGATCTGGAGCTGCCTGTCGCGGCGCTGCCGAAACGCGATGCGAAACGTGACGTCATCGACTACGACCGCGTGGTGCGCGTGGTCGTCGAGGTCGGCCTGGCCGAGCCGTACCGCCTGATCGAGGTCTACGTGCAGCGCGTGCTGGAGCGATTGTTGACGGAGACACCCGCGCTGCGCGTGCGTGTGGCCGCGACGAAATCGCGCGTGCCCTCGACCTACAGTACCGATCTCGCTGCGGTGGAGCTCGTCGGCGTCAGGGATTGAGGGAGGGCAGGGGCCTTCGGCCGCCCAGCACTGGCGCATTCGGGCTGCAGGAGGGCGACCCCCCCCTCGCTCAAGATGAAAATGATTTTCAAATTCATTTTCATCTTGACCGGGTGCGCTGCGCCATGCGAGACAATGAGCCGGGAGATTCGCATGAAGCCGAGTGAAGCGACGGGCGACGTATTTCCAGGCTCACATCTTGAACATGAGACGCAAATTCATTTTCAATGCGAGCCAGAGCCGGCGGCTGCGGACGACATGCTGCGCTGCGTGTGCGGCGCGCTGATCGCGCGTTGGGTGGCGGCGGGGCTCGAGCTCAAGTGCCGTCGCTGCAAGCGCACCACGTTGATCCCGTATCCGAAGCGCACGGCCATCACGCGCCGACACCCCACGTGAAGGACTCCAGAGTGAAGCCAAAGACGGAACACGCGAGCAATGTTCGGCTCGCGCACTGTGAATACGCGGCGGTCGACATGTGCGATTGCGGAGCGCTCCAAGTGCACTTGGGCGATCTGTCGTTGCGTTTGCCGCCCGAGCTCGCACAGGCGCTGACGCGAACGCTGAGTGCCGCGCTAGCGCGCCGCCAAGCGCTGCTCACCGAGCGCGCGAACGAGAGCCTGGTCGGCGCGAGCTGGGCCGGCACGGACACGCCCCGTGGCAAAGCATGAATCTTCCGACGCTGGGACCCGGGGCTCGCTTTTTCCCCTCCGTCTGAGCAAGCCCCGGGTTTCAGCGTCCGAATTCGTTTCGAATCAGGGCCTGGCGTCGGCGCAGCAACGAATGCCGATGGTTGCCGACTGAGTGACGCTGCCTACAATCACTTCGCCGCTGCGAGCGGCGCCTTCATGCGTTCGATGATCGCATCGAACGACGTACCGTCGGGCGCCAGGTGCAGCACCTCGTTCTGGGCGGTCGGCAGGCTCAGCTCGGCGCCGGTCACGGTGCTCGCGTCGACGCCGTTGCGGTACACGCGCAGCGCGCCGCTCGGCCACGGATTCGAGAGCACCACGACGCCGCCGCGCTCGCTCACGATGCGCACGTATTGCACGGTGTTCGCGCGCACGTCACTGGACACCAAGAACGCGCCGTACGCTCGCAGATCACCGAAGCGCGCATCGACGCCCTTCGGCCAATCCGCGAACAGGCGCAGCTTGCCTTGGAAGGATTGCAGCAGCATCTCGGCCACGGTGGAGGGCACCGTGTTCAGGTTCTCGATGCCGCCTCCACCCGTGTGAATGTGCAGGTTGGGATAAGTATTGTTCTGGATCCACTGCGTGAGGTGCGTGAGCAGCGCCGCCGGATCCGAGCCGACGCGCGCGGCGGCAGGGTAGAACGTGTCGGTGCCGTTGCCATCGTTCCAGCGAGCCATCGCGGCGATCATGTTCTGTGCGGTCTGTAGCAGGGCGGGCTCGCTGCCCAAGCCGACTTGGCTGGCCGGGTAGATGAGCTGATTGCCGATCGCGTTGCCGTCGTTCCAATCGAGGCCGACCTCGGTGTAGCGGAACACGGTCTTACCGTCTTTGACGAAGGTGGGGTAGGCGCTGAGGTGGCTCAGGCGCTCTTGCCAGATCGCGCGCATGTCTGCGTCGACTCCGAGCGCGCTGCTGATGTCGATCGTGCCCTGCAGCAAGAAGCGCACGAGCCCGAGCGACATGATGCCGTTGGTCTGTGGATAGGCGTTGCCCTCGTGCTGCGCGTCGTTCTCGATCACGTAGCGATCGCCGTCCTTCTTCAGGTAATTCTGCCAGAAGATCGCGAGTTGTTGGAGCGCGGGGTAGATCTTCTGCGCGTAGGCAGGGTCCCGCGTGAAGTAGTAGTGCATCAACAGATCGGTGGCCGCGAACGCGCCGCACGACTTTTGATTCCACAAGTTGGTGTCGGAGCTGCCGTTCGGTAGTGGCCCGATGTGCACGCGGTAGAAGGCGCCGGTGAAGCCGTTGGCCTTGGCCTCCGCTTGCGCCTTGGGCACCCAATCCAGCACGGGCCGATCGTAGCTGTCTGCGAGCTCGACGTGGTTCGTGGGGAACGCGGCGTAGAAGGGCGCTTCGTAGTTGTAGTTGAGCGTGTAGTCGCCGTTCCAGGCCGGCGTCTTGATCACCCAGTTGCCCCACAGGCCAGGCGCGGCTTCACCGGAGCGCGAGGTGCTGGCCAGCAAATAGAGCGACCCGTAGTACTCCTTCTCCACGACCTTGTTCGGGATCTCGACGAAGGATTTGGCATAGAAGGCAGTCCACCAGGCGAGGTGCTTGGCGAGCAGCGCGTCGACGTCGGCCAG
>OUNO011322515.1_pt1 | contig 17426 bp, 15 predicted proteins | sample 1779811 | NCBI WGS metagenome assembly OUNO01 (sample SAMEA3914804, study PRJEB12502) | metagenome | biome: forest; material: soil | place: Canada | collected 2010-06-25 | depth 0.3 m | reverse complement strand
AGCGCGCGACCATCCACCTCGAAGTTCACTCGGCGCGATAGCTCAAGAGGCGATCGAGCAGTGCCACGGCGTCTGCTTCGACGATCAGCGCTCGGCGCTGCTGCGGCCCCAAGAATCCTTCTGCGACGACATGATCCATGAAGGCGGCAAGGCCCGTGTAGAAGCCGTTCACGTCGAGCAGGGCACACGGTTTGGTGTGCAGGCCGAGCTGCGACCAGGTCCAGACCTCGAACAACTCTTCGAGCGTGCCGATGCCGCCCGGCAGCGCGATGAACCCGTCCGAGAGCGCCGCCATCAGCGCTTTGCGTTCATGCATCGAGGCCACGATGCGCAGGTCCGTCAAGCCGCGGTGGGCGAGCTCACGCTCCATGAGCGCCTCCGGAATGACGCCCGTGACTCGTCCGCCCGCAGCGAGCACCGCGTCCGCCACGACGCCCATCAAGCCGGCTTGTGCGCCGCCGTGGACCAGCTCGATGCGCCGCTCCGCGAGCAGCGCGCCGAACGCTGCAGCCGCCGTGCGATACCCCTCGCGCACACCAAAGCTCGAACCGCAGAACACGCACAGGCGCATGCCGCGAGGATGGCCGCTCGCGGCGTACCGGGCAAGCGACAAGCGCTGGACGATCGCTCGGCACAGGCGCCTACCCGCCGTCGGGCAACTAGCTGACCGCGCAGCGCGTACGCTCGATTTCCACGAGTCGAACCAGCGACTCGACGCCGAACTCGAAGGCCGGCTGGAAATCGCACAGCGAGAGGTAGGGGGCCATTTCTACGAGGTTCGGATAGCGGACCGCCATGTCGGTCAGCTCCGTCGCCGTCGACGCCGTGGGATCGGGGCGCGCGTCGGAGCCAGCGATTTCGGCCAGCAAGGCGCCGTTGCACCAGCAGCCAATCAGCAACACCAAGCGCCCCGCGGTCTCCGGCTCGAAACCAGCGCTGCGGAGCGTGGCCGACACGGTCTCCAACATTCCGAAGCCGCCCGGGCGATTGACGGGGCGCGTGGCCAGCAACGGGAACGCGCGCGGGTGCTTCAGCGCAACGGTGCGGTACGATGTCGCAAAGCCGCGCAAGCGATCTTGCCACGAGCCTTCGGCAGGCGCGGCGACCTGCGCCATCAAGAGCTCTGCGACGGCGTCGAGCACTTCGCCGCGGCCCTTGAAGTGATAATACAAAGACATGGCCTCGCAGCTCAGCGCGGCACCGAGCTTGTGCATGCTGAACGCATCGAGCCCTGAACGGTCGACGAGCTTCAGAGCGGCGCGCGCAATCCTTTCTTGAGACAGCGCGCGCTGCCCTCGGCGCACACTCGGGCGAGGCATGCGCGACCCTTACGTCATAAGTCCATGGACGTCGAATACCTTACGTCATAAGGTAAGTCCATGGCCAACCGGAACCCCTTCGAAGACGCCCGTTCTGCCGCAGAAAGAGCTGGCTTTGGTCGAGCCGCCGCGTACTACGCGTGCCTGTTTCTGCTGACCCACGCGCTCGCGGCCGCTTACCTGGCGAGCGGCGGATCGTGGCGCCGCCCGGACTCACTCCTGGTCGCGAACCTGATCATGCTCGTGCCCGGGGTGGTGGCCGTGGTCCTGCTGCGTTGGGTGTTTCGAAAGCCCGTGCGTGAAACGCTCGGACTCTGGTTCGTGCTCAATCGCTGGTCCGTGCTGGCGGGTGTGTTGCCGTTGCTGGTGTGCGGAGCGACGCTGCTGCTCGGGCTTGCGCTCCCGGGCTCGTCCTTCTCGCCCGAGCTCGGCGGGTTGGCAGAGCGCTTCGCTCTCCGGCCCGAACAGGTGAGCCAACTCGTGCCGCGCCTCGGTCACTTGCCGCTGATTTGGACCGTGATTGCGCAGGGCATCGTCTTGGGGCCCACGATCTGTACGCTCACCGGCTTGGGTGAGGAGCTAGGCTGGCGTGGTCTGCTGTTCCACGAGCTCGCCCCGCTCGGCTTCTGGCGCCGCTCGTGGCTCATCGGCTTGCTGTGGGGCGGGTGGCACGTGCCCCTGGTGTTCGAAGGCTATGGCTATCCGAACCACCCGCTGCTCGGCGCGTTGCTGCTCGTCACGTTCACGCTGCTTGCCGCTCCGCTGTACGTGTTCCTGCGCGCGCGCTCCGGCTCGGTGCTCACTGCCGGCATTTGTCACGGCTCGTTCGGCGCTAGTATCCTGCTCACCTTCGGACCCATCTCCGGCGCCAACGAGCTGACGAGCGGTTTGATCGCGCTGCCCGGGATCGCGGTGATGGCGGCGGTCAACCTGGTCTTGTTGTTCGTGGTCCGTGCGAACCGCTTCGGAGGCGCGCCCGGTCTTACGTCGAGCGGTGCTGGGTTCGAGCAGCCAAGGACATGATGAGCTGTTGGGCCTGAGATTCGGCGCAAATCCCAGGACTGAGTGAGCCGTTTCGGCGCTCTCGGAGCTTCTGCGGCTGAGATGGTCGCCACTGCTCCGAGTCGCCCGAATCTCCTGAATGCCCGAGGGGTGCTTGCGTGCGCAGCGCTCTGCGCGTCGCTTTTGCTGGCCGCGTGCAGCAGCCAGCCGTCCACGCCGTCCAGCAGCCCCGGCGGCTCGGGCGGCTCGGGCGGCGCGATGGGGGGCCAAGCGTCAACCGCAGGGGCAGGCGCCCACACCGCTGGCGCCGGCGCTGGCGGAGGAGCGATGGGCGGTGTGGGCGGCATGGCCGGCGCTGCCGGAGCCCCGCACGTCGATCATTACTCGAGCGCGCCGAGCGCGCCCGTGCTCGGGTCCTGGACACCTCCCGTGCTGGCGCAGAACCTCGCTGCCGACCCCGGCGACGATTGGCACTCGCGTGACAACGCGGCGTTGCAGGCGTTCACGCCCCTATTCGTGCCGGCGAGTGGCACGTGGACGGCGGGTTACCGTTGGACGTTCGCCAACGACGTCGAGGCGGTCGAGTCGAGCTACGCGCGCACGGGCGGCGAGAAAGGCTGGGACATCGTGAGCACCAGCTTCGACAAGGGCAAGTACGACAACTTCGAAGGCGAGCCCGGCTACGACGACGAGCTGTGGTGGGCGCACACCTGGCTGCGCGCCTACGAGCTGAGCGGTGACGCCAAGTACTTGGACATGGCCAAGCGCATCTTTGCCGACGCTACGAAGGGTTGGGAGCCCAGCGTCTGCAAAGGTGGGATCTGGTGGCAGAAGCGCGCGGTGTACAAGAACGCCATCAGCAACGAGCTGTTCTTGCTCGTGGCCGCGGCGCTGCACAATCACGTTCCGAACGACACGGGCGCGGGCAGCTACCTCGACTGGGCAAACAAGGAATGGACCTGGTTCTCGCAAAGTGGCCTGATCAATGCGTCGGGCTTGATCAACGACGGTTTGAACGACGGCTGCAGCAACAATGGTCAAACCACGTGGACCTATAACCAAGGCGTGATCCTGGGCGCGCTGGTCGAGATGTACGAAGCGACGGGTGACCAGAGCTTCATCAGCCGCGCCGAAGCGCTCGCCGACGCTTCGACGACGGCGCTGGTCGATGACAAAGGCGTGTTTCGCGAGACCTGTGGCGGCGCGTGCGACGGCGATCAGGTGAGCTTCAAAGGCATCTACCTGCGCAACTTGCTCCGTCTGTACGACGTGGATCACAAGCCGAGCTACTACGACTTCATGCTCCAGAACGCGCGCTCCGTTTGGAACGCGGACCGAGACGGAGCCAATCACTTCGGTAGCAATTGGGCCGGCCCGTTCGACTTGGTCGATTCATCGCGGCAAAGCTCGGCCATGTTCGCGCTCAGCGCGCTCGCGGTCCCGTATTCCAAAGCTTCGCCGTTCTTGCGCCCCAGCGGCGCGCCCAGCTTTCGACACGCGCTCGGTCAACGCGCTGGGCTCTCCAACTGGGTCTGCGACGCCGCTTCTTGTCCGAGCGCCGGCTTTTTGCTCGAAAGCGAGGGCGTTGCTTACTTGGCGCCCGGGCCGCATCGGCTGCACGTGCGCGCGGCGCTCGGCACCGCCAGCGGCAACTCGCTCGCTGCCCCACTACTCACGGTCGAGGTGTTCGACACCACGACGCAGCAGTCGCTCGCCAGCCTGGGCGTCGCGGCGCCGAGCTTCGTCGAGAGCAACGTGTTTCAAGACTTCGCGCTCGCGTTCACGCAAACGGCAAATCCCGCGCAATACCGGGTGCGTTGGAACGCGGCCCCGGGCTCGCCCGCGGTCACGCTCGGTGATGTATCGGTCGACGGCGCGGACTCCTTCTCGGCCGCGAACTTCGCCCACGAATGCGGCCGTTTCGACGCGCATTCAGCTTGGTCTGCGGATCGCTTCGCGGATGCGAGGCCTTGCGTGCTGGCGCGGGGCGGCGCCGTTCGGCTCGACGACGGCGACTACACCGCGCGTGTCGAGCTGCGCGTGGACGACTTCGCTCTGGACACGGCCACGCTCGCCACGGTGTCCGTGATCGATCGCGAAGAGAACAAGCTCATCGCCAGCGCCGACGTGAAGCGCAGCGATTTCAGCACGACCGCGTTTCGCACTTTCAGCATTCCCTTTCACGCCTACCGCGGCGATCACTACGACGTACAGACCAAATGGCTCGCCGCCGCGAACGCGCCCCGCTTGGTCGAACGCGGCGCTTACATCGACAACTGATTTTTGGATGGTCACGCGGGACGGCCTGGTCCGTCCCAGCCTTCGGCGACGCGGGTCGCTTCGGCGCTGATGCCGGTCGCGTCCCGAAACACCGGCGACATTCGTGAGCCATGCTGCGTCCGCTATCTCCAAAGCCTCGAGATGAACTCATTCATTGGAACCATGCCCGCCGTGTACGAACGTCTCTACGGCGCAAACGAGGTGGCCGAGCACGCCGCGATCGTGTCTCGGCGCGGGGCCGCGCTCGTGCACGCCGAGATGTGGCAGTCGGCAAAAGGCCCGCTTCTGTGCGTCGTCGCCGAGGATCGCCCCGGATTGCTCGCGCTCGTGACCGACTCGTTGCTCGCCCAAGACATGGCCATCCAAAGCGCGCGCGTGTTCTGCCGCGAGGTGGGTAAAGATCGCTCCGAGGCCGTCGACTTTTTGGGGCTGCGCGCACTCGGCGGGTCCGACGACGTCGCAGCTCGCCTCGAGGGTGACGGGCTACAGGCGTTCGCGCAGTCCCTGAGCGAGCTCATCGCCAGCGACATGGCGCAGCGCGCCGCAGCAAGCAGCGCCGGAGCTTCGCCCGCAGAGACCAAGCCGGCGACACGCGTCTACTTCGAGCGCCAATCGCTGGCGGAGGGCAGCTACCTGCTCGTGGTCGACGCGCCTGATTCCGACGGCCTACTGCACGCGGTGAGCAGCGCGCTGTACGAGAAAGGCATGCGCATCGTCGCTTGTGAGATTCGCACCGTCGGCGGCCGCGCGCTGGACCGCTTCGAGGTCGAGCCGAGCTCGCAACGCGCGCTCAAGGACAGTGAGCTGTGCGACGTGCAGTTGGCCATTCTCCAGGCACTGCCGGCGCGGCGTTGAGCTACTGGTTTCAGCCGCTTTGCGGGGCTCGCGATCGCGCGCTGGGCCGCAGCGACGTCGAGCCACCAGCCAACTTCGATCCCGAGCGACCGAGCAACGTCTGGCGCAGCCACCGCAACGAGCTCTTTCCCAGTGGTTGCGCTTCTTGAACGGGTGACCGCCGGCGGGGCCCATTCTTTGATTGATGGTCACAGTGCGCGCCGCATCGCGTCTTAGCCTTCGGCGGCGCGGACGCACTCGGGAGCCTCGCCGCGGCGCGCGGATTTCTCCCAACGCCGCGGCGCGACGGCCGCGCGCCCCTGCCCAAAGCAGCAATCAGTCGCAGTAACCCGTATCCAAGTCGAAGCGGAATGTTCCGTCGCCGAGTGCCACGAACAAACCGTCGGGGGCCAAGCCAAGCAACGTATTGGACGGGCCGTTCCCGATGACCGAAAACGGAAGTGAGCCGGGCATGCCCATGCCGGGCTCGCAGAAGCGGTGCCAGGTCGGCTCACCCGTCAGAGAGAGAGCAAACAGGTGAGTCCGATCCAAGGCGAGCATGCGTTGGCCTCTCGGGTCGTACACCGTGAGGACCCTTTCGGCATGGGCGGGTCCGGTGCCAGCAGCGTGCAGCTCGTTCCACACGAGTGAGTCATCGAGCGTGAGCTGGTGAAGGTCACCGGGCCCGTTGCTGGCAATCGCATCCACGCTTCCACCGTAGGAGATCAGGCGCTGCCCGATCGGATCGAAGATCGCTGTCTGTAGCGAACGCCCACCACCCGAGTCGCCGCTGGTCGCAAGCTCCGTCCATTGTGCGGCGCCAGCCAATGACAAAGCCCAGGTGTCGTCAAGATACCTTCCCGAGGGGTAGCTGGCCTCGCCCGCTTCACCACCATGAAGCACGAGGCGTTGCCGAACGGAGTCGTAGACAGCGACGGGCCAGCTCCTGAGCTCCGGGGCACCCGTCGTCGGAATGATCTCCCAATCGGATCCGGGCGCGGAGGAGAGCCGTGCCACGCTCTCGGTTTTCGCCGTGGGGTCGACTTGTCCAACGGTGACCACTGCTTGTCCATTCGTGTCGTACACCGCCATGTTGAACGGTGACACGGAGCTCGCAATTTCGAGCCAGCGGTCGCTCGGCCCCGAGCCGTGCAGGCGCGTCGGTGCCCCGCCGTCGCTACCGGTGTCACCGAACGAAATGAGCGCCTCGCGTCGTTCGTCCCAGACGCCGTTGCTCCCGCCGGGGGCAACGCCGAGTGAATTGGGGACGAGCACGGATAGACTCAGATCGTCGTAGCGCAAGGCCGTGGTCGCGTTCCCCGCTCGCAATCCGCCGGAGAAAAATAGCGCACGCGCGCGCTGCGGATCATCGATCGAGCTGAAGGCGACCAGGATTTCGCTGACCATACTCGACGTCTGCCACTGGCCATTCGCCAGCGAATACGTCGAGATGCCGCAATCCGAACCGACGAAGACGACCCGGTCATGCGCCGAATCGTAAGTCGATGTCGTGTCGTAGTCCGCGCCGCAGGAATTCGAGCTTTGGAGCACCCAGTCGCCCCCCGCGAGAGGCATCGCCCAAACCTGGGCAGCGTCACGCACGCCGGCGGTAATGAGCATCGCTCGGGCACGCGCTGAATCGATGAAGAGTGCGCCCGTGTTGATACCGATCGGGAAAGGACTCCGCGTGAACGTATATTGCGCCGGCGCATCCGCGACGCGCGACCAGCGAGCCGCTCCCTCGAGTGAGAGCGCCCACGTGCCCGAGCTGTGCAGCCCGCCGCCGACGACCAACACTCGCTTGCCGCCTGTATCGACCACCATCCGCCCCTGGTCGAGCTCCGCGCCGGGATTGGGCCCTTCCAGCTCGAGCTCGTGCCATGCGGGAGCGTCGTCGAGCGTCAGCTCCCAAATGCGCGGCGCGTTGGCTGCATATGAGTCCGCGCTGAGGACGAGCACCCGACGCCCCAATGGATCGTAAACCGCCGAGACGGGCGCGCCCACGTTGCTTTCGTCCGCGGGTGGCGAATCACCGTCGGGCAGAATCTGCAGCCATCGGTTCTGGCTCGGCCCCGACAACGGCAGCGCCCAGACGTCGAGGCCGCCCGCGCCGCCGATGACGATCAGGCGGTCTCGTGCTTCGTCGAGCACGGTGGCGTGCTCGGTGCGGGAGTACGGTGTTGCATCGCGAATCGACCAGCCGAGGCGTTGCGGCGCGGGGTCTTCGTGCGTGCTCCCCGCCATCTCGGGCGGGGGCTCGGCACTGCCGCCCGAGCCCCCGCCCGCGTCACCCCCGGCGCCCGCGCCGGCGTTTTTCACGCTTCCACCGCAGCCGGCGGCGCCTAGCATGCACAAAAGGCCACTCAACCAGACGCCCAACCCTAGTTTCGCAGCCATGAACGAAAAGACGTGGCGACTCCTTCAATCCGGCCAAACAAAAACCAAAACGCAAAAAAGGCACGCGCCCTGACCTAAGGTTGGCCGGAATTCCGAGCGCCATCCGTCTTTACGACAACCCCAAGTCTGATGCCTCCCCTCGACGGCGCCTCGTTCGAAGACAGCTATCGCCGTGTCTTCCCGCTCGTCCTGGCCAAGTGCCGGCGCATGTTGCGCGGGCACTCGGATGCTCACGACGTAGCTCAAGAGGTTTTCGTGAGGCTATGGAAGCACCGAGAGCTGATCGACGACCAGCGCGCACTCGTGGGCTGGCTCTATCTCACCTCGACGCGGCTGGTCATCGATCGTGCGCGCCAGCGCAGGCTCAGCGAGGAGAGCATGGCTCACCTCGAGAGCTCGATGACGGCGCAGACGAACGAAACCGGAGAGGCGCGCTATGCGAGCCGGCAGCAGTTGCGCTCGCTGCTCCGCGACGTACCGGCAAAGGAGTTGGAAGCGGCGATCCTCAATCGCTTGGATCGCATGAGCCACGTGGAGGTCGCCGAAGTCATGGGCGTCGGCGAGCGCACGGTTCGGCGGCTGCTCACTCGCTTCGACGAGCGAGCGGGCGCGCTCGGGGAGACGGTCCGATGACGATTCCGCCCCCGGAGGATCGGATCCATCCCTCATTTCTTGCGCTCGACCGCGTCTCTTTGGGGCACGCGCTGCCGGAGGTCTCGGTGCACTTGTCCGAATGTGACGAGTGTCGCGGTTATCTCGAGTCGTTGCCGCAACTCGCAGCAGCGGCGGACTTCGCCGCCGTTCGACGCGCGGTCGAAAGGAAGCCGCGCTTCTCGCTCGCGTGGCTCTTGAATCCGGTGGTGCTCGTACCGGCGGCTTGCGTTTTGATCCTGTGCATGACACATCACTCCCCGCGTGTCGGCGGCGGTGACGGGGCTTACGTCGGAGCGAAGGGCTTTCGCTCGGTGTGGATCTACGTGAAGCACGAGGCTGACACCCAGCTCTGGGACGGCAAGCGAGCGCTCGTCCCGGGCGACCGCGTGCGGCTCAAGGTCGACCCAGGCGGCTACCACCATGTGCAGGTCTACTCGCTGAGTGATCCTCGGAATCCGATCTCGCTCTACGAGGGCGCGCTCGTCCCCGGGCAGAACCTAACGCTGCCCGAGGCGTGGGAAATCGACGATTCACCGGCACCCGAGCAGCTGCTCGTCGTGTTCAGCAATGCCCCCGTCGAGCCTTCGTGGAGCGATTGGCGGGAGGGTCGAGCGGAGGCAGGGGTGGCCGTTTTGAGCTTTAGTTTGCCGAAATCCAACCGCGCAAGCTTCGATGCGGGTCAATCGAGCCCTTGAAGATCGAGGCTTTGCTGGTCGCGCTGCTGCTCTCGGTGAGCGCCTTCGCCCGCAGCGCGAGTGCAACCGAGATCCGCCGCGTGGCGGTCGTCGTGGGCGCGAATTTGGCACCGCCGGGCCGCGTCCCGCTCCGCTACGCGCACGACGACGCGCGCCGCGTGGTCGAGGTCTTGATCGCAGTGGGCGGCTTCAATGCTCGCGACGTCGAGCTGCTGACCGATCCCGCCCCAGCCACCTTGCTCGCCGCTCTGGACCGCGAGCTGGCCGCCGCTGGGCAGCGACCGGAACAGACCCTGCTCTTCTTTTATTACTCGGGGCATGCCGACGAGCACTCGATTTTTCCTGGCGGTCGCGCGCTCGCGTTCACGGAGCTGAAGGCGCGGCTCGAGGATCAGCGCGCCAAGCTCCGTGTCGGTGTGCTCGACTCGTGTCGCGGTGGAAGCTGGACGGGCTCGAAAGGCCTGAAAAAGGTCGACCCGTTCGACATCGACACGCCCCCCCAACTGGCCGAAGAAGGCTCCGTCTTGATTGCCTCCAGCTCGGGCCAGGAGAGCGCGCACGAGACGGACACATTGCAGGGCTCGTTCTTCACGCACTATTGGAACGCCGGGCTGCGCGGCGCGGCCGACCGCGGCGGCGATGGTGTCGTCACCTTGGGCGAGGCCTTCGAGTACGCGCGAACGTTGACGATTCGCGATACGGCCTTGCTCGGTCAAGAACCGCAGCACCCGAGCTTTCAAATGAAGCTCGCCGGCCGCCAAGACTTTCCGCTCAGCACGCTCGCGAAGCAGCGCACCTCGCTGGTCTACGATCAAGTGACTGGGCCCACCGAGGTCGTGCGCCTCAGTGACGGCTTGGTGGTGGTCGAGACTTCGCCGGGCGCGCGCCGCGTACGCCTGGGCTTGCCGGCAGGTAGTTACTTGGTGCGGCGGCGTACCGTCGACGGCGTGTTCGTGCGCATCGTGTCGCTGTCTGCCGGCAGTGCCACCACGCTCGCCGAGTCCGATTTGGATCGCTCCACGCTCGCGGGTGGCCGAACCAAAGACGCCGAGCATTTCGAGGTCGACGGTGCGTCGTGGGTCGGGCAACGCCTGTTCGCAAGCCTCGCGCTGGGCGTGCGGCACGCGCCAGTCATCGATCCGGGCCTGCGCGCCGGCGCCGCCGACGGGCGCGGCGTCGTGTTGCTACGTCTCTCCGCGCGCATCACCCGGCACCTGTGGTGGGCCGCGCCGCTTGCGTTGGTGTTCGACGGCGAGCAACCCGCAACGTTCGATTGGTTTGCTTGGGCGGGCGTGCCGGTTCTTTCGGGCACTCACCCAGACGGTAAGGGTTACCTCTTCGACGGCTTCCTGGGCGCGGGTTTCGACGCGCGCCTGCGTGTCAGCGAGCGGCACACGTTCAACGCCAGCATCTCGGAGCTCGGCGCGTTCGAATGGGCGCATCGTTCGCCCGAGACCTGGTCGACCCAGGTCACGTTCGGCCTGTCCGAGACGATTCCGGATGCGGTCACGTTCAACGTGGGCGCGGCAGCCAGCGCAAACCTGCTCATCGGTGGCCACTTCGAAGCGCAGCCCTTCGATTCCGCGGTACGCGACGCGGTGTTCGCCTTGGGCTCGGTGCAGCGTGCCGGCTTGCGGCCTCTGCCGCTGATTCACGTCCCGCTCGGCAATGGTTGGGGTGTCGATGCGTACGCCGTCGGTGCCTACGTGCCCTCCTTGCGCGGCTGGGTCGAGACGTACCTGGCAGGCGTGAGCTTCGTCAACTGATCCTGCTAGCGGCGACGCCCCCGCCGCAGAAGGCAAGAGCGCCCCTTCGGCGCGTGCGCACAGCGACGGAATCCTTGGGGTGATGGTCACGCATGCCGTCACCTGACGTCACAGCCTTCGGCGTCGAGCTTCGTGCTGGAAGCCGGGCGCGACGCCGAAGGCTGCGACGGTCCTAGCCGTGAAGCGTGACCATCAACCAAGAGTCACGGAGCCGGCGCGGGACGCAGCGCGCTGAGCAATGCGTTGGCTTCGTTTTGGCGGTAGGCGCCGTAGTCGCCGCGCGCGAAAGGCTCGAGAGCGCTCGCGGCTTCTGCCTTTCGACCCAAGCGCACGAGCGTAATCGCGCGATTGTATTTGGCCTCGGGAGAGAGGCTGCCGTTCGGCGCGGCAGCCAAGTATCGATCCCAGAGCGCGAGTGTCTGCGCGGGGTCACCACCGGCGAATTGAGCGTGGTGCGCGGCGCGGTACAGCGCCCTGATTTCGGTTTCGGTGGCGATGAGCGGCGCTCGCTCGAGCTGCGGCGCGGCTGCCGGCTCGACTCGGAGCGCGCGCGTGCCGAGCTCGTTCACCGCGCGGCGCGGCGCGGACGAGCTGGGTGCGGCTGGCGGCGCGGCGGCTCCGCTGGTGCTCGTTGCGCTCGCCACGCTGGGCGGCAACGGTTCGGCCGGCACCGCGGAGGGCTGCGCGATGAGCGGGTGAGCCCGCATGCTCGGCGCAGACGCGGCCTGGTCCCGCAGCAGCCCGTGCAGCGCGCTTCGCACGCCCGCTCGCGTGCTCTCCGAGACGCTCCCCCAGGCGGCCGAGGCCGCTAGCGCTGCGACGAGCGGGAGCGCCAACAGCGGCGCGCGCGTGCCACGCTTCTCGCGAGCTCGCAGCGCGAGGAGTAAGCGCCGCTCGGTTTGACCTGCGTCCGCGGTGCTACCGTCGTAGCGTTTGCGGACGACGGCTGCGGCGCGCTCGAGCAAGTCATCCGTCATCGAAAGCCCTCTTCTGCGAGCAGACCGCGCAGCACCCGTTTGGCCGATTGAACGCGCGCGCGTACGGTGGCCGCAGGCGCGCCGATCAGCTCCGCGGCCTCTGGCGACGGCCGCTCTTCAATCACGCACAGCACGAACGCGACGCGCTGATCGAGCGAGAGCTCGTCCAACGCACGGAACAGTGCGTCCCCCAGCTGTTCGCGGGCGAGTAACTCATCCGGCGAGCTGACACTCGCGCCTGGCTCCACTGCGAGCCGAGCGATGCTCTTGCGCCGCCGCGCCGCCGCCCGCACGAAGTGCCGCGCATGATTGATGGCAACTGCAATCACGAAGCTACGCAGGCTGCCCTCGCCGCGAAAGCGGCGCGCAGCGCTGGGCAGGGCTAAAAACGCCTCTTGAACCATGTCTTCGGCTGCACCCTCGTCACCGAGCAGCCGCGAGGCGAAGGCGCGCACGGCGCCGTGGTGCTCGCGATACACGGCGCTCAGCGCTTGCGCGTCGCCGTCGGCCAGCGCGACGAGCAACGGCTCGCGTGCGGGCTCGAGAGTTCGCGCGCTGTCCCCAATCACCAGGGGAACTGCATACCACGAATTCGATGCTGGCGCGGGCATGGCGGTGATTCTCGCGAGCGCTCGCCGCCGAGCTACAGCTCGATGCCTCCAAAAAACTCGGGGACGAGCGTGAGGCGCACCTCGGTATCCTTACCGCGCAGTGGGTAGCTGACCCGGCCGGTCACGCCCGAGCCAGCAAAGAAGCTCAGGTGCGGCAGTAACTCGAACCTGAGCGAGGCCCGTACCTTGCCCAAGGATTGATCGTGAGCACGCGCGATCGCACCGGTGAAGCGCTCGCGACAGCACGGCGTGTTGGCGAACAAGTGCAGGCCCAGCACGTCGACGTCGCCGTCGATGCGCTTGGCGATCGGGATCTTGCCGCCGATCGCGAGCCCAGCTCCGTATAGGGCGTACTCGCCCGCGTGATGCACGGCTCCGCTCAGAATCGTGTAGGTGTAGCGGGTGGCGAACTTGACCCCCACGTTGCCGTACGTGGTGTCGCTGACCCAGACCAGCGGGTGCACGCCTCCTTCGCGCGAGACGGAGACCAAGCCGATGGGCACGCCCTCCACGTCTTCGGCGATGTTGATCAGGCCAATTTGCGCGCCCCTCACGCGCTTGCCGATGTTGACCAACCCGAGCTGCAAGCCCTCGATGTCACCGGCGAGGTTGAGCCCCGAAATCTGCGCCCCCTTGGAGGGGGAGCCAGCCATGTCGAGCAGCCCGAGCTGCATGCCTTGCATGCTGTCGTCGCTGCGGTTCACCAGCGCTAGCTGCACTCCTTCGAGCGAGCGGCCGCGGTTGTATAGGAAGCTGAGCTGCCCGGCACTCACGCGCCCCCCGACGAGGTTCGTGAGCAAGGAGGCTTGCAACCCCGTCGCATCGCCGCTGACCGTGCTCACGGTGCCGACCTCGAGACCGTCGAGCTGACCGATGTGGCCGTACAACAAGTTGAAGTCGAAGTTCGTCCGAACCTCGGGCTCGTTCAGGTTCGTCGCCAGCGGGTAGAAGAACGAGGCGTTGCCCAGCCAGTGCGCGGGCGGCGGTGCTGATGCGCGCGCATTGACGGACGGCGTTGGCGGCGCGCTGACGGGCGGTGCGGTGGGGAGCGGAGGTACGGCTTCACGCATCACTTCGCCGGCAAGGTCACGCACCAAGTTGCCGGCCACGAGGGCTGCCAACGCGGGCACGTCCGCAGCCTGCTCCGGCGCGGGCACGACCCGCGTGACGGTGCCGCGCTCTGCGTCCGAGTAGCTCACCGCGAGCTCCTTGGTTGCCGCGCGATACGTGACCGTGAGCACGCCACGCGCGTTCTGGCTGCCCGGTGAACCCGCCTCGACCGCGGCGATTCCAAGCTCCTCGGAGAGCGCGCCTTCGAGGGAGGCCAGCGTTGGCTCCGTACCGGCGCCATCGACGTGCAGCGCGACCGCAACCGGCCGTGCGTCTGGCCCAGGTTCGCCCGCCCTCGCATCCGCGCACAGCAGGCAGCCCACCGCGATTAGGCTCCCCAGCATCACCCTGTGCAACGAAATCAGCATCGGTCCCCTCGTAGGTTTCGAGGGTAGTGCCCGCCGCGTCGCTTGCTGATGAGGTCAGCGCGTATTTTTTTCTGGGCGGCTCAACCCGTCTTTCGCTGATAGAGATCGAAATCTTCGATCCGTTTCACGAATTCGTAGTCGCCATCGATCAGGTCTTTGAGCTCGGGGAAGCCGGGCAGCTCGTCGTGCGAATCGAGCAGGTGGCCCGTCACGGATGGGAACACGTCGTTGTGCTGCACGATCACCATCGCCGGGCGGTGCTCGGTCAGCTCTCGCATCAGCAGATTGCGCGCGTAAGATTGTTGCCACTCGCAGCGCTGGGGCACGTCATACACGAAGCGCGACGCGGGCGCGCGCTCGGCAAACCAGTAGATCGCCGGCTCGAAGCCCCAGACGAAGATCGGATCCGTGCTGCGCGTGCGCGAGCGCACTTCGAGACCCACGTCGCGATCCGCGCTCAGATTGAAATCCGCGACCCAGCCCAGGTCGCGATCGATCGCTTCTCGTGATTTGAAGGGCGCGACCCGAAACGCATACTTCAAGCGCATCAGCGCGCGATCGCTGAAGTCCTGCGGTAGGTCACGGCTCGCCGTGCGCATGTTGATCGCGATCGCGACGAACGACATCCAGGCCAGCACTCCGCCGAAGCCGCCGCCCATGCAGCGCCGCCAGAGCTTGTACAGGCCGATCCCAGCGAGGAACGCGATCAGCTGCAAGCTGGCGGCGTAGTGATAGGGAAAGAATTTCCCCTGCATGGCCACGCCGGCGATCTGAATGGCGATGATGCCCAGCACCAGGTACGTGCCCTCGCGTTCGCGGCTGTGCAGCGGTGTGATCGCTGCCATCGCTACGACGCCCGCGGCGGCTAACGCGGAGAATTTGAAGAAGGCCTCTTCCAGCGCGTAATACAGCATGCCGGAGGCGGAACGGTCCTTCCAGCCGAGCGCGGTGTAGCCCGGGGTGAACTCGCCCAGGGTCCAATGCAGCGCAGGCCACGCGCCGCGTGCCCAAAACCACGCGGCGCACGCGAGCACGGGTAGCGCCACGCTCGCGCCCACCACGAGCATGGCCACGAGCGCGCCCTTGGTCGATTGGGTGCGCTGTTGCTCGCGCTTGGCGAGGTACGCGCCGCACACGAATGCGCCGCCACCGAGCGGCGGCTTGAACAGAAACGCGAGGCCGAACAAGACACCGGTGCCCACCCAGACCCAGCCGCGGCGTCGCTGGTGCGGAGGCGCGGTGGTCAACACCAACGCAGCCAAGGTCAGGTAGCCGCCGAAGACCTCGGGCTGCGCGGTGTGCCAGAACTCGAGCTCGGCTTGGATCAAGGCGGCGACTGCGCCAGCGATCAGACCCGCGCGCGGCCGGTCCAAGAAGGTCTCGGCGAGTCGCATGAAGCCGAAAACCGACGCCAGGAGGCCGATCACTTCCAGCACGCGGATCGCCACCATGCCGCGCCCGAACAGCGCTTGAGCCAGGGCGTAGATCAAGAAGATGCCCGGCGGCTTGAAGTCCCACAGGTCGCGGTACGGCATCTTGCCGTGCAGCACGCCCTCGCCCACGAGGGCATAGATCGATTGGTCGCGCCCGAACGAGAAGGTCAGGATCAGAATCGCGCTGAAGGCGATGACGGCCCACGCCACCCACGACAGCCAACCGTCGGGATCGCGCACCGCCAGGCGCGGCACGACCTCTGCGGACGGCGGACGAACCGAGGACGTACCCATGGGCGGCACACGGTAGTCAGCGGATGCGCACCGTGGCTAGGCCCGTGAGCGATTTGTCGCGCCGAAGCGCTCAGACCGGGCTTTGGGCTCGCAAGTGCGGGGCGTCTTCGGCCCTCAGCTTCTCGATCAGGCGCTCGAAATGCTCGACCGGCTGGGCGCCCTCGACCGCGTAGCGTTGATCGAAAATGAACAGCGGTACGCCGGCGATGCCGCGCTCACGCGCCATCGCCAAATCGCCCGCGACCTCTTCTTTGCCGAAGCCGGACGCCATTGCCTCCGTGAGCTCCGTGCCGTCCAACGCCACGCGCTCGCGCTCGAGCAGCGCCACGACCTCACCGAGCTCACAGATGTTTACTCCTAGCTCGAAGTAACCAGCGAACAGCGCCTCGACGGCCGGGGGCGCTTGGCGCTTGCTGGCAGCGAAGCGAATCACGCGGTGAGCGAGCTCGGTGTTCGGGGCCCGCTGCTGCTTATCGAAGCGAAAGGCGATGCCCTCGTCACGCCCGAGCTGCGTCATGCGATCGAAGAGGCCCTGCACACGCTCCTTGCCGCCGAACTTGCGCTCGAAGAAGGCGGCGGCCGGCACGCCCTCGGCAGGCAGGCCGGGCTGCAGCTGAAAGGCCCGGAAGCCGAGCTCGGCCTGAGCGTCCGACTTGGCCAGGGCGCGCTCCAAGCGGCGCTTGCCGACGAAGCACCAAGGGCAGGCAACATCCGAGAAAATCTCGATCTTCATCATCGCACCGGAACTATGGGCCGCGAACGCTCGACGTCGAGCCGGCAAAACGTCACGCCTCGCCCGCGCATTCCTGGCGCAGTCCGGCCGACGCATAGGTCTAGGCGTATAGGTATGTTTTCAGTGCGAAAGGAGCAGGCTCGTGGTCCCGTCCGCCACGTGCACGGTCACTCCCGAGGGTAAGCGTACACAAATGATCACTCCCTGCGAGGACGTGAGACCGGTGACCGAATGCCTATCGCCCTCGACGCGAGGCCGCCGCAGCATGGCAACGAACGCTGCACTTTATCGGGCTCGACCGGCGAGCCTCGAACGTTGTGCTCGGCGAACCTGGTTCGGCGAGCGACACTGCAATTTCGGGCGCTCGTTGCGTTGTGAGGACGAATTCGTTTCTGGTTTGTTGCGAAGCCCGGTTCGTCTAAGTCGTCCTCGTCACATCTGTGAGCGGCCGACAGTTCCATCTTCACAAAAGGAATGGTCGGCGTTACTTCTCGATCAGCGGTCGGAGGGGCCGTCAGGAAGTCATGCAAATCGTTGTCAAAGGTATGGTGCAAGTCGCAGGAACTACGTTCCGGATCGTCCGCATCAAACGCGGCCACTACGATGTAGTGCGCATCCTGGACGACTCGCGTCTCGGTTCATTTTGGGTGGAGCCCAGCTTCGCTGTCTCCGAGTCCGAAGACCAAGACCTACTGCGTGAAGTTGCGCGTTGCGCGATCCAAGGTGGCAAGTGCACCTGGGTCGGCCGTCTCGACCTCACCGGCTGATCGCCGGAGCGCGCGTAGAGAAACGCGCGCTCGGCTCGCCGGCTCGAAGCAACTGAAGTAACGGCACAGCGGGGGAAAACGCTGACGGGTACCACGCGGAGCTATTTCGCTTGACCGCAAGCCGCCCACTCACTTGGATGGCGGTCCTCCGCGCCCCTAGCTCAGCTGGATAGAGCATCGGACTTC
>OUNO010002343.1_pt2 | contig 17450 bp, 18 predicted proteins | sample 1779811 | NCBI WGS metagenome assembly OUNO01 (sample SAMEA3914804, study PRJEB12502) | metagenome | biome: forest; material: soil | place: Canada | collected 2010-06-25 | depth 0.3 m | reverse complement strand
GCCGAAGCCTCGGACGCGCGTCCCGAACTGTTCTGACCGCTATCGGCAAGAACCTGGGCGCGCAAAACGTCTTGTGTGACGTCGAGGAATGCCGCCTTACTGCCAATCAAACAACTGTTTGGCAAACATCTGTCTGGAGCGAGGCATGATAGCGACCCGGTTCACCGAAATGTTCGGCGTCGACCACCCCGTGGCCCAAGGCGGCATGCAGTGGGTCGGCCGGGCCACCCTGGTCTCGGCGGTCGCCAACGCCGGCGCCCTCGGCTTCATTACCGCCCTCACTCAGCCGACGCCGGAGGATCTGACTAAGGAAATCGCCCGGTGCCGCGATTGGACGGACAAGCCCTTCGGTGTGAACCTGACCATCCTGCCGGCCATCAAGCCGCCGCCCTACGCCGAATATCGTCAGGCGATCATCGAGGCCGGGATCAAGATCGTCGAGACTGCCGGTTACAAGCCTCAGGAACACATCGACGAGTTCCACAAGCACGCGATCAGGGTCATCCATAAATGCACGTCCGTGCGCCACGCTTTGTCGGCCGAGCGCATGGGTGCGGACGCCATCTCCATCGACGGCTTCGAATGCGCCGGCCATCCCGGTGAGGACGACGTGCCGGGCCTGATCCTGATCCCGGCGGCGGCCGACAAGGTGAAGATCCCGATGATCGCGTCCGGCGGCTTTGGCGATGGCCGCGGATTGGTGGCCGCCCTCGCGCTGGGCGCCGACGGCATCAACATGGGCACTCGGTTCATGGCCACTCGGGAATCGCCGATCCACGAGAACGTCAAGCAACAGATGGTCGAGAACGACGAGCGGGCTACCGACCTCATTTTCCGGACCATGCGCAACACCGCCCGCGTGGCCAGAAACGCCATCAGTCAGCAGGTGGTCGAACTCGAGCGCGGCGGGGCCAAGTTCGAGGACGTGCGCGAACTGGTGGCCGGCACGCGCGGCAAGGTGGTCTATGAAACCGGCGATCCCGATCATGGCATCTGGTCGGCGGGCATGATCCAGGGGCTGATCCACGATATCCCGACCTGCGCCGAGCTGATCAGCCGGATCGTGCAGGACGCGGAAGAGATCATCCAGGGCCGCCTCCCCGGCATGGTCCGCGTGCGCCAGGCGGCGGCCGCCGAATAAGCTTCAGGCCGCCAGGGCGAGCGCCTCGGCGAGCTCCTCGATGGCGGCGTCCGTGGTCGCCCACGAGCACATGAAGCGCACCGAACCATCGATGACGCGGTAGACGAACCAGCCCGCACCGCGAAGGCGCTCAAGCACGGCCTCGTTCATCTCCACGAAGACGCTGTTGGCCTCGACGGGGTGAGCCAGGGGAAAAGGCATGCGCTCGGCCAAGCGCGCGGCCATCGTGTTGGCGTGGCGGGCGCGTTCGGTCCAGGCGCCGGATTCCAGCATCCCGATCCACGGCGCGGCCAGGAACCTGGCCTTTGAGACTAGCTGGCCGCCGTGTTTGAGCCGCGCCCCGAACCGGCGCCGGACGGAAGGCTCGATCAGGACGATCGCCTCGGTCGGCGTGGAGCCGACCTTGGTTCCGCCGAGCACCACGATATCGACGCCGGTTTTACCCAGGGTCCTGACATCGAAGCCGGCGGCGGCGGCATAGGCCAGGCGCGCGCCGTCCACGTGCACCCTGAGCTCGCCGGCCTTGGCGTTTCCGATCAGGCTCGTCAGCGCGGCTTCGTGATAGAGCGCGCCGTACTCGGTGGCGTTGGTCAGGCTGAGCGCCGCCGGCGACTGCCAGTGCGGATCGTCGGGCTGGGCCAACGCCTTGGCGAGCGCCGCGCCGTCTATCCGACCGTGTGCGCCGGAGACCGGGATGATGCCCATCCCCGCGCCGAAAAAGCCCGGCGCGCCGGTTTCGTCCGTCGCCACATGGGAATGCTGGTGGGCGATGACCGCTTCATGGGGTGCGGCGAGCGCCGCCAAGGTGAGAGCGTTGGCCGCTGTGCCGGAGCTGGCGAAGCGCACCTCGGCGTCCACGTCCAGGAGATGGCGGATGAGATCGCCGGCGCGGGCGCCCACTTCGTCCTCACCGTAGGCGGCCATGAACCCGCCGTTGTAACGGCCAAGGGCTTCGAGAACCTCGGGCATGGCGCCGGCGACGTTGTCTGAAGCGAAGTCATGGCGCTGCATCGCCGCTAAGGTTCCGCGCCTGCGACGTGCTCCAGGATCTCGCAGAAGGTCTTCAGATCGACATTGCCGCCGGAAACGATGGCAACGATCGGTCCTTTCCCCGCCTGGCCGGTCAGCGCCGCCGCCAGCGGCAAGGCGCCGGCGCCTTCGGAAATGATCCTCGCCTTTTCAGCCATCAACCGCATCGCCTGACGGGTCTGATCGAGGGTAACGACGATGCAGCCGTCCAGCAGCGGTTTCATTCGCTCCCACATGCGCGGGAACAGGCTTTGGCCGCCGGCGCCGTCGACGAACGAGGCCTGCCACTCTGGGAAGGTCTGCGGCGCGCCCACGGCGAACGAGCGCGCGGCCGGCGCGGCGGTCTCGGGTTCCGCGCTCCAGATCTTGACCTCCGGCTTCAGCGCCTTGATGGCGCTGCCGACACCGACGATCAGACCGCCTCCGCCGACCGCCCCGATCACGGCGGCGACGTCGGGCGCATCCTCCAGAATCTCCAGGCCCATGGTCCCGTGGCCGACGATGAAGTTGTGATCGTCGAACGGGTGCACGAAGGTTCCTTCGACTCCCGGATAGGCACGCTCTTCGAGCGCCTTCCAGGCGACCGCATAGGGGACGGGCACCAACCTGGCGCCGAGCGCCTTCATCCGTTCGAGCTTCGAAGCGGGTGCGGTCTCGATCGCCACCACCGTGCACGGAACGCCCGCGCGCCTGGCCGCATAGGCGACGCCCTGGCCAGCGTTCCCGGCGCTGATGGTCCACACCCCGAGCGCCCGTTCGGCCTCGGAGAGCATCGCCACCGCGTTAACGGCGCCGCGAAGTTTGTAGGCGTTGATCGGCTGCAGGTTTTCCAGCTTGAGCCGGATGTCCGGATATCCGGGACCGAGGTCAAGGCGGACCAGCGGCGTGCGCAGGATGGTGGAGGCTATGCGTTCGCGCGCAGCCTCGATCTCGGCCAGTTCGATCGGGCGTACGGCTTCGAGCGTCGAGGGCATGGGCATCAGAGCTCTCTCGCCCAGGCGCGCACGTCATCGACGAACAGGTCCGGCTCCTCCATGGCGGCGAAGTGGCCGCCGCGCGGCTGGTCGGTCCAGCGGGTGATGTTGTAGGCGCGCTCGGCCCAGCTCCGGGGCGGCGGGGGCAAGATGGTCTCGCCTGGATAGTTGGCGAAGGCGGTGGGCGTTTCGCAGCGTTGCCCCTCGGCGAGGTTGACGCCGCCGCCCTCCATGAGCGCTCGGTAGTACCACGCGCCCGTGGTGAAGCTCCCGGTCATGACGTAGATCATGACGTTGGTGATCAGCTGGTCTTCCGTGAACACGGCCTCGAATGGCTTTTGGCGGTGGTCGCTCCAGTCGTAGAAGCGTTCGATGATCCAGGCCGCCTGGCCGACGGGATTGCCCGCTCCGAGCCAGGCCACCGACTGGGGCTTGGAGGCCTGCAGGCGGAAATAGGCGCCCAGCAGGTCCATGGACAGGCCGGACCTGGCCAACCACGCGGTCTCTTCCTCGGTGGTCGGCCCGCCCGGCGCGCGCAGCCCGAGCATGTTGAGGTGGATGGCCGGAACCCGGTCGGGGAAGTCGAGGCCGAGGCAGGAGGTCACCAGAGAGCCCCAGTCGCCGCCTTGGGCGAGATAGGTCCGATAGCCGAGCACCTCGGTCATCAGGGTGTTGAACAACCGCGCTGTGGCCCTCTGGCCGAACGGCCGTTCCGGCTTGGACGAGAACCCGAAGCCGGGGAGGGAGGGGATGACGAGATCGAACGCATCCGCCGCCTCGCCGCCGTGGCGCGAAGGCCACGCCAGTTTTTCGATCGCGCCCCAGAACTCAAAGTGGCTTCCTGGCCAGCCATGGCTGAGCAACAGCGGGCGCCGGCCGCCGGCTTCGCCGACCACATGCACGAAGTGGAGGTCGAAATCCTCGACCCTGGCGGTGAACTGCGGATGGCGGTTGAGCTCGGCGACCGCGCCTTTCCAGTCGTACCCATCTGTCCAGTAGCGGCACAGGCCCTTGAGGAACGCGGCGTCGCAGCCATAGGCCCAGCCGTCGGGAACCGCCGGCGCCGGCGGCCAGGGATAGTCGCGCACCCGGGCCATCGCGTCGGCGACCACTCGGGCGTCCCAGTCGACGGTGAACGGCGTGATCTTGGCCATGGCCCTAGGATCCCCTGTGCGCGCGACGCTCACCGCGTGACGCGGCGGCCGTCAAGTCGAAATGGGCCGCCCGAAATTGGCCCTGGCCAGGGCCTCGATGAGCCCGGCGATCAAGGTCGGCGCGTCGAACGGCGTCTCGAGCATGCCGGAGAGCTGGAGCATGATCGGTCCGTGAAGGGCCGCCCAATAGAGGTGGCCGACGTAGTCCGGATCTCCGTCGAACAGACCGGCGTCCGCAAGGTCGCGCAAATGGGCGGTCATGGTGGCGTGCGATCGCTCGGCGGCGCGCACGAAGTCGGGATAGTCGGCCGCGCTCGGCTGGCGGACATCGAACATCAGCTTGTAGGCCTCGGGATTTTCGAGGGCGAATCGGACATAGGCTTGGCCGATGGCGTTCGACCGGGCGACCGGATCCTTGGCCAGGGCGGCCCGCGCGGTCTCGAGTGCTTCCGCGTGGCGGTCGAAGGCCCGGGCGCGCACCGCCGCCAGTATGGCGTCCTTGTCCTTGAAATAGCGGTAGGGGGTCATGGTGCTGACGCCCAAAGCCGCCGCCAGCTGACGGATGGTGACCGCCTCGGCCCCGTGCGCCGCGAACAGGTGCTCGGCGACGTCGCACAGCCGATCGCGGAATTGTGCGACTTCATCGGGCGTCAGGGTCTTGGGCAAGGCGTGTCCCCGGTGAAAAATAACCAGTTGCGCGACGATAGTTTTTACGCCATAAATTTACAACGTATTTGACAGGAGGTCGCCATGGACGGCTCGCAGACGGTCAATCCCTTCCTAGCCGGCAACTACGCTCCGGTGCATGACGAGGTCGATTTCGAACTGGCTGTGACAGGCGAGATCCCAGCCGGCCTCGCCGGCGCGCTCTACCGCAACGGCCCTAATCCCCAGTTCACCCCGCGCGGGGAGCATCATTGGTTCGGCGGCGACGGCATGATCCACGGCTTCTTCGTGGAGGACGGCAAGGTCCGCTATCGCAACCGCTATGTGCGCACCAACAAGTGGCGGGTCGAGAACGCCGCCGGCCGCGCCATGTTCGGGACTTTCGGCAACCCGATGACCACCGATCCGTCGGTGCTGGGACAGGACAGCGGCGTCGCCAACACCAACATCCTCTGGCACGCCGGCAGGCTCATGGCCCTGGAAGAGGGCCATATGCCCACCGAGTTGGACCCAGTGAGCCTGGAGACCCGGGGTTATCTCGAGCCCTATCGCGGTAACGTCACCGCCCACCCCAAGATCGATCCGGAAACCGGCGAGATGGTGTGGTTCGCTTATTCGGCGGGCGCCACCCCCTTGAACCCGACGGTCGCTTACGGGGTGACCAGCGCCACAGGCGAGGTGCTGAGGCGCGACGACTTCGAGGCCCCCTACGCCAGCATGGTGCATGACTTCCTGGTCACGCGCCGCCACGTGCTGTTCCCGATCCTGCCGCTCACCGGCAGCCTGGAGCGGGCCATGCGCGGCGGGCCGGCCTTTGCCTGGGAGCCGGAGAAGGGCGCCTTCGTCGGCGTCATGGCCCGGGACGCCGCCGTGGACACGATCCGCTGGTTCGAGACCGAGGCCTGCTACGTCTTCCACCCCATGAACGCCTGGGAGGAGGGCTCGAAGATCTTCGCCGACGTGATGGAATATCCATTCGCACCCCTCTTCCCCAACGCCGACGGCAGCCGTGGGGCCGATGCTCCCGCGCGGCTGGCTCGCTGGACGATCGATCTGGCGGGCGAGTCGAACGCCATCAAGCGCGAGCCGCTGGACGACATGGCCGGCGAGTTTCCCCGCTTCGACGAGCGCCGCGCCGGCCTCGCCTATCGTCACGGCTGGTTTGCCGCCAATACCGAACGCCCGGGCGAGCTGCACTTCGACGCCATCGCCCACATCGACCTGGCCACCGGCAAGCGCGCCACCTTCGAGCTGCCCGCAGGCGATGCGACCAGCGAGCCGGTGTTCACACCGCGCTCGCCCGACGCGGCCGAGGGCGACGGCTATCTTCTCAGCGTGGTCTATCGCGGCGCAACCGACCGCAGCGAACTGCTGGTGTTCGACACCTCCGACATCACAGCCGGTCCGCTCGCTTCGGCCCACGTCCCCCGCCGGGTGCCGTTCGGCTTCCACGGCAACTGGCGGCCGGCCTGACGGCGCCGACCGCGACACCGCTTGCCAGCGTCCGCCCTTTGCTGTGAGAGGGGGAACGCAATCAGGCTTCAGGGAGGGTGCGGGCATGTCGCCAGTGGAAATCAAGGATCTGGATGGCCTGGTCGGCCAGGAGGTCGGTCTTTCCGACTGGCTCGAGATCTCGCAGGCGCGGGTCAATGAATTCGCCGACGCCACCGGCGATCATCAGTGGATCCACGTGGACGTCGAGCGGGCCACGCGCGAGCTCGGCGGTCCGATCGCGCACGGCTATCTGACCTTGTCGCTGATCCCGCATCTGTCGGCGGGGCTACTGCCGGTGAAGGGCGTGACCCGCGGAATCAACTACGGCTCGGACAAGGTGCGTTTCACCAATATGGTGCGGGTCGGCAAGCGCGTTCGGCTGCGGCAGAAGCTGTTGGGTGTCGAACCCAAGTCCGGCGGCGTTCAGCTCCGAAGCCAGTGCACCATCGAGATCGAGGGCGAAGAACGCCCGGCCTGCGTCGCCGAAACGCTCTCCCTGCTGTTCGCCTGACCCCCCGTTAAGGACGACGGGCGGCTGAAGTGTCGATCGCGAAGCCGCCCGCGGCCGGCGCCCGGACCTGAGCCGTGCGCACCGGTGAGTCGAGCAGTCTCAGGGTGTCGCGGATGAACTGCGCCTGGGTGACGATCCCGATGCCGAGATTCTGGTCGCCCTTCTCTACCTGTTGGGTGAGCAGGCCGGCGACGAACCGACCTTTCTGATCGTCCGGGATGCCTGGGGTCTGGGATTCGTCCAGCCACACCGGGCCGCCCGAATTGCCGGGGAACACCCTAAAGTCGAGCAGGAAGGTCGGGTAGGCCGTCGAAGGTCCGAGCGGATAGGAGGCGACGCGGCCCGAGCGAAGGATCGGAAACCCCGCAGGGTTGGCGGACAGCCCCTGGGGAAAGCCCAGGGTCATCATCTCCTCGCCCGGACTGAGTTGATATTTAGCCAGGGTGTCGTCGCTGGCCAGCCACGCCAGGGGGATCGCCGCCTTGGCGAAGGCCGGCGGCGCGCTGATGACGATCGCGGCGACGTCACGGGACGGATTGCGTGTCCACAGCGGCTTGCCGGCGGCGCGGATGGGAAACCTCTGAGGGGCGAAGCTCCACGACCCGTCCCGGCCCTGGATGCGATAGCCGATCGTGGCTTCGTCGCCCGTCATCCCCTCGAACACGTGGTCTGCGGTCACCAGCACCACGCGCGGGCGCCCGTCCGGCGTCGGGTCCGAGACCAGGAATCCGGTCGCCACCGTCCGCGTCCCATTGCCGAAAGGTTGTTCCAGTTGCACGGTCGCCGACATCAAGTCGACCGCCATGTCCACGATCATAGCCACCCCCTTTTACGCAACGCGACTCAAACACAACGCTCATTTGACCCGAGCGGCAGGGGCGCACAAGCTGACACGATGCCTCACCACTGCGCACCTATTGAGCGAAAATAATGGCGCCTGCCGCCGATAACGGCGTCGTGTTGATCACCGGGGCCTCGTCCGGTCTCGGCGAAACCTTCGCCAGGGCTCACGCGGCGCGCGGTCGCGACCTGATCCTCGTGGCGCGTCGCCTGGATCGGCTGGAGGCGCTGAGCGCCGAACTCCACGCGACCCACGGCGTCAGGGCCGTGCCGCTACGGATCGACCTGTCAGTGTTTGGCGCGGAGTCGGAGGTGCTGCAGGCCGTGGCCGCCAGGGGTGAGACGGTCGATGTCCTGGTGAACAACGCCGGCTTCTCCATCCCCCAGAGCTTCGCCGCCGTGCCGTGGGCGGCGCAGCGCGATTTCCTTATGACCTTGGTGGTGAGCGCCTGCGGTCTCGCCCACGGCGTCCTGCCGGCGATGATCGAACGCGGTCGGGGCTCGATCATCAACGTCGCTTCCCTTGCCGGATTCGCTCCGGGGGCGGCGGGTCACACCCTCTATCCGGGGGCCAAGAGCCTGGCGATCAAGTTCTCCGAAGCCTTGGACGCGGAGTACCGCGCCTGCGGCGTGCGCGTGACCGCGGTCTGCCCAGGGTTCACCCAAACCGGGTTCGCCGCTGCCAACGGCACCCAGGCGATCATGGACGCTTCACCCCGAATGTTCTTCCAGACCGCCGAGCAGGTGGTGGCGGCCGCAATCCGCGCCAACGACCGCGGCCGTGTGGTCGTCGTGCCGGGCTGGCACAACAAAGTCGCGGCGGCTCTGTTGCGCTATCTTCCGGAATCGCTGGTCAAGAGGGTGATCCGCGCCGGATCGGCCAAATATCACCTGGAAGGCTGAGGGAATCCTGTGACGTCTCATTTCGACCTGGTGATCATCGGTTCCGGCGCCGGGGGAGCGACCCTGGCGCAGCGGCTGGCCCCCACCGGCAAGTCGATCCTGATCCTGGAACGGGGCGAGCATCTGCCGCGCGAGGCGGAGAACTGGGACCCACGGTCCGTCTTCATCCAGCACCGCTACCGCACCCAAGACAGCTGGTACGACCGTAACGGCCACCCGTTCACCCCGAACAGCTACTATTGGGTGGGCGGCAACACGACCTTCTACGGCGCGGCCCTCATGCGCCTGCGCGGCCGCGATTTCGAGGAAACTCAGCACGCCGGCGGAGTCTCGCCGGCCTGGCCCATCCGCCTTGCCGACCTCGCGCCCTACTATGACGAGGCCGAGCGCCTGTGGCAGGTGCACGGCGCGCGTGGCGAAGACCCCACCGAAAACGGCGACGAACCGCCCTACGCCTTTCCGGCTGTATCGCACGATCCGGCCATCGCCGAGCTCAAGGCTCACTGGGAAAACGCCGGCTGGCGACCGTTTTCCCTGCCGCTCGGCGTGAAGCTGGATGAAGCCCACCCGGTCACCTCGACCTGCATCAAATGCAAGACCTGCGGCGGCTATCCATGCCTGCTGCGCGCCAAATGCGACGCCCGCACCCTGGCCATCGAGCCGCTGTTGAACAAGGCCAATGTCACCCTGCTGACCGGAAGAAAGGCGGTCCGTCTCGAGACTGATGGCGCCGGCCGCACGGTGACGACCGTGACCTGCCAGACCGAGCATGGAGAAGAGCGCTGGAGCGGTGATATCGTCGTCGTCGCCGCCGGCGCGGCCAATACCGCCGCCCTGCTGCTCGCCTCGGCCAGCCCGGCCCATCCAGGTGGCCTGGCCAACAGCTCCGACCAGGTCGGGCGCAACTACATGTTCCACACCCTGACCGCGATGGTGTCGCTGTCGCCGCGCAAGGTGGACGTCACCTTTCCCAAGACCCTGGCCGTCAACGACTTCTACTTCGGCGATCCGCGTGGCGGGTACGACAAGCCCATGGGTCACATCCAGCTGCTCGAATACATGAGCGGCCAGACCCTCGAGGGCGAGATCTCCGACTGGCTGCCGCCGGCGCTGGTGCCAGGCGCGCTCGCAGGTGCGGTGGCTGAGCGGCTTCTGTCGATGCTGGTCATTTCCGAGGACCTGCCGCTGGCGGAGAACCGCATCCGGCTGGGCCAGGACGGGCGCATCATCCTCGACTACCAGCACAACAACCTCGAGGGCCACGAACGGCTGGTGAACACCCTGTGCGCCTCGCTCAATGGCTTCGCGGAGCAGGCCCACGCGATTTCCCAACACCGACTCGAGCTGCATTCCCTGCTGCCGCTTTACGGCACGGCCCATCAGCTGGGCACGGTCAGGTTCGGCGACGACCCGAAGACCTCGGTGCTCGATCCCTGGTGCAAGGCGCACGATCTGGACAATCTCTACGTGGTCGACACCTCGTTCTTCGTCAGCTCGGCGGCGGTGAATCCGACCCTGACCACGGTGGCCAACGCCATGCGCGTCGGCGATCACCTGATCGAGCGGCTGGGCGCCAAGGCGGCGACCTAGCTTTGCGCACAGTGGCGGTGGAAATTACGCCCGCCGTCCTATAGTTCGCTCCTCCATGGACACCAGTCTCCCAACGCCTTCGCCTCTGGCCCTGGAGGGCGTACGCGCCGCCATCGGGCGCATCCCCTTGGAAAATATCTCCACCCTGGCCCGGGATTGGTTCGGAGATCCCAGCATAATCGCCCTGTGGTTCGGGGAGGGCGACCTGGCGGCGCCGCCGTTCATCGGCGAGGCGATGGCGCGCGCCGTGACCGCGGGCCACGTCTTCTACACCCACCAGAACGGCATCCCGGAGCTTCGAGCGGCCCTGGCCACCTACCAGAGCGGCCTCGCCGCCCGCCCCATCGGCCCTGAGCGCGTCACGGTCACCACCAGCGGCATGCACGCCCTGATGATGGCGGTTCTGCTCACCGCTGGTCCGGGGGACAACATCGTCGTCGTCGATCCGGTGTGGCCCAACATGGGCGGGGCGGCCCGTCTGGTCGGCGCGGAGGTCCGCTCGGTGCGTATGGATCCGGGCCCGGCGGGCTGGAGCCTCGATCTCGACAAGCTCGCCGGCGCGATGGACGCCCGCACCCGACTGGTGTTCTTCGCCTCGCCCGGCAATCCGACCGGGGCCATGGTTCCCATCGAGACCCAACGGGAAATGTTGGCCATGTGCCGCGCGCGAGGGGTCTGGCTGGTCGCCGACGAGGTCTACAACCGCATGGTTTTCGCCGTGAACGCCGCGCCCACCATCCTCGATCACGCCGACCCTGAAGACCGGCTGATCGTGGTCAACAGCTTTTCCAAATCCTGGGCGATGACCGGCTGGCGCCTGGGCTGGATGGTGCATCCGTCTTCGCTCGGTCCGACCCTGGCGATGACGACCCAGTACACCAACAGCGGCGTGGCGACGTTTATCCAGCACGCCGGCGTTGCCGCCGTCACCGAAGGCGAGCGGTTCGTCGCCCATATGCGCGCCTATTGCGAGCAGGGCATGGCCATCGCCTGCGATGTCCTCGAACGCAGTTCGCGAGTGCGCATGGGGCCTCGCCCACGCGCCGGCATGTACGCTTTCTTCGAAGTGGATGGCATGCCCGACTCCAGCGCGGCGTGCATCGAGATCCTGGAGAAGACCCGCGTGGGGATCGCCCCGGGGATCTTCTTCGGCCCGGGTTCGGAGAGCTTCTTGCGCATTTGCGTCTGCCGTTCGCCCGACAGTCTCGCCGAGGCCATGGGCCGGCTGGAGCCCCTGTTCCGCTAGGAGGTCCGTTCGTTCCGCCTGGATTTCGCCACCTGCTTGGCGAGCCGGCTGCGTCTGGCTAGGAGTGAGGAGGGAAATGGAGAAGCCGCCATGGGCGAGATGATCAAGATCAAGTCGACGGCCGATGACGCGTTCGAGGTCCCCGCCTACCACGCCACGGCGACAGGCCCACGCAAGGGCGGGGTGATCGTGATCCAGGAGATCTTTGGCATCGACGAGCACGTGAGGCGCGATGTCGACCGCTGGGCCTCCCTAGGCTTCGAGGCGGTGGCGCCGGGGCTTTACGAGCGGCGCGAACCCGGCTTCGTCGCCCATCACGATGAGGCAGGCATCAAGGCCGGGGTCGCCCACGCCATGGCGAGCCCCCGCGAGCAGGTGTTCGCCGACATCGCCGCCTGCCGTGATTATCTAGCGCCGCGCGGCAAGGTGGTGATGGTGGGGTACTGCTACGGCGGCTCGTTCACCTGGCTCGCAGCCGCCCATCTGGACGGCATCGCCGCCGCCTCCAGCTACTACGGCAGCATGGTGCAGGCGAACGCGGCGCTGAAGCCCAGATGCCCGACCATCGTCCACCTCGGGCGCGAGGACCACGGAATCCCGTGCGATGATGTGAAGGCCGCCGTCGGGGCCGCCAATCCCGACGTGCCCGTCTACATCTATGACGACGCCGGCCACGGCTTCAACAACGAGGATCCGGCCCGTTATGCCCCCGCCAGCGCCGAACTGGCGCGCAAACGGACGCTGGAGCTTTTCAACCACGTCTGAACGGCGCGGCGCTCACTCGTCGAAGTAGGTCCAGGTATCCGCGCCGTCGAGACGACGGACGCGGACGCCCGCCAGGACCTGCGGTTCGAACAGCCGTGCGTTCACGCCCATGCGCGGGTAAGTCCTGTCCATCGGGCTCCAGTGGGTGGCGCAGCCGCACACGGTGCAACGATGGGTGGTGAGCATCCGGTCGCCCTGGACGTAGCCGCCGATGTCGGCCTCTGGCGTCATCAACATGACCTCAGCGGGATCGTAATAGGCCCACAGAGCCCCAAGCCGCCGGCAAATCGAGCAGTTGCAGTCGGTCACCGTCTCGGGCGCCCGCGGGACCTGCAGCCGCACCGCGCCGCAATGACATGTGGCTTCGATCATTGGTCTCGCGCCTAAGCGAAATATTCATCCACTTCGTACAGGTTGGAGTGTGACGGGGGGCATTCTAGACAGTCAACAGCCGGAGGCCCTCATGACCGTCATTCGGGACCTTTTCGTAACGCGCCTTTACGAGGGGTCCATCGCCGGAGCGCCCGACTTCGCCTATTTTCGCGCCGAGCTGGAGGGCGCGTGCGCCATGGTGGCCGACGAGGATCACGCCGGACAGAGCTGGTGCAAGAAACACGGCTACGGCGGTTACACCTCCTACGCATCGCTCAACGACCTGCCACGCCGGGCGACCGTGTTTGGGCTCCTGAAGCGCCGGCTCGATCGCCACGCGGCGCTGGCGGCCCAGCGGTTGGATCTCGACCTCGGAAACGGGAAACTGGTCCTGGACAGCTTGTGGGTCAGCGCCTTGCGGCCGGGCGCGGGACATTCAGGTCATATCCACACGCACAGTGTCCTCTCGGGCGTGGTCTATGTGAGCGCCCCGCGCGGGGTCGGCGCGTTGCGGCTTGAAGACCCGCGTCTGCCGATGATGATGTCGGCCCCGCCAAGACGGGCCGACGCGCCCGAGCCCAGCCACGCCTTCGTGACCATCGCCCCGGTCGAGGGCGCCCTGCTCATTTGGGAGAGTTGGCTTCGTCATGAGGTTCTGCCCGGGACCGGCCGGTCACCGCGGGTGAGCATCAGCTTCAACTACGGCTGGCGTTAGAGTTTGATGATGGTCATCCGGGAGATCGAGCCCCGCGACATCCCCGGCGTGGCCGCCATCTACGGTCATCATGTGCTGGTTGGCTTCGGGTCGTTCGAGGAGACCCCGCCCTCGGTGGAGGATATCGCCGGGCGCATCGCCGCCGTCCAGGCGCTCGGACTGCCCTATCTGGTCGCGGACGACGGCGAGGTCATCGGGTTCGCGTACGCCTCGTCGTTCCGGCCCCGTCCGGGGTACCGTTTCACGGCCGAGGACAGCGTCTATGTGGGCAAGGACGCCATGGGCCGGGGCGTGGGACGCGCCTTATTGCAGGCCGTCATCGACCGTTGCGCCGCCTTGGGCCTGCGCCAGCTGATGGCCATCATTGGCGACAGTGACAACGCCGCCTCGATCGGTCTCCACCAGGCCCTAGGCTTCTCGCGGATTGGCGTGGCCAGAAACGTCGGATTCAAGCACGGCCGGTGGGTCGACCTGGTGTGGATGCAGCGTGCGCTGCGTGACGGCGCCGATTCCGCGCCCGACAGCGCCGGCCTTCGGCTTATGGGCGGCTGAACAGCGGGGTCATGGTCACGACCCCCTTGGCGGCGTCGGCGGCGTGGCCGAGACGGCCCTTCACGCGGAACGCCTCCTCCATGGTGCGCAGCAGCGAATAGTGGTTGTAGGGCGTCGGGTCGGCGAGACCATGCGGCCCGTGATTGGTGATTACGATGGTCGGGATATGGCCGCCGCCAAAGTTGGACGGAGCGTCGGGGGTCACTGCGCAGCAGCCTTCGCGCGTCTTGCCGGAGCCCTCGTCGAAGGTGATGACGATGGCGAAGTTCCCCTCTGATCGCCACGCCGCCGTCGCCTGGATTTGCCGCACCAGATCTCCGACCACCTTGTCGCCTTGGTGAATCAAGGGCCCGATCTGGGAACAAGCCGGGGGGACCTTCGGTCCCTTCAAGCCGTGCATCTCGTTGCACTGGTTGGGGACGATGAGTGCGAAATTCGGCAGCTGACCGGAGGCCAGATCCCGGTCCAGCTGGTCGAACCCGACGATCTTGTCGGCCCGGCGGGGGTCGGCCTGCACGCTGGCGAAGTTCAGGAAGCCCGAATGCTTGGAGGCGTAGAGCGCCGTCTTGCGGGTGCCATCGTCCACCCCCGGATCGGTGGCGGCGAACACCAGGGATCCGGGCTTGGGCAGGTTCTCGTAGTAGCCCTTCCATGTGCGCCCGCTCGCCTCGAGCTGCTGGCCCAGATGCGGAGCGTGGGTCGTGTGATCGACGTAACCCGGCCTGGAGGAGCCGCCGCAGAACGGGTCCGTGTCTCTCGGCTTGCAGGTGAACCCGTCGTCGTCGTGAATACCGAACGTGTCGCCGCCGAGCATGGCGATGTAGTTGGCCTCGCTGGGATGGACCTCGCCGAAGAACTGCGTCGCCTGACCATAGCGCCCGGCCAGGCCGGCGATATTGGGGGCCGTGGCCGGGTCCATGATCTGCGAGAAATTCTTGTTCTCTTCGACGACGACGAAGATGTGCTCATACTTCGGGATCGCAGCGGTCGGCTTCTCCTGACAGCCCGCCATGATCGCAAAGGCGGCGAGAACGGCGAGAGGGAAACGGCGCATCGGCGACTCCGCGAAGGGCGGCGAATTATACGCATTGACGCTTCAGATTCGTGACGATGCGCGCGGCTGGCTGGGGAACTAGGACTCGAACCTAGAATGACGGTACCAAAAACCGCAGTGTTACCATTACACCATTCCCCAGCAGTCGCGGGACGCTTGCGGGCGCCGCCCCGGCGCGCGAGCGCGGTGGGATAGCCCAGGACCCTTTGGGTTGCAACGCCGCGGCGGACTGGGCGCTCCTGAGGCGTCCTTGCGGCCGATTCCGCGCTCCCCTATAAGGCGCGCTCTTCATCGGAGTGTGGCTCAGTCTGGTAGAGCACCGCGTTCGGGACGCGGGGGTCGCAGGTTCGAATCCTGCCACTCCGACCACTCAACTTAGCGTCGCTTCCACCCTTGCAGCACCAGGTCGGACGGCCCCCGGCTTGCCGTTCTGCGGCGCCATGCGGAACGGGTGCGCCACCAGTCGTCTCGAAACTCTCAATGCGATCCCAGCACGGCGACGAGCACCATGATGGTCCCGACCATGCCGACGCCCCATGCCAGGGCGCGCACCCAGGGCACGCCCAGAAGATAGAGGATGGCGTGAGCGAGGCGCGCGTAGAAGAACAGCTGCGCGCCCAGCACTGTCGATCCGTTTGAGACATGGGCCACCGCCGCCACCAGGATCAGCGGCGCGAACAGGGTCAGGCCCTCGCGGTGGTTGTCGACCAGCCGCTTGGTTCTCGATTGGAAGGTCGTCGGCGGCGGAAGATCGTCGCGATTGCCGGCCATCGCCGGCACGCCTTGAGCGCGGATCGCCGCGGTCGCCTGCACGAATACCAAGATCAGCAGCAGCGCGGTCGCGTAGACCAGCATGGTCAGTTCAGTGGTCATTTTCGCCTCCCCCGCGACCGATCCTTTTCGGTCGCATCACGCCCAGCCTGTACGCTTCCGGCCGTTGAATCCAGAGCCTTTGCAGAGGCCGCCCGTCAGGCGTTCGCCACCAAGCCGGCGTCATGCAGCCTGGCGATTTCGGCGGCGGAGAGGCCGAGAACCTCGCTCAGGACCGCATCTGTGTGCTGCCCGAGTTTCGGGGCGGGGCTTGGCGCCCGCCGGGTTTCAGACGACACGCTCGCCGCCGGACCGGGCGCCAGGTAACGCCGGCCGCTGGGATGGTCGATCTCCGACAGGATGGGATTGGCTGAGGAAAAGTACGGATTGCCGCCGACGGCCTGACTAAGGGTCTGGTAGCGGCTCCAGCACACGCCCTCGGCGTCGAAGGCGCCGGCGAGATCGGCGGCCTCGCGCCCGGCGATCGCCGTTTCAATGATCGGATTGAGGCGCTCCCGATGTTGGTAGCGCAAGCCTTCATCCCGGTCGAAGGAGACGCCTAGTTCGCGCTCCAGGCTGGCGACTTCGGAGCCGACCCCGAACAGGTCAACCAGGCGCTTCCACTGGCGTGGGGTGATGGCGACCAGCATCAGACGCTCGCCGTCCCGGGTCACGAAATCCCGGCCGAAGGCGCCGTAGAGCTGGTTGCCCACGCGCGGCCGGTCGTGGCCGGTGGTCAGCGCCTCACCGACCTGGCCCAGGTGCGCCAGGCTGGCGATGGCGACGTCGGACAGGGGAATGCGAACTTCCCGTCCCTGACCATCCGCCTTGCGGGCGCGTTCGGCGGTCACCAGGGCGAAGGCGGCGTAGGCGCCGGTCAGCAGGTCCCAGGCCGGCAGGACGTGGTTCACCGGGCGCGGATCGTCCGGGCGACCGGTCATCGCCGGCACGCCGACCGCGGCGTTGACCGTATAGTCCACTGCCGGCCGTCCGTCCGGCCAGCCCATGACGCGCACGCAGATCAGATCGTCGCGTAGCGCGCGCAGGCGCTCGTAGGAAAGAAAGCCGTCGACCGGATAGTTGGTCACGAACAGTCCCGCCCCGTCGCCGGGCGCGGTGGCGATGCGCTGGGCCAGTTCGCGCCCCTGGGGCTTGGTGAGGTCCAGGGCGACCGACTTCTTGGATTTGTTCAATCCCTCCCAATAGAGGCTGTCGCCGCTCGCCGGATCCAGGGGCCAGCGACGGAAATCCGGACCGCCGCCGATCTGATCGATGCGGATCACCTCGGCGCCGAACTGGGCCAGGTACAAGGCGCAGGAAGGTCCGGCGACGAAGGCCGAAGCCTCGACGACCCGCAGGCCGGCCAGAAGGTCATACATTTTGTGCCCGCTTGCCTGGATGGCGATGTCCTTTTCCTGCCCGGTCGCGGCCGCAACCACAATCGGCCCAGCGGAAATTGAGGCGCGAGGCGGCCAATCGCGCTAAGGGCGGTGAGCGGCGGGGCGGTCAGCGAGGATGGGTCCATGAAGAATTTCCTGACCACCGTGGCCGGCGTGCTCGTCGGCCTGACCCTGTTCGTCCTCTCCGCGCCGATCGTGGCGATCTGGATCATCTCGGCGGCGGCCCGCCCCGCC
>OUNO011323138.1_pt1 | contig 17525 bp, 10 predicted proteins | sample 1779811 | NCBI WGS metagenome assembly OUNO01 (sample SAMEA3914804, study PRJEB12502) | metagenome | biome: forest; material: soil | place: Canada | collected 2010-06-25 | depth 0.3 m | reverse complement strand
TCGGCGTGAACGTCGACCCCGCGCATCGTCGGCTAGGTATCGGCCATGCGTTGACGGAGGCACGGCTGAAATGGATTCGCACGCGGGCGCCCGTGGCCTGGTTTTTCACCGACGCCACCAACGAAGCTTCGATCCGCCTGCACGAGGCCTTCGGTTTTCGCCAAAACTCCAGCGATTTCTGGTTCCCGACCGCAACCTTCGGCGCCGCTGGCGGCCGCCTCTTCTCGCTAGCGCTGCGCGGCTGAGGCCCGTGAGCGGAGGCCGCGTTCACGCGCCGTGGAAGCGGTTCAGGTCGCTCCAGTAGTGTCCGAACGCGCGCATCAGCTCGATGTAGGCCTCGAACTCGGCGGGTTTGACCAGGTAGCTACAGGCGCCACTCTCGTAGGCGGCCGCGACGTCACCCTCGGCCTCCGAAGTGGTGAGCACGACCACCGGAATGTGACTGACCTCGTCGGTGGCCTTCATGCGGCGCAACACCTCGAAGCCGTCGACGCGTGGCAGCCGTAGATCGAGCAAGACCAGATCTGGGCGTGGTGAACGTTCGGGATCCTTGTGATCGCCCTCGCGCTGCAAGTAGTCGAGCGCCTGCTGGCCGTCGCTCAAATGCGCGATGCATTTCACGCGGTCTCGCAGATCCGTCAGGTTCCGCAGCACGATCTCGGCGTGCGCGGGGTCGTCCTCGACCAGTAAGATGGAGATCGGCGGTGACGGCGATTTCATGGTTCCTCGCGTTTTGTTCCTGGCAGGGTGAAAGAAACGGTGGTGCCTTGGCCGGGTCCTGCGGATTCGACCCAAACGCGCCCACCGTGCACGTCGATGATGCGCTTCACGAGGGCGAGGCCGATGCCAGTGCCCTCCATCTCGGGATGCAGCTTCTCGAACAGACCGAATAGCTTGTGTTGATGGCGCGGGTCGATGCCGAGCCCGTTGTCGCGCACGCTGAGCACGACCTCGTCGCCGACTTGCTCGGCCAGCACCTCGACCCGGGCCGCAGCCGTGCCGGCAGAGAACTTGATCGCATTGTCGAGCAGGTTTTGGAACACCTCGACCAGGCGCAAGCGATCACCGAACAGACTGACGGCTCGACCGGTGATCAACAGCTCCGGGCGCTGCGTGGCGAGCCTCCCGGCGACCATGCTCAGGGCTTCGTCCACGACCAGCTTGAGTGGTACGCGCGCGGAAACATTCTGCTTTCGACCGACGCGCGAGAGCTGCAGCAAGTCCGCGAGCAGCGCGGCCATGCGCTCGGCAGCGGTCTTGATGAAGCTCACGTCACGCGCCACGCGCGCGGCGTCCCCACGCTGGGCGTCTTCCACCAGGAAGCCCAGGAAGCTCTGAATCGTCACGAGTGGGCTCTTCAGATCGTGCGACACGGTGTACGTGAAGCGCGTCAGCTCCTCGTTCTTGTGCTGTAGCTCTTCCTCGCGCAAGCGGCGCTCGGTCACGTCGCGGCTGATGATCAAGACCGAGTCGATCTCGCCTGACTCGGAGCGCTCTGGCACCAACTGTGCGTCCCAAGTCCGCGGGCCGTCGGGGCCGGGGAACTCGTCCTCCAGGCGGCCCGGTTCGTTGCTGTCGAACACGCGTTGGATGGCCGAGGTCCAACGTTCCAGCTGCTCGCCCGCCATACCCAGCTCGGCATTGGTCTTACCCAGCGCCAGGGCGAGAGGAATCGAGGTCGCGGCTTCGTAGACCCGATTCACGTACAAGTAGCGCTGTTGGCGATCGAAGCGCGCCACCAAGTCGGGCAGGTTTTCGGTGAGCGTGCGGAATTGGCGCTCGCTTTGCGCGACGGCGAGGCCGGCTCGGTATCGCGCGGTCACGTTTTGAGCCAAAATCAAGCCACTAACGACGTTACCGCGGGCGTCGTGGAGCGGTACGTACTCGTACAGGTAGCGCAACTCACCGAACGGGATCTCGGCGGAGAAGCGCTTCCCCTCCAGCACTGCCAGCAGGTTCGGCTTGATGACGTCGACGAACTCCGGAGGAAAACACTCGTCGGGCGTGCGACCGACCATGGACTCGCGGGAGAACCCCGTGGCAGCTACCTCGGGGCCATCGACCAGCAAGAAGCGCATCTCTCGGTCGAACAGGATGATGGCGGTGCCCGGCAGATTCTCGACCAGCATGCGGTAGCGCTGCTCGCTCTGGCGCAGCGCTTCTTCCACGCGAGTGCGCTCGGTCACGTCGCGTGCAATGCCCACGTACAGGTACGAGCCCTGGCTCGGCATGCGCGTGATCGTGAGGTCCACGATCACGCGCTCACCATCTCTGTTCAGGTGCGAGGTCTGATAGGAAAGATGGGGCTCGCGCTCCAGCCGTTCGATCACGCTCGCGAAGCGGAAATCGGGGCGGCCGGCAAAGGCAGCCACGGAAGCGCCGATCACTTCGGCGCGCGGGCGACCGAGTTGCCGGCAGGCAGCCTCGTTCGCGTCGACCACGACGCCCTGCGAATCGGCGAAGAAAATGCCATCTTTGACGTACTCGAGCGTGGCCCTGAGCCCCGCTTGACCCGCTCCGAGCAGGCCTTCCGCCACCGCACTGGCCAAGTCTCCCATGAAGCCTAGTGAATCCAGGGTAACCGGACGGCGCAGCAAGTCAACGCTGCCGCGGTGAGCCGCGCTTCGCCGCTCAGTCTTGGCCGAGAGCCTCGCGCACCTTGCGCGCCAGCTCTTTCAGCGAAAATGGCTTCTGCACGAAATAGAAGCCCGATTCGAGCACCCCGTGCGGCGCGATGATGTTCTCGGTGTAGCCGGACATGAACAGCACGCGCAGCTCGGGCATCGTCTCGGTGAGCTTCTCGTAGATCTGACGCCCGTTCATGTTCGGCAAGATCACGTCGCTGAGCAGCAGATCGATGCGCGCGCCGTGCTCGGTCGCCAACTGCAACGCTTCGCTACCGCGCGCCGCGCTCAGCACGCGATAGCCGTTGCTCTGCAAGAACTTGCTGACCAGCGAACGCACGAGCACTTCGTCCTCGACCAGCAGAATGGTCTCGCTGCCGCGTGGCAGCTCGGGTTCGGTGGGCGCGACGTGCATGATGGGTTTTTCCTGCACCGCGGGTAGATAGATGCGAAACGTCGACCCGGCTCCGACGTCGGACTCGACGTGCACGAAACCGCTCCCCTGTTGCACGATGCCGTAAATGATCGAAAGGCCGAGGCCAGTACCGCGCCCAGGGCCCTTGGTAGTGAAGAACGGCTCGAACAGCCGTGACAGCACGCCCGCCGACATGCCCAATCCGGTGTCGCGCACGGCCATCAACACGTGCTGTCCCGGTCGCGCATCGAGGTGACCGCTACAGAAAACAGCGTCGAGCTCGACCATCGAGGTTTCGATGCTGAGCAGGCCGCCCTGCGGCATGGCATCGCGCGCGTTGACCGCAAGGTTGATCAGCACCTGCTCCATGCCGCTCGGGTCGACACGCACTGCGGGCACGCCGTTGCCCGGCTTGAACACGACCTGCACGTCTTCGCCGATCAGGCGCTCGACGATGCGCATCGCTTCGGCGAGCAGCTGGTTCAAGTCGACGACCACCGGAGCCACGACTTGTTTGCGGCTGAAGGCCAAGAGCTGCCCCGTCAATGCAGCAGCGCGCTGAGTGGCGCGCTGGATCTCGAGCAGATCGGCGTGTGCGGGGTCGCGTTCGTTCACGCCGCTGAGCAGGATGTCGGTAAAACCGCGGATGCCGGTGAGCAGATTGTTGAAGTCATGCGCCACGCCTCCGGCGAGGCGGCCCACGGCCTCCATCTTGGAAGCTTGGCGGAGCTGCTCTTCGAGCCGCCGCTGCTCGGCTTCGGCGCGCTTGCGCTCGGAGATGTCCCGAGAAGTCGACAGGATCCCGAAGCCGCCGGGGAAGCGAACCGGGACCGCGCGCGACTCGACCGTCAGCTCGCGTCCGCTACGGTGACGGATCGTCAACTCGGTGGGGCGAGATGCCGAGCCGGCGTGACAGTCCGTCGCCATCTGCACGGCCGCAGGCATCGAGTCGGCATGAATCAGGTTCAGCTCGATCGCGGTCTTGCCGAGCAAGTACTCGCGCGCGTAGCCGAGCATTTCCTCGGCTGCGCGGTTGACGTCGGTGAAGTGCCCTTCGCCGGTCACGATGTAGCAGGCATCCGGGGACGATTCGAACAACACCCGGAAGCGCTCTTCGCTCTCGCGCAGCGCCGCCTCTGCAGCGCGGCGAGACTCGATCAAGCGCCACTCGCGGAGCGCGCGCTCCACGGTGTGCGGCAAGCCAGCGAACGCCTCCGGCGACTTGACCACGTAGTCGAGCGCGCCCGAGCGCATCGCGCGCACCGCCGTCTGCTCGTCGCCGTGACTCGTCAGCACCAGCACGGGCAGTGCGGGCTGCTCGCTCGAGCTGGTCAGCAGGTCGAAGGCTTTGCCGTCGGCCAGGTTGAGATCGGCCAGCACCAACGCTGGCGGCTGGCGGCTGACTTCGCGTTGTGCTTCGGCGATCGAGGTCGCGAAACGCAATCGGTAGCCCGCCTTGGAAGCGAGCACGCGTGCCATGGCCTCGGAGTGCGCGGGGTCGTCTTCGACCACCAAAATGTCGGGCTCGCCACCCCGTTCGCTCATGCGGCGAAGGTGCTCCTCATCGAATCGAGGACTGTATCAGCAGAAGCCGAGCCCACAAAACACGGCGACCCGCAGCGATTGCTCGCTGCGGGTCGCCGCTCATGGGTTTCGCGTACGCTCAGTCGGTGACGGACGACGAAACCGTCGTGCCAGCGGCCGGGGCCACTTCGACACAGAACGGCTTCAGGCCGCCGAGGAGGGGCGCACACTGCGTGGTTTCGCTGCAGTCGGCAGCAACCGACTGGCAGAACTTGTCCACGCACACTCGGCCGTTGAACGGCGTGTTGATGCCCGAGCCCGAGCAATCCCGATCGGTGTCGCAAGCCTCGGCGCAGGTGTTCGTGTCTTGCTTGCACTTGTACGCGACGTTGCCATTGGCGACGGCACATTGTGCGTCCGTGTCGCAGGCTGCGCTCGGGATGCACAGCTTGCTCTTCTTGGTGTCGCAGGTCTGGCCCGCGCCACAATCGATGTCGCGCGCACACTTGCGGTAGCACTGCTTGTTGCCCGCGTAGCAAGTGCACTCGCCCGCCGTACACAGGTCGCCGATGAGGCTGTCGAAGACTTGCTTGCCTTCGCACTTGGCGTCCGTGGTGCAGCCCGCTGCAGCAGTCGGACCGACGCACTTCAGGGTGTCCGGGTTACAGGTGAGCGCCGCCAGCGAGCGCAGACGAGACACCGAAGGACAGCCCGTCGGCACGTCCGAGCCGGCAGCCACGACACACGCCGTGTTGTAGACGCAGGCGTGGTTGTCGTCACAGGTCCAGGTCTTGGACGTGGTCTTGTAGCCGCAGTAGGTCGCTTGCTCGAAGCACAGCGTCTTGGCTGCGGGCACGGGCGCCGCACAGTCGTAGGCGTTGGCGGAGATGGCGTCGGCGATGTCCTCGCAGGACTTGACCGTCGCCGTGTGTAGCGCGATCGGCAATTGGTAGCAGTCCGAGTCCGCCAAGCACTCGCCCGAGCAGGTCATGCCGTTCGGCTCGATGCCGTAGTCGGAGAAATCACACACGCCGGTGCCGGCAATGGCGGCCGTGGGCACGCACACGAGGCCCTTGCTGCAGTCGCCGTTGACGGCACAGCTCTCACCGCGCGAACCGAGCGTGACGCCGGGCGCGCTGGTGCCCGGCTCGCCGCCGTCGCCGCTGCTGGCAGTATCGGTGCAGCGATTGTTGAAGCAGCCGAGCGGGGCTGCGCAATCCAGATGCGAGGTGCAGCTCTCACCTTCACCGCCGAGCACGGGGCCCACCGGAGTCGACGGTTCGCCACCTTCGCCGCCCGTTACGGGCGGCGTCTTGTAACAGACGTTGGCGATGCACGAGAGGCCATCTGCGCAATCCGCGGTACGGACGCAGGACTGACCAGCTTGGCTCGACGCCGGCTTGGCGTCGTCGTCGCCACAACCGACGAGAAGCGCGAGAGCCATGCTCGTCGCACCGATCAAAGACATTACAAAAGAGCTACGCATCTGTTCCTCCATTCATTACGAGATCTCGCCCACCCGCGCGCGCGATGCGCAGGGGGTGGACGCGATCAAACCTCACCTCGAAAACACTCGGGTAAAGCCCTGCAAGCAGGGCCTCACCGCTCACTTCTCACTTCGTGATCAGCTTGAACTCGATGCGGCGGTTTTGCTGACGGCCCTTGTCCGTCTTGTTGTCCGCGATCGGGTTGTCGGGGCCTGCACCGTGGGTCTCGACGCGACCCGTGTCGATGCCCTTGGAAACCATGTACGTCTTCACGGAGTTGGCGCGCGCCTCGGACAAATCGAGATTCGTTTGGCGCTCGCCCACGTCGTCGGTGTAGCCGGTGATCGCTACACGCAAGTCTTTGTACTCCGTGAGCACTTTGACGGCCTCATCGAGCAATTTATTCGACGCCGGGCGAATCGTGGCCTTGCCGAAGTCGAACTCGATGCCCTTGATCACGCCGGCAAACTTGGCGACGGCCTTGGGCAGCTCGTCCGGGCAACCATCTTCGTCTTGGAAGCCGTTCTTGGTCTCGGGTTGATCCGGGCACTTGTCGACGTCGTCGGGAATGCCGTCGCCGTCCTTGTCGCGCACCGGGCAGCCATCGGGGGCGATGCCCTTCTCCGTCGGGCACTTGTCCTCGGGCACGAGGATGCCGTCAGCGTCGGGATCCTTGTTCGGGCAACCGTCGGTCGCGTTCGGAGGCAAGCCGTCTTCGGCTTCCTGCGGGCAGGGATCGCTCGCATCGGGGATGCCGTCCTTGTCCGTGTCGATGACGACTACCGGGGCCGGGGGACAGCCGTTCGGCGCAACGCCAGGTTGCATCGGGCAAAGGTCTTGCGGATCGGCAAACCCGTCGTTGTCCGAGTCCACAGGTGCGGTGACCGGCTCGTAGGGCGTGCGACCGAGCGTGAAGCTCAGGCCCAACAAGAACTCGGTGTTGCTCACCAGGTCGCCGTCTTTGACGCCGGAGACGAGCATGTTCTTCTGCATCAAGTTGTCACGCACGTCGATGCGCGCACTCAGGTACTCGTTGAACGCCCATTTGGCGCCGATCCCGAAGTGCATTTCCGGATCGGTGTCCGTGCCGAGCGTGTCGCTGTGGCTCTTCAAGGTCATGCCGCCGATGCCGGCAACCACGAACGGCACCAGACGGTAGCCCGGGTACTGCGCGATCAAGTGCGCGCGGTACGTCCAAACCGTCGCGCTGCGATCGTCGGTCTTGGTCTTCGTGGGGATCACCCCGAGCTCGCCTTCGACGCCGAGGAACGAGAGCGGATAGAACGCCGCGCGCAGGCCCAAATCGAGCGAGGTGCCCAGGCGCTGATGTCCGAACTGCGTGTCCGGCACGAGATCGAGATTCTGCAGATTGTGCTGGTCCGCGAAGTGCGCGAGACCGCCGTAGATACCGAGCTCGAACGCGAGCGGCAGCGGACGATAGCGCTCCATGAAGCCGTCACCCATGCCGCTGTCGGCGCTGGCCGACGCGCCAGAGCTACCGAGCGAGAGGGAAGCCGAGGCATCGGCCGCGGGCGCGGCAGCCGGAGCAGGCGCCAGCGGTTCGGCAGCAACGGGGGCCGGCGCCGCAGCGGCGGGAACCGGCGCAGGAGCAGCCGGCGCAGCGGCAGCGGGTGCAGCGGCAGCCGGCGCGGGGGGCACGGGATCGGCCGCGAGCGCCGACGATGCAAACGTCGGGATGGACAGCAACCACGCGGCGCTCAGGGAGTTCGATAGACGCTTCATCAGATCACCACCTCTTTAAGAAGAGCGAACCGATAGACCACCAAGTGGCGTCGAGGCAATCTTCATGTAAACGAATAGACCTTTTTCAGGCAGCTCCGTCGCAAAAGTGTGACCTGTTTGCTTTTATTCGGCTCGACCGACGCGTCGGACTCACCGACTGGCGGAAATCATCAGGCCCTGATGGTCGATGAACGGCACGTTTCGGTTACTCTGCGAGACACGAGACCACCATACGAGAGCGGAGCGCGTTGGCGTCCTCGGGCGTCGATGATAAGGCGCTGCCATCGTGCGCGTCGTCGTCGCCCCCAACGCACTCAAAGGCAGCCTCTCTCCATTCGAAGCGGCGGAGGCCATCGCGCGCGGTGTGCTCGCGGCCGATCCGAGAGCGGACGTCATCAAGGTGCCGATTGCTGACGGTGGAGACGGCACGAGCGCGGTGCTCAGCGCAGCGCGCAACGGCTCGCGACGCGAAACCATCGTCCCCGATCCCCTGGGGCGCCCGGTGCGCGCCAGCTTTGGCTTGCTCGATGGCGGGCGCACCGCCGTGCTCGACGTCGCGACCGCTTCCGGTCTCGCACTCTTGGAGCCGCACGAACGCGATCCACTGGTGGCCACGAGTCGCGGCACGGGCAAGCTGGTCAGTGCAGCGCTCGACGCTGGCGCAGAGACCGTGATCTTGGGCGTGGGCGGCAGCGCCACGGTAGACGGCGGTGCCGGCTTGCTCGCGGCACTGGGCATCGGCTTGCTCGATTCCGGAGGCGCGCCGATCCCAGCGGGGGGCGGCGGCCTTTCCCGACTGGCGCGCATCGATCTGTCACGTGCACATCCCGCGTTGTCGCGTGTGAAGCTGCGCATTGCGTGCGACGTGGACAGCACGTTGCTCGGTGCGCACGGCGCGGCGCGCATGTTCGGCCCGCAGAAAGGCGCCAGCCCCGAGGGCGTGCTGGAGCTGGAACAAAACCTGGCGCACTTCGCCGACGTGATCGCACAGGCGACGGGCCGTGAGGTGAAGGAGGTGGTCTCGGGCGGCGCGGCCGGCGGCATCGCCGCGGGTCTGTTCGGCGTGCTGGGCGCCACGCTCGAGCCGGGCATCGATCTGGTGCTCGAGACCGTGGGCTTCGATCCGGCGCTCGAGGGCGCAGACTGGGTGATCACGTCGGAGGGCTTCCTCGACGAGCAGAGCTTGCGCAACAAGGGGCCATGCGGCGTGGCCCGTTGGGCCAAGCGGCGCGGCGTACCGGTGATCGCCCTCGCTGGCGGCATCGCCGACGACGTGCGTCCCCGGGACTTCGCGGACTTCGCCGGCATGTTCTCGATCTGTCGGCGGCCAATGGCCTTGCAAGAAGCCATGCAGCGTGCCGGCGAGCTCTTGGAGAGCGCCACCGAAGCCGTGATGCGCACCCTCCTCCACGGTCGCCGTTAACGTCGCTTTCCCGACGTTCGGGGCGAGCGGCCAAACGATTGGCGAGACCGAGAGTCGGTGCCCCAAACGACCCCGAGACAGATTTCTGCCCTCCCACGGCAACACTCGGGAAACACTCGAGTTTGCGCGCCCCTCGCCTATCACTAGCTTTCGTCGAGGGGCTTCCTTCCCTCGCCTGGGCATGCGAAACCCAGGGGCGTGAGCCCTTCAAACCACCCCGAAGTTCGCCCTCAAGACCGGCCTCTCCAGGAGGATGTCCGCTACCTCGCCTCGGCGCTCGGTCAGGTCATCCAGCGACTCGAGGGCGAGGCGGTGTTCAAGGCAGTGGAGGACTTGCGTGCGGCATGCCGCGGCCGTCGCCGCGGTGAAGCCACCGCCGCCGACCTCGACACCTTGCTCGGCCGAGTTTCTGATCTGCCGCTCGCCGTGGCCGCGCCTGTCGCGCGCGCGTTCACGCTCTTCTTCTTCTTGATCAACACGGCCGAGCAGGTGCACCGCGTGCGCCGCCGGCACGCCTACGAAGACGGCGCCGAGCACCAAGCGCAGCCCGCGAGCATTCGCTGGGCGTTCGACAAACTGCGCGACAGCAAGCGCAGCGCCGCCGACGTTCGCGAGTACCTGCGCGAGCTGGAAGTGCGCCCCGTGCTCACCGCACACCCCACGGAAGCCACGCGCCGCACGTTGCTCCAATTGCAAGCGCGCTTGGCCGACGCGCTGCTCAAGCGCGAAAATTCTCCGCCCGAAGAACGCATCCGCGTCGAGCACGGCATGGAGGCCGAGATCGAGCTGCTGTGGCTGACCGACGAAGTGCGCCGCGATCGTCCGAGTGTGCTCGACGAAGTGAGCTCGGTGATTTGGTACCTGGAGGACCGCTTGCTCGACGCTTCCGTGCAGGTCAGCGAAAGCGCTGAAAGAGCCTTCCAGCTGGCATTCGGGGAGCCGCTCGGCTTCTCGCTGCGCCTGCCCATGGGCAGCTGGGTGGCCGGCGATCGCGACGGCAATCCGTTCGTCACGCCCGAGGTCACGATGGCCGCGGCGCGGCGCACCGCGCATGCCCTGCTCGGTCTGTACCACCGCAAGCTGTGGCAGCTCGTGCAGCGCTTGTCGATCTCGGACCGCCTGGGCGGCGTGCCGGACGTGCTCCGCGCCTCCTTGGAGAAGGACAAGCCGCTCTTGCCCCGGCTCTGGGAGATCAACCGCAAGCGCGACCAGCACGAGCCGCTGCGCCTCAAGCTCACGTTCATGTCGGGTCGCCTCGAAGCGACGCGGCGCGAGATCGCCGCGCGTGACTCGGGTCAGGTGGAGCGCGTCTCGGGCGCGTACGCATCGGCCGAGGAGTTCTGGCAAGATCTCGACGTCGTGCGCCAGTCGTTGGTGCACGCACGTGCCGAGCAGGCGCGACGCAGCCTGCTCGACCCGCTGATCGGCTTGGTCGAGGTCTTGGGCTTCGCGGGCTACTACTTGGATCTGCGTGAAGACTCCGAGATGCACACGCGCACCTTGGCGGCGATCGCCAAGGCCGTGGGCGTGCCGGAGCTGGACGACGCCGCGATTCACCGCGAGCTGATGGGCCTCCGGCCGTTGGTTTCTGCGTACGCCCCGCTCGACGAAGAAGCCGCGCGCACCAGCAAGCTGTTTCACACCATGCGCGAGGTGCAGGACGAGTTCGGCGAGAAGGCCGCGCAGACGTACATCATCTCGATGACCAAAACGTCCACAGACATGCTGCGGGTGTTGGTCCTCGCGCGCGAAGCGGGCTTGGTCGATTTGGCGCGCGAAGAGCCCTTCTCGCGCCTCGACGTGGTGCCGCTGTTCGAGACTCAGGCGGACTTGTTCAACGGGCCTTCGATCATGAAGACCCTGTTCGCCGACCCGGTGTACCTGCGCCAGCTCAAGGCGCGCAAGATGCACCAAGAGGTGATGCTCGGTTACTCCGACTCGGCCAAGGACGTGGGCGTCGTGGCCGCCGCTTGGGAGCTGTACCGCGCACAAGAAGCGCTCGCGCAAGTCTCGCGTGAGGCGGGCGTCACGCTCACGTTGTTCCACGGTCGCGGCGGTACCGTCGGTCGCGGTGGCGGCTCGCCCGTGTACCGCGCATTCACGGCACTGCCGCCGGGCACCGTTTCCGGCCGCGTGAAGATCACCGAGCAGGGCGAGATCATCTCGCAAAAGTTCGGCATTCTGTCGATCGCCGAGCGCAGCTTGGAAGTGATGCTCACCGGCACGCTGATGGCGAAGTTCTCGGACTTCCGTACCGAGCTCGAGCCGGGCGCAGAGGCCCGCTACCGCGAGGTGATGGCGCGTTTGAGCGAGTCGTCGCAGGCCGCCTTCCGCAAAGTCGTGCACGAGGACACGGCGCTGTTCCAAATGTTCCTCAAAGCCACGCCCGTGCGCGAGCTCACCCACGTGCACTTCGGTTCGCGTCCCGCGTACCGCGAACGCGGCGCGGGCACGATTCAAGGCCTGCGCGCGATTCCCTGGAACTTCGGCTGGACGCAGATGCGCTTGATGGCCTCGGCCTGGCTCGGGGCCGGTACCGCGCTCGAGCAGATCATCGCCGAGCCGGGCGGCCTCGATTTGCTCAAGCAGATGGCCAAGCACTGGCCGTTCTTCAGCGATCTCTTGGACAAGATCGAGATGGTCTGTGCCAAGGCGGACATCGACGTGGCCAACCTGTACGCCCGCGAGCTCGGCGCCGACCCGGTCGTCATGAGCGGTCTCGTCGCGGAATTCAAGCGTACGGTTCAGTCGCTGCACGTGATCCGCGAGCGCGACATGCTGCTCGACCACCGCTTCCTGCAGGGTGCGCTCACGCTGCGCAATCCGTACGTGGACGCGCTCAACCTGCTGCAGGTCAGCCTGCTCAAGAAGAAGCGCCAGCTGGCGGAAGACGACCCCCAGCTCAAGCTGCTGGACGCGGCCCTGGGCACGACCTTGAACGGCATCGCCCAAGGCATGCGCAACACTGGCTAACACTACTTAATCAATCCTAAATAGCTCGGGGCGTTCGCCCCGATGGCCAAACCCTCGAGCCGGTACTAGGAACAGTCGTGTGAGCGACGCTCCTTCGATCGGGACGCTGCGTGGCGGGCGCTACGCCGTCATCGGCGTGCTCGGCTCGGGCTCCCAAGCCGAGACGCTCGACGCGGTCGACAAGCAGGGCGGCCGCGCGGTCGCCATCAAGCGTTTCCAGGTGCGCGGCGCCAAGAGCTGGAAAGACGTCGAGCTCGCCGAGCGCGAGGCGCGGGTGTTGTCCACGCTCTCCCACCCGAACTTGCCCGAGTACGTCGAGCACTTCGAGGAAGATGGCGCGCTCTACCTGGTGATGGGCAAAATCGAGGGCAGCTCGCTGGCCGCCCTACGCAAAAAGAAGCTGACGCTCTCGGCCGACGACATCGCGCGCTTCCTGAGCGATGCAGACAGTGTGCTCGGCTACTTGCACTCGCGCGCGCCGGCCATCATTCACCGCGACATCAAGCCTGGCAACGTGATCCGGCGGGCTGACGGCAGCTTCGCCTTCGTCGACTTCGGCTCGGTGCGGGATCAGCTGAAGCCCGAAGGCGGGAGCACGGTCGTCGGCACCTTCGGTTACATGGCGCCCGAGCAATTTCAAGGCCGCGCGCTGCCCGGCAGCGACGTGTACTCAGTCGGGGCGACGGCGCTGGCGCTCGTCACCGGGTGCGAGCCGGAAGATTTGCCGCACCGCGGGCTGGGCATCGACGTGCGAGCGGCGTTGGGGCGCGCTGCCGAGCCGTGGCTGGTGCGTGCACTGACCGCCATGCTCGAACCCGACCCCGACAAGCGCCCAGCTCGCGTGAGCACCGCGCGCCCCCCCCAAAAATCCGCGCGGGACAGCGGTGAAAGCCAGCAAGAGCGCGCCGAGCGCCGTCGCCGCGCCGACAGCGTGCCGGACAGCGAAAGCGAGTGGCATCGCCCGGAGCCCTGGGATTTGCACTCGCTGCGCGAACAGGGCCGCGAGCATCGGCGCCGCCTGCGCGAAGAGAGCCGGCGCATGCGGCGCGACATCGAGGAACAGATCGCGCACGAGACGCGGCGTCATCTGCGGCATTACACGCGCGAGCAGCGTCGCTTTCAGCGCGGTGACCGGCTGCAGCATCGGCATGGTTTCGGCCCTCCGGGCGTGCTCGTCACGGTGGTCGTGATCTTGGCGCTCACCGTCGCCCGCGTCGCCACGTGGTGGTTGTTCCGCTTCTTCTTGCCGACGCTGCTGACGTTACTGTCCTTGTTCTTCGGTCGCGCACTGCGCCGCGCAGCCCTGCGCTGCCGTGAGGTCGGCTTGGCCGGCGACCGCGGGCTGCTCCACGCCATGGACGTCGTGCGCGCGCGCCTGCGCGGTGTCCCAGCGATCGACACCGAGGCGACCGAAGTCGATCCGGAGACCGCCGAAAATGCGGGCAATCCTGGCCCGCGCAGCCGCGTCCAAGTCGACGACACGGAGCCGGAGGCCAGCCCGTTGCCCGGAGACGAAGAGCTGGAAGCGAAGTTCGAAGAGCTACGACGCCGTGAAGAGCGGCGCTCTTAGCGCGTTCAGTCGCTCTCGCGCTCGCGCTTCTTCTTCTCGAGCTCGGGCACGACGCGCGCAACGCGCTTCTGTACGACCTCTTTGACCATGCGCAGCAGGCTCGGCTCGTCCATCGATTCGGAGAGCAAGCCGAGCGGGATGCGGAAGCCACCCATGTCGGCGCGACCACCGCCGTAGGGGCGGCCTTGGTTGTCGTCGCCGAACGCATTCTGCATGAACAGCGCCGGGTCGACGCTGGCGCGGCTGGTGCGCAGCGAGCCGTCGATGCGATCTTCGACCACGCCGAACACGAGCACCGTGTCGATGTCCTCGCGGCGCAGGATGAAATCAGCGGCCATCGGGATGGCGTCGCGGTTGTTGGCCGACACGCGGCCCACGCTGGCGATCGCGAAGTCACGGACGACATCGAGATCGATCAGCGCGCGTCCCACGGCCTCCATCGAATCAGCGGTCAGGGTGCGGCGACCCACCCGGCTCAGCGTCTCGGAGTCGCAGAACGGCTTCAAATAAGCCGCTGCGCGAAAATCTGCCGGGGTGCCGAACGCGAAGTCGTCGGTGTCCGTCTGGATGCCGAAGAACATTGCCGTTGCCACGGCCGCGTCGTCGTTGCCTTCGGCGCCGAACGGTGCAAGCCCGCGCTCCGCGTACTCCGCGTAGATCGTGCAGGTCGCGCCGACGTCGTGGCGAATATCGACGAAGGGAGCCTTGGGCACGCTCGGCGGGCGATGATGATCGACCACCGTGAGCAGCTTGAGGCTGTCGGGCAGCTTGATGCTCTGTTCGCTCGCGCTGGCGTCGACCAGCGCCAAGTAACCGTAGGCCTCGAGGTCCGCCATCTCGGAGACGCGCACCATCGGCACGTTGAGCAGCTTCACCAACGCGCGGTTCTCGGAGCGCGACAGCGGCAGCACGTGCGCGATCGTCGCCGACACGCCGAGCCGTTCGCACAAGCGCTTGTGTGCGAGCGCACTGCCGATGCCGTCGGGATCCGGATGACCACCGAGCAAAATCACGTGCGGCTTGTCGGTAGCGCTTGCGAGCACTCGCTCGAGCTCTTGACCCTTGTCAGGCTGACCCATGGCGACTCCGTAGCTTATGTCTCGACCGCGGCGGAAGCCCACCGCAGGAATTACTGGGCTCGAGCTCATGGGTTGTCCTGACGGCCACTTATACGCCCGGGGTTATCGACGTGCCCGGTCGTTCTATAAAACTCTATAAAATTAATCACTTACAGTTCTCAAATCGAGCTCGGGTCCGTTAAACGTCCCAAAAATCGGCCTTTTGAAGAGGTCGGTGTACTATCCCGGGACGCCGTGCGCCGAATCGTCGTCTCCAGCATCCTCGTTGTAGCCCTGGGCTGCAAACACGAGCCGAAAGCGGGCCCAGCGGTCTCCCTCAAATCGAGTGTCACTGCAAGCGCGCCTGCGACGAGTGCTTCGGCGCCTCTTGTGGTCGCGCCCTCCGTCGCCAGTGGCGAATCGCCGTTGCCCGACGCAGGCGCGCCGCTCGCGGCCGGAGCCGCGCCAGACCCGCATCAGTACCGCTGGCTCGGCGCGGACAACCTGAAGTTCCCGGCCGCCGTCGATTCACTGCAATCGCGCTTCCCGACCCCGCCGGGCTACCGACGCGTTCCGGTCGTCAAAGGCTCGTTCGGCGAGTGGCTGCGGGGGTTACCGCTGGCAGCTGCCGGGACGCCCGTCGTCAGCCACACGGGGGACACCGTGTTCGCGGGCGATGACGACTACGTTGCGGCGGTGATCGCGATCGACGTGGGTGCGGGCGATCTGCAGCAAAGCGCCGACGCCGTGATTCGCCTGAACGGCGAATGGCTGTGGGCGAGCGAGCAACCGAACGCCATCACTTACAAGAGCACGACCAAGCTCGACATGCCGTTCTCGCGTTGGGCCAAGGGTCAACGCTTGCTGGCAGCGGGACCGAATATGGGCTGGGTCGTGAAGAGCAAGCCCAAGGATCCGACCTACAACGACTTCCGGCAGTACATCGACGCCGTCATGTTGTGGTCGAACAACGTGTCGCTGGCGATGCGCGCCACGCACGTGGAAGATCCCGCGCAGCTCGCCGCGGGTGATTTCTTCCTGCAAACGCGCGGCAAGGGCCACGCGGTGCTCGTGCTCGATGTCGCGCAGAAGCCGACCGGCGAGCGCGTCGCGCTGCTCGGGCAGTCGCTTCAAAGCCCCGCGCAAAGCATTCACGTGATGCAGCTCGGTAAGGCGACGGCGTGGTTTAGCCTGCGCCCTCCGAACCCGGTGTTGACCCCACGCGCGGACGAATTCACCTGGGCCGACTTGGTGCGGCTGGAGCCGGCCGCGGAAGCCGCAAAACCCGCTTCCAAAGACGAGTGACGAACGGCTCGCGCGCCAGCTGGTTGAACCAAAGTTCGGCAATGATTTCGGGCGGATATTCCCAAGCATGGCATCCACCCACAAAAACACACTTGACGACTTTGCCGCCGGAGAGCAGGTTTCACCCGTCGATGTCCGCAGCTACCGACTCCATGACCCCGCAATCTGGCCGATTCGTTCGGTGCAGTGTTGTGCGCGCGTCTGGTCTCGTCGTCGTCGGTCTCGTCGTTCTCGGGCTTATTAGCCCGGGTGCGGTGGCCGGCTGACCTAAGAGCTCAGCCCAATCGAAGGCCCCCGCACCCACCGAGGTACGGGGGTTTTTTAGTTTCAGCGCCCTCACATCTTCGCAATTCTCACGCAACGAATCGTCACCCGCAGTACCAGGCACTCCGAGGAGAATACCGTGGCCTCACCGATGAAGAGCATGACCGAACCCAAAGCAGTGACGGCGTCCGAAACGCCCGAGCTGCAGACCCTGACCGGCTCCCAGATCATCTGGGACACGCTCGTTCACGAAGGGGTCTCGGTCGTCTTCGGTTACCCGGGCGGTGCGATCATGCCGGCGTATGACGCGATGCCGCAGTACCCGATCCGGCACGTGTTGGTGCGCCACGAACAAGGCGCAGCTCATATGGCTGACGGCTACGCGCGTGCCTCCGGCGGCGTGGGCGTGTGCATCGCCACTTCGGGGCCCGGCGCCACCAATCTGGTGACGGGCATCGCCAACGCGATGATGGACTCGATCCCGATGGTCTGCATCACCGGCCAGGTCGCCTCCTACTTGATCGGCAGCGACGGCTTTCAAGAGGTCGACTTCACCGGCGTCACGTTGCCCATCACCAAGCACAACATCTTGGTGCAGCGCACCGAGGACATCATGCCGGCGCTGCGTCAGGCGTTCTACATCGCAAGCTCCGGTCGTCCGGGCCCGGTGGTGGTCGACATCACCAAGGACGCGCAGCAAGGCACGATTCAACACCGCTACGATCCCTCGCCCATCCGGTTGCCGGGCTACCGCCCCGAGCATCACCCGGTGCCGCGCGAGATCGAGAAAGCGGCCGAGATGATCAAGGCCGCCAAACGACCGATCATCTTCTGCGGCCACGGCGTGATCGAAGCCAATGCGACGGCGCAACTGCTGGAATTCGTGCAAAAGACGAACTTCCCGGTGGCGCTGACGCTGCTGGGGTTGGGCGGCTTCCCGGCCACCCACCCTCTGAGCCTGGGCATGATGGGCATGCACGGCGAAGCTTGGGTGAACACGGCGATCCAGGAAGCGGATCTGATCATCGCCATGGGCATGCGCTTCGACGATCGCGTGACCGGCAATTTGAAGACGTACGCCCAGAACGCGAAGAAGATTCACATCGAGCTCGACCCCGCCGAGATCAACAAGAACGTGA
>OUNO010003238.1_pt1 | contig 17544 bp, 18 predicted proteins | sample 1779811 | NCBI WGS metagenome assembly OUNO01 (sample SAMEA3914804, study PRJEB12502) | metagenome | biome: forest; material: soil | place: Canada | collected 2010-06-25 | depth 0.3 m | reverse complement strand
GGAGCTGATCCCGGCCAACCTGCTGCGGGCTGAGCCGCCGCGGCTGCCGGAGATCGCCGAGCCGGAGATCGTCCGCCACTACAACAAGCTCTCGCGCCGCAACTTCGACCTCGACAGCGGCTTCTACCCGCTCGGCTCCTGCACGATGAAGCACAACCCGCGGCTCAACGAGCGGGTCGCGGCGCTGCCCGGCCACGCCCGCCTGCACCCGGCCCAGGACCCGCGGCGGGCCCAGGGGGCGCTGGAGCTGATGTGGCTGCTGCAGCAGTCGCTGGGGGAGATCTGCGGCCTGCCGCACGTCAGCCTGCAGCCCTCGGCCGGCTCCCACGGCGAGCTCGCCGGCTTGCTCCTGACCCGCGCCTACCACGCCGATCGCGGCGAAGTGCGGACCAAGGTGCTGGCCCCCGACACTTCGCACGGGACCAACCCGGCCTCGGTGACGATGGCCGGCTACGAGGTTGTCAAGGTCGCGACCAACGAGCGCGGCGGGGTCGAGATGGACGACCTGCGGGCAAAGATCGACGCCGACCCCGACGACGTCGCCTGCCTGATGTTGACCAACCCCAACACCCTCGGGTTGTTCGATGAGAACATCGCCGAGATCGCCGCCCTGATCCACGCGGCGGGGGGAACGCTCTACTACGACGGCGCCAACCTCAACGCCGTAATGGGGCACTCGCGGCCCGGCGACATGGGATTCGACATCGTCCACGTCAACCTCCACAAGTCCTTCAGCCAGCCGCACGGTGGGGGCGGTCCCGGGGCCGGCCCGATCGCGGTCTCCGACCGGATCGAGCCCTACCTGCCGCGGCCCCAGGTGGTCCGCCGCGGGGCCGACAACGGCCACGGCCCGAGCTTCGACCTCGAGTTCGATCGGCCCAAGTCGATCGGCCGGCTGCGCGGCTTCCAGGGCAACTTCGGCGTCTTCGTCCGCTCCTACGCCTACATCCTCAGCCTCGGCGCCGACGGCCTTGCCGAGGCCTCGGAGACCGCGGTCCTCAACGCCAACTACCTGAAGGCGCGCCTTGCCGCCGGCCGCGCCGGCGAGCGCCTGCCGGTCGCCTTCGAGCGCCACTGCATGCACGAGTTCGTCCTCTCCGGCAAGCCGATGAAAAAGGAGTTGGGGCTTGCGACCCTCGACCTCGCCAAGCGGCTGCTCGACTACGGCTTCCACCCGCCGACCGTCTACTTCCCGCTGCTGGTCGAGGAGGCGCTGATGATCGAGCCGACCGAGACTGAGACGAAGGAGAGCCTCGACGCTTTTGCCGACGCGATCGAGCAGATCCTCGCCGAGGCCGAGACCGACCCGGAGATCGCCAAGCAGGCTCCCTACACAACCCCGGTCCGCCGCCTCGACGAGGTCAAGGCGACCCGCCGCCCCGTCGTCCGCCAGCAACTGGAGTCATGACCCCGGCGCCGCGGCCCCCGGCGTCGGTCGACGCTAGGGTTGCCGAGGCCGCGGACATCGATCGCCTGGCGAGCCTGTTCGCGAGGGCGTTCCACGACGATCCTGTCTGGGGTTGGGCGTTCGCGGATCCCGACCGCAGGTTGGAGCAGCAGGGCCGCATCTGGCGCTTCGCGCTGGAGTCGGCGATCGACTATGGCTGGGTCTGGACGACGGCCGGATACGCCGCTGCCGCGCTCTGGATCCCGCCGGGCAAACCGGAGCTGCGCCCGGAGGACGAGGTGCGCTTCGGGCCGTTGCTGGCGGAGGTCCTCGGCGCGGGGTCCGCGAGGGTGGTGGAGACGTTCGCGCGCTTCGATCGCGCCCATCCCGAGCATCGTCCTCACTATTCCTCAGCCTGCTCGCCAGCGATCCCGATCAGCGTGGGCGAGGCCTGGGGATGGGGCTGCTGGCGGACAACCTCGGGCGCTTGGACCGGGAGGGAGCCGCCGCCTTCCTCGAGTCGTCCAACCCCGTCAACGACGCCCGCTACGAACGCCTCGGCTTCTCGCCCTGCGGGGAGTTCGAGCTATCCGAAGACGGCCCCAGCGTGACCCAGATGCGGCGGGATCCGCGCTGAGCGGACCGCGGTCGCCGTCACCGCCTCCGGGACGGGGAGCTGAAAGTCAGAGCTCCGGCAGGTCCTGTTCGAGCTCCAGCACCGGGGCGAAGAGGTCGCCGTGCTGCTCGACCCGCTCCAGCACCGCGCCGGCCTCGAAGACCAGAGTCGAGCCGTCGCCCGAGTCGGCGACCGCTTCGACCTCGTCCCAGGTCACCGGCGTCGAGGCCGTCGGCCGCTCCCGCGCCCGCAGCGAGTAGACGGCGATAGTCGTCTTGCTGCGGTGGTTCTGGGACCAGTCGACGAAGACCTTGCCCTCGCGTTCGACCTTTTTCATTTTCGAGACGACCCTCTCGGGGGTCTGCTTCTCGAGCAGCTGGGCGATCGCTTTGGCGAACGGTTTGGTGTTGTCGTAGGAGGCTTTCTTGTTCAGCGGGACGTAGACCTGCAGGCCCTTGGAGCCTGAGGTCTTCGGGAAGCTCTCAACGCCGAAGTGGCCGAACATGTCGCGCAGGCGGACCGCCACCCGACAGCAGTCGACGACGTCGGCCGGCGGGCCGGGGTCGAGGTCGAAGGCGAGCACCGTCGGCCGGGTCGGCGCCCGGCCGAGCGAGAGCGAGGGGTGCAGCTCGATCGCCGCCAGCTGCGCCATCCAGATCAGCGTCGGCAGGCCGTCGCAGACGCAGAAGTCGATTTTTCCCGACTGCGGCCCGGCGACCACGCTCGTCGTCTTCACCCATTTCGGCCGATGCTTGGGGCAGCGCTTCTCGAAGAAGGCGGAATCGAGGTCCTCGACCCCTTCGGGGAAGCGCCGCAGCGTCACCGCGCGGCCGGCCAGGTGCGGCACCATCGCCGTCGCCACCTTGGCGTAGTAGTCGACGACCTCGCCCTTGGTGAAGCCCGCCTGCGGGTAGAGGACCTTGTCGAGGTTGGTGAGCTTCAGCTCACGCCCCTCGACCTCGACCTGGCGGCTCGTGGCCACGGCCTATTTCGAGGATTTGGCTTTGGCGCGCGACGAAGCTTTTTTGGCTTTCGTCGCTTTGCTTTTCTTCGGAGCCGCCTTGGCCTTCTTTGCGGCCGCCGGTTTCTTCGCGGGCTTCTTGCCCTTGGCGGCGGCGATGCTCGCCTCCAGCGCCGCCATCAGGTCGGGAGCCTTGGTCGCCACCGGCGCCTCGCTCTCCGAGGTGACGATCTCCTTGCCTTCCGCCTTGGTTTCGATCAGCTTCATCAGCTGCTCGCGGTACTCGTCGCGGTAGCCGTCGGGATCGAACTTGGTGCTCAGCGAGGCGATCAACTGCTCGGCCATCTGCTGCTCTTTCTTCGCCACCTTCGGCTTCTCGGCGGGAAGGACGTCCTCCAACTCGGCAGCCGGGACGACCTCGTCGGCGAAGCGCATCGTCGTCAGGGTGAGGACGCCGTCGTTGGGGCGGAGCGCCGCCAGGTGCTCCTTGTTGCGGAAGACGAAGCGGGCGATCGCCACCTTGCCCGACGCCTGCATCGCCGCGGCCAGCAGCGAGTAGGCCTTCTCGGCGCCCGCGGCGGGGCCAAGGTAGTAGGGGCTGTCGAAGTAGATCGGGTCGATCTCACCGAGGTCGACGAAGTCCTCGACCTCGATCGAGCGACTCTTGTTCGGCGCCAGCGCCGCGATCTCGTCCTTGCCCAGCGGCACGTAGTTGCCGGGGGTGATCTCGAAGGCCTTGATGATCTCGTCGTAGGGGACCTCTTCCTCGGTCCCCTCGGCGACGCGGCGATGTTTGATCCGGGCGCTGTCGGATTCGCGGATCTCGCGCAGCGCGATCCCCCGCCGGGCGACGGCGCTGTAGAGCTTGACGGGCACGTTGAGGAGCCCAAAGCTGATCGAACCACTCCAGATCGCTCTTGCCATGGCGGCGATTGTCTCAGGCCGCGGCCGCGGTTGGAAGGGCCGGGGAGGCGGCGGGAGGCATCTTGCGCCGCGGCCGGCCGGGCGACGCAGCGCCCCTCCTAGACTCGCCCGGTGACACGCCGGCAGCGCCTGACCCTGATCGCGACGATCCTCGGCTCGACCGTCGTCTTCCTCGACGGCACCGTCGTCAACGTCGCCCTGCCCTCGATCAGCGACAACCTCGACGCCGGCCTGGCCGGGCAGCAGTGGGTAGTCGAGGCCTACATGCTGACGATGGTCTCGCTGCTCTTGGTCGGCGGCTCGCTCGGGGACCAGTTCGGCCGCCGGCGGATGTTCGTCGCCGGCCTGCTCGCCTTCGGCGCCACCTCGGCGCTCTGCGCGGTCTCGCCCTCGGACGAGTTCCTGGTCGGCGCCCGGGCGCTGCAGGGGATCGCCGGGGCGCTGCTGGTGCCGGGGTCGCTGGCGATCGTCGCCGCCACCTTCGAGGGCGAAGAGCGCGGCAAGGCGGTCGGGATGTGGACCTCCTGGACCGGGATCGCGACCGTGCTCGGCCCGGCCGGTGGCGGCGCTCTGATCGGACTGCTCTCCTGGCGGGCCATCTTCTGGGTCAACCTGCCGCTGATCGCCGCCACCGTGGTCCTCACCCTGCGCTCGGTCGAGGAGAGCCGCGACCCCGACGCCTTCCGGGGCATCGACTGGATCGGGATCGCGCTCTCGGCCGCCGGCCTCGGCGGGCCGGTCTTCGCCTTGATCGAGCAGCCGACCCACGGCTGGAGCGACCCGACCGTCTGGGTGCCGCTGATCGGCGGCATCGCCTGCTTCGCGCTCTTCCTCTTCTATGAGGCGCGGGCGCGGCACCCGATGCTCGACCTCGACCTCTTCCGGATCCGCAACTTCAGCGTCGCCAACCTGACCACCCTGGCGACCTACGCCGGGCTGATCGGCGGGCTCTTCTTCGTCGGCCTCTACCTCCAGCAGGTGGCCGGCTACACGCCGCTGCAGGCAGGCCTGGCGACGACCCCGATCTCGCTGCTGCTCTTCTTCCTCTCGCCGCGCTTCGGCCGCTTCGCCTCCGGCACCGGGCCACGACTGCCGATGACCGCCGGCCCGATCGTCGGCGGCCTCGGGCTGCTGCTGATGCTGCGGGTCGGGACCGACGCCGACTACCTGACCGAAGTGCTGCCGGCGATCCTCGTCTTCGGCCTCGGCCTGGCGGCGACGGTGGCGCCGCTGACCGCGACCGTGCTCGACTCGGTCGCCGAACGGCGGGTGGGGATCGCCTCCGGGATCAACAACGGCGTCTCGCGGGTGGCGGGCCTGCTGGCGATCGCCGTCCTCGGCGCCGTCATCTCCGCCCACTTCGGCGCCCAGCTCGACGGCAACCTCGGCCCGCGGCCGCTGGGCCCCGCGGCCGTCAGCACCGTCGCCGACGCCAAGGCCCAGCCGCTCGCCGTCCCGGACACCGAATCGCTGCCCCGGCGCGAAGCGGCGCGGGTGGAGAGCGCCTCGGAATCGGCCTCGACCTCGGCCTTCCACCTCGGCGTCCTGATCGCGGCGCTGCTGATGATCCTCGGCGGCATCGCCTCCGGCTTCGGGATCGAGGACCCGCGCAAGCGCACCGAGCCGGCGCTGGCGAGCGAGCCTGCATAGGCTTGGCCCATGGCCAGCCCGATCATCTTCTCCGGCATCCAGCCGACCGGTCGCAAGCACCTCGGCAACTACATCGGCGCGATCCGCCAGTACGTCGAGGGCCAGGACCGTGGCGACCCGGCGATCTTCTGCATCGTCGACCTGCACGCGATCTCGGTCGCCTACGACCCCGCCGAGCTGCGCGAGCGGGTCTACGAGACGACCGCGATCCTGCTTGCCGCCGGCCTCGATCCCGAGCGCTGCATCCTCTTCCGCCAGTCCGACGTGCGCGAGCACACCGAGCTGACCTGGCTGCTCTCCGCCGTCACCTCGCACGGCGACCTCAACCGCATGCACCAGTTCAAGGACAAGTCGGCGCGCCAGCGTGAGCTGGTCTCCTCGGCGCTCTTCTACTACCCGGTGCTGATGGCCGCCGACGTGCTCGCCTACCGCGCCACCGAGGTCCCGGTCGGCGACGACCAGCGCCAGCACGTCGAGCTGATGCGGGAGATCGCCCGCCGCTTCAACGAGCGCTTCGGCGAGCTCCTGGTCGTGCCGGAGCTGCTGGTCCCCAAGGTCGGCGCCCGGATCATGGACCTGCAGGAGCCGGAGCGGAAGATGTCGACCTCCAACGCCAGCGAGGCCGGCACCGTCTACGTCCTCGACGAGCCCGCCGCGATCCGCAAGAAGCTGGGCAGCGCCGTCACCGACTCCGACCGGGAGGTCCGGCGCGGCGAGGAGAAGGCCGGGATCACCAACCTGATCGACATCCTCGCGGTCGCCCGCGGCGTCGACCAGGGGGAGATCGAGCGCGAGTTCGAGGGCGCCGGCTACGGCGACTTCAAGAAGGCTGTGGCGGAGGGGGTCGTCGAGCTGCTCGACCCGGTCCGCGAGCGCTACGCCGAGTTGCGCCCGGACGAGGCGGCGCTCGAGGCGACGCTGGCCGCCGGCGCCGAGAAGGCGCGCGCGCTTGCCGCTCCCGTCGTGGCCGATGTGCGCGCCGCGATGGGTTTCGGCCCCGCCTAAACCGCCGGCTGCTCAGCATCGCTTCCGCCGCCGTCGGGCGGTAGCTCGGCCGGGAAGAACTTCGTCCCTGTCCGGGGCTAGGCTTGCCGGGTGGCTGTCGCCGATCTAGATCTCGACCTCGACATCTTCGCCGGGCCGTTCGACCTGCTGATGGCGGTCGTCCTGCGCGAGGAGGTGAGCCTGCTCGACCTGCAGCTCGGCGAGGTCGTCGTCGCCTACATCGAGCACCTTGAGGAGGAGGGCGAACTGGAGCTGGAGGTGGCGACCGAGTTCCTCGTCCTGATCGCGGCGCTGCTGGAGCTGAAGTCGCGCCTGATGCTGCCCGGGCCCGAAGACGAGCTCGACGACCTCAGCCCGGAAGAGGCGATCGAGGAGCTGATCGCGCGGATGCTGGAGTACCGGCGCTACCGCGACGTCTCGAAGGTGATCGCCGAGCGCTTCGAGAGCCAGCGTGGCTACCTCTACCGCTCGGCGCCGCTGCCGCGCGAGCTGCGCCAGGTCGCGGTCGACGCCGCGGTCGCGGTCTATGACCCGGATGCGCTGGGGGCGGCGCTGGGCGACCTGCTGACCGAGCCGGCCGACGTCGACATCAGCCACATCCGCCCGACCGTCTCGCTCGAGCGCCGCCTGCGGGTCCTCCGCGACGTCCTCCGCGGCCGCCCCAGCTTCGACTTCGACGAAGAGTTCGGCGAAGAGGACCGGCTGACCCAGGCGGTAACCGTCTTCGGGCTGCTGGAGCTCTACCGCAAGGGTGAGATCACCTGGGAGCAGTCGGAGTCCTTCGGGCCGATCACGGTGCGGCGGAAAACGCCGTCATGAGCGACCTCTCCCGCAGCGTCGAAGCGCTGCTCTTCCTCTCGCCCCAGCCGGTCGCCGTCGCCGACCTCGCCGCGGCGACCGAGTCGACCGAGGGCCAGATCGGCGAGGCGATCGAGCTGCTGCGCGAGGACCTCGCCCCCGGCAAGCGCGGCGTCGTCCTGCGCGAGGTCTCCGGCGGCTTCGCCCTCGCCAGCGACCCGACCAGCGAGGAAGCCGCCCGCCGCCTGCTGGCGAAACCGCGGACGCCGCCGCTGACCCAGGCCCAGGCCGAGACGCTGGCGATCGTCGCCTACCTACAGCCGGTGACCCGGCCCGAGGTGGCCCGGATCCGCGGCGTCTCCTCCGAGTCGGCGGTCCAGGGGCTGGCCGAGCGCGGCCTGATCGAGGAGGCGGGGCGCTCGCAGTTCGGGGCGGCGATCTTCAAGACCTCGGAGCTGTTCGAGCGGCTCTTCGGGCTCACCGGCCTCGACCAGTTGCCCGACCCGGCGCGCTTTGACCCGAGCCCCGAGGACGCGCGCGAGTTGCGCGAGCGGCTGCTCAAAGCCGGGGAACAGCGCGCCGAACCTTGAGGCTGGCCAAATTCCTCGCCCACGGCGGGGTCGCATCGCGGCGCAAAGCCGAGCTGATCATCTCCAAGGGCCGGGTCACCGTTGGCGGTGAGGTCGTCACCGATCCGGCCCGCGACGTGGGGGAGGGCGACGACGTCCGGGTCGACGGCAGCCCCGTCGGGGTCGAGGCGACCGAGGTCTGGGCGGTCAACAAGCCGGCCGGGGTGGTCTCGACGGCGAGCGAGCCGGGGGAGCGGCCGGCGGTGGTCGAGTTGGTCGATTCGCCGGCGCGGCTGTACCCGGTCGGCCGCCTCGACGCCGACTCGACCGGGCTGCTGCTGCTGACCAACGACGGCGCCCTCGCCAACCGCCTCACCCATCCCCGCTATGGGGTCGCCAAGACCTACCTGGCGCGGCTCGGCAAGCCGCCCAGCGACCGCGACCTCGGGCGCCTGCGCTCCGGGGTCGAGCTCGAGGACGGCCGCACCGCGCCGGCCGAGGTCAACCGGGTCAGCCGCCAGGAAATCGAGATCGTTCTCAAGGAAGGCCGCAACCGCCAGGTGCGGCGGATGGTCGAAGCCGTCGGCAACCGGGTCGTCGCCCTGCAGCGCACCAGCTTCGGCTCGCTTACTCTCGGACGCCTGGCCAAAGGCGGTGCCCGGCGCCTCAGCGATCAGGAGATCTCCCGTCTCTGGGCGGACACGGAGGATTCCGCCTCGGCCAGCTGACGGCAGATCGCGTCGGCGATCTCCTCGCTTTCCGATTCGGCCTGCAGGCGAGTCACCCGCAGCGTCGAGAAGCCGACGCGGAGCAGTTCCCGGTCGCGCCAGCGATCGCGCTCGAAGGCGACATCGGTCCCATGGAAGTCGCGGCTGTCGGCCTCAAGGACGAACCGCTGCTCGTCCCAGAGGAAGTCCACCTCGATGCGCCCCTCGACCAGGTCGACAGGCGCGTTGGCGCGAGGCGCCGCGATGCCGTGGCTGCCGAGGATCGGCAGGACCATCGCCTCCAGGGGGCTCTTGAGGCGTGCCCGGGCCGCCAGCGGAGCCGCCGGTCTCCACTCGTCGACAAGGACTCGCAAGGTGCGGGCTCCGCGCCGTCCCCCCGGCCCGAGCGCCGCTTCGACCGCATCGAGGTCCAGCATCTTCCTTGCGGCTGCCCGCTCGAAGGCGCTGCGCAACGATCGCAGCCCGACCATTCCGCCGTAGTCGACCAGGGTCCGGGCCGGGCTGGTGCAGGGGATCCCATCCACCGTGCCAGTTTCCGCTCGGCTTAGGCTGAGGCCCCGGTGAGCGAGGATGCCGTCGATCTCGCGTCCCTGCTGACCGTGACCGATCACGTCAATTGCGACGGGGGCGCGGTCGAGAAGGCCGAGCAGAGCCGCGGCGCTGCGATGAGAGACGACCGCGCCATCGCCGCAGGCCAGAGTCGCAGCCCGCATCCGTCCCCGCTGCCCGATGGCGGGATGGCCAACCGCGTAGACGCCGCGGAAGACGCGGTGTAGGTAGCCGATGCGGATGAGGTGCTCGACCCGGCCTCTGCTGATTCCAAGCCGAGTGATCTGGCGCCGCGAGACCACGCCATTCTGGTCTGCCGCCAGCTTCGCCAGCTCCATCATCCCTGCGCGGTGACTATTGCCTGTCATGCGAGCAAAAGTCACCGCGCAGATCGTTTCTCCCCCTCTGGGCGGCGGCTTGATCGCTCGGCTCTGGAAAGATGCAGAGCTATGAGCCTGGAGAACGGAAGTCCTGAGGCACCCCGGCAGCGGCTCTTCGCGGTCCGCGGCGCGACACAGGTCGAGGTCAACGAGGCCGAGACGATCGTCGCCGCGACCGAGGAGCTGATGAAGGAGCTGATCGGCCGCAACGGGCTCGTCCCCGAGGCGATGGTCAGCTGCCTGTTCACGACCACCGAGGACCTCGACGCCGAGTTCCCGGCCGTCGCCGCCCGCAAGCTCGGCCTCGACCAGGTGCCGCTGCTCTGCTGCCGCGAGATCCCGGTCCCCGGCTCGATGCCGCGGGTGATCCGGGTGATGGCCCATTACTACGCACCCGAGGACCACGTCCCCGCACACGTCTACCTGGGCGGCGCCCAGGACCTGCGGCGCGATCTCCAGTCGGCTCAGTAGCGAGAAGTTCAGTCAATCTGGCGGAACTTCAGTCACCCTGGCCAGGGTTTCGTCACAATCCGACGACGATGAGCGTGACCTTTGCTGAGAAGCTGGCCCGGATGCCCGGCTACCAGGCCGGCGTGCCGACCGGGCAGGCCCCTGAGGCGATTGCCTCCGGCGGGATCGCCCAGCTGGCCTCCAACGAGTCGCCATTCCCGCCACACCCGCAGGTGATCGAGGCGATTCAGAGGGCCGCCGCGGCGATGCACCGCTACCCGGACCCCGACGCGACGCTGCTGCGCCGCCGGCTCGCCGAGCGCTACGAGACCGAGCCGGGCCGGGTCGCCGTCGGCAACGGCTCCTGCGAGATCCTGCTCGCCGCCGCCGAGGCGCTCTGCGAGCCCGGGGCGGAGATCCTCTACGCCTGGCCGGCCTTCTCGATGTACCCGTACCTGCCGGCGCTGACCGGCGCCCGCGAGATCCGGGTGCCGCTGGCGCCGGGCGACGTCCACGACCTCGAGGCGATGGCGGCGGAGGTGACGGCCGCGACCCAGTTGCTGATCGTCTGCAACCCCAACAACCCGACCGCGACCCACCGCACCGTGGACGAGATCGCCGCCTTCTGCGAGCAGGTTCCGCCGCACGTGACGGTGATCCTCGACGAGGCCTACATCGAGTTCCAGACCGACGACGACCCCGACGCGAGCCTCGACCTGCTCGCCGACTTCCCCAATCTGGTCGTCCTCCGCACCTTCAGCAAGTGCTACGGCCTGGCCGGGCTGCGGGTCGGCTACGCGATCGGCTCCTCGACTTTCCGCGCCGCGGTCGATGCCGTGCGCCAGCCCTTCAGCGTCAACGCCCTCGCCCAGGCGGCCGGGGCGGAGGCGATCCTGCACTCCGACGACGTCCTCTTCCGGGTCGAGAGCACCGTCGCCGAGCGGCTGCGGGTCGAGGAGGGCCTGCACGATCTCGGCCTCGAAACCGCTGAGACGCAGGCGAACTTCTCCTGGATCGACCTCGGCGAGGCCGAGGAGTCGGAGGTCGTCGCCGGCCTCGCCGCGCAGCAGATCGCCGTCCGCCCCGGAACCCCGCTCGGCGACCCTGGCCACATCCGCGTCAGCTACGGCCTGCCCGAGGAGAACGACCGCTTCCTCGCCGTCCTGTCGGAATTACTCGACTAATCGCGCGACCCGTGGTACAAAGTCCTGCAAGGTGATGATCACGGGCACATCCGCGTACGGCCCAAGCGCCCCCGGCGCCGCCGTCGCGCATGCCTTCTTCACCTATTGGCGATTTAGCTAGGCGTCCGGCCTGGCGGTTTCCAGCCGCCTCGAAACTCCACTTCGGCCCGGGCGCCGACATCCGTAGGCACACGTCGCTGCCTGCCGTGGATGGCAGCGATCGACCAGAAAGTACGATTTCGAGTCATGGAGAAAGGGACAGGCAATATGTTCATCGGGATGGAGGAGGGCGCCAAACGAGATCTGGTCCGCGACCAGCGAATCGCCAAAGTGGTGGAGCTGGCCCCACCGGAAAAGCTGCTGGAGGAGCTGTCGCTCGGCCCGGTGCGGGCCAAAGCGGTGGTCAAGGGCCGCGAGGAAGTCGTCAACGTGCTGCACGGCAAGGATCGGCGGCTGCTGGTCGTGGTCGGGCCCTGCAGCGTTCACGACCCCAAAGCGGCGCTCGAGTACGCGACCCGGCTGTCGGCGACGGCGAGGAACCTCAGCGATCAGCTGCTGGTCGTGATGCGGGTCTACTTCGAGAAGCCGCGGACGACGACCGGCTGGAAGGGCTTGATCAACGACCCCCATCTCGACGGCTCGGCGGACGTCAACGCCGGCCTGCGGATCGCCCGCAAGCTGTTGCTGCAGGTGCTCGACGTCGGGCTGCCGGTCGGCTGCGAGTTCCTCGACCCGATCACCCCGCAGTACATCTCCGACACGGTCGCCTGGGGTGCGATCGGGGCCCGCACCTCCGAGAGTCAGACCCACCGCCAGCTCGGCTCCGGGCTCTCGATGCCGATCGGCTTCAAGAACCGGACCGACGGCAACATCCAGGTCGCCGTCGACGCGGTGCGCGCGGCGGCGGCGTCGCACGCCTTCGCCGGGATCGATGACGCCGGTCAGCCGGCGATCCTGCACACGACCGGCAACCCCGACTGCCACATCATCCTGCGCGGCGGCCACGGGATGCCGAACTACCACGTGCCCGACGTCGAGGATGCCCTGGTCACGCTCGGCATCGCCGGCCTGGCGGAGCGCCTGGTGATCGACGCCTCCCACGACAACAGCGCCAAGGACCCGGAGAAACAGTTCTTCGCGGCCGGTGAAATCGCCGACCAGATCGCCGACGGCAACGACGCGATCGTCGGGATCATGCTGGAGTCGTTCCTCGTCGAGGGCCGCCAGGACCTGCGGCCGGGAGAGCCGCTGACCTACGGGCAGTCGATCACCGACCCCTGCATCGACTGGGAGGACACGGTGGCATCGCTGGAGCGGCTCGCCGCGGCGGTCGAGGCACGCGGACTTGAGCAGTAGCAGCGGCCCAAGGGTCGCCGTCCTCGGGGTGGGCCTGATCGGGGGGTCGATCGGGCTCGCCGCGCGGCGGCGGCTCGGCGCCGCGGTCGTCGGCTTCGGCCGCAACCCGGCGACCCTGGCGCGGGCGGTGGAGCTGGGCGCGCTCGACCGCGCCGCGAGCTCGATCGAGGACGCTTGCGAGGGCGCCGAGATGGTCTTTTGCGCCGGCCCGGTGGCGGTCCTGCCCGAGCAGGGCGCCGCGGCGCTGGCGGCCTGCGGTCCCGAGGCCGTCGTCAGCGATGTCGGCTCGACCAAGGGTGAGCTCGTCGCCGCCCTGGGCAGCGACGAGCGCTTCATCGGCGGCCACCCGCTGGCCGGGGCGGAGACCGCCGGGGTCGAGAACGCCCGCGAGGACCTCTTCGAGGGCGCCCGCTGGTACCTGACGCCGACAGCGCACTCCAGTGGCGTCCTCTACGACCGCCTGCAGCGCGCCGTCTCCGGCCTCGGCGCCCGGCCGCAGGCGATCGATCCGGCATCCCACGACCGCCTGATGGCGACCGTCAGCCACCTGCCGCACGTCGTCGCCAACGCCCTCGTCGCCGAGGCGGCCGCCTCGCTCGGCGGCGACGACGGCGAGCGGATGCCGGAGGTCGGGCCGAGCTTTCGCGATACGACCCGCGTCGCCGGCTCCAACCCGGCGATCTGGGCCGACATCTTCAGCACCAACCGCGACGCCGTGGCCGACTCGGTCGAGTCGGTGGCCCGGCGCCTGGACGAGGCCGCGGCGCTGATCCGCGACGGCGATCGCGCGGCGATCCAGGCCTGGCACGCCGCCGCCGGCGAGGATCGCGGCCGTCTGCTGGATTCCGAGCTGCAGGCCGGGCCGCTGCGCGAGCTGCGGATCTTCGTCGCCAATCAGCCCGGGACGATGGCCGGCCTGGCGCTGACCCTGGGCGAGGCCGGCGTCAACATCGAGGACATGGCGCTCTACCCGGCCCCCGACATGAGCTCCGGCGCGATCTCGCTCTGGGTCGCCGGCTCCGAGCAGGCGGACCGGGCGGCCGAGCTGGTCCGCGGCCTCGGCCACTCGGTCACCGTGCTCGGCCCCGGGGAGTAGTTGCCGCCGATGACCCGCTTCGACCCCTCGGGCCCACTGCGCGGCTCCCTGCGCCCGCCCGCCGACAAGTCGATCTCCCACCGGGCGGCGCTGATCGCCGCGATGGGGGAGGGGGAGACGACGATCGAGGGCTATCTCGACGCCGCCGACACGCGCTCGACCCTCGGCGCCGTCGAGGCGCTGGGGGCGCGGGTCGAGGGCGTCGGCGCGACGGCGATGGAGCCGGTGATCCGGATCGCCGGTGTCGGCCTGCGCGGCGCCGGCCCGGCCGGCATCGACGTCGGCAACGCCGGCACCCTGCTGCGGCTGCTGCCGGGATGGCTTGCGGGTCAGGCGGGGGAGAGCTGGACGCTCGACGGCGACGACTCGATCCGCCGCCGCCCGGTCGACCGGATCGCCCGGCCACTGACCGATATGGGAGCCCGGCTCAGCGCCCGCGAGGAGCGGCTGCCGCCGTTGCGGATCTCCGGCGCGCCCCTGCACGGCATCACCTACGAGATGCCGGTGGCCAGCGCCCAGGTCAAGGCATGCCTCCTGTTTGCAGGGCTTTTGGCTGACGGCGAGACCCGGATCGTCGAGGGCCTGCCGAGCCGCGACCACAGCGAGCGGATGCTCGCCGCCGCCGGGGCCGAGGTCAGGCGTGAGGGCGACGCGGTCACGATCCAGCCCGCCAAGCTGCTCGAACCGGGCGTGATCGTCGTCCCGGCCGACATCTCCTCCGCCGCATTCTTCCTCGCCGCCGGGCTGCTGGTCGCCGGCAGCGAGGTGGTGTTGGAGGGCGTCGGGATCAACCCGACCCGGACCGGGCTGCTGACGATCCTCGAGCGGATGGGCGCCGAGATCGAGGTCGAGCCGAGCGGCGAACGCGGCGGCGAGCCGACCGCCCGCCTCGTCGTCCGCGCGGCGCCGCTGCGTGGCGCCGAGGTCGGCGGCGCCGAGATCCCGCTGGCGATCGACGAGCTGCCGCTGGTCGCGCTCGCCGCCTGCTTCGCCGACGGGACGACGACGATTCGCGATGCCGCCGAGCTGCGCCGCAAGGAGTCGGACCGGATCGAGACGGTGAGCACGGCGCTCACGGCGCTGGGCGGCCAGGTCGAGACCACCGCCGACGGCATGGTGATCGAGGGCGGCGGCGGACTGCGGGGCGGGACGATCGATTCCCATGGCGACCACCGGATCGCGATGCTCGGCGCCGTCGCCGGCCTCGCCTCCCGCGAGGGCGTCGAGGTCGTCGGCATGGACGCCGCCGCGGTCAGCTATCCCGGCTTCGAGGCCGATCTCGCCTCGCTGCTCGGGGCCTGAGCCGGTCCCGGGAAACGCCCTGAGCTATCGCATCCATACGCTGCTCTGATGGTTATCGCGATCGACGGCCCCGCCGGGGCCGGCAAGTCCACCGTCGCCCGCGCCGTGGCGGGCGAGCTCGGCTTCACCTATCTCGACTCCGGGGCGATGTACCGCTGCGTGGCGCTGGTCGCACTGGAGGCCGGGATCGACGTCGACGACGGCGAGGCGCTGGGGCCGCTGGCCGGCGGCCTGGAGATCGTCCTCGACGGCCGCCAAGTGCTGCTCGGCGAGCGCGACGTCAGCGCCGCGATCCGCGAGCCGGCGGTAACCGCCGCGGCCTCCCATGTCTCCGTTCACCCCGCCGTCCGCGAGGCGATGGTCGCCCGCCAGCGTCACCTGATCGCCGCCGCCGACTACGTCGCCGAGGGACGCGACATCGGCACCGTGGTCAGCCCCGAGGCGCCGCTCAAGGTCTTCCTCACCGCTTCCGACGAAGAGCGCGCCCGCCGCCGCGCGGCGGAGACCGGCGAGGACTTCGAATCGGTGCTCGACGCCCAGCGCCGCCGCGACGCGCGCGACACGGGCCGCGAGCACGGCGCCCTGCGCGCCGCCGAGGACGCGGTCGAGCTCGACACCACCGGCCTCGGCCTGGAAGAGGTCGTCGGCCGCGTCGTCGCGATGGCGAGAGAGCGAGCGCTCGCGTGAGGCGTGTCGAGTTCTGCCCGGTATGCGGGCGTAACGCGACACGGGGGCTCGGGCGATGAACCGGCTGCCGAAAGTCGCCGTGGTCGGGTTTCCGAACGTCGGCAAGAGCACCCTCGTCAACCGCCTGGTCGGCGGCAGCGAGGCCGTGACCGCGGCCGAGCCCGGCGTCACCCGCGACCGCAAGCGCCTGGAGACCGAGTGGAACGGGGTCGCCTTCGAGCTGATCGACACCGGCGGGATCGACCTCGAGGACGAGGCCGAGCTGGCCCGCGACATCCAGGCGCAGGCCCGCCTGGCGATCGCCGAGGCCGACGCCGTCCTGCTCGTCGTCGACGGTCGGGCCGGGCTGCGGGCGGGCGACGCGGAGCTGGCGAGAACGCTGCGCGGCGGCGGCGTGCCGGTGGTCGTCGCCGTCAACAAAGCCGACCGGCCCAACGACTTCGGCTTCACCGCCGAGTTCCACGGCCTTGGGCTCGGCGACCCGCTGCCGCTCTCCGCCACCCACGGCCTCGGCACCGGCGACCTGCTGGACGCGATCACCGCGGCCCTCGGCGAGCGGCCGCCGCGCCCCGACGACGGCGAAGCGGTCCGGGTCGCGATCATCGGCCGCCCCAACGTCGGCAAGTCCTCACTCGTCAACGCCTTCCTCGGCTCCGACCGGGTGATCGTCTCCGACATCGCCGGCACCACCCGCGACGCGATCGACACCGAACTCGACGTCGACAACCGCCGCATCATCCTCGTCGACACCGCCGGCCTGCGGCGCCGCTCGAAGGTGGCGGGGACGATCGACTACTACGCCCAGCTGCGCTCCGAACGTGCTGTCGACCGCGCCGACGTCGCGATCGTCGTCTGCGACGCCTCCGAGGGGGTCACCTCCGAGGACCTGCGAATCGCCGAGATGGCGATGAAGGCCGGTTGCGCCAGCCTGCTGGCGATGAACAAGTGGGACCTGAGCGAGACCGACATCGACGACGCCCGGGCCCGGGTCGCGCGCAAATCGCGACTGCGGCCGATGGTGATCACCTGCTCGGCGACCCGCGGGCGCAACGTCGGCTCGCTGCTGCCGCGGGCGCTGGAACTCGCCGACCGCGCCGCCGAGCGGATCCCGACCCCGGAGCTGAACCGCTTCGTCGCCTCTGTCGTCGCCAAAACCCAGCCGCCCTCGCGGCGCGGGCGGCGGCTGCGCCTCTACTACTCGGCCCAGGTCGGGGAGCGCCCGGTCCGGGTCGCGATCCAGGTCAACGATCGCAAGCTGATCATCCGCGACTGGGCCTACCACCTGGAGAACCGGATGCGCGATCACTACGAGCTCGAGGGCGTCCCGCTGGTGATCGACTTCGTGCCGCACAGCGGTCGCCGCGGCCGACCGGACTAGAGCTTTCGACCTGTGGGCCGATTCGTCTAGGCTTCCCCGATGCCTATCTCCAAGCCGCTCGCCGAGAACGAGCATCTCTTCACTTCCGAGTCCGTAACCGAGGGCCATCCGGACAAGGTCAGCGACCAGATCTCCGATGCCGTTCTCGACGCAATCATGGCCGAGGACCCGGGCGGCCGCGTCGCCTGCGAGACGCTCGTCAACACCGGTATGGCGGTGGTCTCCGGCGAGATCTCGACCGACGTCCACCTCGACATCCCCGAGATCGTCCGCGAGACGATCCGCGGCATCGGCTACGACCGCGGCGAGTACGGCTACAACTGCGATCACATCTCGGTCCTGGTCTCGCTCGACAAGCAGTCGCCCGACATCGCCCAGGGCGTCGACGTCGCCTACGAGACCCGGGTCGGCGACGCCGACGACGAGCTGCTGCTGGCCGGCGCCGGCGACCAGGGAATGATGTTCGGCTACGCCAGCGACGAGACCGAGGCGCTGATGCCGATGCCGATCCACATCGCCCACCG
>OUNO010038600.1_pt1 | contig 17589 bp, 15 predicted proteins | sample 1779811 | NCBI WGS metagenome assembly OUNO01 (sample SAMEA3914804, study PRJEB12502) | metagenome | biome: forest; material: soil | place: Canada | collected 2010-06-25 | depth 0.3 m | reverse complement strand
AGGCCGATGCCGGTGCCCTCGTGGGTGCGGCCCTTCTGGCCCTCGATCCGATGGAAGCGATCGAACACCCGCGGCAGTTCGGTCTCGACGATGCCCAGGCCCGTGTCGCTGACGGTCAGCTCGACCGCCCCCGCCCCTGACCCCGTGACGGCGCGCAAGGCCACGGTGATCTGCCCCTCCAGCGTGAACTTGAAGGCGTTGGAGATCAGGTTGAGGACCACCTTCTCCCACATGTCCCGATCGACATGGACCCATTCGGGCAGCGGCGCGCAATCGACGACCAACCGCAGGCCGGCCCGCTCGCAGGCGGAGCGGAAGTTACTGGCCAGGTCGGCGGTGAGCGCGGCAAGATCGGTCGGCGCGAAGCGAGCCTGAGTTCGGCCCGCCTCGACGCGGGAGAAGTCGAGCAGGGAATTGACCAGCTTCAGCAGGCGCAGGGCGTTGCGATGAGCGATGTCGAGCCGCTCGCGCTGCGCCGGCGGCAGGCTGGCGGCCTCGTCCAGGGCGTCCTCGATCGGCCCCAGCATCAAGGTCAGCGGCGTGCGAAACTCGTGGCTGACATTGGAGAAGAACGTGGTCTTGGCCTGGTCGAGGGTGGCGAGCATCTCGGCGCGCCGGCGCTCTTCCTCATAGGTCTTGGCATTGGCCAGACCCGCGGCGAAGGCTGAGGCCACGAGGCTGAGGAAGCCGCGGTAAGCCTCGTCGAGCGGCAAGCGCGGGCTCACCCCGACGATCAGCAGCGCCACTGACGATGCGGAGCCCGGAACACCGATCGGAAAGGCCAGCGCGGCGTTGGGGGGTTCTTCGTATGGTCCGCAGGTTCCGCCCGCCAATCGTCCCGCCAGGTCGTCGATCTGGATCGGCTCCCGGCCGCCGAGGCGATCGGCCGGCCACGGCGTGGCGGCGTCCCGCGGCAGGTTCAGCGGCGCGCCAAGCGCTCCAGGCTCCAGCCCCACATGGCCGGCGAGCCGATAGGTCTCGCCATCGGGCTCAAGCGCGTAGAGCAGCGCGAACGGCAGGTCCAATTGACCGTCGGCGAAGGTTTCGGTCGCGCGGGCGAACGCGGCGGAGGTGGTCCGGGCGTCCGCCAGCCTGGCGTTCAGGTCACGCAGCAACCGCGTGCGGCGTTGGGCCAGCATGCTGGCGGTCGTCTCGGTGACGGGGTGGAAGAGCCCGCCGATACCGCCGCTCTCATCGCGGATCGGACTGAGAGAGAAGGTGAAAAAGGTCTCCTCCAGATAGCCGTTGCGCGACAGAAACATCCGCTGGTTCTCAAGAAACGAGGTCGCTCCGGTTCGGGCCTGTTCGAACGGTTCGCCGATCGCCGGCCACGCCGACGCCCAGGTCTCGGTATAGGGCTCGCCCAGCGCCCTGGGATGGGCCGCGCCACATACCACCCGGTAACCGTCGTTGTAGATCTGGTTGTGTTCAGGACCCCAGATGATGTTGATCGGGAAGTTCGACGCCAGGCACAGGCTCACCGTCGTGCGCAGGCTTTGCGGCCAGGATTCCATCGGGCCCAGAGGGGTTGTTGACCAGTCGCGAGCGGCGATCAGCTCCGCCATTTCGCCGCCGCCAGACAGGAAGTCGGAATTCCCGGATGCTGGAACGTCGATCCGCTTGTTCATGACGGCACGCCTTGACTCGTCGGATCGCCAGAGACCGATATTCGTGGCGAGAACCCGACTTTGAAAGCCTACGCAGAGTTGTAGGTGGCCGCAATGGCGAGCCAACGCGGAGGGCGGAATCGCAACGAGGCTCTCTAGCTGATGCCGTCGTCCATCCGCGTCAGCAACTGGCGTGCAACTACCCACCGCCTAACCGGCGCGCTTCAATCTGTGTCGCGCCATAAGCAGACTCTGATCCGCCTGTGGAAAGACGACATCGGATAAGCGCTGGAACGACGTGCGAGCGACCGAGCTGGGCGCTGTGCAAAGCCTTCGCAGCTCGATCTGAGACTGTAGTCGTCGCGGCCCTGACAGCCTTCCGCCAACCGTCAACAAGCCGATGGCGCCGGGATCGACGGGCGCCTAGACTGAGGATCCTGGGCTTGGGGGCTTGTGACCTTGGACCGAATTTTCACGTTGGTTCGACCCGTGCGGGCCATGCCCGTGTGGCTCCGCTATGTGCTGACCACGGTGATCGTGCTGCTGGCCTTCGTGCTGCGCCTGGCCACCGCGCCGGCCATGAACGGCTATCCCTTCCTGCTGTTCTTTCCGGCCATCGTCGTCGTTTCGATCGCGTTCGACCGTGGGACGGGCGTCTATGCGGTCGCGCTGAGCGCCACGCTGGCCTGGTATTTCCTCATTCCCGTCCAGCGGTCCTTCCGGCTGGTGAGCTGGGACGCGGCCCTGCCGCTCATCCTCTATGTGATCGTCGCCTTGTTCATCGCCCTGATCGTCGAGGCGCTGCGCAGGACCGCCCAGCGGCTGGAGGGGACCAAGGGCGAGCTGGTAAAGGCCGTCGAGCTCAACCGGTTACTGCTGATGGACGTCAATCATCGGGTCAAGAACCATCTGACCTCGGCGACGGCGCTGCTGAGGCTCACTCTGCGCGAGCCGTCGGCGCCCGATCCGAAAGTGGTGATCGAGGACGCCGCGCGGCGCATCGACGTGCTGGCCAAGGTCTATGACCGTCTGCATCTGGACGGTCGGGCCACGGTTGTTTCGGCGCGAGAATTCATCACCGGGCTCTGCGAGGATCTGCGCGACGGCGTGATCGGCGGTCGACCCGTCAGTTTGAAGATCACGGCCGACGACGCTGACCTCGGTTCCAACCAAGCCGTCCCAGTCGGCCTTGTCGTCAACGAGTTGGTCGAGAACGCGATCAAGTACGCCTTCCCGGCCAATCGCCCCGGTTCGATCGAGATCAGCTTCGAGTGCCAGCAGCGCCGGTGTGTCCTGACCGTCGCCGACGACGGGGTGGGCTATGACCCGCAAAAGGCTCGCAAGGGCGGCGGCGCGCGCTTGATCGCCGCCTTCGCCCAACAGCTGGGGGCCGAAGTCGATCGGGAGGGTCCGCCCGGCACAATCGTTCGGCTCCGCTTCAAGCTCTCGATCGACGGCGCGCCAGGCGAATAGACACCGCCTCCAAGCGCCGCGGCCGCGGCCGCCGCAACGCAAAACGCCTCCGCTGACCGAGCCAGCGGAGACGCAATGGGGCTCCTGTGGGGAGCGCTCGGGTCTTACGCGCCGCCGGGGAAGCGGAACGGGACTTTCACCGAGCCGGTCTTGGCGCCCATCGGCAGCTTCTCGGCGATGCACATGGCCGCCTTGTGAAGTCGCGCCAATTCCAGAGTCTGGGATCGACCTGCTTAGGCCGTCGGCAGGTCTGCTGCCAGGCCAAGACGCCGAGGTTCGCATCCCGCCGCCAACGCTCGGTTCCCATCCGCGAACTCAAAGTGCGGCCACGGTGAGCGTCAAGCGGCGATGCTGGGGATCGGTTCGGCAGGAGCGAAAAGCGCCATCAGCACCTTGGCCAGCTCCTTGGAATGGAACGGCTTCTGCAGCATCGCGAAGGATCGGTAGCCGTCCCGCAACCTGCCCCTGTCGTAGCCCGTCGAGAACAAGAAGGGGATGTTCCGTGCAATGAGGGCATCGGCGACGGGGTAGCTGAGCTCCTCGTTGAGCGACACATCAAGGATGACCGCGTCGATCACTTCCGCGGCCACCAAAGCCAGCGCTTGATCGACCCGCGCGGCGGGCCCAACCAGGGTGCAGCCCAGGTCCTCAAGGATGTCCTCCAGCATGCAGCATATGAGCACTTCGTCCTCGACGATGAGGACACGTCGCCCGATCAGATCGAGGTTCATTGTCCCACCGGAGGCTTGAGCGGCATGGCGATCTGGCAGACCACGCCCGACGCTTCGTAGGAAAGCCGAACCTCGCCGCCCAGGTCCTGGGCCAGTCCCCGTTCGATCAGCCGCGAGCCGAACCCCTTGCGGCCCGGCAAGGCGACCGGCGGGCCGCCGCTCTCCTGCCAACGCAGATGCAGGCTGGCGCCGCTGGCCATGGCCTCGACGCGCCAGCCGATGCTGACGCGCCCTTCGAGAACCGACAGGGCGCCGTGCGCCGTGGCGTTGGCCGCCAGTTCGTGGAACGCCAGGGCCAGTGACAAGGCCGCCTTGGCATGGAGACGAACGTCATCGCCCTCCATGGTGATGCGAGGTTCGGCCTCATCATCCTGATACAGGATACGATCCAGCACGTCGTACAGCCTGACCGCATCCCAATCGCCGCGCCCAAGCAGCCCATGGGCTTTGGACAGAGCCAGGACGCGGCCCTCGAAGGTTTCCACCACGGCGGGATCCGCCTGACGTCGAAGGGTCTGGGCGGCGATAGCCAGGACGGTCGCCAGCGTGTTTTGGGTGCGATGGTTCAGCTCATCGAGCAGGAAGCGCAGGCGTTCGGCCTCGCGCTTGGGCTTGGTGATGTCCACGAACGACGAGAAGTGCTGCACGACCAGGCCCGACGCGTCGCAGACCGGATTGATTGCGATCGAAGCCCAGAAGGTGCCGCCGTCGCTGCGTTGATCGCAGACCTCCAACTGTTCCTGGAAATCGCCGGCGAACGCCGCCTCGATCCTCGCCAGCGCCTCTCGGTTGTTGCCGCGCGCCAGCAGGAAGTTGAACGGCTTGCCGAGCAATTCTTCCCGCCCGTAGCCGGTCAACAGAAGAAAGGCGTCGTTGGCGAAGATGATCGGATTGCCCGGTTCGGCCGCGTTGGTGAACACCATCGCCGCGCGCGTTGTCTCCGCGGCCACGACGAAGGGACCAAGATTGCTTCGGAAATTCTCGACCTCGCCTTCCGCGATTTCCTGGCGTGTGGCTCGGGTGGCGGATAGCATGGGGGGCCTGATTTCTGCACATTGGCCCGACCCAACGGGCACGTCGCTTTGTGCTCGAAACGACGGTGACCTGGATGGGAGACTTCCCTTCCCTGCGAGTCCAATGCGCGGGCTCGTGCTTTAGTTGCGGATAATGTCGGGTTTCCGACACATTTCAACTGAGCCACCCTTCCGCTTTACGCCAGTTCCAAGGTCTTCGATTGCGGCTGGTGAGTGCCCGACGCCGTGTTCAGATGGGCTAGGTGCCCCCTCATTTCAGAGCGGGAGTTGCTGGAAGGGCACCGGTGGCGAATTTCCGCCGACCCGGCCAGTCCGAGGGCCAGTGATCCAGTCTGTTTGGCCGATCAAGTCTGGCTCACACTACAGCCGGACACTGGTATCACTCCGAAAAGACAACCTTCAAGACCGGCCCACCCCGGCGATGAACGCCTCATCTCAGACATTGAAATGGGCCGCTTCGCGCAGGTCAGAGATAGTTGGTGATCGCCAGGTCGCCTTCGCACGCCGGCACGAGATCGCCGACTATCGCTACGCGCGCTCCAGCGGCCTTTCCCGCGGCGACACCGGCTGGAGAGTCCTCGAACACGAGGCATTCAGCGATCAACACGCCTAGCAATTCGGCGGCCTTCAGGAAGCCTTCGGGGTCCGGTTTGCCCCGCTGCACGTTCTCGGCGGTGATGAAGTGCTCCGGAATAGGGAGTCCAACCGCGCGCAGCCGCGTCTCCGCCAGCGTCCTGGGGGCGGAGGTCACGATCGCCCAGCGACCCGAGTCCAGTTCCGCGATCAACGTCTCGATTCCGGCGATCGCCACGACGCCTTCGGTATCGTCGAGTTCAGCCTGAAGAAGCGTCTTGGCCTCTTGCTCGATATCGACCTCGGGCTTTGCGAACCGCCGCAACGTGTCGCGATACCGCAGGCCCTGACAGGCGGCGAGCACGTCGACCGGGTCGTGGCCGTGCCGTTTTGCCCATGCGGTCCAGACCCGCTCCACCGCGCGTGAGGAGTCGAGCAAGGTTCCGTCCATGTCGAACAGGAACGCCGCATAGGGGCGGCCCTGGAAGATCGGCGTCGAACGATCGGATGCTGACATTGTGCGCGTGGTCCTTGCTTGTCGCCGGGCGGTGGAGAGGGCGCTGGTTCGGCCCGCTCGGTTCGAAGCGACGGTGGGAGGGTCAGGTTTGGGGCGCGATCTGGCCCCGCGCTGGCGTTGTCAGGCGACCCGCCAGAAGCGGCGTCAGCGCGAACAGGCAGGCCAACAGCCAAAAGGCGCCGTGCAAGCCGGTGGTCTTGGCGATCCCGCCTATGCCGGCGGGGCCGAGCAGGATGCCGGCGTAGCCGATGGTCGAGAGGGCGGAGATCGCCTGAGCCGACGGCATCGCCGTCTGCGCACCCGCCAGGCGGAAGAGCACGGGTACGATGTTGGAGGCGCCCAGACCGATCAGAATGAAGCCGCCCAGGGCCAGGCCCGCCACCGGACTGGTCAGAAGGACGACGAAGCCGGCCACGGCCAACAGACCGCCCCAGCGCAGGACCGCGCGGTCGCCGAGGCGCGCGACGACCTTGTCCCCGACAAGACGTCCTGCCGTCATCGCGATCGAGAACAGAATGTAGCCCAGGCCGCCTTGCTCCAGCGCCACCAGGCCGGCCTTGGTGATCAGCAACGCGCTCCAGTCGAGCATGGCGCCTTCGGCCAGGAAGGTGGCCGCCGCCAGCAGGGAGAGCAGCAGAACCACGCCGCGCGGAACGGCGAACATCGAACCCTCCTGGTCGCCCTTGGCGCGCACAAGACGAGGCGCGGCCAGGGCCATGGCCGCCAGCATCAAGGCGGCGTTGGCCAGAACGCCGGCGACGGGTGAAAGGCCAGCGGAAAGCATGACGGTCATCGACGTCACGCCGGCGAAGCCGCCGATGCTGAAGAGTGCGTGGAAGCCGGACATCAACGGGCGTTCCGAGGCCCGCTCGACATCCACGGCATGGATGTTCATGGCCACGTCGAGTGATCCGAGAGCCGCGCCAAAGAAGAAGAGCGCCGCTCCCAAGGTGATCGGCGAACCGGCGATGGCCAGCAACGGCAAGAAGAGCGCAACGCCCAGACCGCCCAGGACGATGATCGGGCGACTGCCGAACCGGGCGCTGAGCGCGCCCGTCGCCGACATGGTCAGAACGGACCCCAGGCCCAGGCAAAGCAGCAGCATGCCCATCGCGCCGTCGTCGATCGCCAGCCGCGTCTTGGCGAAGGGGACCAGCGGCGCCCAGGACGCGATCCCGAAGCCGGCGACGAGAAAGGATAGGCGCGTGGCGAGACGCGCCGCCGCGGAAGACGGCGTCACCATGGTGAAACTCCAGATCGTGATCGGTAGAGGGCCGGCTCTAGGCCAGGACGATCCTGGCGCCGCCTTGGGCGAGGCTGTCCTGAATGGCCTGGGGCGCGTCGGCCTCGAGGATCAGGGCGTCGAAGGCTTCCAGCGCCGCGACGCGGTGGGGCGCACGCGTTTCGAGCTTCTCGTTGAGGACCATCACCACGATAGCCTCGCTTGCGCTGACCAGGGCGCGCTTGAAGGCCGCGTCACCCGGATCGAAGACGCAGGCCCCGTGTCGAACCGAGAGCGCGCAGGCGCCGAGGAAGCAACGGTCGATGCTGAGCTGCTGGACCGCCAGCACGGCCGAGGCGTCGAACACGCCCCCCACCTCCCGGTTCACCGCGCCGCCCAGGATCATGAAATCCATGCTCTGGCGCTCGAACAGCACCGACGCGATCGGCACCGAGTTGGTGATCACTCTAAGGCCGAGATTGTCCGGCAGCTCCGCAGCCAGCGCCAGATTCGCGCTGCCGTTGTCGAGGAAAATGACCTCTCCAGGGCCGACAAGTTTGGCGGCCACCATCGCCAGGGTTCGCTTGCGCTCGACATCTTCGCCCGCGCGAACGGTCATGGATGTCGACATCGGAGAGAGCGGCAAGGCGCCGCCATAGACTCGTCGACAACGGCCTTGCGCCGCAAGGGCGCGCAAGTCGCGGCGGATCGCGTCTTCGGAAACCGCGAATTCGTCGGCCAGGACCGCCGCGACGACCGATTGGCCCTGATCGAGTCGCCGGGCGATCATTTCTCGGCGGGCGAGAGGAGGAGTATCGTTCATTCACCCTCCATAACGTGCAACATCGTGCATATCAAGCCGCGTGCTTCTGCGCATATTGGATCGTCAGCTTAGCTTCAGAGGCAATCTCTCCCCTACTCGTGTATGAATGTACACGATTATGCACGTTATGTCATTTGGCACCCAGGGTGCGTTGGTCGGGCCAGAGTTTTCGTGGCCGCCGTTCTCGATCGCCTACGCTGTCTCAAGCTCTATGACCAGCCGGCGGCGCTGCCTTGCCGGCAAGGTCCTGGCTCGCGTGCGCTAGAGCGGTGACAACCGGCTCGGGTCCGATTTCCGCCCTCCCCGATCCATGAGCGCGGCAGGACAATGACAGGGCTGCGCCAATTGCTGCCGTTGGCATGGCTCCAGGAACGCGACATTCAGAGCAGGCGCGTCTGCACTCGGACCGCGTTAGAGTTGGTTCGTTGATACGCTAGAGGTCGATCTGCTCGGACATCTCCAGCGCGTCATCGACCTCGATGCCACCGAACTCAACCGCCCCGACGAGGAGCAAGGATGCCAATCGTGTGCAGCCACTGCTCGACCAGTTGTGGCCAGTAGTCGACGGGCAGGTTCTTCGGACGCAGGCCGAAGGCGTGACCGCCTTGCGCGTAGCTGTGCAGCTCGACGGGTACGCCGGCCTTCTTCAGGCCCATATAATAGCTGAGCGCGTCCTCGACCTGGTCCACGTGGTCATCCTCGTTCTGCAACAGGAACGTCGGTGGAGTCCTGGCCGTGATGTGGCTTGCGATGACCGGATTGAGCGCGATGCTGTTGTCGGCCATGGCCAGGTGGCCGGGATAGAGGGCGATAGCAAAGTCCGGCCGGCTACTCACGTTGTCCGCGGCGTCCACGGGCGCGTAGAGGTGCGCGTCGAACCAGGTGCTGGCTTCAGCGACTAGGAATCCTCCGGCCGAGAACCCGATCACGCCCACCTTGCGCGGGTCGATACGATATTCGACGGCGTGAGTGCGCACCAGCCGCAGAGTCCGCTGGACGTCCTGCAGCGAGGGCCGCGAGAGCGCCTTGTTGTGCGGGCGGCACTTGCATCGCCAGTCGTAGGGGACGCTTGGCACGCGATATTTCAGCAGGACGCAGGTGATCCCGCGCGAGGTCAGCCAGTCGCAGATTTCCGTGCCTTCGAGGTCCATGGCCAGGATCTGGAATCCGCCGCCCGGGATCACCACGACCGCCGCCCCGGTGTTTTGCCCGCTCGGCGCGTATACCGTCATCGTGGGCCGCGTGACGTTGGCGATGGCCATGTCCTTCACGGTTTCCGGTCCGGGCATAACCGGCTGGTCGGGCGGCGTTCCTGGCCAGATTGGTGTCTGGACGTGGCCGGCCGAAGGCTGCCAGACCTGGGACCTAGCGGTTGCGTTTGCCGTGGGGGCGATCGTGGCGACGGCTGCCACGAACGCACTCAAGCCGGCGGCGAACCTGCCGCAGTGTCCCTGAAAATCCCTCATGTGCGAATGCTCCCTGGACCGCCTTGAAGGGACGATCGCCTGTCTCAGTCGCACCCTGCAAAGGATAAGATCGCAGGCAAAGCATGAGGAAAATTTGGGGCTGATCCGATACGCGCCGCGATCCCACTGAATGTGCTGCGCGCTTTCGAGGCGGCCGCGCGCCACCTGTCGTTTACCCGCCGCCACTCTCGACGATTGAGGCAACGATCCGCCCATCGGTGGTGCTGAATGGGAGGACGGCAGGTATGTTGGATACGACAGTTCGGGCGCTCATTCGATGGTTGCTAGCCTCGCCAGCGCCCGCTTCCCACCCCGCCCGGCCGATCCGCAGGTCCGGCTCGGGGGCTGCGCAGCGCCAGAAGCGGACATAGGAATGGCTCCAGAAGGCGGACGCTCAGTGCCGCTCTGCGGCCCGTTAGCGCGGCTAATACCCCAGCGCCAGTCCATTGAGCAGGTCGCCTTTCCTCTGGCCGCGGATGGCTCCGCGACCGCGCCTAGTCGCGGAGGTTGGCAGCCTTCTGATCGCTGGCCGATAGGAATTCGGTATTGTTCGGTTTCCGTTCTGCCGCGGTGCGCGGGCGGCGCGACCCTGGGCGACACCCTTGGCCCCAGGCTCGGCCCCGCCACGCTTCGACACTCGGTCTTTTGCAAGCATCAGCGCACCATAACTTGCTCATACGTCGGTATGGCGGCCCTCGTCCCCACGGTCGCCGGCATGTTCGGCGTGAAGTCGTGGCGCTTTCACGCCAACGCTATTTCGACGGCGGTTGGGATGCCCTTAATGCTGGCGCCGGCTACGGGGCCGGCTGCGGCCCGGGGACGATAGACGCCGAATAATTCCGCCTGGGGACCTGGCTCAAAGCGCTCTCAAGTCAGCGCTACAAGGACAGCCGCTGCTGGATCGAGCATTTCGCATCATCTGCAGCACGCTTCGCCCTCACCCTTTTAAATTGCCATCTCATCAAGGTTAAGCTCAAGGTAGGGCTGCCGGCACGCCTGAGGGGGCCGAACATTCGGGGGGAAGCTATGGTCAAGTTCCGGATCGTCGCGCTCATCATGGCGCTGTCGGCATCGACCATGGTGACGAGTTGCTCACCCAATCCCGTCAAGACAGGCGAAGCTGTCGCCAGCCGTTTGCCGTCCATCCTTTCGCGCGGCACTATCCGCTGCAGCTACCTGATCTATCCGCCCTACCTGCAAAAGGACCCCAACACCGGCCAACTTTCCGGCGTCTTCCATGACCTCATGGAGGAAGTCGCGAGGGCGTCGAACCTGAAGGTCGAGTGGCGAGAGGAGGTTGGCTATGAGTCGATCTTCCAAAGCGTCAATTCAGGCCGCAACGACGCCTTTTGCGGTGGCCTTTGGCCCAATGCCAGTCGCGCGCGTAGCGGAAGCTTCAGCATCCCAGTGTTCTACAGTGTCGTTAAGGCCTGGGGACGCGCCGACGAAACACGCTTTGCGGACCTAAAGGACGTCAACGCCCCTACAGTCCGGATCGCCGCCATTGATGGCGCCCAAGAAGACATCATCGCACAATCGGATTATCCGCTGGCGACCCGTGTTTCGCTGCCCCAGCTAAGTCCCTTCAGTCAGAACTTCTTGAACATCACGTCACACAAGGCGGACATTACATTCGCCGAACCGGGCACCGCGCTGGGCTATCTGCAGGCAAATCCAGGCTCGCTCAAAGAGCTTGCTCCAAACCTTCCGGTGCGAACTTTCGGCAACGTGGTGGTGCTCCCCAAAGGCGACTACCAGCTGAAAGAGTTCTTGGACGTCTCTCTCACTGAGTTGCTCTACAGCGGAAAAGTCGAGCAAATCCTGCAACGCTACGAACCCGCGCCGGGTGTGTTTCCTCGCGCGGCGCTTCCTTATCGTCCGGAGACCGCGATCCTTAAGGCTCCGTCGAAATAGCGCCGGAGCCGAGAAGTGGACACTTTCGAGATTATAGTGCGATACCGGGAGGGCTTTCTTTCGGGCCTTTTCGTAACCCTGCGCTTGGGCGCTATTACCTGGGCGTTCGGCCTCACGGTCGGCACGATGCTCGGTGCGAGCGCCTATATCTGGCCACGGTGGGCAGGCTGGCCGCTCCGAGGATTTTCGGTGCTATTGGCGGGCATTCCCTTCCTGGTGTTGCTCTACTGGGCGAACTACCCGCTGCAAGAGCTGTTCGGGATTATAATCGATCCGTTCGCGACGGCAGCTGGACTCCTGTGTCTGATCAACATTGTTCTAGTCGCCGAAATCTGGCGTGGTGCCTTGAATGATTTCCCAAAAGAATACGTGATTGCCGGTAAGGTAACTGGCCTCAACACCGCCGATATCCTGCAATACATCCAGCTGCCGATCCTGTTTCGTCAGGTGCTGCCGAGTGTGATCGCTTCGCAGGTGGCTATGTTGCAACTGACGCTCTTTGCCAGTCTAATCTCCGTGGAGGAGCTGTTTCGTGTCTCTCAACGCATAAACGCCTCCATCCAGAAGCCGATCGAAATCTACACTGCCCTGGCGATCTTTTTTTTCGCCCTATCGGCCCCGCTCTATGGCCTCGCCTACGTCCTGCGCAGTCGCTTCACCCGCGACCTATCTGAGACTTGATGCTGATGTTGGCGGTCGATCGAATCTGGAAATCCTACGGGTCGACACAGGTGCTTCTAGACGCTTCCCTCAAGGTGAGCCCCGGGGCGGCTACGGCTCTGGTGGGGCCCAGCGGAGCCGGCAAGAGCACCTTGTTGCGGATCGCGGCGAAAATCGAGCGACCGGATCGAGGCGCGGTAACGTTCGCCCCTCCGGGACACGGGACGACCGTCGCCTCCCCCTTTTGGCCCACGGTGACCGTGGTGTTTCAGCAGTTGTTTCTCTGGCCAAACCTGGATCTGCGCGCAAACATCACGCTTCCTGCGCGCCGGGCAAAGATGGACCTTGGACGCCTATCGAAATTGGCGGCTCAGCTTGATCTGGCACATGTGCTTGACCGCTATCCCAACCAGGTAAGCGTCGGTCAAAGGCAGCGAGCCGCCGTGGCGCGGGCGCTACTTCTGCGGCCGGCGGTGTTGCTGCTCGACGAAATCACGTCCTCGTTGGACGCCGAACAGATCGAGCGAATGCTTGAAGTTCTAAAGCAGTTTCTGGCCGATGGCGGCGGGATCGCCGCAATCACCCATCAACTGGGCTTTGCGCGCACGTTGGTCCAGCACGGTCCCAACGGCGGCTTCGTCTTTCTGGCCGATGGAACGGTGGTCGAAAGTGGCGCAATCACCGAGTTCGATTCACCGACCACGGAACGGTTCGCTGTTTTCAGGCGAGCCATGCAACGGACGTCTTGGGGTGAGGAATGAGCACTGCCGTGGTTGAGAACTATTTCTACGCCGAAGAGGACGCCGAGCTCTACGACGCGACCGTGGAACTTACGACAGAAGCCTATGGGCTCCTGCATCGTCAGATCGCCAGACTGATTCAAAGCTGGACGCAGCGACAAACCGCGACCGCGACGCCCGTCATTCTGGACATTGGAGCAGGTACCGGAGCTGAGGCTTTGAGCATATTGCGGGCCTCGCCCCAGGCCCGGCTGATATGTGTCGATGCCAGTTCCCATATGCTGGAAGCGCTACATCGTAAGGTCTCCCTCGAGTTTGGCGATCCCACCGCCGGCGGTCGCTGCACAACCGTCGTTGCAGACGCCTATTCGCCTGGATGGCTGAAGAAGGTCGTCGACCGATTTCCTGCCATCGGCGGGAAGTTCGACTTGATCGTCAGCGTCTATCTCTTCCACCATCTCGATGCAGGTCGAAAAGGCGCGATCTACCAGGAAATCGGCGACCATCTCGTCGCGGGCGGCGCCTTTCTCCACGGCGATCTCTTCAGCTTCGCGGATGCGGATCTGTCACGCCAAGCGCAAAACCTCGAAGATAGTTGGCTGACGTCGTCCTTCGCGAACCCAACGATCATCTCTCAAGCCGGCCTGACGGCGTCCCAGGCCAAGCGCCTAGTCGAGGCTTGGCTTCGGCACTATCGCGAGGACAACCGCCCCTTGCCCATCACTGCCGCCGGCGATCGCCTCGACGACGCGACTGAACTTGCTCTGCTGAGCAAGGCGGGCTTCCGATCTTGCGAAGTTCCGTTCCGGTTTTTCCAAAATGGCGTCATCTGGGCCGCCCGATGACCATTGCCCTTTCCCTGGCCGAACGTGGATGGATCGAGATCGACAGCGCCACCGTGCGCGCGCACGGCGATGTCCAAGCCGTCATCGCCGAAATGCAAACCACCCTCAAGCAAGTCGAGGTGGTCAGCCTATGCAGCCGGCTGGGGGTGCATAGCGCGGGCTTCATGTTTTTCGATCGTTTTACGCGGATGACACGGTTCTTTCGCACCGATGACACCCCTCCTTCGACCTACGCCACCCAATACATTTCCCCGACAAAGGCGATCTCCGACGAGGAATTCGAGGGAATCCACAATCTGTTCCTGTTGATCCGCGAGGACCAGGCTCAATGGGCCAAGAGCGACACCCCCGATCAAGCCCAAACGCCGGACTATTTTCGCTGCATGCCCAGACTGCTCGACCAACGGCAGGATCAAGACTTGGGCGGTGCGCTCGTTGCCGAAGAACTGGGTTTTCGCGATCGTTACGCGGTGCACTACTGCACTCTGGGCGAGATGCTCGTTACGAGTTTTCTTTGGAGGACCTTGTCGCGCTTGAGCCAAGCAGGCTTCGCCGATCGCGCGCTCGACGAACCGCTGGCGGATCTGCTTGACACGTTGGATATTCAGCCACGGCCGATCTGGAAGCAGATCGACCTCTTTGCGCAACTTGAGGCGTCGCGGAACAGCGATGCTCTCTTGAAGCGTTGGAACGCCCATATCGGTTCCGCAACACGCTGGCGCGACGACTGGCGCGCCGTCGGATTTGAAGGGCCCCAAGGCGCCGTTAGGCGTGCGGCTGCACTGAGGTTCTGCCAGGCATTCGACGGATGGAACCTTGGCGTCGCCGCGGACCTTGATCCCGCAGCCTTCGGCACACGCCTCTTGTCGATCTTGCCTTTGCTGCTCGAACGCCTCTCGCCCGCGCGCGCCACCAATTCCGTTAGCAGCGCGCTGGCTGCACTGGAGAGCTTTGCGCGCTTTCCGATCTTGCCCTTTTTTGTCTGGAATGCCCTCGAAGATGAACCTCACGTTTATTGCATCGTGCCGGTGTGGACGTCTCAAGCCTACCCGTTCGAGGACAACCACCATTTGGGCTTCGCACTGACGGCCTTGTGCCCCAATCGCGAACTCGACTGGTCCCTACGTGACGTTCCCGCCGCGACCACCGATGTCGACCCACTGATCATTACAAGTTTGATGCGCCTAGTGGCGCGCCCACTCGTCGAACACAGCCTCTATGGGGCCCTCGTGAAATGGGCTGAGGAAACCGAAAAGGAAAGACAAGCCAAGGTCATAGGTCGGCGCTTGGCCAGCTTGAACAAAATCACCGCAGGCCAGAAACGTCGGGTTCGGCGGAAATAGAATGGAAGGGAGAACGTGAAAACGCCGTGGCAGCGCCTAGGATTCCGCGAGACGCCCTACAATAGCCAACCGCTAGCCTCAAATGCGGATGACGCTGTACTTCACGTCGGACGCAATGCGCAATCGGCGCAATTCCTCGCGCAGGTCGAATGTCGGGACGGCTGTGTTCTCGTGGTTTCCGGCGATGCGGGCCTGGGCAAGACGAGCTTTCTTAACGTCCTCCAATACCGTATCCGCATGGGCGAGGCGTCGATTTCGAAACGCCTGATGCCCTGCTATCGCATGACGACGGCAGAGCAGGACACCACGCCCTCCCAACTGGCTCGCAGGATCGCCCACAATCTCGTCGCCAGCCTGGAAATCGAGGCGAAGTTTCGTCGACAAGACCTGCCGCCTAACGTTCGGAAAATTCGGGACTGGCTGTCGCACGAAGGCGTCGAGGCCGGCCGCGCGCTCGGCTTCCAAATCGCCGGTATGGGAGCAGAAATGGAACGCTCCATCGCCGTTACGGCCGTTGCCGAGGCCACGGTCGAAAACTGGCGCGACATTCTGGAGACCTTGGCCAACAGCGTTAAATCGGTTGAAGGTTTTCACGGCGCGTTCGTTTGCATAGACAATGCAGAGACACTGTCGGTGAAGGAACTCACTAAAATCCTTATGGTTTATCGGGACACACTTTTTCAGATTCCCGGGATTTGGTGGGTCATCGTCGGTCAGAAAAATCTCTATGCTCAGATCGAACGGGAAAACAATCGGGTGTCCCAACGCATCCGGGGCAGCGGCATTGAAATCCCGCCGCTCAGTTTGGCCGAACTGCATCTACTCGTCGAAACTCGCGTAAAGACGTTGCGTGAGAAAGTTGACGCCAAAAGCCCCTTCTCCGCCGAGGTCCACGGCTTGCTGATGGACGCGTCCTGCGGCCAACCGCGCTATGTGCTCTCTGCCGGCGATGAACTTTTCGTAGAGCTGATCGGCAACCTCCTGGAGACGATCGAAAAGCCGGGGTCGACTCATGGCGCTGCTCGCGAATTCCGCGACAAGATGGTCGATGAAGCGCTCCAGCAGGTCTTGAAAGACAATCAAGTTCCTGACGGCCCGGCCTTGGGTTTCCTCAGGCAGAGCGTCGAGCGCAGACTAAACGCCAAGGGCCTTGTGGGTCCAAGCTTGGCCATCCTCAAGGCCATCGCCGAACATCCGGTGCACGTGACGGTCCGTGCCGACGAAATCGAGGTCCCAGGCCTCGCCAACGAAGCCTTGATGGAAGCTCTGGAACTTCTGGCTGGCTCAGATCTGTTGTTCGCCTCGGAGTTCGACGGCAAAACTTGCTACCAACTCAAGGGCGACGCATGGTTTTGCAATCACTTCGACCTTTGGGACGCGATAAAGCCGCCCACAAGACCAATGAAACCTTCTAAGCAATCTCCCCGCCCACTCAAGACTTCAAAGCGCGCCTCGCGGAAAAGCTGAGGTTTGCGCGCTCCAAATAAGCTGCGGTCGCTGCACGTGAACTGCGCGAGCATGTACGGGATCAGAGCGCCGGCTCGACCTCGTTGCCAGGCAGGCTTACTTGACATTTAGCGCAGGCGAGCATCGACGCCATGCAGCGGCGGATGGAACTGCGCCCCGGAGCCATGCGCCAGCGAAGGCGGACCGTCGAGCCCCCCTCGGCACCATCAAGGCCTGGACGGGATCAACACACTTCCTGATGAAGCGCCCGCCCAACGTGAAGACCGAGATCGGCCTCCACGTCCTGAAGTCTCTGCCGCGCGCCGCCCTTGGCCCTGTTGGGGTTGAAGCAGGCCGCCTTTGGCGAGGCCACGAACACAAAGGCGCGGCGTCCGCCAAGCCGGTGGCGACAGCTCGCCGCGCCATTGCCTCCGGGGGGCCAGCAACCGATCAAGCCGGAGTCGCGCCAGTAGCTGATCTTAGGACCACTTCGAAAAGCAGACCTTCAGCGGCCCAACGAGGACGGCCACGCAGGCGCTGGCAGGATCTGTCCCGCGGCTTCGCCAAAACCGATCGAGACGAATCCGTCCCGCTTGGCCAAGCCTCTGAGAATGATTGCGTCGCCGTCCTCCAGCCACTCGCGGGTTTCGCCATTCTCCAGCGTCAACGGACCGGCGACCAGGCTCTCGGCCAGACAGGCCGCTTGCGACATCTCCGGGCCCGAACAGGTGCCGCTGCCGATCAGGTCGCCCGCGGCCAGCGCGCAGCCGTTGCTGGCGTGGTGGGCCACCATCTGCGCGAAGGTCCAGTACATGTGACGGAAGTTAGTTCGGCAGATCGTCTGGGCCGCCATGCCCGTCTGGCGCATCTTGGCCGTCTGCAGGTGCGAGGAGAGCGCGATATCGAAACCGCCCGCCTTCTGGTCCGCCGGACTGCTGAGATGGGCCGGAACCGCGGGGTCTCCGTTCGGGCGCGCGAAGGCCGCAACCCGGAACGGCGCCAGCGCCTCGATCGTGACGATCCAGGGCGAGACGGTGGTCGCCAGGCTCTTGCCCAGGAACGGGCCGAGCATGGTTTCCCAGAACTGGACCCCGCGCGCCGACCAGTCGTTCAGCAGGCAGATCCCAAATAGGGCGTCGCCGGCCTGGTCCATCGACAGCGGCTGGCCGTGCGCGTTGCCCTGGCCGCCGAACCA
>OUNO010000843.1_pt4 | contig 17619 bp, 13 predicted proteins | sample 1779811 | NCBI WGS metagenome assembly OUNO01 (sample SAMEA3914804, study PRJEB12502) | metagenome | biome: forest; material: soil | place: Canada | collected 2010-06-25 | depth 0.3 m | reverse complement strand
CTGCTCGTCGGTGCCGAACTTCATCAGCAGGTAGGAGCCGATGAAGTGGGTGTTGACGACGCCGGAGATCGAGATCCAGCCGCGCGAGAGCTCTTCGACGATCATCGCGTAGGTCGTCAGGTCGAGCCCCATGCCGCCGTACTCCTCGGGGATCGTGACGCCGAACAGACCCAGCTCTTTCATTTCCTCGACGATCGACTCCGGGAACTCGTCCTCGTGATCGAAGTGCTCAGCCTGAGGGATGATCTTCTCGTCGGCGAACTGGCGGACCATCTCGGTGATGTCGCGCTGCAGCTCGGTCTGCTCGCTGTATACGGCGGTGTCTACGGCCATTGCTCCTGCCTGCTCGAAGTTTTCCGGTCCGCCAAGGTTATCCCTAAGAGGGACTGACGAAACTCACGTCTGCGGCTGGCGGCCGGCCAACCAGGCGGACGGGGCCGCAGGGGCGCCGAATCGCGCGCCATTTGGGCCGACTGAAGATGCCGAACCACGATGAGCTGAAGGCTCTCCCTAGGGAGGCGAGGAAGCCATCGGCATTGTCGGACAAGGGAAACCGCCGGCCTCACCCGGCCGGGTCGAAGCGCTTCTCTCGTCTTTGGATGGCCGCCGGCACCCGGGCGTTCAGCTCGCGTATCGGGCAGTTCTCTTCCGGCTCACACCTAAGGGAAATAGACAGTCGCGCTGATCGCTCCGCTGCATTCGTGGGGAGATCCGGCAGTGCAGTACATGGGATAGATGGTTTCGTTCGCGGGGCTGTATGCACGTATGTTGCCGCTACCGACGCCGATTTCGTTTTCGTAGACAGCGCGGACATTTTCCGCGAACGGACAGGAAGTTTCAGGTCCCGCAGTTAGGTCGTTGCCGCAGTCAGTGGCCGAGGGAGAAGAACTGGATTCCGGTGCCGGCGCTGGATTTGGTTCACTCGAACCCGTCTTCGGAACATTGTGAACTTCCTTCAGTTCACGTTCCAGTTTCCGAAGACGTTCCTGTTCAGCGCGGTGTACGGCACCTTTGTGCGCCGCCTTGGCGAGTTCTTCCTTGCTTGCCCCACTGCCGCCGCAGGCAGCAAGGCTGAGCGATAGAACCAAGGCGCCAACGGCAATTACACCGACGCGCCTTGCATACCCCCGGCAATCAGTCTTAATGGTCCTTCTAGACACGGGCGCTCCCCCTGAGACGAATTACGAACGGCGGGAGCTTATGTTGCTCAAGGGACTTTCGTATACCGAAAAGTCAAGTTTGTGAACTCAGCTTGAGCTTTTAGGCCTGAACACAATGGACATATGAATACTTCAGCCTGACGGCTCAGCATCTCCCAGCGTCGAGATTCACGTTATCCCGGACCCAGTCGGCGACCGCGTCGAGATCCTGAACGCCGGCTTCGAATGAGCCCGAGTCGTCCTGGGCGGCGATCGTCACCACCACCCCTGAGTTGCCGCTATCTGATCGCAGGATGCCGGCCTGCCTGACGAGGTACGGGCCGCTTGAACTTCCGTCCGGCCCCCAGCCTGCCTTGATCGCAACCCGCCGCCCTTCGATCCCAGCCTGGCCGAGGCCCCACTGCTGTTCGGAAATGACACTTTCCATCAGGTCGATCACGTAGGCGGTCTCGGCTTCACTGATGTTGAGGTCTTCACAAGCGAGCGCCCGATAGAAGCCGACCGAACTGACCAGCGACCACTCGGTCTGCCCCCAACTCGAGACCGCTCCCGAGGGGGGTGGCGCCGTCGCTACCTGGGTCGGATATTCAGAGGCCGCGAGAGTGCTTTCCACCTTGGCGCTGGCACTGCTCCCGAGACTGGAAAAGAGGGCCGCGGCAGCTTCGTTGTCGGACGCGGTGATCGCCGCGCTCGCCTGTGACTTCTGGCTTTCGCTAAGCGTGCCTTGTTCCCTGAGCACGGTCACCACAATCGGCACCTTGAAGCTGCTCCAGGCATGGCCGGTTTCGAGGCTTCCGATCTGTTCAGGCGCCCCCGACCCGAGCGGGGCGACGGCGACGCCGATCTGAGCGGAGAGTTCACCTTCGAGAGCGGCGAACGCGGGTACAGCACCGGGGGCCAGGGCCACGCCGCCATTCTTAGAGGCGCTTGGGCGCTGGGTGGTTCCGTTTCCGCCCGGGTCGGAAGCTTGCGGCAATTCCACCTCCCCAGTGCCGGCATCTTCTCGTTTCCTCCTCAGGCGGATTTCGACGCTGCGGATCTTCCCGGGGGTCGGATCGAAATGGTCCCGTGCGACCGAGGCCTTGCCATCGCCGTTCGTAATCGAGGTAATGAGCGCTGCCAAGCCGAGTCCGGTGACGACACCGCCGACGACAACACCAAGGATCAGTAGCTTGCCGCTGTGCCGCTGCCGGAAGTTGAGTTCGGGATTCATTGCGGTTCCACGTTCGTCAGTTGGCTACTGATCCCCTGCAAGAGATTTCGACCGGCTTTGACGCTCACAACCGCTAGGCGGTTTTTGATCCTCTCAAAGAGCCTCCGCCCGGTGTGGTTGGATCCCCTATCTTGATCTGGAGATTTGGAATTCTCGGCGCCTTGATCTCCGTGATGGCAATCGGCTGTGGCGACTCCAGCGACCCTGGGAGCACTCCACAGCCTGCTGCCACTGAACGAGTTTTGCCCAAAGAAGAGACGAGCGAAGCGAAGGCAGAAACGCCGCAGGCGAGACCCGAGCCGAAATCAATGCCTGAGCCCGCCTCGTCGAAGTCGAATGACCTTCAAGATGGCGTCCGAACGGAATCGCGAGAACTCTGCGGACTGTTTGATCAGCAGCAGATTGCCGCCGAATATGGCGCCAACCCGAACGACATCTCAGCAGTCATCAAAGCTTTCGCGTCCGGTTATCAGCCAGAGGTCCAGGTTAGTGCTGAATCTGGCTGCCTCGAAGGACTGACGAAGTAGGCGTCTCCTAAAGAACCGGCTGCACATCGCCCGCCGAGACGAGGCGGATGGCGGCACCCGGAACCGGGCTGAAGACCTCTATCTGAGCCGCGTCGCCGGGGTAGGCGAGATGGGCGCTCTGCGGCGAAGATGGATCTACGAGCAACAGGGCGCCGTCGCCGGTCCGCACCAGCTTGGCGCCGTTGCTGGCGGCAAGCCCCGCACGCAGGGCAGCGGCCCCGCTCTCGGTCGGGTAGGTCCCGACGGTGACGAACCTGGCACGCGGATCACCGGCTTCGGCGCCGTCGGTCAGGTAGCGGATGTAGACCCGACCCTGCGGCGTTTCGGTCACCTCGAGTTCCGCGCCCTCGCGTTCGCCGAGCCAGTAGATCGGCCCTGGCTGTTCGGCGGCGAGTTCGGAGAGCTGCGTGGTGGAGACGACCTGCGGCTCCCCGGGCGTCAGCGAGACCTTGTCGCTACCCCCGCCGCAGGCGACCAACGAGAGCGCCGCGACGAACGACAAGGCGCCGAGCGAGATCGCTCGGCGCCAGGTCCAGATTTGCCCTGAAGGACTCATTCGGGGCCGAAGTTTCGCGAACGCGTCGGCCGTGTCGCGGGATCGGCCCGACCCACGACACGGCCGGTTGGGATGCGTCCGCTCGCGCTAGCCGGTCAGAATCGCCGACCAGCGCAAGGTGGTCCAGTTGCTCGGTTCGCTGTTCGGCGTTGCCTGCAGCGAAATCAGGTCACCGGCTTCAAACGTCACAGCGACCGCACTGGTGCAGCTCGTTTTGCCACTGGCAACGGTGCACGTCGCCGACGAGGTGGTTCCGTTCTTGCGGACCGCGAAGGTCCAGCTATTGGATCCAAAGCCAGGTTCACTCCCGAGCTGCACGGCCAGGTTCGAGAGCGAGCCGCTGATCGGCATGATCTGCTGCACCGACGGCTCGCCGAGGGAGTTCGCCACGGTGCTCTGGAACGGACCCAGGTAGGAGTTGGATTTTTGGCTCGAGGGGTTGGTGGCCGTCACGCCGCCGACGAACATGCGACTGGCGCCGTTGGTCCCATTGGTTCCGTTGGTCCCATTGGTTCCATCTTTGCCGGTCGCACCAGCCGCGCCGGTCGGGCCGGTGACACCGTTGGTGCCTGCCGTACCGGTCGCGCCAGTTACGCCGGTGGTTCCGGTCGCACCCTTTGCACCGGCCGTGCCAGCCGTACCGGTCGCGCCAACAGCACCAGTCGCGCCGGTGTCGCCCTTGAGGCCCTGGGCGCCGGTCGCGCCGGTGTCGCCCTTGAGGCCCTGGGCGCCGGTCGCGCCGGTGTCGCCCTTGAGGCCGGTGTCGCCTTTCAGGCCCTGCGGACCACGCAGCGAGGAACCGTCGGCCCATTCGTCTTCCTGCTTCGGGCCGTAGATGTCGTAGCTGTCGGTGTCGATGTAGAAGTCGCCGTTGACGCCGACTTCGTCGTCAGGGGCACCTTTGCCGTTGAGGACGGTCTTGCCGTTGAGGCCGTCGTTACCGGCCTGGCCCTGGTCGCCTTCGGGGCCGGCGGGCCCTTCTGGACCGGCAGGACCCTCGTCGCCCGGGAGACCCATTTCACCTTCGGGGCCGGTGGGACCTTCGGGACCCTGGTCGCCGGGAAGTCCCTGTTCGCCTTCAGGGCCAGCAGGACCTTCGGCACCTTCGTCACCCGGGGCGCCCTGCTCTCCTTCGGGACCGGTGGCGCCTTCGGGGCCCTGGTCACCGGGAGCACCTTGCTCACCTTCAGGGCCGGTCGGGCCTTCAGCGCCCTGGTCGCCGGGAAGACCCGGTTCACCTTCAGGGCCGGCGGGGCCTTCGGGGCCCTGTTCACCTTCGGGACCGGCAGGACCTTCCGGACCAACAGAGCCTTCCGGACCTTCGGGCCCTTCCGGACCTTCCGGACCCTGCTCGCCTTCAAGACCCTGCGGACCTTCCGGGCCGACCAGCGAGACGCCGTCTTCCCAGCCAGTGTTCAGCTTCGGGCCGAAGATCGCGTAGGTGTCGGTATTGATGTAGAAGTCGCCCTCGTTGCCGACGTTCTCGTCGGGACCACCTGAGCCGTTAAGGATCGAGAGACCGTCTTTACCGTTGAGGCCGTCGATGCCATTGACTCCGTCGGCCCCGGTCGCACCGGTATCTCCCTTGTCGCCATTGTCACCCTTGGCGCCATTCGCTCCGGTCGCACCGGCATCGCCCTTGGCGCCGGTATCACCCTTGGCACCGTTGGCTCCGGTCGCTCCCTGAGCACCGGTGTCACCCTTGGCGCCATTGGCCCCGGTCGCGCCGGTATCTCCCTTAGCGCCCGTGTCACCCTTGGCGCCATTTTCACCCTGCGGCCCGGCGGGGCCCTGCGGCCCAGCGGCACCCGCTGCACCCGCGTCACCTTTTTCGCCGCTGCTTTCCTCGACCCCGAGCACACCCTGTTTGCCGGAGTTGGCGAAAACCTGAACCCGCTGCTCGCCGTTCTTACAGGCACCCTTGGCGCCGGCGAAGCGAACGTTGCCCTTTTCGGGCCCGCTCTTCATCACACAGAGGTTCACGGTTTCGAGCTTCTTCGTCGCCGCGTTGGCCGCGGAAGAGAAGGTCACCAGGCCGACGAAGGCCAGGAAGACCGCGGTGGCCAGCATCAACCACCTCACTCGGGACGGGATGGACTGCGGGGGAGTCATCAGGAAATCTCCTTGTGGTCTGAGCCGATTGGAAGCGGGAGCCGCCTTCCTGCGCGGCCTCCAACGGCGGCCAAAGTAGGACATCCAATTGAGGCCGACGATCGAACATCTGGCTAATCCGGGACTCCCGGGCTCAAGGTTTTCGCCCTCGCCGCCGGGGGCGTCCAGCCCCCGGAAACGGCTTTGCGATGGGGAGACGGGCGTACTCCTAGGCGACAGCGAGATCAGAACTGGCCGATTGGAACAACGTTCGTCCAGCAGGGGTCTACAGGGGTATGCGAATGGATCCGCCCAGGCGATAGAGCCTCACGATGCCCCGCCGCGCCGCCCTCCCCCTGCTGCTCGCGATCGCACTGTTCGCGCTGCCCGCCGCCGGCGCCGCCGCTGCCGGCGGCAGCCTGATCGCCCCCGGCAGCACCTGCCCGCAGACCCGCCTCGACGCCCCGGTGGCCGCCCAGGAGCAGGCGATGCTCTGCATGACCAACTACGCCCGCGAACACGCCGGCGAGGCGGCCCTGGAAGAGAACGCGACGCTGGAGCAGTCGGCGCGCGAGAAGTCGCGCGACATCCTCCGCTGCGACAGCTTCAGCCACTACGCCTGCGGGCGTGAATTCACCTACTGGATGCGGGCCACCGGGTATCTCTCCAGCGCCTGCTGGAAGGCCGGTGAGAACCTCGCCTGGGGAGCCGAAGAATTCGGCACCGTGAAGTCGATCTTCCGCGCCTGGATGCGCTCCCCGACCCACCGCGGGAACGTCCTCGGCGACTTCACCCAGATCGGCATCGACCTCCAGGTCGGCAGCCTCGAAGGCCTCTCCGACACCCATATCTGGACCCAGCACTTCGGGTCCCACTGCGAAGATGCGCCCGCAACCTGAGGCGCGGGGCTCAGGCAGGTTCGAGCGCGCGCAGGCGGGTCATCACCCGGTCGGCGCGCTCGCTGAAGGCCCGCAGCCGCTCGTCCTCGCCCTCACCACCGTCTTGCTCAACCGGCGCCTCGACGCCGTTCGCCACGACCTCGACGGCGAACCCGCCGTCCTCATCGGCGCCGTTCGCGGCCGACTCCGGCTCGGCGCCGCTATCGGCCGGCAGCGGCAGCGAGTTCAGCTCGCCGCTGACCGCGCGCTCGGCCAGGTCCGCCGCCCGGCGCGCCTGCTCGGCCGCCTCGAAGGCGGCGTCGCCGATCTCCAGGGCGGCCGATTCCGCCGAGCGGGCGACGGCGAGAGCGACGTCGACCCGCTGCTCCAGCTCCTGCATCGACGCCGGTCGCGCCGCGGCGGGCAGGATCCAGTCCTCGGTGCTGTCGCGCTCGGTGGTGCCCATGACACTTGAATGTAGGTGGCGGAGAGGCGGGAAACGGCGGTCCGGCTTTCCGGGGGACCCAACCTCTAGGATCGCCCGCTCATGAAGGCACTGGTCACCGGCGGCGGCGGATTCATCGGCTCGAACCTGGTCGACGCGCTGCTCGCGCGCGGCGACGAGGTCACCGTGGTCGACGATTTCTCGACCGGGCGGCGCGAGAACCTCGAGTCCGCCCTCGCGGCCGGCGCGCGGCTGGTCGAGCAGGACATCCGCGAGCAGGAGCCGATGGCGCGGCTGGCCGCCGAGGTCGCGCCCGAGGTCGTCTTCCACCTCGCCGCCCAGATCGACGTCCGCAAGTCGCTGACCGATCCCGTCTTCGACGCCTCGATCAACGTCGGCGGCACCGCCAACGTGCTCGAGGCGGCACGCGGAGCGGGAGCCCGCCGGGTCGTCTTCATCTCGACCGGCGGCGCCATCTACGGCGAGGGCGAGGGGCAGGACCTGCCGCTCGGCGAGGACTCGCCGATCGCGCCGATGTCCGCCTACGGCCAGAGCAAGTTCGCCGCCGAGGGCTATCTCTCCCTGTTCGAACGGATCCACGGCCTTTCCGGCGTCAGCCTGCGGCTCGGCAACGTCTACGGCCCGCGCCAGGACCCGCTCGGCGAGGCGGGGGTGATCGCGATCTTCTGCGGCCTGCTGCGCGGCGGCGAGCGGCCGACGATATTCGGCGACGGCCGCCAGACCCGCGACTACATCTTCGTCGCCGACATCGTTGCCGGCGCCCTCGCCGCCGCCGAATCGGAGGCCTCCGGCCCGATCAACCTCGGCACCGGCATCGAGACCGACGTGCTGGAGCTCGCCCGGCAGCTCGGCGCACTCGGCGGCGTCGATTTCGAGCCCCACCTGGCCGAGGCCCGCCCCGGCGAGGTGCAGCGGATCTCGATCGATCCCAGCCGTGCCGAGCGCGAGCTCGGCTGGCGCGCTCAGACCAACCTCTCCGACGGTCTGCGCCTCACCCTCGACTCGATGTAGGCGCCGCCGGGGTCCGCCGCGGCTTCCCGTCGAATAGATTTCGGCCGGTCCGGTAGTCGACCCGAGGAGCAGCTTGAGACACCCACGTGACTTCTTCCTTCCGCAGGCGATCGGCGCGCCAGAGCCGCTGCGCGAGATCCCGGTAACCCCCTCGCGGATGATCCATTTCCTCGATTTCTCGAACGAGAAGATGGTCGCCAAGGCGGGCGACATCGCCAAGCAGACCGACATCCTGCTCGGCAACCTCGAGGACGCCGTGCCGGTCGACCGCAAGGAGGCCGCGCGGGCGGGTCTGATCCGCGCCGCCAAGGAGACCGACTTCGGCGGCACCTCGCTCTGGACCCGGGTCAACTCCCTGGAGAGCCCCTGGGTGCTGGACGACCTCGAGCAGATCGTCGCCGAGATCGGCGACAAGCTCGACGTCGTCATGGTGCCGAAGGTCGAGGGTGCGTGGGACATCCACTACGTCGACCGCCTGCTCGCCCAGCTCGAGGCGAAGGCCGGCATCGAGCGGCCGATCCTGATCCACGCAATCCTCGAGACGCCGCAAGGCGTCGTCAACCTCGAGGAGATCGCCAACGCCAGCCCGCGCATGCAGGGCATGAGCTTCGGCCCCGCCGACCTCGCCGCGGCGCGACGGATGAAGACGACCCGCGTCGGCGGTGGCCACCCCGGCTACCGCGTGATGGAGGATCCGGCCGACCCGGAGAACCCCGAGGCCGACCGCGTCAGCGCCCAGCAGGACCTCTGGCACTACTCGATCGCCCGCATGGTCGATGCCTGCACCTCCGCCGGCATCCTCCCCTTCTACGGGCCCTTCGGCGACATCAAGGACACCGCCGGCTGCGAGACCCAGTTCCGCGCCGCATTCCTGATGGGCTGCGTCGGCGCCTGGTCGCTGCACCCGGTCCAGATCGGGATCGCCAAGCAGGTCTTCAGCCCGCCGCCGGACGAGGTCAAGTTCGCGAAGAAAGTGATCGCCGCCATCCCCGACGGCCGCGGCGTCCACATGATCGACGGCAAGATGCAGGACGACGCGACCTGGAAGCAGTGCAAGGTGATGGTCGAGTTGGCCGAGATGCTCTCCGAGAAGGACCCGGAGCTCGCGGCGGCTTACGAGCTGTAGAGCTCCAACGACAGGCCGACGCGAGGAGGGGGTCCTGCGGGCGGGGCTAACTGGCTCCGTTCTCGGACCCCCTCCTCGCGTCGGCCTGTCGAGGGGCGAGCAGCACGGGAACGCGCTGCTCGCCCGGAGAGGTGGAACTACTAGCCCAGGCGGGATTCCAGGGCGCGGAGCTGGGTGCTGATCTCGGTCGGGAGCTTGTCGCCGAACTTGGCGAGGTGCTCTTGGACCTGGGGCAGCTGCGCCTTGACCAGCTCGGTGTCGACGCTGAGCAGGTCGGCCATCGCCTCGTCGCTGATCTCCAGGCCCTCGGTGTTGATGTCGCCGGTGGCGGGCAGCAGACCGATCGGGGTTTCGACCGCCTCCGCGGTCCCCTGACAGCGGCGGAAGACCCACTCGAGGACGCGGCTGTTCTCACCGAAGCCGGGCCAGAGGAACTTGCCGTCGGCGTCTTTGCGGAACCAGTTGACGTAGAAGACCCGCGGCAACTCGACGCCCTCGCGCTTGCCCAGCTTCAGCCAGTGGGCGAAGTAGTCGGCCATGTTGTAGCCGCAGAAGGGCAGCATCGCCATCGGGTCGAAGCGCAGCTGGCCGACGGCGCCGGCAGCGGCGGCGGTCGTCTCCGAGGACATCGTCGCCCCCATGAAGACCGCGTGCTCCCAGTCGAAGGCTTCCTGCACCAGCGGCACCACGGTGGCGCGGCGACCGCCGAAGAGGAAGGCGTCGACCGGCACCCCGGCCGGGTCCTCCCACTCGGGCGCGATCGAGGGGCACTGGCCCGCCGGCGTCGTGAAGCGGGCGTTCGGATGGGCGGCGGGCTTCTCGGAGTCCGGCGTCCAGTCGTTGCCGTGCCAGTCGACGACGTGGTCCGGCGGCGATCCGGTCATCCCCTCCCACCAGATGTCGCCGTCGTCGGTCTTGGCGCAGTTGGTGAAGATCGAGTTGCGCTCGATCGTGTCCATCGCGTTGGGGTTGGTCTTGTGGCTGGTGTTCGGGGCGACGCCGAAGAAGCCGTACTCGGGGTTGACCGCGCGCAGGCGGCCGTCCTCGCCGAACTTCATCCAGGCGATGTCGTCGCCGATCGTCTCGACCTTCCAGTCGGGCAGGGTCGGCACCAGCATCGCCAGGTTGGTCTTGCCGCAGGCCGATGGGAAGGCGCCGCCGATGTACTTCACCTCGCCCTCGGGCGAGGTCAGTTTGAGGATCAGCATGTGCTCGGCCATCCAGCCCTCGTCGCGGGCCATCGCCGAGGCGATCCGCAGCGCGAAGCACTTCTTGCCGAGCAGGGCGTTGCCGCCGTAGCCGGAGCCGTAGGACCAGATTTCCCGCGTCTCGGGGTAGTGGACGATGTACTTGTTGTCGCCGTTGCAGGGCCAGGAGACGTCCTCGACGCCCTCCTCGAGCGGCATCCCGACCGAGTGCACGCAGGGCACGAACTCGCCGTCGGCGCCGAGCTGGTCGAGGGCGGCCTTGCCCATCCGGGTCATGATCCGCATCGAGACCGCGACGTAGGCGGAGTCGGTCAGCTGGACGCCGATTTCGGAGATCTCGGAGCCGAGCGGGCCCATCGAGAAGGGAACGACGTACATCGTCCGGCCCTTCATCGAGCCCTTGAAGTAGCCGTTGAGCTCCTCCCGCATCTCGGCCGGGGCGCGCCAGTGGTTGGTCGGGCCGGCGTCCTCCTCGCGCTCGGAGCAGATGAAGGTGCGGTCCTCGACCCGGGCCACGTCGGCGGGGTCGGAGAGGGCGAGATAGGAGTTCGGCCGCTTCGCGTCGGAGAGCTTCTCGAAGGTGCCGGCGTCGATCAGAACCTGCGCCAGGGCGTCGTACTCCTCGGCGGAGCCGTCGCACCAGTGGACGGAGTCCGGCTGGGTCAGCGTCGCGATCTCACCCACCCAAGCGAGCAGTTTGGCGTGGGTAGTAAGCGCGGGGGCCTCGGTCAGGTCGCTCATTCGCCTCTCTCTATTTGTTCAGTTTGAGTCCGACAAAGCTCACGTCGGCATCCTTGTTGCGGATCTTTAAGGTCGCGGTTGCCTGCGCGCCGTTGGAATATTCGATCGTGCAGGTGAACTGCTTGCCCGCTTCTACCTTCTGATTGGACGGGCAATCGACCGCGCTGATCTTCTCACGAACGGATTTTTCCAGGTTCGCCTTGATCGCGCCCTCGGCCTTGGCGTTGTCGATCACCGTGTCGCCGCAGCCGGAGGCCGCGATGGCAATCGCAATCGCTGCCGCGAGCGCGCCGTAGCGGCGCCAGGAATCCATCGGCGCGGAGTATTCCAGCCGCCGCCGGACCCCACCGCCGGCGCCGCCCAGCCTCAGCGGTCGAAGAGCGGCGAGAGCGGGTACAGCGAGCGCGCCTTGCGGTAGGCGGCGACGGCCGCCGGGGCGTTGCCGCGCTCGGCTTCGATCCGCGAGAGCACCAGCCAGGGCCGCCAGTTGGTCGACTCGCGGTCGATCGCGGCCTTCGCCGCCTGGGCGGCGAGCGCGAATTCGCCCTGCACCTCGAGGACCAACGCCTGCTGCAGCCTCGGCGTGGCGGCCCCGGACTGGACGTTCTGGGCGCTGCGGGCATCGGCCAGCGCGGCGCTCAAGTTGCCGCTACGGGCCTCGTTCTCGCTCTGGCGGACGAGGTCCTCCGAGGCGTAGGGAATCGCGATCGCGACGATTGCGACCAGCGCCCCGAGGGCGAGGCCGATGCGCAGCGGGAAACGGCGGCCGAGCCGCTCCGCCGCCGCCCAGGGCTCCGTCGCCATGACCAGGACCGCGCCGAGAAACAGCATCGCGACGGGCAGCACGGGTATCCGCCAGGTCCAGTCGATCGCCGCCGAGAGGCAGAAGGCGGCGCTGCCGGCAACCGCGGCTGCAAGCTGCGGGCGCAACGTCGGCCCGGCCCGCACAGAGAGCCAGGCCCCGCCGCCGAGCATCGTCAACAGGAAGCCGAGCAGCAGCACCAGCCCGACGATCCCGAGCTCCCCCAGGGTCTGCAGGTAGAGCGAGTGGGCGTCCTGGACCGCCTCGGCCCCCCCCGCTTCACGATCCCACCAGAACTCGAAGGTCCCCGAGCCGGTCCCGATCAGCGGCGCCGTCTCGTTCTCGGCGACCGCCGACTTCCAGAGTGCGTAGCGGCTCTCGCCGGCGAAGCTGTTGAGGCGCGAGGTGCCAGCGCCGGCGTTGTCGCCGCCCTTGAATTCGTCGACCGCGTCGGAGGCCCGCCCGGGCAGGTTGACCGCGACGGCGGCAACCAGGAAGACGACGACGCAGATCCCGAGCACGACCTTCGACTGGTTCTGGGTCGGCCGGGTCCAGCGCGGCCGGCGCTGACCGAAGAGGGTCAGCGAGAGGACGGCCTGGACGATGCCGACGGCGACGCAGATCGCGATCCCGATCAGCAGCAGTTCGTTCCCCTGGTGATGGGCTTCTGAGTTCGTCAGGCCTTCGCGCAGGGCGTGGCGCTGGAAGGCGAGCGCGACCAGAGCGATGCTCCCCGCCCCGGCGACCAGCGCCGTGGTCAGCTTCGGCAGGCGGTCGTTGGTCAGGGCGAAGAAGATCGCCAGCGAGATCACCGCGGCGGCAATCCCGCCCCGCGAGAGCGTGTAGACGATCGTCAGGGCCATCGCCGGCAGCGCCGCGGCGGCCAGCGCCCGAGCCACCACAGTCTTTGCGGAGACCGCGATATGGAGCACCAGCGGCACGCCCATCGCGACCAGGGCGCCGAGGCCGTTCCAGTAGTTGAGCGGGTAGGAGAGGCGTTCGCGGCTGTCGGCGAGGAACTGCGCCGTCTGGTCGGCGGACGGGAACCAGGCGGGATGCAGGCGCGAGAGCAGGCCGACCATCGCAATCAGGACGATCGCGGCGCCAAGGGCGGCGATCACCCGCTGCGGTTCCCGCGGTGCCTTGACGCAGAGAATCAGCGAGAACAGGCCCAGGTAGGTGAGGATCCGGGCCAGGTCCTCGGAGGTGCGCTCGGCGGACTCGGTCCAGATCAGGCTCAGCGCGGTCCAGGCGACGAAGGCGAGGAAGAGCCCGACCGCGACCAGCGCCAGCTTGCTCGCCCCGAGCCGCGGCAGCGCCCCGACGAGCACTCCGAGCAGGACGATCCACCAGGCGGCGATCCCGAACTGGCTGTGGACCAGGGGGTCGAAGCCGCCGCCGTCGATCCCGAGGAAGGCGACGACGCCGAAGCAGAGCACCCAGGTCGTGACCGCGTCCCAGTTCACCCGGGATGGGAAATCGATGGCTTCGCGCCCCTGCCGCATCGAATTCGCCCCCATGCGGTTCTATGCTACGAGCGCGGGTCGGACACGACGGATCCAACCGCCCTCCAACCCGCGACCCCAAGATGACCACCGCGACGCGCAGAATCCCAGCAGCACTGGCCACGGCGTTGGCCTTGCTGGCCCTGCCCGCGGCCGCCGGCGCGGAAGACTATTACGTCCCCAGCGGCAACTCGGCGGTCAACCAGTACTCCGAATCCTTCCCCAGCGCGGGCGGCGAAAAGGGCTCCGGGGACGGTGGCGGGGAAGCCAAGCACCAGAAGTCGATCGGCACGAAGAACGTCGAACAGCTCGAAGCGCAGGGGCCCGCGGGCGCCGCCACCGCCGAACTGGCCGAAGAGACCGCGCCGACCCCGACGGTGACCGAAACCACCACTCCTTCGCCTCAAAAGAGCGCCCACAAGCCAGCCCACAAGGGCGCCAAGCACGACTCGACCGCCAACCAAGCGCCGCCGAAGCACCACCAGGCCGCGGCGGCCTCGACGGGCACTGGCGCCCAGGCGTCGTCCTCGTCGGGCCTCGGCGAGGTCGCCTCGAAGGCCTTCGGCATCTCCCAGCCCGGCGATCTCGGCGCCCTGCTGCCGCTTATCCTGCTCGCCTCGCTGGCAGGGGCCATCGCCTATCGGTTGAAGATTCGCAACGGGCCGACCGGGTAGCCCGGACCCCACCTCTCTTCAGAACCACGATGAATACGTCAAAGCTCAGCGCCGTCGTGCGCAACCCCGTAATCGCCGCGATCGCCATCGCGTTCGGCCTGATCGGCCTGCCCGGCCCGGCCTCTGCCGGCGCCCAGCCGCTGGAAACCGGGATCTCGGGGATGGGCGAGCACAGCCCGGCGGCGTTCAGCCAGGTGGCCGCCACCGGCGCCCATTTCGTCCGCATCTCGGCCCCTTGGCAGGACGTCGCCCCGAAGACCAAGCCCGACAGCTGGGACCCGTCAAACCCCGCCGACCCGCACTACAACTGGGACTTCCTCGACGAGGAAATCATCGACACCGTCAAGGCCGGCTTCACGCCGCTGCTGCTGGTCGAAGGCGCCCCGACCTGGGCGCAGGGGTGCACCTCCCCGTCCGGGCTGCAGTACGTCGAAGTCTGCGACCCGAGCGCGACGGCGCTGGCTGAATTCGCGACCGCGGCCGCCCGCCGCTACAGCGGCAACTTCCAGAACCTGCCCCGGGTCCGTTACTGGCAGGGGCTGAACGAGCCGAACCTGACCCTCTTCTTCTTCCCCCAGTTCAGCGCCGACGGCAAGCCGCTCTCGGCCAGCCTCTACAGGCCGCTGATCAACGGCTTCTACGCGGCGGTCAAGAGCGTCGATCCCTCCAACCTGGTCGTCATGGCCGGGCTCGGCCCGATCGCGATCCGCGGCTACACCGTCGGCCCGATGCAGTTCACCCGCGAATTGCTCTGCATGCGCGGCAGCAAGAACCCGAAGCCGATCAAGGGCCAGTGCGACGGCGGGGTCCACTTCGACATCTTCGACATCCACCCCTACACGACGGGTGGGCCGACCCACACCGGCGGGCCCAACGACGTCGAGCTGGGCGACATGGGCAAGCTGCAGCGGCTGATCGTCGCCGCCGACCGCGCCGGCCACATCCAGGGCTCCGTCGCCCACACCCAGATCTGGGTCGCCGAGTTCTCCTGGGACTCGCGGCCGCCGGACCCGGGCGGCCTGCCGATGAAGATCGAGACCCGCTGGATCGCCGAGGCGATGCACGTCTCCTGGCTCGCCGGCGTCAGCAACTTCTTCTGGTACAGCCTGCGCGACGACCCGCGCGACTCGAGCCTGACCTTCAGCCAGACGCACGAGTCGGGCCTCTACTTCCGCGGCGCGACCGTCGCCCAGGACCGGCCGAAGCCGGCCATGCAGGCGTTCCGCTTCCCGTTCGTCGCCTACGCCGGCAAGAAGGGCCTCAGCTTCTGGGGCCGGACGCCGACCAGCCGGCGCGGCAAGGTCGTGATCCTCGAGCTGCGCAAGGGCAAGTGGAAGAAGGCCGGGACCGCCAAGGCCTCGAAGTTCGGGATCTTCCGCGGCACCATCCACAGCTCCTACGGCGCCGACAAGAAGGGGGCCGTGAAAGCGATTTTCGCGCATCACAAGTCACCTGCCTTCGCGATGAAACCGGTGCCGGACTTCTTCCAGAAGCCCTTCGGCTGAGCCCCCCGGCCCGACTTCGGCGCACCTAATCCGCGCCGACCGATAGATTCCCGCGCCGCTGATGAGGTTCTACGAGTTCGAGGCAAGGCAGATCGTCGAGCTGGCGGGTATCCCCGTCACCAAGTACGGCTTCTGTAAAACGGCCGACGAGGCCCGCCAGGCTGCCGAGGAGATCGGCGGCCCGGTCGTGATCAAGTCCCAGGTCCTCAGCGGCGGCCGGATGAAGGCCGGCGGCGTCAAGTTCGCCGACACGCCCGACGAGGCCGCCGCGCACGCCGAGGACATCCTCAAGCTCGAGATCAACGGCCACATGCCGCGCGGCGTCCTCGTCGATCCCAAAGCCGAGGTCAAGCAGGAGTACTACGCCAGCGTCGTCTGGGACGGCACCGCGAAGAAACCGCTGATGCTGTTCAGCGACATGGGCGGGATCGACATCGAGGAGGTCGCCGAGACCCACCCCGACCACGTCGGCCGCGGCCACGTCTCCAACCTCTTCCCGATCCCCGACTTCGAGGCCAAGCAGGTGATCGCCGCGACCGGGGTCAGCGGCTCGCAGCTGAACCGGGCGACGCCGATCCTCGCCCGCCTGGCGCGCCTCTTCCGCAACTACGACATGACCCTGGCCGAGATCAACCCGCTGGCCGAGCTGACCGACGGCAGCTTCGTCGCCCTCGACGCCCACATGGAGATGGAGGCCGAGGCGGTCGGGCGGCAGAAGGTCCTGCTGCGCAAGCAGCTGCAGATCGCCGAGGACGACACCCGCGAGACCTATGAGCCTTCCGACTTCGAGCGCAACGTCGCCGCGATCGACGCCGCCGACCACCGCGGCGTGATCCAGGGCAAGGATCACGGCTTCGAGGGCAACCTGGGGCTCGTGATCGGCGCCGGCGGCGGCTCGCTGACCCTGACCGACGCCGTCCGCAGCCAGGGCGGCAAGCCGGCCAACTACTCCGAGATCGGCGGCAACCCCTCGGTCGCCAAGGCCTGCGGCCTGGCCAAGGAGGTCCTGGAAAAGGACGGGGTCGAGAAAATCGCGGTGATGATGTCGATCGTCTCCAACACCCGGGTCGACATCGTCGCCCGCGGCGTGATCAAGGCCTGCCTGGAGCTCGGCAAGGACCCCGGCGAGACGATCGCGATCTTCCGCATCCCCGGTGCCTGGGAGGACGAGGGCTTCAAGATCCTCGAGCGCTACGGGGTCGAGACCTGCGACCGCTCGGTCTCACTCTGGGAAGCGGCCGGCCGCGCCGTCGCCAAGGTCCAGGGAGCCCCCGCCTGATGAGCATCCTGCTGAACAAGGACACGACTTTCATCGTCCAGGGGATCACCGGCCGCGAGGCGGTCAACCTGACCCGCGAGTGCCTCGACTACGGCTCCAAGATCGTCGGCGGCGTCACCCCCGGCCGCAAGGGCCGCGACGTCCACGGCGTGCCGGTCTTCGACACCGTCGCCCAGGCGGTCGAGCACCACGGCGGCCCGATCGACGGCTCGGTCGTCACCGTCCCCCCCGCCTTCACCAAGGACGCCGTCTTCGAGGCGATCCTCAACGGGATCAAGCTGATCGTGATCGTCACCGAGCGGATCCCGCGCGGCGACGTCGCCCAGATGGTCGAGCTGGCCAACCTCAACGGGGCGCGGATCATCGGCCCCAACTGCCTCGGCCTGATCGTCCCCGAGGTCTGCAAGATGGGCGGCATCGGCGGCCCGGCCAAAGACGCCGCCAAGGCCTACGCCCCCGGCCCGGTCGGGGTGATGAGCCGCTCGGGCGGGATGACGACCGAGATCTCCTCCTCGCTGACCCAGGCCGGCCTCGGCGTCTCGACCGCCGTCTCGATCGGCGGCGACGCGATCATCGGCTCCGCCTACGCCGAGCTGATGCCCTACTTCGAGGCCGACGAGGAGACCAAGGCGATCGTCATCTACACCGAGCCCGGTGGCCGCATGGAGGCCCAGCTCTCCGAGTGGGTCAAGGCGAACGACAGCCGCCTGCCGATCGTCGCCTTCATGGCCGGCAAGTTCATGGACGACGAGGAGATGAAGGGGATGAGCTTCGGCCACGCCGGCACGATCGTCGAGGGCGTCGAGGACACCGCGACGGAGAAGATCGTCCGGCTCGAAGCCGCCGGCATCCGCGTCGTCGAGCGGATCGACGAGAT
>OUNO010000300.1_pt3 | contig 17635 bp, 14 predicted proteins | sample 1779811 | NCBI WGS metagenome assembly OUNO01 (sample SAMEA3914804, study PRJEB12502) | metagenome | biome: forest; material: soil | place: Canada | collected 2010-06-25 | depth 0.3 m | reverse complement strand
CGGCAATGGCGCGGCGATCGCCTGCGTTGCAACGGTTGCCCTAGCTGCCTCGGCTGGTCGGGAGGGCCGCTTCACGCACGCGCTCAGCGCAGAGCCGGCAAGGAGTGCAACCGAAAGCGAAGCGAGCGCGCGCAGGAGCAGGGGCTGCTTGACGAACGAGTCTCGGGGAGTGCAGGTCACGCACTTTGCTAACGTCAGGCACGCGGCTGTGTCACTACAAATTGAATCGGCAGCTCGGCGCATCGGGTAAGTCGGTTTGCATTCGCTAGGCCGAATCCGGGAATTGGTTCCAGCTCGCGCGCTGGCGTGGCCGCGCCTGCCTCGAGCAACGCCCACTCGGGCCTGGCGCTCGGACGCGCTCGGACGCGCTCGGACGCGCTCGGACGCGCTCGGACGCACTCGGACGCACTCGGACGCGCCCGATGTCCCGTGTGTGACGCGTGCGTTTCTGGCTTCCAGCAATCGACACGCGCCGAAAGGTTCGGGCTTGCCAGCCGTCCGGGATCCGATCGAAAGTCGCGCCCATTATTACCCTCAGGGGTGGATCGGGGAGCGCGGTGATGTCGGTCAATAAGGGTGTGTCGAGCGTGGCAAGGCGGTTGTCGTGGGTAGTCGGTGTGTTGCTCGCCGCGAGCTTGGCGATCACTGCTTGCGGTAGCGACTCCAGCACCGGTGGTGGCGGCGGTCCGTCGACGAGCGGCGCGGCGGGCGAGGCAGGCGCGGTCGACTCGATCGGTGGAGCGGGCAGCGCCGGCGCAGACACCGGCGGCGACGCCGGCATGTCCCCGGTGGAGCCGGGTGACTTGGTGTGCACGAGCAGCGCCGACTGCAAGGGCGACAAGCCCGTGTGCGATCCGGTGCTCGGCTGCGTGGCCTGCATCTACGATTGGGATTGCCCGGCGAACGATCGCTGCGAAGCCAATCAGTGCTACGCCAAGAAGGCCTGTACGGAGAGCAAGGAGTGCAAGTCCGAGGCGCAGCGCCCCTTGTGCGACCCGGTGCAGAAAGTGTGCGTCGGCTGTCGCGCAGACGGCGACTGCGGCCAAGGAGAGCGTTGTGCCGGTAGCAGCTGCGAGCAGCTCGAAGCGTGCACCAACTCTCACGATTGTGGACACGGCAAAGTATGCGATCGACAGCTCGGCGCCTGCGTTGCCTGCGTCGTGGACGGCGACTGCGGGCCCGGGGACGCCTGCGTCGCGGACGCCTGCGTGCCCACCTGTAAGAGCGACAAACAGTGCCTCGGCATCGGCCTTTTGTGCAGCCAGGAGCTCGGCCGATGCGTCGAGTGCGTGAACCAGGCGGACTGCCCGAGCGACTATTATTGCGGGAGCGCGAGCAAGTGTTTGCCCGACGTTTGCGCCCAGGGCGACGCCCATTGCAACGGCGGCCACACGCTCAGCAGCTGCTCATTGCTCGGCGACCAATTCGAAGATGCGACGTGCGCCAGTGACACCGCCTGCTCGGAGGACAATCCGACCACTGCGGCGTGCGCTCCGCTGGTCTGCGAGCCGAGCAGCGTGCAATGCACGGCCGACAAGGGCGCTGTCGTCACGTGCAGCGACGACGGCTTGAGCGTGAAGAAGACCGACCCCTGCGGCGTTGGACAAGCCTGCGTGTCAGCCGAGTGTCGCGACGTGGTGTGCCCGCCAGGCGAGGATTTGTGCGAGGGCAGCGATCTGCTCTCGTGCAACGCGAGCGGCACGCAAAAGACGAAGATCACGACCTGTGGTTTGAACTACAAGTGTGATGCCCAGGCTGGGGCCTGCACTCCGCCCCAGTGCGTTGCTGGCACGCACCTGTGCGACGGAAATACGGCGACGGTGTGCGCCGAAGACGGCAGCGGTCCGGCGCCCGGTGGCACGCTGTGCAGCAACGGCATGGCATGCAGCGCGGGCAGCTGTTTGCCGGTCGTGTGCACCGGGGCCTATCAATGCACCGACGCGAACCTATTCAAGTGCGCAAACAACGGGACCTCGGCGCAGCTGCAATCCATTTGCAGCGCGCCGGGCCTGTGCGATGCAGCGGGCGCCAAGTGCCTCACGGCCAAGTGCACGCCAGGCGCCTTTGCTTGCGACGGCAACATCGCGACGCGCTGCAAGTCGGACGGCTCGGGCTACGAAGCGGGTGGGACGGACTGCTCACTCAGCAACCTGGCCTGCGACGGCGGCGGCTGCTTGCCCAAGGTCTGCACGTCGAATGCCACCTTCTGCCAGGCGGGAAGCCCGAACGTGTGCAACGCAGCGGGCACGACCTACGCTCCGTCGGACACGTGCACGGCCTCGGAGTATTGCGACCCGAGCTCCAAGTTCTGCCTCACGGACAAATGCACCGCGAGCGCGCCGGTCTGCAGCGGCAACCTGCTCACCACCTGTGCGGCCGACGGCTCGGGACCGATCGCGGGTGGCACCGATTGCTCGGCCTCCGGGACGTTGTGCGTCGCAGGCGCGTGCAAGGCAGTCGTGTGTGCCAAGGGCACGCTGTCTTGCCAAGGCGAGGCCCTCTACCTGTGTAACGAATCGGGCACGGGCACCACGCTCTACCAAACCTGCGCCGTCTCGCAATTTTGCGACACTTCCGCCGAGGTCGCCACGTGCGCTGCGGACATTTGCAGCGCTGGCGGGCTCGGCTGCAGCCAAGAAGTGATCTCCACCTGCGGTGCCAACGGCGGCAGCTGGACCAACCCGGGCACGAACTGCGCGACGAATGGACAAGTCTGTGTGCTGGGTGGCTCGTGCGCGGCGCAGGAGGTCGCGGTTGCTGGCTCCAACACCTACAGCTCGATCTCCTACAGCGGAGGCCTTCAGTTGTCGGGCTTTCGCGCCCTGAGCTCGCGGAAGCTCACTCAGATCGAGATCAACGCCAGTGTCAGCGGCGTTCAGAAGCTGACCTGGGTGGTCTACCAGAAGCGCGTCGGTTCCGAGGCCTATGATCTCGTGTATCAGCGCGTGACCGCGCAGTCGGCGCCCAGCATTGCTTGGCTCTCGTCGGGGGCGCTCGACTTCAACTTCGTCGCGGGCAAGAGCTACGCCGTCGGTGTGCACATCACCGGCAATTCCTCGGTCAGCTCGGGTTACGGCTACGGCGCGCTCCCCGCAAAGGCTGGATTCATCGCCGCCGCCTTCAACTACACCCAGAACAGCTCGACGAACCAGCCTGCCAGCACGCTCAACCCAAGCACCAACACCTACTACAATTCGTACCTGCGCTTCACGACCGCCGTCGGACCCAACTGAGCCGCTCTCGAGGCTAGCGGAGAGACGCCGCTAGCCCGTCGAGAATGTCGCGTTCGCTGACGAGCAGCTCGCCGAGACCGAGCTCGCTCATCAGCGTCGAGAGCACGAGCGCCCCGCCCACGATCACCTCGGCGCGCTTGGGCTCGACCAGTAGCATGCGGCGTTCGGCGACGGTGGCGGCGGCCAGGCGGGCGCACAGCGTCGACACTTGGGCCGCGCTCAGACGGCTGTGGTGGGTGCGCGAAGCGTCGTAGGTCGTCAAGCCGAGCTGCATCGCGGACAGCGCCGTCACCGTGCCGGCCAGACCGACCACGGTGCGCGCTTGCTTCACGTCGATCGCGGGCCGGAGTGGCGCGAGCCGCGCTCGCACGTCGGCTTCGCAGGCAGCGAGCTCTGCGGCGGTCGCCGGGTCGGCACGCAAATGACGCTCGGTCATGCGCACGCAGCCCATTTGCAGGGAGAGGGCGGCCTCGGGCTGCTCGCTTCCGAGCACGAATTCGGTCGAGCCTCCGCCCAAATCGATGACCAAGAACGGGCCGTCGCCGCGGGGCAAGCCGTATGTGGCACCGTCGAACGACAAGCGGGCTTCCGCGTCGCCGCTGAGCAGCTCCGGTCGCACGCCGAGCGCTGCCTCCGCGGCGTCGAAGAACTCAGCGCCATTCTTGGCGTCGCGCGCTGCGCTGGTTGCGGCTGCGCGCACGCGCGTCACGCCATGATTGCCGAGCAGCGTCGCATAGTCGGTCAATACGGCGAGCGTGCGTGCAATGGCTTCGGGCGCCAACATTCCGCTCACGTCCACGCCTTGGCCCAAGCGGGTCATGCGCATCACGCGCTCGAGCTCATGGCCTGCTGCGTCGAGCACGAGCAGGCGCACCGAATTCGTGCCGATGTCGATCGCGGCGACGCTCGCGGGCTCGCTCACGCTCAAATGCCCTGCCCGCCGATTTGCCGCTTCAAGCCAATCAGGGTCAAGAGCTCCATGCGCGCCGCCGAGTCATTCAAGAAAATGCCGTGCAGCTTGCTGGTCGTCGTCCACGAGCCGGGCTTTTTTACGCCGCGATAACACATGCAAAAGTGCTGGCATTGCAGGATCACGGCCACGCCTTGCGGGTGCAGGTGCGACTGAATCGCGTCGCTGATTTGTTTGGTCAGCTTCTCTTGCACCTGCAGGCGCTTGGCGAACACATCCACCACGCGCGCCACCTTGCTCAGGCCGACGACGCGACCATTGGGGATGTACGCGACGTGCGCTTTGCCCACGAAGGGCACCATGTGATGCTCGCAGTGACTGAACAGCTCGATGTCACTCACGAGCACGAGCTCGTCGTAACCCTCGACCTCTTCGAACGTCTTGGCTAGGTACTCCGCGGGGTCTTGCGCGTAACCCGAGAAGTGCTCGGCGTACGAGCGCACCACGCGAGCCGGAGTATCGCGCAGGCCTTCTCGCTCCGGATCTTCCCCGAGAAAGGCCAAGATGCCGCGCACGTTCTGTTCCGCTGCGGCAATTTCCTGGGGCGTGCGGCGTGGCACGGAGTGTTCGGCGTGTTCGTCGTCTCGCTGGTCGATCATCGGATGCCCAGCATGCTCCGCCGCCGCGCTCGCCACAACTTGTCGCCCGCGCGACTTGGTTACGCGGGTGTTGATGGTCACGCTCGACATCGAACGCCGACCCAGCCTTCGGCGTCATTTGGCGATCTTCATCACCGCCCCGACGCCGTTGTCGGCGTCGTTGATCCAGTACACATGGTGCGCGTCGATCGCCATCGCCCAGGGGCTGATCTGATCCGATGCCAGGACGGTCGACACGCCGCCGCTCACTGGCACCCGTTCGACGGTGCCATAAGAGTCACTCCAATACACGTTGCGCTCATCCGCCACGAGCCCCGAGGGGTCGGCGCCGGAAGCGAGAACCACCGCTTGCCCGCCGCCAACCGGAGCCTTCGCCACCTTGCCCGTGCCATCGCTCGTCCAATAAACCGACGATCCCACGACGCTGAGCGAGACCGGATTGCCTTGCCCAGTCGCGATTGTGGAGACGACCCCGCCAGCGAGCGGAAGTGAGCGAATGGTTCCACCACCGAAGCTCGTCCAATACAAGGTATCACCAGCGATGGCGATGCCGCCCGGATGAAGCTGATTGTCGGCGAGGACCACGGGGGTGCCGCCGTTGATGGGCAGGGTGAGGACCGCGCCGCGGATCGCGTTGCCGTTGTTGGTCCAGTACAGCGCGCCGTCACGCGTGACGATGTTGTACGGATACGACTGATTGTCGGCAAGCACCGTCGGGGGGCCGCCGCTGAGCGGCACCGACATCACTTGTCCGAATAGGGTGAGGTTGACCCAGTACACGCGCGTTGCGTCGACTGCGACGCCGCAGGGGTTGACTTGGCCCGCCGCCAACGTCGTTGCCTGGCCCCCCGCGATGGGCACGGTCTGCACGGTGCCGTCGCCCGAAGTCCAATACACGTTGCTTGCGTCGACCACGATGCCGCACGGAGCGTTCTGATGGTCCGCGAGCACGACAGGCTGGCACTCAGCCGTGGCACTCGGGCAGGTGCTACCGCCGGCTCCGCCGGCACCCCCGCGCTGCAGCGCGCCGCCCTCGCCGCTAGCGCCGGAGAGCGCCCCGCCCGCTCCGCCGTTGCTCGAGCCCGCGCCGCTTGCTCCGCCATTGCTCGCAGCGGCTCCACTCGCACCGCCGCGGCTCGTGCCGCCACCGTTGCTGGCACCCGCGCGACTCGCGCCACCCGCCTCGGCGACGCTGCCGCCGAGTGCGCTCGCTCCGGCGCTCGACGACTCCGCCGCGGCCAAAAACAAGCTGTCACGACCACCACAGGCCGCGGCCGCCCACGCCAACGACAACGCCGCGACGTACGCCGAGCTCGTCTTGCGATTGCTCACCCTTCGAACGTAGCACTGATGATCACGCGGATCTCACTGCGAGTTGGCGCTTACTCGCTTACGTGAGCCGCGCGGGACCAGCGTTGGTCGCCCCGAGTCGAGCTCGTGAGCTCTCGCGCATTGCGCGGTCGGACGGGCGAATCAGCATCGAACTGTAACAAAAAAGGTGACCCGGCCAGTCTCGCCTCACTGGCCTGCCGTCCGAAGCGCCATTGCCCATGCAGTTCGCGGCTCACGCGGCTCGAGCTGCAAGTAAACTCGCCGGCATGCCCAAAGCCAAAGGAACCATCCAAATCTTCACCTTCAAAGAGGGCCTCATGTCGGCGGTCGCGCATGATCTGCGCGTGAGCTTGCCTGGCTTCGAGATTGTTCTCGATGGCACTGCCGTCAAAGCCGACTTCGACCTCAAGTCATTGGTCGTCGATGGCCCGATGAACAACGGCGTGCTGCAGGCCGACCAATACGATGCGGGCAAGAAGGCCGACGTCGCCAAAGCCATGCACGGTGAAGTGCTCCACACCGAGAAGCACCCGAAGGCCGCGTTCACTGGCACCGCGCTACCCGTGGGCGATGGCTACCACGTCGAAGGCCAATTGCAGCTCGCAGGCAGCACGCAACCGCTCGCCTTCGACGTCCGCAACGACGGCGGCACCTACCGCGCCGCGTTCGACCTGCAGCCCAGCCGCTGGGGCATCGCGCAATACAAAGCCATGCTCGGCGCCATCAAGCTGAAGGACGGTTTCAAAGTCGAGCTGGCGCTCACGGAAGCTTGAGGGAGGCGCCGATGTCGCTCGTTTTGTATCATCACCCGTACTCGCGCGCGGCGAGCGTGCTCTGGATGCTCGAGGAGCTCGGTCAGCCCTACGAGCTGCGTTTCGTGGACCTGTTCACCGGCGCCCAAAAGGCTCCGCAGCTGCTCGCGCTCAACCCCATGGGGAAGCTGCCGATCTTGAGCGACGGCGATCAAGTCGTCACCGAGGTCGCAGCAATTGGTCTCTACCTCGCGGATCGCTATGCCTTGGGCCGCCTCGCTCCCCAGCCGGACGATCCGCAGCGCGGCACCTACCTGCGTTGGTCACTGTTCGCTCCGTCGGTGATCGAGCCCGGCTCGCTGGCGAAGGCCAACGGCTGGATCGCCAAGCCCAGCCAGGTCGGCTGGGGCGATCACGAGACCATGCTCGATGCCACCGAGCTGGCCATCACCGGGCGGGACTACCTGCTCGGTGACACGTTCTCGATGGCCGACATCATCTTCGGCGGCACGTTGCGCTACATGCTGCGCTTCAAGATGCTCGAGCCGCGCTCCACGTTCGTTGCCTACACCGAACGCCTTGCTGCTCGCCCAGCGCTGAAACGCGCCGAAGCCCGCAACGAGGCCGTCATCGACGAGCGCGGCCTGCGCCGTTGACAGGGCCCGCGGCGCGCTCTAGATCCCAGGGTCTAGGTGCCAGGGGCGCCTCCACGTCCGCGGGAAGGGCCCAGCCCACTATCTGTGATTCTCGGATCACCTCACCTCCAGCCTGAAGCAGCGGACTACAGGCAAATGGCAGGTCAGGTGCATTCATGGTTCAAAATAAATCAACGCTCGAGCTCCCTTCGCGCGCGTCGCTGGAACACCTTCGTAATCAGGCAAAGGCGCTGCTCAAGGCGCATCGCGCAGGCGACGTAGCAGCTGCGGCGCGTGTCGGGGCGTGGCTAGTGGAGTCCACTGCGATCGAGCTGCACGACGCGCAGTTCGTGCTCGCCCGAGAATACGGCTTTCCGAGCTGGCCCAAGCTCGTGGCGCAGCTCGAACCGCCCCACTCGGCCGACCGTGTGCGACGCAAAGACGGGCGCGTGTGGCTGGAAGGCGTGCCACGGCTGCGCTGGGGCTCGAGCGTCGAGCCGACTTACCTCGGTGCGCTGGAAGCGGCCTTTCGCGCGAGCGACCGGCCACTCGAGCTCGTCAACCTGATGGGTGATTCCGGGCTGTGCTTTCGTTTGCGCTGGGGCATCACCTCCGATCGCGACGCTTGGTGTGGCTCGGGGCCGTGCGGCGAGTGGCCCGCCGAAGTCGCTGCGTTGAACCGCGCTACGGGCTACGTCTTCGAATGGGACGACCCACGGCCGATGCCGGCTTCGCAGATCGAAAAAATCGTGGCCTGCATCGATCGCGGCGAGCCCGTGCTCGGCTACCCGCTGCAAATGGACATGGGCATCGTCTTTGGCTATGAGGAAGGCGGGCAAAAGCTGGTCGTCTCCGACTACTGGGCGCGTGAAGAAGCCCAGGTGATTGCCGCGACCGAAGCCAAGATGCTCGGGCTGTTCTTGATACGCCGCGAGCCTCCTGCGGCTCGCGCGGTTGCCGCGCGGGCAGGGCTCGAGCTCGCGCTCCAGCGCTGGAAAGAAGGCGTCGTGGAGCGCGACCGGGGCACGGGATCGACGTATTTTTACGGCCCCGCTGGCTACGCTCGCTGGATCGCCGATCTGGAGCGCGCTGACGCACTGAGCGAAGAGCAACGCCGGAATTTGTGGCACATCAGCAGCTGGACCTACAGCTCGCTGCACGCCAATCGCTCCGGACATGCCGCGGAGTATCTGCGCAAGCACGTGCAGTACTTCCCGGTCGGCGCTCGTGCAAAGCTCGAGCTCGCGCGCGCTGAGTATCAGAAGGCTGCGGCCCGCTTGGGCAAATGGGACTCGACGAGCGCGACGTTCGGCATGGTCAAGCAGCAGAAGTTCGAAACTTGGACCGGCGCCGTGCGCAGTGACGAGATCGCATTGCTCCGCGATCTCTGGCAGATCGACGCCGCCGCCATGGCCGCGATCGAACGCGCCCTGGCCGAGCCCGCTCCTGCCCACTGAGTGAGCTCATGGACATCGCACGCGGCGAGAGTCGCGTGCGATGTCCAAAACTTCTCGCGCTTCCGGCGCTATCGTGACTGCCGGAGTTCTCGGGGAGTTTCTGGGCGCGCCTGGAGTAGGACGAGGTGCGCATGAGCCATCAACGAGGGAGTGACGACATGTTCGGGTTTTGGGGACGCGGGCTGCTGAGCATCGCTCTGTTTGGCGCGCTTGCGGCGTGCTCGGGAGGCTCCGACTCGGCCGCGAACCCGGGCGGCGCAGGGAGCGGCGCAGGCGGAGCCGACTCGCACGGTTGCGTCGCGGCGCCCGACGCGGTGTTCGCTGCGCAGCAGTTCGGCGATACGGATCTGATTCGCCAGATCCAGGTCGAGGGCGACACGCTCTACTTTCGTACCCAGGACAGCCTGCTGAAGGTGCCCACCTCGGGGGGCAGCCCCGAGCTCTTGGCGGATCTCGGTAGCCAAGAACCGTCCGAATTTTGGGTCCTGAGTGACTCGCTGCTCGTGCGCTCGGACGCGGAGCTGTTCACGGTTCCCAAAACGGGCGGACAGCCCACGACGCTCGGCGCAGCGCTCACGCCCGCGCCCACCAACTTCGCGGCCACGCAGCTTTCGGGCAGCGATTTCTACTGGGTCGCGAAGGCGGCGTCCGACTACGGCATCTATCATCGCGAGCTCTCCGGGACCGCGATCGATACAGTCTACAGCACGAAGGACGACATTTTCGGCCTGCAGCTCGTGGCAGGCAAGTTGTACTTTCAGAATCGAACCGCCGCCGATCTGGAGAGCGTGCCTATCGACGGCGGCAGCCCGATCAAGCTCGTCGATGCCGACGCGAGCGATGAGCTCGTGGCCGGCGATGCGAAGAGCTTGTACGTGATCGGCTCGCTCGGCGTCGCGAGCAGCACGAACTACGGCCTCTATCGTCAACCGGTCAGTGGTGACGCCGCGAGGCTGCTCGAGATGGGCCTGTTCATCTCCGACGCCTTGGACACGGTCGCGGCCGACAACGGCGAGTATTTTGCCGCTCCCGCAAACGTCAGCCCGAACCACGCGGACCCGACCGACGTCGCGCCCGCGTTGCTGTTCGCCGCGCCGACCGACAGCGAAGCGCAGCTGCGTTGGTGCATCGACTCGAGCTACACGCTGCACGCGCTCGCGGTACAGGACAAGACGGCCTACATTTCGGTGTACAGCGCGAGCGCGAACCGAGCCACGATTGCGCGGGTCACTCTGCCTTGAGTCCGTCCGGCCAAGACTTGCGCTGGCTGTGCGGACGACGTTCCACGGCCGCACTTCGTCCACGAAAGATCCGAGTCTGAGCGCGCACGCTCGGGATCAATGGCTGCAGCGCGCCCGGACTTGCTGGTTGTTGCGATCGACTCCGCGTTTGACGGCGTTCAAGTCGTCTTCCGGTGGCAGGAAGAGGCGAGCACGGGCGTCGGCCTGAAGTTGGTCTGCGCCGGAGGGTTGCGCGACCAGCGCGGCGACTGCGCCGGCGATGCCGAGCGCGAGCCCGCTGATTCCAAACGCCGTGGCGGCGCCTCGGTTCGAGTCTCCGATGGCGGCGGCCGTGCCCAGGCCGCCGAACAGCCCCACGATGCCACCGAGCGCGAAGTACACCGCATGGCGATTGGCGCGGTCCACCGGTTCGATGCGCGCTTCGTGGAGCTGCTGCAGGCGCGGCTCGTTCAACTTGGGCCACACGTCAGTCAGCGTCTCCGGATCTTTGCTCCCCGCGCGATACACGGCCACGCCTTGGAAGTCTTGGTGGTAGTAGGTATTGAAGAAAACGCCGGCGGTCGCGCCCTCGGCGACGATGCGCGCGGGAGCGGCTTCGTAAAAATCCGCGCGTTCACAAGCGTTACTCGGCGGCCCGCTCGGTACCGCGAGCGCTGGTCCGAGGCGCACCGCGCTCGGGCTACATGCAACCATCGCCAGGGCCGCCATCGCTGCCAGCCCCACTCCGCTGCTCGAGACACGCACGTTCCACCCTCCAACCGCCACCAACCCAGATGCCATCGTTTGCCGAGCTTAGTTCGCCAAACGATGGCGGAGCAACGGCGGAGTGCTACTTCGCGATCAACACGCGCTGCTCACCGATGGCGAGGATCGACACTCGTTCGTCACTCAAGCCGCGGGTTTGCGCCAGAGCGCGCAGCTCGATCGGGCAGGCCCCGAAGGCGTCGTCCGAGTTGATGTAGGTGTCGAAATGAATCGGAATCATTCGAGCTGCGCCCAGGAGCGCGAAGGCGTCGAGCGCGCCGTTCGGATCTTCGTGGGTATGCTCCATGTAATCCCTGGGGGTGTTGGGGCAGATCGGCAACAGCGCCAGGTCGAGGTGCGGGAAACGCGCGCGCGTCGCCCGAAAATCGGCCGGATCATAGGCCGTGTCGCCGCCGAAATAGACGGATAAGCCGTGGTACTCGAAGACGTAACCGGTGAAGGCGCGTGTCTCGAAGGCCGCGTCGATGCCGTAGCGGCCGCCCACGTGCTGCACGGGGACGGCGGTGATGCGGAGGCCGTCTGCCTCGTAGCTGGTCCAGGGCTCGAGCTCGCGAATCGAGAAGGAGTAGCGCGGCATGTTCGAGCGTACGCCGGGCGGCACCAGCACGATGGGCGTCTTCTGCTCCACCTGGTCGAGGCTGCCGAACGACAGATGATCGAAATGCATGTGCGAGACGACCACCGCGGCCAGCTCGGGCACGCGCGAGGCGTCGAGCCCCGGCTCCACCAAGCGCGGGGACAACTGCGCGAGGGTATGCGTGAACAGTGGGTCCGTGAGCACGAACCGGTCGTCCAGCTGCAGCAGCACGGTGGCATGCCCGACCCACAGCGCGGCCAAGCGCGCGTCGGGGCGTCGCGGGTCTTGGACCTGGTGCGCTACGGCGCGCTCGGGCGGCGCGGACAAGCTGCGCGAGAGCACCCGGCCCACGAAGCCGCAGCCCGAGAGCAGCAGGCTGGTCGAGAGCAGGAACGAAGCGAGGGCGCGCATCAGAAGTACCGGATGGTGAGGGCCGTGATCACTTCACGGTGCATGAGCCAGGGCGAAACCGTGACGTTCAAGCCGACGACGCCTTGGAACGAATACAGGCCGAGATCCGCGGATGCGCCGTTTTCGCCTGCGGCGCGGTAGTAAGCCATGCCGAACGACCAGGAGAGCGTCTCCCCGTGCTCGATCAGCGGCAGATACAGGCGTAGGCCAGCGCGCACCAGCCAGCTGCTCGCGGTGCCCGGCGCGCAGCACGCCCATTCGGGTGACACGTGCAGCTCGACCGAGCCCGAATGTCGCGCAATCGGGGCCACGAAGAACGGGCGCCAAGGTCGCTCGGCGATCCCGAACGAGTACAAGACGGGCGTGAGCTGCCAACGCAGCCCGCCGCCCACGTGCTCCTTGCCCGTGACGAGCAGCGGGCTCGGGATCAGCTGCGCGCCCGCCCACACTGCGCTCGCGTAGTACGGGCTCATGGTGCGGGGCGCGGGTGTGCGTTCCGAGGGGACGACTGGCGCGCGCAGCGCCGTGTCGGCGGGCGGCAATGCCTGCGTGTCGTCCGCGTGGAGGGGCGGCGTCAGGGTCAGTAGCGCGAGGCCACTGGCGGCGACGCGACGCCGAAGGCTGTGACGAGAAGAGTCGGAGCGCGTGACCATCGAACCTGCTCCCCATCTCCCGGGGGCTCGGCGGACGCAACGCCTGGCTGGGTCGTGCGCGTCACTTGTAGCCGATCAGGACGGCGGTGAGCGCGTAGTACGGTTCGGTGTGCGCGCCGTTGTCGTAGTCGCAGCTGGTGCCGAAGACGCACGCGCTCGAGACGCAGTTGTCGGGCCGGCAGGTGTTGTCATAGCCCTCCACGTCATAGCCGACGGAGAACGCCTTTTTGCCGGCCTTCGCCTCGGCGCTCACGTCGCCGCCGACGTCGACCGAGATCGCGCGCACGTCGGCACCCGGGCACCAGCCGGCGCGTGAATATTGCCAGGTGCCGTTCTGATTTTGGACTGCGCTGGTGGCGCAGTCGTCGCGCCAGACCGATTTTCCGTGTGAGGCGGCCTCGACCTTGAAGTAGTGCGTCTTCGCGCAGAACTCCGCGCAGTTGTCGCGGTTGCCTTGGCCATGACCGGTGATGATCGCGCGCACGGAGAGGGCGCAGGCTGACTGAGTGAGCGTGAGCTTGCGCGTGGGCACGTCATTCGAGACCGGATGCGAGGGCACGCCAACCCCGACGTGCAGCGCGGTCCAGAGCGGCGTCACGAAGGCCGGCTCGCGCGCGGGCGTGCCGCCTTTCATCTCGATCTTCACCGTGGCAAGCCAGCCGTCGACCCAGGTATCGGTGAAGATGCGCAGCTCCTGCTTGCCGGAGAGCGCTGGGCGCAGATCGGTCAGATCGTAGCTGAACGTGCCACCGACGCCGTAGGGCGTGACGAAGCGGCCGAGCTCGAGGATTTGATCGTTCCCCGGATCCGAGGCGTTCTTCTTCAGCACGATGCCGATGTTGCCCCAGCGATCCCAGGGATCACAGCCGCCTGCGGGGCAGCTCAGGGTGAAGGTCATCGTGATCTGCCGATACGTGCCCTGTTCGGGGAAAGTCGCGCTTTGGTAGACGTTGCGTGAGCTGCCCGTGAGGTGTGCTCGATCGAAGACGGTGAGCGTCGCGTCGCTGCCGGCGCGGTTGCAGCCGCTGACCGCCGTTCCTGGCTCGGGTCCGGTCCGCAGTCTCACCTTCGCGGTGCCGCCGCCCGCACAGCACAACAGAGCGTGCGGATGGCGCGTGCTCGCATCGACGCTGACGCCTTTCACGTACTCGCCGGCGGCGCACTCGCCTTTCCACTTCGAGGCATCCCAATCGCCGGAGCTGGTGCGCCCGCGGTTGTCGCCCGCGTTCACGTTGCGCACGCTGCACTCGCCCGCGCCCAGCGAGGCGTTGCCGACGTCGGCGCACTGCAGGTCGTGGACTGCGCCGGTGGTGTCCTGAGCGATGCCTACGACAGCCTGGCTGGCACCGCACTCACCCTTGCGATAGCCGTTGTCCCAATCGGCCGTGCTTTGATCCAGGCGCGAATCGGCGCAGTTGGGGCTCACGGTCGCGGCCGCGGCCGTCCAGACGTGCCCCGACTCACACTGCAAGAGCCGCGGCATCGCACACGTTGGATCGAGCGATAGGCCGGTCATCACTTGGCCATGGGCACACTCGCCCTTCCAATGGCCAGGACTGAAATCGCCCTCGCTCGACGAGCCGCGCTGATCGCCCGCGCTGAAATCGAAATACGAGAGCGTGGGCAGCGCGCCGGCTCCGCCGCCCGAACCGGCCACAGCGCTGCCTGCGCTGCCCGCTGTGGCACCCGCTTGCGCGCCGCCTTGCGCGCCGCCCGCTTCGCCGCCAAGTGGGCCGGCTCCCGCTGCACCGGCCCCGGCTGCTGCGCCTGCCGCTGCGCCGCCCGCACTGGATCCCGCGCCGCCGGCCGGAGTTATCTCGCTCCCGCCACTGGTGCAGCCCGCTAGGGCGAACACGAGGCCAAGCCAGAGGCAACGGACCAGGTCGAGGCGTGAGCTGCTCATCGGGGCTGGCTCTCGAATGTGGGCCAGCGCTCGAAACGGCTCAAAAAACGCCGACCCGAGGCCCAACCAGGCAGCCGTTCGACCCCGGCCCATCGAGAGCGGGTCAATTCAACTGCTCTGGCCCCGAATTCTTCGCCGCGCGGCGAACGTGCCAGTTATCTGACAGCACGTGCTACGACGCGAATTTGCGCGCGTGCGCGTCACGCGTGTTTCGGGCTCGACTCGCGCGAGTAACAGCACTGCTGCTGAGTCTGCTCGCGGCACGCTGCGCGTCTCGCGAGCGCAGGCTACGCAGAATGGATCGCAGATCTGCAAGCACGGCTCGCACATCTGCAAGGTGTGCGCGTGCGCGCTGTGCGCGAGGCGACCGCACACTGCGCGCGCTGAGCGCGCGCGCGCGCGCGCTCAGCGCGTGAGTGAGCGGAGTGTGCAGTTGATCGCACACTGCGTGTCGTGACGAAGTGTGCGCTCGCATCACTCCTCACAGTGAGAAGCTCGGCGTTCGATGTTGGCGAGATTCGCCATGGGGTATCAGTGCGGTGTAGAATCTTTTGTGTGATGGTATGTGTCTTTGTGCGAGACAAATTGCTCCACACAACGTAAGCATGCTTGCAACAGCCGCGTGAGCTTGCATGTGCCAATGCAAACTCTGTTCGGCCTTAGTCGGTGCAATAACCCTTAGGAGTTATCTATGCGCGCGCTCCAATTCCGTCACGACGAGAACGCGGCTCATGCTGCACCCCAGTCGTCAGCGATGCCGGTCGCTCCCGCAGTTATCGGGGAAATGCCGGCCATTCACGCAATTTTGGCGCTGCTCGAGGCCGAAGGGGTCGAATACATTTTCGGTGTGCCCGGCGGGCCGCTGACTGCTTTGTTCGAAGCGATGCAGGAGCGCAACAAGATCAAGCTGGTGCTCGCCAAGCACGAAGGCGGCGCGGCGTTCATGGCTGCTTCGCACGCACGGGTGCGCGGCGGTCTCGCGGTGTGCTGTGGCACGAGCGGCCCCGGCGCGACCAACGCATTGACTGGCATCGCCAGCGCCAATGCCGATTCACTGCCCGTGTTGTTCCTCACCGGTCAAGTGAGTACGCAAGTGTTCGGCAAGGGCGCGATTCAGGAGAGCTCGGTGTTCGGCACCGACCTCGTGTCGTTGTTCGAGCCCGTGACCAAACTGAGCGCAATGTTTCCGTGCGCCGAGCGCGTGCCCGATCTGGTGCGGCGCGCGATTCGCGTGGCCAAGAGCGGCCGACCGGGCGCCGTGCACCTGAACATGCCCGCCGACATGCTGCGTCGCCCCGTGATCTTGCAGCCCGAGCGTGCTTCCAAGCCGTTCGTGCCCGAGCTGTTCGATGCGGCGGCGCTCGGTGCCGCGGCAGAGCTACTCGCGCGCGCCCGCCGTCCTTGTTTGCTCGCCGGACACGGCGTCGAGTTGGCCAATGGCTCCGAGGCGTTGGCGCGCTTCGCTCGCGCCGCGAACGTGCCCGTGATGACCTCACCGAAGGGCAAGGGCGTGTTTCCCGAGTCCGATCCGTTGTCTCTCGGAGTGCTCGGCTTCGGCGGCCACGACCGCGCCGAGAAGTACCTGCGCTCCGGCAACATCGACCTACTTTTGGTAGTCGGCTCGAGCTTGAACGAATTCGTGACCAATGCCTGGAGCTTGCCCATCGCCGGTGAGCACGAGCTCGTGCACATCGACATCGACCCGACCGTGATCGGGCAGAACTATCCGGTCGACGTCGCGCTCACCGCGGACGCGGGCGCTGCGCTGCGCGAGCTGACGCGCCGTGTGGAAGCGAGCGGCGAGCCCGAACGCGACATGGGTCCGCTGCTCGAGCTGCGCGCGTCGACCCCCGCAATGCTGGCGCCGCAGGCGTTCGATTCCGACGCAGTGCCGCTCAAGCCGCAACGGCTGATGAAAGAGCTGCGCCAAGCCATGCCGGACGACGCAATGCTGTTCGTCGACAACGGCACTTCGATCATCTGGGCCGTGCACTACTTCGAGATTCGGCGGCCGCGGACCTTCTACATCGACCTCGGCTTGGCCTCGATGGGCGCAGCAGTGGCGGGCGTCGTCGGCGGCGCAATTGCAGCTCCCGGCCGCCACGCGGTCGCGCTCGTGGGCGACGCCGCGTTCGCCATGAATGGCTTGGAGGTTCACACCGCGGTCGACGAGCAGTTGCCGATCGTCTGGGTCGTGCTCAACAACAACGGCCACGGCATGGTGCATCAAGGCGACAAGTTGATGCGCGGTCGCGATCTGGGCGCCTCCCAGTTCAAGCACCCGCTCGACTCGGCAGCGCTCGCGCGTTCGCTCGGTGCGCGCGGCGTCACCGTGACCACGCCGGCCGAGCTGCAACGCGCACTGAGCGAGGCCCTCGCACATCGCGGCCCCACCGTGATCGACGCGGTGGTCGACCCCGAAGAGGTGCCGCCCACCCTCGTGCGCCGTGTGCAAACGCTGGCCAATTTCATGGCTGGCAAGACCGCGGACGCCTCGCGCTCGCCCATTGGAGGCTGAGCGCTCGGGGCATCGGCTCTCAGGACCAGAACTCGTCGAAGGCGTACAGGTCCACGGGGACGGTGCGCCCTTCCACGATCTTCCCGCTCTCGAAGCGGTACATCACGCAGTGCTCGCTATCGAGCCGTTTGCCTTCGCGCTCGGCCGTGATGCGACCCCAGACCACCAAATAATCGCCATCGGCGGCCACGGCTTGCGGCGCCAAACGCAGCGTACCCCCCGAACGTTCACGAGCAGCCTTCAGCATCTTGAGGTGATCGGCGACGCCGCGGGTATGACAAGCGATCGGGCTCTTGCCGGGGATGGTGTACACGAGGTCGGCGCTGACCAGCGCCTCGACCGCGCTCAGGTCGTTGGCATTGAAAGCGGCGATCATGCCCTTGTACGCGGTGACGTTCGGATGCTCGTCGGAGTTCATGAGCGCAGCTTAGACCAATGCGGGGGGCCGCTCCAGGGCTCGCTCATTCTCTCTTTCGGGTCGGAGCCAGGCAAACGGTCGCCTTTGACCGCGAATCTTTTCGTTGTGGCACCGCGCTTGGGGCGGATCGAATCTTGATTGAGCAGTGATTGGTCGACTCGTGTCGCGTCG